>Ga0105048_10004246_pt1 | contig 23394 bp, 15 predicted proteins | sample MAT05_FD_78382 | JGI IMG/M metagenome (GOLD analysis project Ga0105048, IMG submission 78382) | Freshwater microbial communities from Lake Fryxell liftoff mats and glacier meltwater in Antarctica - MAT-05 | ecosystem: Environmental > Aquatic > Freshwater > Ice > Liftoff microbial mat | place...
GCAGCTCGGCTTGCGCCTCCCGAAGCTCCCGCACCGACACCACCTCATCGGTGACGTCCACGCCGTGGGCGACCATAGCATAGGCACCGTCGGCCTCGCGCATCCGCTGGTAGACGAAGTTGATGTAGCGCGTCTCGAGGGGCGCACCGGGCTCGCGGGCGAGGTCGATGGGTATGTGCCGTCCCTCGAAGGGCTCGCCCGTCTCGCGCACGCGGTCCAGCAGGTCGATGAACCCCTGCTCGCGCACCTCGGGGAGCGCCTCGGCGACGGTCTTCCCGATGACGTCGCGGTGCCCGATGAGCCGCTGGTACGCGGGATTGGCGAGCACGAAAGTGTGGTCCGGATCGCGCCCCATGGCGAGGAAGGCGGGCGCGTGCTCAAAGATGGCTGACAGGCGCGTGTGGTCCGTCTCCAGCGACGCCTTCAGCGCCACGCGCTCGCGTTCGGGGAGCATGCGCTGGGTGGTTTCCTGGCACACCACGAGCACCCCAGCAATGGTGCCGCTTTCCGTGAAGACGGGGCTGTAGCCGTAGGTCCGCCAACCGTCGTCGAGCTGTCCGTGGCGGTCGATGGGGACGTACTGGTGCTCGTGCCGGGTGGCCACGCCCGTGCGCAGGACGACGTGAATCTCGGGTCCGATCGCGTCCCAGGTGTCAGTCCAGAAGCTGGGGCCCGAAGCGCCGAGTGCCCGCGGATGGCGTCCGTCGTCGCCGAGGCTGGGGCGATAGGCATCGTTGTAAAACTGGATCAGCTCTGGGCCCCAATAGAGGAACATGGGGCTGCGAGCGGTGATCAGGTTCCGGACCGTGACCGTGAGGCACGGTGGCCAGCTGTCGACCGCACCGAGCGGACTGGACGCCCAGTCGAACGCGCGGCACAGCCTCGCCATCTCGGTCTCGCCCGGAAAGGTTAGATCGACGGCGGTGCGCGGGTCAGTTGATGTGGCCATTCTCGATGCTCATACCCCTCGTCGGGGTGGAGAGGTTCTAGGCGCATGAGTCATGCGCTCACCCGGAAGCTACGTTCGTGGTCAGGACGCTGCACGAGCGGTGAGTGGCGCGGCGCCGGCGCGATGAATAGCCTGCGCGCATGACGATTGCGCCGATTACCTATTGGAACCGCCGAGCCGGCCGACTCGAGCAGGAGTTGGTGTACGGCGAGGGCGCCTTGCGCTGGATGTACGAGACCAGGCTGGGGCGGACGCTCGCCGAAGGGCTGCTCTCGCGGCGATAGGTTAGTGCGCTCTACGGCGCGTTGCAGGACACACGGTGGAGCGCGAGCAAGGTCGCGCCATTCGTTCGGCAGTTCGGCGCCATGGATCGCCTCGATCCGGCGCAGCGGTTTCCGGTCAAGGGCATCGCGCTCTCCGCGGCGGAGCTGGTCGGCGACGCTGCGCTCGCTGCGCCCTTTGAGCGTGGGCCGGCATTCATCGCGCGACTTTGTCCTGTGGACTATCACCGCTTCCACTTCCCCGACGGCGGACGCATCACGCGACGGGCGTTCGGCGTGACGTCGTTTGATTTGCCGACGTTTTCTGTGGTCGGATTTGTGCTGCTCGGTATGACATTGTTGGCGTCGTGGTTGCCAGCGCGGCGGGCGATGTCGGTCGATCCGAATACGGCGATGCGGGACAGCTGATTTCTGCGGACTTCGGCGCCAATCCGGGATTCGTCCACTGCGTTAAACGGAAACATGCGGATGCGGCAGATTGGGCGGATCAAGCCGTGACGGCAGGATGACAAGGGATGCGACGCATAGCGCGGCCAACGTTTATCGTTTTTTTTGGATTGGCTGCGCCGCATGCGGCCAATCCCTCGCGACAGGCACGCAGTTATTCGAAAGAATCATTTCGTTTCTTCGCTCGGACGCCTCTGCCCACACGGAGAAAATCCGCCCAAATCCGCTGCATCCGCAAGTTTCCGCTTAACGCAGTTGGCAGTTAGCAGTTGGCAGTTCAACACAACCCGCTACCCAACCCGCCGCCGGAACGAAGAAGCGCCGAGTGCAACGGCACTCGGCGCTTCTTTCATGCGTCAGGCGTGCGCCAGACTTACGGCACAATCACGCGCCCACCCGTTCCCGTGGAGTCCTTCCGGCTCGCGAGATGATCTGCCATCTGCAACCGCGGAATGCCGTTCTTCATCCACTCCGGCGCCGGCTTGCCTTGCAGGTAATGATCAAACCACTCGCCCATGCGCTGCGCGTAGTCCTTCTGGTTGGCCGGACGCGCGAGTCCGTGATTCTCACCCACGTACTCCAGCAGGACTACTTCCTTGTTGAGCTGGCGTAACGTGTTGAAGTGCGTGATGCCCTGATTGAAATCAACAGCGCCGTCCTTGTCGTTGTGCAGCAGAATGAGCGGCGTCTGTTGCTTCTTGGCATGGAACGCCGGCGAATTGCGAATGTAGGCGTCGTAGTTGTCAATGAAGTTGCCCTTGAAACGACCCTGGCTGCTTTCAAAGATGGCCTGATTCGTTCCGCCCGTGTTCCAGTAGATGGAGCTGTACATGCTGACCATGTCCGTCAGCGCGGCACCGGCAATGGCCGACTTGAAGATGTTGGTTTGGGTAACCAGGAACGCGGTCTGGTAGCCGCCCCATGAGTGGCCCCACAGTCCGACGTTCGTGGCGTCAACAAAACCTGTCGCAATCGCGGCTTTCACGGCCGGTACTACGCACCACACGGCCGACATGCCCGGATCGTTGGTTTTGTACACGATGTCCGGATCGAACACGATGTACCCGTTGCTGGTGTACATGCGCGCATTGGGCGTTTGAGTTTCGCTGGGATTCACAAAGCCGTTCTTGTTCTGCGACCGTTTCTCGTAAATCGTCACGAGCATCGGATACTTCTTTTTCGGGTCGAAGTTGGCGGGCAGGTACATGGCCCCCTGCAACTTGTCGCCCTTGTCGCTGGTGTAGTTGATCAACCGTGTGCCGCTGGACCAGGCCAGTTCCTTCATCTGCGGGTTCACATCGGTGAGCTGCGTGGCGTCCTTGAAGTCGCCGGCCGAGGCCCAGTAGTTGGGAAAGTCGACAAATGTCTGCTGCGTGAACACAAACTTTTCCGCGTCGCGCGCCTTTTGAATGCCGTAGCGCGCGTCTTCGAACAGAATGGTCTTGGCGCCGGTGGTGTTCGGATCGACGCGGGACACCCCTTCTTTCTTGGTCCATTCGCCATACGTGCCGATGTACATCGGCTTGGACAAATCGACGCCCGTTGCGGCTCCACCCCCGCCGCCACGCCCACCGCGACCACCGCCGCCCGCAACCGGCGATTCCTCGCTCCAGTTGTACAACTGGCGATATCGCACCTGGTTCTTGCGTCCGTCCACCGTGAGGTTCACGGCCGGTTGTCCGGCGGCAACGGGCACCTTCCAGATATCCCAGTTATCCGAGAGTAGTACGGCCGATCCATCTTTCGTCCAGCCACGGGCCGGGACCGGCAAGGGCCAGATGTTGTTGTGATCATCTTCGGTGTTCACAAACGACACCGGCGCTTTCCGTGAAACGTTGACGCTGTCAAACGTTGCGAGATCGAGCACCCAATAGTGACCGTCGCTGCCGAAGAACAGTGCCTTTTTGCCATCGGGAGACGCCTGCCCAATACCGTTCGTGCTGGGGCGTTTCTTCCACAGCAACTTGCGGGCACCCGTCTTGAGGTCCACTACATACACGTCGCTGTAGTTGCGGCCGGACGACAGCGCTTGCTGCGCGTACGGCTTGTTATCGCTGGAGTACGCAAACTTGTCGCTGGCGATGATATTGACGTTGCGCAGCGAATCGTCGGTCAGACGCAAGAACTTATTGTCAGCGAATCGATACCCGACCAGATAGTTGAACGCGCGGTCAGCCGCTTCCTGGACAATTTGCTGCGACTGCAAGCGTTCATCTTTCGGGTGCCACAAAATCAGCGACGGCGTGGAATCGGCTGCACCACCGCGCCCTCCGGCGCCCGGCGTGATGTTGCCGCCCATGCCCGGGGCGCCCGGTGTAACGAGGGGATTGCCACGACCCGCCACCGTGCGCTTCGGCATTTCACGTATGCCGAAAAACGCCATCGACATGTCGGCGGAGTAACGCGGGGCCCGCTCGGAGGCGAGTTTGAAATTGCTCGGGAAATCCGTGCGACCTTCGGGCGTGAACGTCAGGCTGGTCGCCGCGCCGTTCGGGCCAATGCCGCGAAATACTTTGAGGGTAAACACGGTATCGCGCACACCACCGACGTTGGTGACCCGTCCCTTCATGACAGAAATGGCGCGCGAACTGTCGCTCCACGCGAGATGGCGATACAACACGTCTTCGCTTTCCAACGCCTTGATGGCGCCGGTGTTCATGTTGCGAAGCTGGATCACGTTCCCGAACTGATCCGTGTTGTCCATCGTGTACGCGAGCCAGTCGCCGGTTTCGTTAAAGTCATACTGGCCAACCTGGCCCATGTTCTGCCGTTCGCCGGTGGCGAGGTTGTACAGCATCAGATCGGCGTTTCCACCCGCTGCGCCACCGGCCGCGCCGAACAGATCAACTGGTCCACCACGTCCACCACCGCCACCACCGCCACCGGCGGCGGCGGCGCCGGCCTGCATCACCACCCACGTGGGCTTGTCGTCGCTATTGAAACTGAAGCGGCGAATGCCGTTGAATTCCTTTTTCTCGCCCGAGCCCAGGTTCAGAAGGACCAGACGGCTCGCATTGGCCGCTGGCGCCGCCGCACTATCGGGGGCACCACCTGCTCGACCACCGCCAGCTGCGCCGCCCCGCCCACCTCGGCCCGCTGCACCAGTGGCTGGCCGGTTTGGCGTAATGAGGTAGCCCATCCACTTGGAGTCGCCCGACATTTGAATGGAGCCGCCGGTTGCGCCAACAGGGATGCGCGTTTCGACCGCCCCCTTCTCCGTTGAGCGCAGCACCATTGTCAAGTCGGATTCGGTGGCCCCAATGGTGTAGGCGAACCATTTTCCGTCATTCGACAGCGCATTCTGCCGAATGGAATTCCAGTTCTTGATATCCGTGGGTGTAATGGGCCGCCCCGTTCCACCGCCAATCGCTGCGCGCGAGACGGTTTGCATGGGGGTCCCGGAATTCTGGGCGACCAGTTGGGGAGCGACGAATGCTCCGGCGAGCGACAAACCGTACCAGCGTGACAACCTGGGCATGGGACTCACAATTCTGGGGAGTCGGGAGGGAGTTGGTGACTTTATACGATACTGCCAACCGCCCGGTCGAGCGAGGGGGCGGCGTCCTCCAGTAATTGACTGCGCCGCCTTCAATTCCAGTTTTCGGGAACCTGGCGGGCTTTCGCCGAGTACGATAGGAGAATCGTCTGCCCGAAAAGATCCGCTTTTTTCGGTCGCGCGGTTGCCGATGTCCACCTTGGCGGGCGAAGTCTGCTTCGTTTGCCGAAGGCGCTAAGCGTTCCGTTGAGGAACGACAGGCGCCTTTTTTTGTTTCCCGAAATTGGAGCTTTTAATGAAGTTCAGAACCCCCCGGCGCCACCTCAGGCGCGCCGCTTTGTCAGTCACCGTTGGCGCAAGCCTTCTGAGCGCGAAAGACGCGGCCGCTCAGGGCATCTCGTACACCCTTGCTCCAGCGGGCGCCTCGCTGGCATGGGATCGGGACCTCGGACTCAAGAATCACTCGTTGTACGGAGCGCAGGGCTCGATCGATTTCGAGCGTCTGGTTTCGTTGCAGGGCTACTATCTGACCAACGATCGCATTAACTCTGCGGTCGATCGTCTGGGTTTAACCGGGTCGCTGGCCACACAACTCACGAATCAGCGCCTGCGCATGCGCTCCATGGGCGCGAACGTGATTTGGAAATTCTGGCAGGGTGGCGTGGCACCGTTTATCAAAACCGGTGGCGGCATTGTGGAAATTCGGCCCGATTCGGGACGATTGACCAAACAGATTGCGCTCAATGCCGGCGGCGGAATCAGATTCGGCGCTAACGCACCAATCTTTCTCGACATCTTCGCCGAAGACATGATGTTGCGGGTGGATCGCTACGCCCTGTTCAATCCGGGCGCGACCTCGCTACCGGCCGACCCCGATGCGAAGAAGCTGCGGCATAATCTGTTGGTGGGTGCCGCGATTGGTGTTCCACTTGGCCTCAACACCAACGACCGCGAACGCAATCAGGCAGGCAGTGTGCAATGGGGGCTGAGTGGCGCATCGCTGACGCTTGAACCGTTTGCGGGCCGCTTGCAGTTTGACAAGAAGTCGACGGCCACTCCGGGCGCGACGGCGCTGCGCGACCAGGAATTGGCTGGCGTGCGCGCGGGCATCGATCTGGGACGGTATGTGGGCGTGCGCGGCTTCTACTGGCGCGGAACGGACAATGATTTCAAGCGCCTCGAATCGCTGCAGAGCTGGGGCGGCGAATTGCAGTTTCGGTTGAACTCGTCACCGGGCCTGACGCCGTTTCTGTTGGCCGGCGCGGCGCAGCTTGATTTCAAAGCCGATGACACCACGTCGGTGGCGCAACGGTCCGAAGACAAGTTGAGCCTGTTGCTTGGCGGGGGCGTCGCGTTGCCCCTTGGTGAACGGTTTGCCCTGAATGTTACGGCACGCGACTACGTGTTTGGTCAAGGCAATGGGACGGACAGCGTGTCCTCGCCCTCTGACTTGCGCCACAACTGGATGTTCACGGTTGGGTTGCGCGTGAGTGTTGCGGGCAAATCCGGATCGAACGCCGCCGACCGGGCGATTGACGAAAATCGTCGTTTACAGATGAAGTTGCGTGACGACTCGTTGCGGTATCTCGCGGGCGTTCGCCGGAGCGAGATGGTGAGCGATTCCGTCATCATCGTGAATGGACGCGCAGTTCGCGTCATGACTGCCGACACGGGTCGACGGGTTGCCACTCGCACCGATAGCCTGCGCACGGACAGCATTCGTCGCGCGTCACCGGGCGTCATCACAATTCCCGTTCCCACCGTCGGCGAGGTGTACGTGCGTTACGGTCCACCGCAAGGCATGGGCGCCATGCCGATGCCTCCGCAGACGGCCGCTGACTCGGCCCGCATGGCCACAATGATGGCCGCGATGACAGGCGCCGAGCGTGATGCCAATTTGAAGCGGCAGATTGACTCGTTGGTGGCCATTCGCGTGAACGAACTGACCGCCAACCTGCGCGCACCGGCGCCGACGACCATCGTCATGCCGTCACAAAACCCGACCGTCGTGGCACCGGCTGCGCAACCGGTCGTGGTCGAACGCACCAACAATCCCTATAGCGTAATTGGAGACGACACGCGCGGTGGGTTGATGGTGTACAGCGGCGTCACGGTGAATGATGCCGCGCAGCTTTCGATAGGCGCGCGCTTCGACCTCGGCCCTATTGGCAAGCTCAATTCGGCGGTTCACTTTGCGCCGGAAATTGCGTTTGGCGCGGGTTCAGGCGGACGGTCCACCATGCTCGTTGCAAACTTGCAATACATGTTCCGCAAGATGCGACTTGGTACCGAGCGCACCATTCAGCCGCACATTGTCGGCGGGTTGGGCGTGTTAAACTTCAGCGATCGCGTTGGTTCGCGTGACGGCCTGGAAGGCGTTATCAATCTTGGCTACGGCGCCTCGGTGCCACTCATGAAAAACACGAACAACCGCTCGGCGCCGGTACTGACCGTCGAGCATCAGGGCATTGACTTCTTCCAGCTCAACCGGTTGCTGGTGGGACTGTCCTGGCGGATGTAGTTCGGCAGCAAGCCGCATCGTGTTCACACGGGCCGTGCGGTTCAGGTATCCGCCGTATCGCTCCGTCCGGATGTGTGGTGGTGGAAGGCCAGCCTGCACCAGCGCGTTGGCAACGGTGCCAACAAAACTGTTGTTGCCGCACACAAAGCCCGTGTGCGGCACCTCGGCTTCCCCAGCGAGTATTTGTTGCACCAACTCGGCGTCCAGCCGGCGCGTGAAGTCTTCCCGGCGTGATGTGTGGTGCAACGAGGCATCGCACGTAATGCTGTAGACAACGCGCAATCCGGTTTGTGTATGTTCGTGTTGCTGCAACTCCTCGCGAAATATCACGTCATTCCATGTGCGCGCCGAATACACCAGCGTGACGTGGGGCGCAATGTCCACGTCAATCAGGTCGGCCGTTGGGACAGTGGTCGAATACCCGTCCACCGAATGGGCCAGCGCATGCGCGGTGGGCGACGCCAGCCCTGCATCTTTCAGAATATCGTCCACCAGCACGCCTTCCCACATGGTGTCGAGTTTGCTCCAGGTGGTCACGCCGTGAATGTCGCAGGTCATCAGGGTGCGGGGCAGCGCGGTGAACGCCTCCCAGCTCCACTGCTTCACTGGGCGCACGCCCGATTTCAGCGTAAACTTCCACTCGGCCAGCGCGACGCGCGGAGTGGGTCCGGCGGACCGCACCGGAAAATCAAACACTTCGTGTTGGCCGGGCGGAATGCGATGCGCATTCGCGGGCGCCGGTCGTCGACCAAAAAATCCGCGGGTGACCACTGGGGAACCATAACGTTGACGGGAGCTTCACGCTGAATGTACGCCACCTGCACATTCTGTCATCGCGCGCTTGGCCGCAATGAATCGTTGGAGGTATTTCCCGTTGGGCGCCGGTTGGCATTTGATGCCGACAAGGGGCGCCTGTGGGTGGTCTGCACCGCCTGCCATCAATGGAATTTGACGCCGTTGGAGGAGCGGTGGGAGGCCATTGAAGGTGCCGAGCGGTTGTTCAGGGCATCGAAGCTGCGGCAAAGTACCGACAACATTGGACTCGCCACAGTTGGCGACGGAACTGAACTCATTCGCATTGGCAAACCACAGCGTCCGGAAATGGCCGCGTGGCGATACGGCCGGAATTTCGTGCGTCGGTGGAAGGGCATGGCTATCGGGGCGGGCGTCGGAGCCGCGGCCGTGGCCGCAAGCGCGCTGGTGGTTCCGCCTGCGGCCCTGATCGCCCTCGCGTCGGCAGCCGTTGGTTTTGGAGCCCTTGGCGGACAGATGATCCGCATGGGCGGGAAAGTCGCGTTTGTGGGACGCTACCTTCTGGATAACGAACAGCAGTACGTCTTGGTCTCTCCAAAAATGTTGAGTGACGTTCGATTGATCGAACATGCCGGCGAATGGGCGCTGCGTGTGCCATACTTGTCCCGGCGTCCGAATGTTGAGCGTCGATGGAGTGATGTGGTTGACCTCGGGGGTATGGGACATGTCACCATTCGCGGACAGGAGGCCGACAATGCGGCGCGACAGCTGCTCCCGTTGATCAATGGCTTTGGCGCGCGACCTTCTGTGGTGAGTTCAGCGGCCACGCTGGCCAGCACCTGGAGCAATGCGTCCGAGGGGTTTGCATACAGTCTTGCTCGCGCGCGTGAGGTCCACGCCAAACAGCTCTACGGCGATTTGGGTTCACTCAGCTATTTGCCACCGGCCATGCGATTGGCCTTGGAGATGTCCCTGCACGAAGAGCAGGAACAACGCGCGCTGGCGGGTGAGTTGGCCGAACTGGAGCGCACGTGGCGGGAGGCCGAGATTGTAGCGGGGATTGCCGACGACCTGTTGACGCCGGCATCGGTGTTGAACAGGGTGAACCAATTGAAGGGCCGAAGCTGATTGGGTCGAGGCGTTCCAAGGGGTGCGGCGACCGCTTGTAGCGTTCGCGCCGCCACGGTGGGATGAGTCGAAGGACACTGGGCGTTCGACGTCGTAACACGATTGGTCCATTGGTAACGTATTTTCTGTGCACAGCCAATTCGGCAATGACGGGCCGGCACTTACACGCGTTCACGGACGTTGGTGCCTCGCCCTCACTCTTCCCAATGCGACTTTCTCTGGCGGCCCGCCTCTCGGGTCTGATGTCGCTGGCTTTTCTCGCGGCCACGGCCGTTGTTGTGCTGGTGCTCGTCCATGTGCGCGACCTTGTGCGCGATCAGGAGCGCATGATGTCCCACGACGTCCATGCCGAGCTCGCAGCACGTGAGGCGCAGGTCGCGTTCAAGATTCAGGTGCAGGAGTGGAAGAACGTCTTGCTGCGCGGACGTGATAACGCGGCGCTGAGCAAGTACCGCACCGCGTTTATCGCGGAGGGCAATCGTGTGATCGCGTTGACGGATACTCTGGCGGGCCTCATCAGCGACACCGTGGCGCTGAGACGGTGTGGTTCAACGATGGCCTTGGACGGACGTTCACGCCGGTCTCATTCGGTGACGATAAGGGCACCGCATACGGCATCGACGTCGGCGACTTCGACAAGGACGGGCGGCCGGATATTGCGGTTGCCCGATCGGCAGCACCCAATGCACTCTATTTTGCTTCCGGGTCGGTGTTGCGGTGCAACGTTGCCGCGGCTACGAGGCGTTGAGCCAACCTCGTGCCTGCGTATTTCGTCGCGATTTGCGACGGCGATCAGATATTCGCTTGGCAGAGCCGCGCTGCCAACTCCGCGCTGAGCCGCAGCGCCGTCGGCGTGGTTGCCAACCCACCAAGTGCCGTGCACCGATGCTCGCGTGGCATGCGTTCGGCTACGCGTCTGGCTGCGTCTACGACTTCGTCAAACGGGATCATCGCGTTAAATCCGGCGAGTGCCATGTTCGCGCACGACACCGCATTGCTGGCCGCAATGACATTTTTCCCCAGACACGGAATCTCCACGCGCGCGGCGACCGGATCGCAAATGAGTCCCAGCATGCTCTGCAGCGCCATTGACGCCGCGCCCGTCGCTTGCGACAGGTTGCCGCCACCGAGTGTCACCAGGGCAGCCGCCGCCATTGCTGCAGCGGCACCACCTTCCGCCTGACATCCGCCTACCTCCGCGGCAAACGTCCACGGTCCCGCGATGAAGACACCCATGAGTCCTGCCGCCAGCAGTGCGCGAGCCATTGCGTCTTCGCTTTGCCCCATTTCTTCCGCCACTGCAATGCAGGAGGCGGGAAGCGCCGCGCACGCACCAGCGGTCGGTGCCGCGACGATCACCCCCATCGAACTTTTCACTTCCATCAGGGCGGTGGTGTACAACACGGTGCGATTGAGCACGCCAGCATTCAGCAGCGCTCCACTGGCCATCTTTTCTGCGAACTTGCCGGATTGATGGCCCAGGAGGCGGTCGGAGTAATCCGTGCCGGCTACCCCCTCTGCAATCGAGCGCCGCAGGATGCGGACGATGTCGAGCATCATGTCCATGACGGCCTCGTGTGTCAGCGCGCCGCGGGTCATCTCGTACTGCACGGCGTAGCGCCACAGCGGAACCTCACGACCGGCATCGTACGCCATCAATTCGGTACACGTGGAGAACGGCAGCTGCGCATCAGGTTGCGACAGTACCGGCAATACCGGATTGAGCACGCGACCGGCAAACTCCACTCGCGCGCCGCCATCGAGAGAGACCGCCTGCCCGTCAATTTCCAGCACCTCGATCATCCCGCCACCGGTCGAGATGGCGATCATGGTGTGTCGTTCGTGCGCATTCGACAGGGTGAGTCGATACGTACTGGGATGCGGGTCGTGGCAATCGATGTATCGGATGGTCACCCGCGTGCCGGCGTCACGGAGGGCCGTTGGGGAATGCAGCAGGCGCTCGTCGGCCGCATCCCACCCCAGAAAGCCTCCGAACAATCCCATGTCCGAGCCTTGGCTCTGGTGGGTGGTCGGCAGCGAGCCGTTGGTGTCGAACTCGACAAGTACGTCAGTGATGTCCCCGCCCATCAGATCGCGCGCGAGGCGGCCAATTCGCAACGCCGCCGCACAGTGCGAGCTGGAGGCGCCGCGCATGACCGGACCAATGACGTCGTTAAAGATGCTCACAGTCATGTATGCACTCTGGTCGGCGTGAGTGAGAGGAAGCTGGTATCCAACAATTTAGTTGGCGGGCTTGCCCGGTTGTTGGGGTGCGCCATCCGTCGGTCTTGCGCTCGCGCAGTCGCGCGAGTTCTGTATCCGGCGTTCCGATGCCGACGAGTAACGCAATTGAAACCGATGAAAGGGGCCCACGCTACCGACTGCCCTCGCATGCCAGTGGCCAAGTGCAAAAAATCCGGCATTGGTCCCTTCGCCACCTCCCGCGACACCGCTGTCAGCGATTGCAATGCCCGACACTGCTGGCGTTGGTGCAGCGCGCCGCAGACGCGCCTTCATTGCGGTCACCGCCCCCCTTGCAATAGCGGTTGCGGGATTCGCCGCGTGGAGCGCGTACAAACCCGCGCCGACACAGGGCAATCGCATTGCCGTTGCCTCAATAACCGTAACCGCATCTGCATCGGTCCTGATCGATGCGGCGCAAACGGTTTTCGATGCACTGGCCGCTGCTGTTTCGGGCGTCGATGGTGTGCACATGGTCACGCGTGATGCAGTGGTGCGCGCCGAACTCGCCGACAAGGCGAACCTGCCATCGACGGCACTCGCATCCCGGCTGGGGGCGGACTTTATCGTAGGCGGCAAACTCGCAGCCCAGTGTGCTGATTCAATCAGCGTCACACCGCAGTTGCTCGATGGACGCGGAACGGTCATCCGGGCATTGCAAGGCACCACGTTGCCACGCGCAAATTTGCAAGGCGCCATGGCTCCGCTTGCTGATCGGGTGGCGGCCGCCATCACCATCATGACCAGCGAGACGTTTGGACAAGCCATGCTGCCACTGGCGATTCCGCCAACGCAGTCGGCGCTCCGGGCCGTCGAGCAAGGATTGCGTCTCGAAGCCGGTATTGCCTCAGCGCCAGTTGGTGAGGACAATTCATTCGTAGAACTCAAGCGTTTCGATATCGCAGTAAAAGAAGACGATGACTACCAGCAGGCCCGGTTGTGGTTTGCCAGCGCGGCGTCGCGACAGGTTCCAGCTTCCCGCAGCGCATCCGCCTGAGCTTTCGTGTCTCCGATGGCCTTGAACATCGCCGCCGCCCGCAACCGCAGGGCGATGGAAGGCATCCGGTCACGTAGCGTCGGCAGCTTGTTGATGGCCGCCGCTTGCGTCATGAGGGCACGCGCACTGTCGGCCGTGGGTTGCGCAACCAGGCGATGAACTGGCGACGCAGCCAGCAAACGCAACATCATCAGAACGAATCGACTTTGGACACGATGCGCGCTGCACTGCGCCCCTTCATCTGCCTGGACATTTGCCGACTCTCGTACACTTGGCTTGCTCGCGAACTGGTCACCCAATAACGTGTGCTTCACAGACCGGTTTGTCAAAGCATCGCCTCCGGGCCGTTCTCCGACGGCTGCGTGAGGTTCACCACCATCCGCATCGCGCCCTGGCACGTCGGCCACCAGGGCAGGTCAACCTCGAATGGACGTCTTCACACCTACCGCGCGAACGGCGTACTCCACTTCGGATGGGCGATGAACTGGTCGTCCGTAAGCGTCCGCAGGAACGCAACCAGCTGATTGCGCTGCGTCTGATTCAGTCCCAGCCGCTGCGGCTGCCCTCCTGGTCCCCGCAGGCGATTGTCGAGGCCGGGATTGTTCTGAATGCCCGCGTTGTAGAAGTCGACAACCTGTTCGAGCGTGCGAAAGCGGCCGTCGTGCATGTAGGGCGGGCGGACCGCGATATTCTTGAGCGACGGGGCCTTGAATCGACCATTCCCGGCACCGATGTCGGTAATGCTGGCATCAAGGCCCGTGTTGTGCACATCATCGCTGATGAACGCGTTGGTGCCGTGACAACGGGCGCAGCCTGCCGGACCGTTGTACAGCCCTTGTCCGGCCAGTTCATCGGGCGTAAACACGGCGGCAAAGTTTGGGGCGGCGTTGCCGACAAACGCCTGATCGAAACGAGAGCTGCTGGACACCATGGAGCGCACAAACTGCGCGAGCGCACGAGCAATGCGGTCGGTGGTGATATCGGGCGTGCCAAATGCGGCCTGAAAAAGTGCCGGGTAGTACGAGGCCACGCTGACCTTGCTCACCAGCGCCGGCAACGTCATACCCATCTCCGTTGCGTCCTCAATTGGCTGCAGCACCTGCGCTTCCAACGTCGCGGCGCGTTCATCCCAGAAGAAACGGCCGCGCTGATAGAATCGCGCGTTGGCCAACGCCATGCTGTGCCGGCCGGTGAGACCGCCGGCAAATCCGCGGCTCAAGCGCGCGGTGTCGCTAAAGGCAAACTGTTGCTGATGACACGACGCGCAGGAAACCCGATCGTTGGTGGAGAGGCGTCGATCATAGAACAGCACACGGCCAAGTGTCGCCCCCGCGTTGGTGATGGCATTCGTCGCTGGCGTATTGTCCGCCGCCAAGACCGATCCGCCGGGGCCATTCGGTGCCCCGTAGAACAGCGGAAGCGGCGATGTGGCGTCCGAGTAGCTGAACGTGGTGACGGGTAGTGTTGGCAGAACGAGGTCAGCGCTAAACAACACAATCGGAAACGCATTGGACGCGACGTTGCCGCTGGCGTCGGTCGCCACAATGGTGGTCGTGATCACGGCGGGTTGCGTCGGCACTCCTGCGATCACGCCGTTTGTCGCGGCCAAGCCAAACGCTGCCGGCGAAAATGAAACCGTGTAGGTCATCGCAGCACTGCTGCCATTTGTGAACGTGGTGCCATTCTTCGTAGCGTCATACGTGAACGACTGCCCGACCGTCGCCCCTTGCGGCATGTTGGCCAGGGCCAGCACAATTGGCGCACCCCCCTGCACGACGATGTTGAAGCCGTGCGTAGCACTGCGGCCGACGGCGTCCGTCGCGGTGATTGTCACAACGATGGTACCCGGCGCGAGTGGCGTTCCCGCAATGCGACCAAGCGTCGCAGAGAGTCCGGACAGCGCCGGGGAAAAGCGCACGCTGTAGGTGAGGCCCGTGCCGCGGGGATCGCTGAACGTGGTATTGTTGCGCGTTGGATCGAAGGTAAAGGCCACCCCGGCGGTTGCTGCCTGAGTGCCAACTGGTGTCACAACAGCGATCGATTCGGTGTTCGGCTGCGCGGTGGGAGACGTCTCGGTGCCGCTCTCGCCACTGCAGGCAGTGATGCCCCAGATGGCAAGACTCGCGATGAGATAGAGACCGTTCCGGTGCTGTGTTGTCGTCATGGGTCGAAAGCGGCAAGTGCGGAAGGCAGGGAGCTCCTCGCGTATGTGGCCACACGTCGTTGAGCGCCGTTCGTGACACAGGACACATCACGCCGTTCAATCCCTAGCTCGCGTTGGTCCGTGGCGCACCCTCAGTTTCCCGTCCCGGAAACACACGAATTTGTTTAGACGCTCGCGCGGCAGGGGTGTTAAGAGACGACCAGTGGACGGCCCCCGTGATTTGACCCTGGTCGCAATTTTGCCGCAACCTGTCAATTTCTTAGCACCATTTCGGCTGTACGTCGCGTGCCGGTCCGGTTCTTTTCCTGCTGCCTCGGCAGCGTACGACTGGTCGCCCTCCTGACCATCTCTGGTATCGCCACAGGACCTGCATGACCGCCTCATCCAATCGCCACTCGCCGTTGATTGCGGCCGTGGTGACGTGTTTCTGCGTGGTGTTCGCGTTACCCACGTGGTCGTACGCGCAACCGCCCGACGTACGTGCAGCGCGTGACACCGCGCTGCCCCTGCCCGCGCGCATGCACTTTACACGCGAACTGCGGCTTGATGGCAACCTGTCCGATATCGCGTGGGCCAACGCGGACAGCATCACATCATTTACCCAACGCGACCCGCAGCAAGGTGCGCCCGGCAGCGAACGCACGGTGGTGCGATTTGTCGGTTCGCCCGACGGATTGTGGATTGGTGTGTGGGCCTATGACCGCCAACCCGCTGGTATTCGACGCACGCAACTCCGGCGGGATGCCGATCTCGGTTCGGACGATCACATCACCGTCATGTTGTCGCCCACGGCCGACAAACGCACGGGCTTTCTCTTCAGCATCAATCCCAACGGCGCGCTCACTGACGCCGAAGTGCTGAACTTCGAAAATGAGTCGCGCGAGTGGGATGGGGTGTGGGATGGTCGCGCGCACCTCACCGCAAGTGGCTGGCAGGCCGAAATCCTGATTCCGTGGCAAACCCTTCGATATCGACCAATTGTCGGCGACTCGGCCGCTGACACATGGGATATGAATGTGCGGCGATATATTCGCCGCAACAACGAATCGGTGTTGTGGGCGGCGTGGCGACGCACTGAAGGCATTCGATTGCTTGAGCGCGCGGGCGCGCTGGCGGGATTCCGCGGAGCAACCGCAATCATGCCCGCAGGGTTGCCGCGACGCGCGTTCGCAGAACTGCGGCCGTACGTGGTGGCTACGGGTGCCTTAAGCGAGCGTTCCGTGCAGGACGATGGGTCGTTGTTGGCCACCCGTAACGCCGGACTTCGCGGCACGGGCGGACTCGATGCGAAATTGGCGCCGGCTCCAACCCTCACACTCGATCTCACGGCCAACGCCGATTTTGCGCAGGCCGAGGTCGATCGACAGGTGGTGAATCTCACTCGCTTTCCGTTGTTCTTTCCCGAGCAGCGTCCGTTTTTCACAGAAGGCGCTGGCATTTTTGGCTTCGGTCGGCAGCAGCGCGCGCAAATGTTTTACAGTCGTCGCATTGGATTGGGCGCGGGCGGCACCCCGATTCCGCTGCAGGCAGGCGCCCGCATGACCGGACGATTGGGTGGACAACAACTGGGGTTGCTGCTGACACACACCGGGGGTGATACACCGGCAACGGCGGCAGTGGGCCGCGTCAAACGCGACATCCTGGGCCGCGGGTACGTTGGCGCGATGTCCACGTTGTCCGCTCCCAGAGGTGGGCCGCACAGTGCGGCGGGTGGTGTGGACATCAACCTGCCGTACACCGTGAAAGATCAGAACATTGTATTGTTCGGCGATGTGGCCATCGACGGCGGCGCAACATCGGGCGACCCGTTTTATGCGCGCGTCGTGGCCGACTTTCCAAATGATGTGGCTGATATTGCGTTGCGGCTTGAGCGTATCGGAGCGGGCTACAAGCCCGACCTGGGATTTGTGCAACAACGCGGCATTACCCGGGTTGGCTGGCAAACAGAACTCACGCCGCGGCCGTCATCGCTGGGCGCGCTGGGCAACGCGTTGCTCGCGATGCATGTGCGCCAGCTCAAGTTGAATGTGTTAAGCGGCGAGCTGGTGCGCACCATGGGCACACCCGGCGCGTTGGCTGGGCTGAACAACGGCAATCTCAGCACAACGCCGTTCGGTCTGGAGTTCGACAGCGGTGATGAAATTTCTGTCGCTCTCAAGCGCCAGTATGATGCACCCGATGAAGACTTCGAGTTATTTGACGGCGCCATGGTCACGAGCGGTCGCTACGCCTGGAACCGGGCCGAGGTGGAGTATCAGGGTTCGTCGGCGCGGCGGGTTGGCGTTGACGTTACGGTTTCACGCGGCGGATTTTACACAGGGCGTTCCACTGAAGTTGAGCTGTCTGTTCGCGGACGGTTTGCTCCGCACGTGAACCTCAGCGCCGATCTTGACGAGTCGCGAGTGTCACTCACTACCCTCGACGCCACCCGTCGTTTCACGGCCCGTTCAGCGCGCCTGCGCCTGGACTTTGCAAGCAGTCCACGGCTGAATGCAACGTTGTTCACGCAATGGGATAACGAGTCGAATCGCGGCGCGGTGAATGCGCGAGTGCGATGGACGTCATCGCCGGGATCGGATTTGTACATGGTGTGGACCAGTCAATGGCCCACCGATTTGGAGCGTGGCATTCCGTGGCGCACACCAACGCGGGGAACGCTGGTGATGAAATACGTCAGATACTTGCGCCTGTAGGGCAACGGAAACGTTGGGCAACGGAAACGTCATGAATTCCGGCGTCCGTGTGGACGGCGCTGCCGTTGCCGTGGTTGGGTCACTCCCCCCGCAACGTCACCGCCGGATCGACCCGCGCCGCCCGGCGCGCCGGCAACCAGCACGCCAGCAACGCCACCGCCCCCAGCAGCAGCGGCACCCCAAGCATCGTCGCCGGGTCGCTTGGGCCAATGTTGTACAATCGCGATTGCACAAATTTCCCGGCCGCCATCGCGCCCGCCACGCCAATGATCAGCGCGATGGTCACGACTTCCAGTCCGCTTCGCATTATCAGACTGAGCACCTGCGTCGTGCGCGCGCCCAACGCCATGCGGATGCCCATTTCGCGCGAGCGCAGTTGCACCGCGAAACTCATCACACCGTACACGCCAATAGTGCCAAGCAGCAGGGCCAGCAACGCGAACGCGCTGATGATGCTGACGGATACCCGCGTCGATGACAGGTCTCGATCGACCAGTGATTGCAGGGAGCGCACCTTCCAGATGGGCTGATCACGGTCGACCGACCAGATGGCGTCGTGCAGCGCCCGGCTCATCGCATTCGGATCGCCCGCGGTGCGCATGACCACACTCGTGAAGATGCCGATGTTCTGCTCATGGGAAGCGTACAGCTGTGGCTGCGTTTCCTCGGTCAGGGTGTACTGCTTGATCGCGCCGACCACCCCCACAATACGAACGGTCAACGCTGGTTGCAGTTGCAGACGCACTGTTTTTCCAACCGCGGTCTCCCCCGGCCAGGCTTTGTCGGCGAATATCTTGTTGACAATCGCGACGGGTTCGCTTCCCATCACATCATCGGCCTGAAAGTCTCGGCCAGCCAACACCGGAATTTGCATGGTGCGGAAATACTGATTGCTGATTGTTGTGAAAAGTGAACGTGGCGCCTTGTCAGGCGCTATGTCGGTCTGCCCTTGCGCAAGATACGGCACATTGTCGTAGTTGCCGCTAAGCGGCACCGCGCCCACGTAGGCGGCACTGACCACGCCGGGAGCAGCGCGCAGTCGCTCCAGTGCCGTACGCATGAATTGTCGAATTTTCAGATTGTCATCGTACTTCACCGCGGGCAGGCGAAACTCGGCGGTCAGCACCTGTTCGGCATTGAAACCCGTCTCAATACGCTGCAGCGATTGCATGGACCGGGTAAACAATCCCGCAACGGCCAGCAACACCACACAAAGGGCAAGTTCGGAAATGACCAGCACGTTGCGCACATTGAACCGGCCGGTGGACGTAGTATCGGTACGCATGCGCAACGCACCCTGCAAGTTTGTGCGCGTGCCCGAGAACGCCGCCGGCGCACCGAACAACACGCCGGTCAACAACGCCAGCGCAAACGAAAAGGCCAGCACACGCGAGTCCGGTTCAAGCGCTCCGAGTATGGGCACATTACCCGGCATGACGCGTACGAGAAATTTTATGCCGAACTGACCGATGATGACACCCAATACGCCACCCGCCACTGCCAGCATCAAACTCTCAACGAGTGTCTGCGCCACCAGGCGTGTGCGATTGGCACCCATCGCGGCGCGAATGGACATTTCCCGCTGTCGGGTGCTGGCCCGCACCAACTGCAGGTTGGCAATGTTCACACAGGCGATGAGCAGCACCGCGACCACGGCGCCAAACAACACCATCAGGGTAAAGCGCGCACCGCCCACCATACTTTCACGCATGTCGCTCACCGCGACGGTCTCTTTCAGGTTACCGCCGTGATACTCGGCCGCCAGTTGTGCCATGATTGCGGCAAGATCCTTCTGACCATCCGCAACCGTGAACCCGGGCTTGAGTCGCCCAACACCAAACACGGTGGGGCTGTTCCGATCAAACCATCCGCGGCTCGGTGCCGAGGAGATGGGCAGCCACAGGTCACTGGGGGTGGGGTCCTGGAACGACGCGACGGTCACACCGATAACGGTATGCGGCCGTCCGTTCAACATGAGCTTTTGCCCGATGATGTCGGCGCGACCCCCATAACGCGCCTGCCAGGTAGCATACGAGAGCACCACAACCTGCTCGCCGGCGCCAATGCGTGTTTCCTCTTCGGTGAAGGTGCGACCAAGCACGGTGGTTGCGCCCAACAGCGCAAGCGCACTGGCGCTGACAAAGTTGCCGATCACGCGGTCAGGCCGATCACCACCAGTGAGATTCACGCTTTGCGTGCGCGCAATGCCAATATCCTGAAACGTTCGATTGCGCGCTCGCAAATCCAGCAGGTCAGGCGCAGACACCAAGTGCTGTTTCGACGTTTCGTTCGCGCCCCGGATGTACACCAGTTGATCGGGATTCGGATACGGCAGCGACTGCAGTAACACCGCGTTGATGAGGGTGAAGACGGCGCTGTTGCCACCAATTCCCAGTGCAAGCGTAATAAGCGCAACGGCGGTAAACGCCGGTCGGCGCGCGAACCCACGCAGTGCATACTTGATGTCCTGCAGGAAGGCCTCCATGCTGAAGCTCCGAAAAGTTTTGACGAGCAATACATCGGATGTGCGGCTGCGCAGCGGCCGCGGCGCGTCATGACGCATTGAGGCAGCCAGGCTGACCAACGCGTCGCGCGTCAGTGTGGCTGCCACTCCAAATGCGCCAAACGGATTGCCGGCATTGCGCGAGTCGCGCCGCGCATCATCGATGAAGCGCGCCATCTCATCGGCATACTCCTCGCGCAACTCGCGCGGATAACAGCGCGCGAGCAATCGCGATAGCCGGGTCGGACGAGGATGGTCGCTCATGCCGTGCCTTCTGCCAACGGCGCACCAAGCAGCTGTTTGCGACGCGCCACATTCATGACCGCAGTCAGGCGGGCCAGTTCGAGCGTTAACACCTGTCGGCCAAACGGGGTCAGCCGGTAGTAGCGCCGGCGCTCGTCGCCATCGGCTTTGGGACGCCCGGTCACCTCCTCCAGCAGGTCGGAGTCGGTCATCCGGAGAATCGAGCCGTACAAGGTGCCCGGCCCCATCCGCACCTGGCCGTCGCTCATGGCCTCAACCTCCTGAGCAATGGCGTAGCCGTGCCGCTCGCCGTCGGCCAGCACCAGCAGGATATGCAGGACTGCCGGGGTCAGCGGCAGCAGCGATTCGGGTGATTTCTTGGACATGGCTCCCTGGTTACATCCGTTGCGGATATATACTACATCCGTTACGGTAGTACGGCAACCGGAGTTTCACCTGTGATAAACGGCCCGATGTGGGAGAATTGGGGTAACATTATGAAGTCGTTCCCGGCCCGAACTCCCTTGCAGCATTGGCCGGCAAACAGCCCTTCACTACCAAAAGAAACACATGGAAACGTCAAATCCCGCGCTGCGGTCTGGCTCGCTCGAGCGATTCGGCAGGCAGGTCGCTGGCGAAGCCGCTATGACTGTAAACGGCACCGCGACCAAAACGCTGGTGCTGCTTGTTGTAACCGCCTTTGCCGCGGGCGTCGTCTGGCGCTCCGACCCGACGCAATGGCGTGCCGCGATGATGATTGGCTTCATTGGCGGCCTCGTCATGGCCTTGGCAACCACTTTCAAACCCACTTGGTCACCCATTACTGCGCCGCTGTATGCGGTGCTGGAAGGTATGGCGCTTGGCGCGGTTTCTGCGATTTACAACGTGAGTTATCGTGGCGTCCCGATGATGGCGGTCGGGGCCACCATGGTCACGGCCATCTTGATGTTTGCGCTGTACCGGTCACGTATCATCACCGTGACCGATCGCATGCGAAACGTCGCCGTCGTCGCACTGCTTGGCCTTATGGGCACGTACTTGCTGCAATTCGTTCTGGGCTTTTTCGGGATGCAAATTCCAGCGATTAACGGAAGCGGTGTCATCGGCATCGGATTCAGCCTGCTCGCCACCGGTTTGGCCGCGTTCTTCCTGTTGCTCGACATGGACCAGGTCGAGAAAATGGCGAAGGCCGGATTGCCGAAAGGCATGGAGTGGTACGGCGCGTTCTCGTTTCTCGTGACGCTGGTGTGGTTGTATCTCGAGATGCTGCGGCTCCTTAGCAAGTTGAATCGGCGATAGCCCCTGATGGCTGTGCCAGAGAACGCCGTCGCCGAAAGGTGGCGGCGTTTTTTTGTGCGTCGGTTTGGACTGAGTAGCATTGTTGGGCGAATGCCCAAACTCTCTCAGCAGCCAGCATCCGAAAACGTTACGTTCCCCCGAAGCAACAATCCTCGACCGCGGCCGCACCCTGCCTCCCCCGAAACGATGTCCAAACACACCACCATATTCATCAGCACCGTCGCGCTCGCTGTCTCCGCCACGCTATCCGGCGCCCAGGAACCCGTCGACCGCGCCATGGTCGCACGCATTGTGGCCGAGGGCACCGACCAGTCGAAGGTGGGCGAAACGTTCAATCATTTTGTGAACGTCATTGGTGCGCGACTGGCCGGCTCGCGCGCGCACAAACAGGCGGCCGAATACGCGCGCACAAAGTTGAGCGGGTGGGGCATGAAGAACGCACATCTGGAGCCGTTCCCGTTTGGACGTGGATGGGAACTGCAGCAGTTCACTCTGGAGATGACAGCGCCCCGCTACTTCCCGCTCACCGGATTTCCGGAAGCGTGGACACCGAGCACGAAAGGCGTGGTGAACGCGCCTGCCGTCTACCTCGGCGAAAGCACAGCGGCCGAAATTGAAGCGATGGGTGACAAACTCAAGGGTGCGATTGTGCTCGCACAAAAGCCGCAACTCACGTTCGTTCGCAAGGACCGACTGCAACCGGCGACGAGTGTCGAGGCGGTTCGCAGCGGCGCGCCAGCGGCTGAGCGAAGCGAGTACACAACGCCACTGCGCACCATGGAGCCCCTCCTGCGCAAGTACGGAGCCGCCGCCGTCATTCGAACAGGGCAAGGTGAACACGGCACGTATTTTGTGCAGGGCGGACAACGCACCACCGCGCCTGATGCAACGCCCAGCGTAATTATTGTGGCCGAGCAGTACAACATGATGGTGAATGCCATCAAGGGTGGATTGCCCGTGCAGTTACGACTCGCGCTGCAAACCCGCTTTGATAACGCAGACACCAACAGTTACAACGTCATCGCGGAAATTCCGGGCGTCGACCCGGTCCTTGGCAACGAAGTGGTGCTGATGGGCGCGCACCTCGACTCGTGGCATACGGCTACCGGCGCCACCGACAATGCCGATGCGGTTTCGGCGGCCATGGAAGCGATGCGCATTTTGCAGGCGCTCGGCGTCAAGCCGCGCCGCACCATTCGCATTGGCATCTGGAGTGGCGAAGAACAGGGACTGCTTGGCTCGGCCGCGTATGCCACGAACAACTTTGGCGGGCCAGCGAACAAGGCAGCGTTCGACAATTTGTCCGTCTACCTGAATGACGATCCGGGTACGGGCCCAACGTACGGTTGGTACATGGAGAACAACGAACCGGCGAAAGTGATTTTTGATACCTGGCTTGAAGCGCTAAAGCCGCAGGGCACGATCAAGAACGTCATCGGTCCGATTGGTAGCACTGATCACCTGAGCTTCACGCGTCTCGGATTGCCGGGGTTCAGCGCCATCAAGGAGTACACCGGGTACGACGTGCGCGAGCACCACACGAACGCCGATTTCGCTGAGCGCGTGAGTGAGGCCGGGCTCAAGCAGAGTGCCATTGTCCTTGCGACCTTCGCGTATCATGCGGCCATGCGGAACGAGAAGATTCCGCGCATGCCTGCGCCGGCCTCTCGGTAACGGCC
>Ga0105048_10004247_pt1 | contig 23388 bp, 25 predicted proteins | sample MAT05_FD_78382 | JGI IMG/M metagenome (GOLD analysis project Ga0105048, IMG submission 78382) | Freshwater microbial communities from Lake Fryxell liftoff mats and glacier meltwater in Antarctica - MAT-05 | ecosystem: Environmental > Aquatic > Freshwater > Ice > Liftoff microbial mat | place...
CGACGCTGTCGCTGCGTGACGCGCTGATCGATTACATGCGCACGCCTCCCGAGGACGGCGGCCCCGGGCACATCTGCGGGAGCCAGTTCATGATCGATCCGATCAAGCTCCCGCCGAAGCCGATCGCCACCTTCGCGAAGGCCGACTTCCCGCAGAAGACGTGCGCGGCCGCGGAGAACGATCGTCCGTTCGGTTGCACGCCGACCACCGGCCGCTTCGTCGACTGCCAGGAGGACGAGAACGAGGTGCGGTTCTACTGCCTGAAGTACGACTTCTTCGATCCCACGCCGATGGCCAAACACAGCGGCGACGAGTGCGCGCAGATCTCCGAGCTCGCGCCGCTCTTCCACAGCGTCGAGCGCGAGGCGACCGACGCGGATCGCGGCCTCGCGACCAACGCGCTGTTCAGCGGCGAGGCTTGCGGCTCGGCTCTGCCGCGCGAGTGCCCCGGTCAGCTGCACTGCTGCGAGCGCTTCGCGGACGACGAGAGGACCCGCGTCGCGGCCGACTTCTACTGCGTCGTCCCGTACTGCATCGACCCGCTGCCCACCGGCCGCATCACGAGGATTGTCCAGTGAGGGTGCTACTCATCGCTCTCGTCGCTTCCGGCGCCGTGGCCTGTAAGGACGAGGCCGTCCTTCCTCGCGAGCTCTCGAGCTTCGAGGTGACCATCACCTCCTCGGTGGGCTCGGCCGACCGGCGCTGCTTGTTGCCAGGGACCCCGGCCGACGGGGTCGATCTCACCGGCTGCCCGGACTATCTCACCGACGCCCTCGGTAACTCGGTCGCCCGTGTCTTCTTCACCGCGCGCGCGGTCGATCTCCAGGGCGAGCTGCTCGAGACGTACAACTCGAGGGCCACGGTCCGCGTGGTCCCGGGCACCGTCGACGCCGCTTTCCGCACGGTGCAATTCCGCGATGGCCTCGCGACCGGCATCGAGGGTCGCCTGCCCGAGGCCGCGTTTCGCGGATCGTTCGGCGATACGTACCTCTGGCTGGCCGACGAAAATCCGCCCGCGCGCGCGTCCGAGACGCCCGGCCTCGGGAGCCCGTGCGGCTTCGATCAGGCCGACGCCTGCTTCCCCTTCGGGCTCATCTGCATCAACACCACGCCCGCGGTCGGTTTCGATCCGAGCGGCCTCGCGTACTGCTCGTTCGGCTGCGAAGACGACAGCGGGTGCCCCGATGGATACAGCTGCCAGCTCGACGTCGAGGCCTACAGCCAGCTCGACTCGCCCGGCGCCTGCACCCGCGTGCAGCCGACGTATGCGGCCGGCGCGACCGGCCCGATCTATCTCATCTCGCCGAACATCTCCGACGTGAACCGCTCGGAGTCGCTCCTCGCGTCGCCGTTCCAGGAGCAGTTCGTCGAGGTGAAGCGCGGCAACATGGTGATCACCGGCGTGCGCATCGACGGCTTCTACGTCACCGATACGTGCGCGATCCCAGACTATCCCGGCACCGGCCAGGCGCTCTGTACCGAGGAGGAGCGGGCCCAGGTTCCGGAGTTCAATCACCTCTTCGTGTTCAACTTCTCCCGCCCCGATGATCTCTTCGTCGGCGATCGGCTCAGCTTCGTCAGCGGCCCGGTCACCGAGTTCGTCGGCCTCTCCGAGCTCTCATTTCCGCTCTGGGAAGTGGACTACGACCACAGCCCGCAACCCGATGTCTCGCCGATCTCGCTGCACCGCCGGATCGTCCAGTACTTCCCGAAGATCGTCGAGCCGGGCGAGGTCTGCGCCTCGGTAGTGACCAACCCGCTCGCCCAGAAGATCATCGAGTGCGATCTCGCGATGGAGCGCCTCGAAGGCGCGCGCGTGAGCGCGAAGGTGAAGTCGTCGGTGGGTATGTTCCCGAGCCTCGAGCGCTTCGGTCAGTGGCCGGTGATCGTCGACGACGGCACCCGCTTCGGGCTCGAGGTGCAGATCATCACCCGCGAGAACATCCCGTTCTTCGATCCGGTCGTCTTCGGCATCAAGACCATCAACGCCACCATCACCGGTAACCTCCGGCAAGTGGCCTTCCCCAACAGCCGCGACCGGCCCACCTGGATCATCGAGCCCCGAGATCAGACCGACTGCCCCTGGTGCACGAACTGACTCCGATCAGTACTCAAGGATTTCTGCGAAATGCCCCAAGTCATCTCCGCTCTCTGCTTGCTGCTCACCCACCAGGTCGGCTCCTCGACCATCTCCGACGCACCGCCCGGCGACACGCCGGCGCGCGGGACGGACTCGCCGGCCACGGCTCCGCCGAAGTCCGATACGTTCAGGGCGACGGACTTCTTCGCCTCCGACTGGATCGACACCCGCGTCACGTTCGCCTTCGCCAACGTCAACGTGCTGGTGGGCCCCGGTGAGCGATCGACGCCGACCTCTGGCTATCGCGTCGGCATCGACCCCAACTTCAACCTGTTCCTGGAGAACGTGAACACCCGCTTCTCCGGCTACGAGACCCTCTCGCAGCTCGTGCTCTACAAGAAGCTGCCGGGGTTCTGGGAGTTCTGGGAGACCGAGGTCGCGCTGGCCGCGCGCGCGTCCGCCAACGTCGACACCGGGCAGCTCTCGTTCTTCGACGCCGGTACTTATCTGCGCATCATCCGCAAGCTCGGCGCAGGAAAAGAAGAGGACGTCGGCTCCATCGATCTCACCGCTTTCCCGGTGTCCTCCGATCGATTTCGCCTCGGCTATACTTACCTGATCTCCTGGGGTGGAACCTCGATCTTCCCCGGCAAGCTGGTCAGCCGCATCAGCGAAGGCGCGGTCCCCGGCGCGCGGCTCCGCTGGCGCTCCGCGAAGGGCAAATCGTATGCATTCGTCGGCTTCAAGAGCGCGCTCATCCTCGCGCGCGAGGCGGGTGTCCGCGCCGGTGAGCAGGTCCCCAACTATGGCATCCTGGCCGGCGCCGGCACGACTATCCTCGACTCGCTCATCCTCGAGACCAACGGCGGCATCTTCCAGAAGGGCACGCAGGAGCGACCCGGCCTGGAGGGCAACAAGGTCATCGCGTACGGCGCCTCGGCGCGCGTCACGTACTATTCCGGCGATCCGCCGGCGTCGTCGTCGGACTATCGGCTCTACCGAAATGATCCCAACCACCCCGACAACTATGACCTCTTCAAGTCATACAAGCCGGGCGGCGGCTGGTTCGCTTCGCTCGAAGGCACGATGCTGGTACAGAACCTCGAAGATCCCGAGGCGTTCGCCAGCGAAAAGCTGGTCCCGGCGATCGCCGCGGGCTTCGTCGGTGGCTTCCGCCAGGACGAGCTGAGCCTGCGCCTCGACGCGTTCTATCAGTCCGCCGACTTCATCCTGTTCGACGTCCCGGGCTTCGTGCCGTTCCAGGCGACGCCGGCCAGCGCGACGACCGCGGGCGAGATCTTCGCGGCGATCACCGCCTCGTACTGGCTCGCCGATCTCTACATGCTGCCGTCGCTCTCGGTCGGCATCAAGATCCCCGCGACGTACAAGGGCGCGGTGCTCCCCACGCAGGGCGCGATCGGCGGCGCGACGCCGGGCGAGGTCCGCACGCAGGTCATCGCCGACAACAGGAACCGCGTCGTCCTTCCCCCGGGCGAAGACGCGCAGCCGATCATCGGCATCTTCCTCAAGCTGCCGCTCTATCTGTCGTCGTCCACGGCGGTGTCGTTCGAGTCGCGCGTCGAGCTGAACGACAACCAGCCGCGCCTCGCGCAGGACAACGAGCGCGGTGAGCCGGTCTACAAGTTCGACGACGCGGTGCGACTCTCGCTCGCGCTGGTGTTCCAGAGCCGCTGGTGAGAGCCGTCGTCTGTCGCCAGTACGGTCCCCCGGAGCTGCTCGTCGTCGAGGAGCGCCCCGTCCCGGTGATCGACGACGATCAGGTGCTGATCGCTGTCCGCGCCGCGGGCGTGAACTTTCCCGATACTCTGATCATCCAAGGTAAGTATCAGGTGAAGCCGGCCGTGCCGTTCGTACCGGGCGGAGAGGTCGCGGGCGTGGTCGAGAAGGTCGGGCCCGGAGTCTCCGGCGTCGCGGAAGGTGACCGAGTGGTCGCGCTCGCGCCTTTCGGTGGGTTCGCCGAGTATGTCACCGCGAGCGCGATGCAGCTGGTGCCCATGCCGGCGGGTCTCGACTTCGAACGCGCGGCTTCGGCGCTCACCACCTACGGCACGTCGCAGTACGGGCTGATGGATCGAGCGCAGCTGCGCGGGGGAGAGACGTTGCTCGTCCTCGGCGCCGCAGGTGGCGTCGGCCTCGCCGCCGTCGAGCTGGGCAAGATGCTCGGCGCGCGGGTCATCGCGGCGGCTTCCAGCGCGGAGAAGCTCGCGACGTGCACCAAGTACGGCGCCGATGCAGTGATCGACTATTCGAAAGAGGACCTCAAGGATCGCGTGAAGGCGCTGACGGGTGGCGCCGGCGCGGACGTGGTCTGCGATCCGGTCGGCGGCGCGCTCACCGAGGCCGCGCTGCGCGCCACGGCGTGGAACGGGCGCCTGCTGGTGGTCGGCTTCGCGACCGGAGAGATCCCGAAGATCCCGGCCAACCTCACCCTGCTCAAGGGCGCATCGGTGATGGGCGTGTTCTGGGGCGCCTGGCTGATGCGCGATCCGGAGGCGGCGCGCGCGCGCCACACCGAGCTCTTGCAGTGGATCAGCGACGGGAAGCTTTCGCCCCACGTTTTTGGCCGCTATCCGCTCGCTTCGGCGGCGCAGGCGCTGCGCGACGTGCTCGAGCGGCGGGTGGTTGGGAAAGCGGTGCTGATGGTCTCGTCTTGATCTCCAGATCGAGCGGTGACTCGCACATCGATCGCAGCCCGCACTTCTTGCACGCGCTCCCCCGCCACAGCGACTCGAACATCCCCTGCGCCTGATCGAGCATCGCCTCGTCGTCGGTGACGATGCCGAGCTCGAAGTTGCGCCGGTTCTCGCTGCGCACGCCCAGCCCGGCCCCGGTCCAGTTCGCGCTGCCGAGATACAGGAGGCGCCCGTCGATGATCACGACCTTCATGTGATTGCGCGGGCAGAGCCTTAGCTGCAGGCCGCCGTTCACCAGGCGCGGGTGCTTGTCGAACTCCTCGCGAAAGGGCCGCGACGGCAGCTTCGCGTGCAGCATGCGCTGCTCGACCCCGCGCTCGGCCAGCCCGTCGAGCACGTCGAGGATCGAGCGATAGCCGCTGGCTCGACGCGCGCCGCGGCGCTTCGACACCTTGCCGGCGACCTCGACCATCAGCTCCTTCACGTCGGCCGTGGCGATCCAGACGCTCAGCTCGGCGCGCATCACCGCGGCGATGACGGTGTCGTAGTGCTCGCGGTTGGCGACGAGCTTATGAAAGCCCATAGACGCGCTCGGCGGTGTGCGTCGCGCCCGTGTTGGTCAGCACGCTCGTGTAGAGCGTGAACGCCGGGACCGGGATCTCGATCGGGCCGAGCCCGGCGAGCGCCTCGAGGACGTCGGTGATCGACTTCCTCCGCGTGTCGCGCAGGCGGGCGATCGTGATGTGCGCGGAGAACGGGCGATCGTCGCGCGGGAGCCCGGCCGCGAACGCCGCGTCATCGATGCGCGCGCGGAGCTGGCCGAGCGGCTCCGAGTCCGCGAGGCCCATCCACAGCACGTGCGGCTCGCCGGTCGGCGGGAAGGTCCCCGGCGCATCCAGCCTGACGGCGAACGCGGGCGCGGTGATCTTTCCGAGCGCCTCCACCAGCACGGGAAACGCGGCGTCGTCGACGTTGCCGAGGAAGCGCAGGGTGAGGTGGATCTGATCCGGCGGCACCGGCCGCACGCCCTTGGGGAGCGGTGGGGTAGCGCTCGTCAGGCGCTCCTTGAGCGCGGCGGGGAGGTCGATGGCCACGAACGCGCGTTTCATCGCGACGTTCGTCCCACGTCCTACGCTCAGTTGGTAGGCCCGATGTAACGCGAATCGGGCCGAATCAGGCGCCCGGTCGCGCGCTGCTCGTCGACGTGCGCGAGCCAGCCGAGCACCCGCCCGCAGGCGAACATCGCGCTGAACAACTCGCGCGGGATTCCCACCGCATCGAGCAGCACCGCGGTCGCCAGCTCGACGTTGGCCTTGAGCGCGCGGTCCGGATACTTCTGCGCCAGCAGCTTCTCGGCGGCCTGCTCCACCGCGCGCGCCACGCGCAGACGCGGCGTCCCGAGCCCGGCCTCGCGCAGCGCGTTCGCCGCGCGCTCGAGCACCACCACCCGCGGATCACGCACCCGGTAGATGCGATGACCCATCCCCATGATCCGCCGCCCCGCGGCCAGCTCGCGCTCGAGCCAGGGGGTCGCGTCGCCCTCCCCCACCGCGTCGAGCATGTCGAGCACCGGCCCCGGCGCGCCCCCGTGCAGCGGCCCGCTCAGCGCGCCGATCGCCGCGACGACCGCCGAGATCGGGTCCGCTCCGGTGCTCGCCACGACGCGCGCGGTGAACGTCGAGGCGTTCATGCCGTGATCCGCCACCGTCACCAGGTAGGTCTCGAGCGCGCGGCTCCTGGCGGGCTCGGCGCTCTTCCCGGTGATCAACCGCAACAGATCCACGGCGTGCGTCGCCTTTGGATCGGGCTCCAGCAGCGCGCGCTTCTCGCGCTGCGCCAGCCATCCCGCCGCCAGGACCCCGGTCGCGCCCGCGAGCCACGCGTTGTCCCCGCCCTCTGGGGTGGCCTCAACGGTCGCGAGCTGCGAGACCGCGCCGCGCAGCCCCGCCATCGCGTCCTTGGCCTCGATCGCGGCGCCCAGCCGCGGCAGCAGCGCATAGGCGGCCGCCCGCCCGCGTGCGAACGCGGCGCGCGTGGTTTCCAGCGCCTCGGCGTCGGGTAGCTTTCCGGTCCACAAGAGGTGCGCGGTCGTCTCGAGGCCGTGCGTCGCCGCGAGGACCTCGATGTCGTGACCCGCGACCGTGAGCCGGCCCTTTTCGCCGTCCACCTCCGAGAGTCGAGTATCGGCCACCACCACGCCCTCGAGACCCGAGGCACGCGGTGCATCTTCGTGCTTTTCTTTGGTGTTCATGGCTCGACGGTGAGCTTCGCCAATAGGTTGATCAAGATGGATTGATGAATCAATGTATCGTGTGTACGTCGATGCCGAAGCCGCGTTGAAGCTCCTGGGCGTGAAGCGCCAGACGCTCTACGCGTACGCCGCGCGCGGCTTGATCGCCCGTGCGCCCGGCGCCGACGGCCGACGCCGGCTGTACAAGCGCACCGATCTCGAGCGGCTCCGCGCCCGCCACGACGCGCGCTCCGGTCACGGCCCCACCGCCGCGGGTGCGCTGCGCTTCGGCGAGCCGATCCTCGAGTCCTCGATCACCTGCATCGACGCACGCGGGCCGGTGTATCGCGGCCAGCCGGCCACCGCGCTCGCCGAGTCGAACGCGAGCTTCGAGTCGGTCGCCGAGCTGCTGTGGGACCGTCCGCGCGTCGATCCGCGCGCCTGGCGATCGGCGGCCCGTGCAGCCGTCCCGCCTCTGCCGCCCAGGGGCGCTCCGATCAGCCGCCTCATCGCCGCGGTGTCGCGCGCCGCCCTCGACGATCGCACCCGCTTCGAAGCGCCTCGCGATGAAGAGCTCGCCCGCGGCCGTCGCATCATCCATCTCCTCGCGACCACGCTCGGAGCGCCGCGCTCTCCGGCCCGGGTCGCCGGGCGGGTGGCCCGAGCGCTCGGCGCACCGGAGAGCAAGGAGGCGGACCGGGCGATCGAGATCGTGCTCATCCTGCTCGCCGATCACGAGCTCAACTCCTCGAGCTTCGCAGCGCGGGTCACGGCCTCGACCGGCGCAGATCTGTTCGCCTGCATCATCTCCGGCCTCGCCGCGCTGTCAGGGCCCGAGCACGGCACGGCATCCGATCGGGTGGAGGCGCTGATCGCGTCGATCGGCGCGCCCGATCGCGCCGCGTCCACGATCCGCTCCATGGCCCGACGCGGCGAGGCGATCCCGGGCTTCGGCCACCGCATCTACACCGACGGCGATCCGCGCTGCGCGCCGCTCCTCTCGCTGGCGCACGCCATCGCGCCCCGCTCGCGCGCGGTCCGCACCACGGTGGCGCTGGTGGACGCCATGCGCGACGCCGGGCACGAGGCGGCGAGCGTCGACGTCGGCCTGGTCGCGCTGACCGCGGCGCTGCGGCTGCCGCACGGTTCGGGATCCGCGCTGTTCGCGGTGAGTCGCTGCGCGGGATGGATCGCGCACGTGCTCGAGCAGCGCGCGCAGGGATTTCTGCTGCGACCGCGAGCGCGATATATCGGCGTTAAATAGAAAAGGCGGCACCCGGAGACCAAAGTCTCCGGATGCCGTTCAGCACGAGAAAACTCGTGCTTTTCGGGCAAGAAGTTACTTCTTGCAGTTCTCGGGCTTACAATTATCGCCCTTGTCGCAGACCTTGCCGTCCTTGTCGCACTTGCGCTCGACCTTGTCCTCGGCCGCGAAAGCGGTCGAGATCGAAGCAACGCCGAATGACATCACGCCCGCGAGGGCAATCGCCTTGAGAGTACGCATGTAGATTATCTCCTTTTCCTTTTTGTAAGTTGGAAAGTAAGTCCGAGGACTTACTTCTTGCAGTTCTCGGGCTTGCAGGTGTCGCCCTTCTCGCAGACCTTGCCGTCCTTGTCGCACTTCTGCTCGACCTTCTTCTCGTCGCCCGCGAAAGCGGTGGCCGAGACGAAGCCGATCGACATGACGGACGCGAGAGCAATGGCCTTGAACATACGCATTTGAGTACTCCTGAGCTGGCCGAGAGCCACGGGGCTCGTGACCGGTTGGGCGCTCGCCGCGAAGCACCCCACTGGTGCCCCGGCGATCGAGCGACGTTTTGTTGGGAAGACGCCGATCACGGGCCGCGCACGGTCGTCGGGAGCCTCAGCGCGCGAGCGAGCTCGCACCACGGAAGATCACGCACGAAACAGGCGTGGCAGCGGGATCAGCGGTTCGAGGCGTGGTCGTCGTCAGAGGCATGCGCGCGCGTACACGTGCGCAGCCAGACGATCACGGGCGAGACCGCGTGGGTCGCGCCGAGGACGGCAGAGGGAGAAGGATCCAGCGGTCGCGCCAGCTCCTGGAAGTCGATGGTGCCGACCGTGAGGACCGACATCGTGGGCGCAGGCACCGAGAAGGAGCCGGCTGACATCGCGCAGGGATTGCTGGTGGGCGACCCATGCAGCGGAGCGAAGGGCGAGATGGGATCGTCGAGCGGCCGATCGTCCTGCGACGACTTGGGAGCGTCGTCGCTCGGCTGGTCATCCGCGTCGGCGGGCGCCTCGGTCTCCTCGCCGTCTTCGTCCGCGACGAGGGCCTCGGCCGACGTCATGGGATGCATCTCGGCGGGGGCGACACCCTCGTCGACGATCTCCTCGACCGCCTCGGGATCGACGCATTCGTCACAGGATTCTTCGAGGCCCGCGAGCACCGCGGCGTTCTCGGGCGCGTCGTTTGCGAGGGCGACAGAAGCGGGAATAGTGGCGGCGAGCGCCACGAAGAGCGCCAGAGCACGTCCGGTCTGGGACCGCTTACAGCTCACGCGAGGACAGTAGTGACTGACTGAATTATGAGTGTCAAGTCACCGGCCGAACCCGCCGGGAAGTGGGGGCGATTACACGGGCGAAGTGATCAGGATTTCGCGGGAATTTTCGCCGGGGCGACCTGCGCGGTCGGATTTCCGGATTCCTTCCAGCCCTTGATGCCCTCGGGGAGCACGAAGACGTTGGCGTAGCCGGAGTCGATGGCCTTCTTCGCTGCCATCTTGGAAGCACCGCACTGCGTGCTGGCGCAGTAGAACACCAGCTTCGAATCCTTCGCGGCGGGCAGCTCTGCAGGTCCGAAATCGGTGGAGGTCAGCAGGATCGCGCCCGGGATGATGCCCATCTTCTGCCGCGTCTCGGCGCCGTTCACGTCGACGAAGGTGGCCTCCTTGGCCTTCACCAGCTTGGCGCCTTCGGCCGCGTTCACGGTCTGGACCATGTTCTTGTCGTGGCCGTCGCACGCGAGCGCGAGGCCGGGGATCAGGGCCGCTGTCAGGAAGAGAGAGGAGAGGACTTTCTTCATCATGGGCCGGATCTTTCGCGCTCTGCAGCCTGTCGCGCAAGCCCCGCCAGCACATATTTGGGACCCTCGTCCGCTTCCCCGCACGGCCCTTCCGCGCTAGACCCCTTGGGTGCAGCCTCTGCTATTCGTGGTGCTGATGAGCGTGGCCGGAGGACCGATCGAGGTGCAGGGACACCGTGGAGCGCGCGCGTTGTTCCCGGAAAACACGCTCCCTGCTTTCGCGTACGCGATGAAAGTGGGCGCGGATGTTCTCGAGCTCGACGTGCACGTGACCAAGGACGACCGGCTGATCGTCGCGCACGATCCGCTGGTGAGCCGCGAGCTGTGCCTGCACCCGGATGGAAAGGCCGTGGATCAGGACATCCCCATCCGATCGCTGACATTGGCCGAGGCGCAGCGCTTCGACTGCGGCAGCCGCCGGCACCCCCGCTTCCCCAATCAGACGCTGGTGCCGGGCACGCGCATGCCTGCGCTGGCCGAGGTGCTCGAGCTGGTGCGCACGTCGACGGTGCGCCTCAACATCGAGGCGAAGTCGATCCCCGGTCGCGTCGATCTGCAGCCGAGCCCGGTGGCGTTCGCCAAGCTCGTCGTCGCCGAGCTGCGCGCGTCGAAGATGGAGTCGCGCGCCACGCTGCAGTCGTTCGATCACCGCATTCTGCGCGCAGCGCACGCGATCGCGCCGAAGCTTGTGCTCGCAGCGCTGCTCGAGGAGACGTTCCTCGATCACGCGTCGATGGTGCGCGCGGCGCGCGCGAAGATCCTCTCGCCGAATCATCTGTGGATCACCGCCGACGTCGTGAAGTCGATGCACGCGATCGGCGTGCGCGTCGTGCCGTGGACCGCCAACACGCCCGATGATTGGACGCGTCTCCTGGCGCTCGGCGTCGACGGGATCATCACCGATGACCCTGCCGCTCTGATCGCGTTTCTCCGCCCGCGTTGACCTCGACCATGGATTCGGGGACAGTGCCCGCGCCCATGGTCGTCCGAGTCGGGCTCATCGGTGCGGGAAAGATGGGCGTCGCGCACTTCGCGATCGCCAACTCCCATCCCGATGTCATGTTCGTCGCCGTCTGCGACACCACCGGCTTCGTGCTGTCGCTGCTGAAGAAGCACGCCGGCGTGGAGACCTACAAAGACTATCGCGAGATGATGGACTTCGCGCGCCTCGACGCCGTCATCATCGCCACGCCGACGCCGACGCACTTCGCGTGCGTGCGCTACGCGCTCGACAAGAACCTCCACGTGTTCGTCGAGCGCCCCCTCACGCTCTCGCCGAACGAGAGCCGCGCGCTGTCCGAGATGGCGATCCAGAGGAAGGTCGTCAACCAGGTCGGCTTCTCCGCGCGCTTCATCGGGACGTTCCTCGAGGCGCGCCGGCTGGTGCGCGCTGGTGCGATCGGCACGGTCTCGCAGCTGCGCGGCACCGCCTTCGGTCACGTCGTCACGCGCGAGCAAGGCATGACCTGGCGCAGCAAGAAGGCGGAGGGCGGGGGATGCCTGCACGACTATGGCGTGCAGATCATCGACCTCATGAACTTCGTCGTCGGCCCGCCCACCAAGGTCACCGGCGCCAAGCTGCAGAGTATCTTCTCGAAAGACGTCGAGGACGCGGTCTACGCGATCCTGCACTATCCCAACGGCAGCACCGGCGTCGTCGAGACCAACTGGAGCGACGAGTCGATGCACGAGACCACCACCACGCTCGCGGTGATGGGAACGAAGGGCAAGATCACCGTCGACCGCCGCGAGCTCGAGCTGCATTTGAACGAGGGCGCGGCTTTCGAGGACTATCACGCCGGGTGGAACGTCCGGGGCATGACCCGACTCACCAAGCCCGTCCGATACTATCTCCGCGGTGAGGAGTTCTCGGCGCAGATCGACGCCTTCATCGACGCGATCAAGAGCGCCAACACGGCCCACGAGCCGTCGTTCGCCAGCGCGCACGAGACCGATCACATCGTCGACCTGATCATCCAGTCGAACCAAGCCAAGGCCTGAGAGTCGATGACGAAGCTCGAACGCATCCTCCTCGACGACGACCGCTTCTTCGGCGTGAACGAGCGATCGCACGAGCAGTCGCGCCAGCAGCGCATCGAGTTCGAGAACAACAAGGCGATCATCCAGGTCATCGACGACGCGTACGCGCTGGGTATCCGCGCGATGATGTGCACGACCCATGACCGCATGGGCGACATCTGCGCGCACGTGAAGGCGACCCCGGCGAAGTATCGCGGGTTCGCGTTCTATCCAATGATGCCGCAGGGCCACAAGTATGCGGCGTCGGTGGCCGAGGTCGGGATCCTCGAGACGATCAAGCGCTTCTCGACAGGCGGCGTTGTGAGCACGCTGTTCCGTGCTTCGATCGGCGCGATCACCCAGGACATCTTCGATCTGATGAAGCTGCTGGTCGACGCGGAGATGAAGCGCTTCGACGGCATCGATACGCCGGTGGTGTTCCTGCAGAACGTGGTCACCGATCTCGTGCTCGGCATGAAGATGTACGACCTGTTCGGCGAGTTCCATCGCTACATGTACGAGCGCTACAAGGCCGAGGCGGGGTTCGTGACCATGAACTTACCGGCGCTGGTCGACGCGCTGGAGACGGTCGGCGTGCGCAACCCGGTGGTGTGCGCCACCATCAACAAGACCGGCTTCCGCATGAGCGGTGGCCTCGAGGCCTACGAGCGCACCCTGCGCGATCGCAAGGTCCGGGTGATCGCGCGCGGCGTGCTGCCCTCTTCCGATGTCACTCCAGAAGACGGCTTCGGCTACGTCTGCGGTCACAAGAAGATCGAGGGGATCGTCGTGAACGCCACTTCGCGCGCCGACATCGCCGCGGTGCAAGCGCTCATCCAGAAGCTCGACGGGTCCTGAAATGCGCGTGATGCTCGTCGCTTCTTCGGGCGGACACATCTTCGAGATGTTCTGCCTGCGCGAGTTCTGGAAGGACAAGGAGCGGACCTGGGTCAGCTTTCCCACCGCCGACGCCAAGTATCTCCTGAAGGACGAGCCCAACGTGCACTGGGCCGCGTACCCGACGGTGCGCAACTTACCCAACCTCGCGCGCAACATCGCGCTGGCGCGGCGGCTCCTGCGTGACGAGCGGCCGGACATGATCCTCACCACCGGCGCCGGCGTGGCCGCGCCCTTCTTGTGGCTCGCGATGCCGCTCGGGATCCCGACGGTGTTCGTCGAGTCGATCACCCGCATCACCGAGATGTCGCTCACGGCGCGCCTGGTGAAGCCGTTCACCACGAAGATGGTGGTGCAGTGGCCGGAGCTGATCGAGAAGGGCGTCGAGCATCACGGGAGGATCGTTTGATCTTCGTGATCATGGGGATGGAAGTGCACCCCTTCGATCGGCTGGCTCGCGCGGTCGACGCGCTCGCTTCCGCGGAGCCCAATCAGGAGTATTTCATCCAGCTGGGCTCCTGTACTTTCGAGCCTCGTTTTGCCCGCTGGACGAAGTTCCTCTCGTTCGGTGAGGTCTGCGAGAACATTCGTAACTCCGAGGCGGTGATCACCCACGCGGGCGCCGGCTCCACGCTGGTGTGCCTGCAGCAAGGCAAACATCCGATCATGGTGCCACGGCGATCGCGCGAAAAAGAGCACGTCGACGAGCATCAGGTCCCGTTCGCCGAGAAACTATCTCGCTTCGGGATGGCGACGATGGTGACCGAGATGGACGAGCTGCCGCGCGCGCTGGTCGCGGTGCGCGGGAAGTCGGCCAGCGCGGTGGGCAAGGCCACCGAGCTCACGGACTGGCTGGAGTATTACTGGCAGACGATCGTCCGCGGAAAAAGGAGATAGAAAAGGCGCCGGCATTTGTCGCCGGAGCCCTCGTCTATCTACATCTTGAGCTCGATCAGCTCGAGACCGATCGCCGTCGCGCGCTCGGCCACCGCCGGCTGGAGCACGCCGGACAGGCCCTCGCGATCCGCGAGCAGCTCGTCGAGCGTACGCGCTGCCACCCCCTCGCGCAGCGCGAGCTGGGCCGCGAGGTACAGCACCTCGTCGGCGTCTCGCGCCACCGTGACCAGGCGCTCCGGATCCTGGATGCGGTACAACGGGTCGATCCTCGACCTGAAGATCAGCGCGTTCCACTTCGGGTGAGACTCAGCTCCCGGCGTCGGGATGAATTCCGCTGTCCATGACGCCGCTGTCCGGCATCGGCGGGATGCCATAGATCGGGGTCGCCATCTCTCCGCAGGAGGCGCTGGCGATGGCCGCGCCCACCACGACTGCCGCGAGCGGCACGGCCCAGGCCACTCTCCGAGCGGTTTGCGCGCCGCAGAAGGGGCAGACGCGCTCGTCGGCCTTGAGGTGTCGATCGCAGGACGCGCACGGCGTGAGCTTCATCGAGGGCAAACATAGCGGAACGCGTTGCCTTGCGGCAACCGCAGCGCTACCAAACCCGAGCGGTCATGACGGCGACGAGGGAGTGGTGTCCGCGCTGTGGGCGGCGGCTGCGCGATGCGGCCTGCGTCGACTGCCCCCCGGCCTCGGGCGCACGCCGGCGCCCCAAGTCTGACGAGGACGAGCTCCGCGAGCTCCGCGGCATGAGCGACGGCGTCATCGCCGCGATGAACATGGCGCTCCACGAGTATCGCGAATACTTGCCCGAGGACGACGTCGACGAGATCGCGCGCGCCCTCGACCTCCTCGAGGAGACCCTCCCAACCAACGAGCTCGACTCGCTCCGCGAGGCGTTCACGCGGCTGATCGCGTCGTCGCGTGGCTTGGCGGAGAGCATGCGACGGCGGAGCGCGGACGACGAGGGCGCGGGGTGAGTACGTGCCGAGCTACTTCTCTGGCTCGGCATCGAGGCCGGCACGAGCGAAACTTATCGGCTGGAGCTCGACTCGAGTGCGGCGCGATGGATGTTCATCCAGTACGTCCTTCGGATCCCGCCGTGGCGTACGAGGTGACGTACACGCGATTGGATAGTTACGAAGTCGAGATCGGTCTCTCTTCGCATGACGGCGGAGAAGAGATCTACGCGCGTGGCGCACGCTGCTCCGCATGCATGACTCTCCAGCTCGAGATCGGCGGGACGAGTGGGGAGTGGGACCGGCCCGTCCAATTCCAGCGACGAAGTTCGATGTCGACGCGACTTCGCGCGATGGATCGACGCGCAGCCGACCTGATGACGGCGACGTCTTCGCAGAGCGGCCTGTAGTGGCGAGGACGCCGCGAACCGCGTCCAATTGCGAGTTCACCGCTCGCTTTGCGTACTCCGGCGAAATCGATGGCGCCCTTGTCGTCGGCGTCGCCGACAGCGAGATGAATACAAAGAGATACCTTCTTTTTCAGCTTGGGCTCGATCCGGATGAGCAGGACATCAGCCTGGGCCTCGACGGCATCCACGTCGAGCGAGATGACCAGAGATGGTCGGGCCACGGCGCGTTCGAGAAGTGCACTCTCGAACCCAGGGCGTTGCGCCTCGATCTGAACGCGACCGGAATCGAACACCTGGAGTGTAGTGCGATCGAGGTTCGACTCGATCTCGATACGGCGCGTTCGAGACGCTAAAAAGCGGGCTCTTGGCCGTTTTTCGCGCCGAGACCGGACGGCTGGAGATTGTCGCACGCGAGATGTAGTAGCGTAGGGGCCAGCCATCGTCGCCGTCCGGCCGTTGCCGAACAGATCGCCTTGAGCGCGGCGATGAACGCCGGCATTTCGCGAGACTGGACGCAATATTTACAACTATTCTCTTTACAGAATAACAGCTCCGTCCCGAGGCCGTGAGGCGCCTGAAACGCCGCGAATGACTCGCGAGGTCATTTCCTCGGCCCGAATCGCCTGTAGAGTCACCCAGCGCGTCTGGCACGCTTCCGAGGTCAGCGCACCGACGCCTGATTTCCAGCTCAAAAACAGGGTCATGCTATTCATTGTCCATGCACGCCGCCCACGACACCGAATGGCAAACTATCGACCAGACCCTCCTCGGCCTCGCCGCGCGTGCGGGTGACCTCGACGTCGAGATCGGCCGCTGGCTCATCGTCGCCGAGCGCGAGAACGTGCACCGCCATTTCGCGTACCCGTCGTTCGCCGAGTATGCCGAGCGTCGCTTCGGCTTCAAATCCCGGGACACCCGCGAGCGGGTGCGCGTGGCCCGAGCGCTCGAGTCCCTGCCTGCGGTGCGCAGCCTGCTCGCTTCGGGCGAGCGGTCCTGGTCCGCGGTCCGCGAGATCACGCGCGTCGCGACGCCGGAGAACGAGTTGGCTTGGATCGCCAGCACAGAGCGAGCGACGGTGCGTCAGATCGAGCGCATGGTCGCCGGCCGGAAGCCGGGCGACGATCCCACCGACGCGAAGGACCCGCTGCTGACGCCGCGCCGACTCGTCTTCAACCTCGAATCGGAGCGCTTCGCGGAGTGGCGCGAGGCCGGAGAGGCGATGCGCAAGGTCATCGGCGCCGGCGCCTCGGACGACGAGGTCTTCCAGGCGATGTGCGAGATGGCGCTCGGCCGCCGCGACGAGACCAAGCCGGGCTATCAGATCACGCTGACCGTCTGCACGCGTTGTGACCGAACCTGGCGCCAGGCCGGAGGCGACGCGATCGAGGTCCCGCCCTCCGTGGGCGAGCGCGCGGCGTGCGACAGCGAGGTGGTGGGCTTCGCGTGCGTCGACGAAGGTATCGCCGAGCGCGAGGAGGCGACCCCCGTGGAACCGCTTCCGTCGGCAATTGCGGAGGTACTTCAGAAGGCCGGCCCACGTGGGTTGGTTCGCGCGATATCAGCGTCGTGCGGGATGAACCTCCGCACGTTCCACCGCGCGACCCGGAAGCGCATCGCGCTCCGCGACCACAACCGCTGCACGGTGCCCGGCTGCACGAACACCCGCTTCATCGACGGTCACCATCTGGTGCCACGCTCCAAGGGCGGGAAGCACAACGACGATCAGGCCACGTCGCTCTGCAAGCAGCACCACGACGCCACGCACGACAGCCGCCTGGTCATCAAAGGGAAGCCGAGCACGGGGTTGACGTTCTTCGATGCGCGCGGGGAGATCTATGGGTCGCGACCCACGTGGGCCGCGCCCGCGCGGGCTCATACGGAGACATGACCTCGAATTCGTCGATGTCCGCGTGCCTAGAGCTCGTGGAGACCGGCACCGCCCCGTAGGGTAGGTAGAGTAGGATACTTCGATGGCAGTCGGAGATCGCGGCTTCGGCGCGGGTCGAGCGCCACCAGGCAGCTCGCCACGCCGCTCCTATCTCGTCGCGCACGCTTGTTTCGCGTGTCGAAAGAGCTTCAAGGTGGCTCCCTCCGCGACGGGCGAAGGTATCTGCCCCAACTGCGCCGGCGCGATGTACGCGATGGGAAGGTCGTTCCGCGCGCCCGGCAGCACCGACGCCGAACAATGGACCAAGGTCCGGACCCTCTTCGCCCATGGATTTCGGTTCTTCTCTTATCGCTCGGTTCCCTGCGAGCCGTTGCCCGAGCGACTGCGAGACGTGGCACGGTTTATCGCCGACTATCCCGGGCATCCGTTTCGGGTGGGACCGCCGCGGCCTGAGCTTCTGCCCAGTGCGAAGCCGTAACTATCCATCCCGGATCGGGATGACCTCATCCAGCTCGAGCAGCTCGGCGCACCGCCGCGCGCCCGCCACGATCGCGTCGACGGACGCGGACGATGCCGCGTGACCGATGAGCCGCCCGACGTGATCGAGCGGGGCGCGCTGCCCGAAGCCGACCCACCGCGTGAGTGACTCGCCGCGCGCGTGCAGCGCGGCGGCGCAGGGCGCCCACGCGAGCTCGATGCTGTCGAGGTCGAGCTGGCGGCAGAGGAGGCCGGATACCGCGAGGGGCAGCACGCGGACGCCATCGAGGCGGAACACGCCGATGTCGATGCACCGGGGGTTCGCGGTCGCGACGCCGATCAGGCCCGCGCCGGGGTGGGTCGTGGCGTAGGCGATCGCGCCGGCGGTCGGTGCGGCGAGGGTCTGTGCGGCGCGGAAGCCGGCGCGGCGGGCGGCGCGCTCGATCGCGTCGGTGATCGCGACGGGGACGAACGAGCCGAGTGCGACGACGATCGAGACGGCGTCCGGGCGCCCCCGGCGAACCTCGGTGAACACCGCGTCGAGGTCGCGCTCCGTCACCCGGAAGGGCTCGGTGTGCAGGGCCTCGAACACGCTAGAAAACGCGGGAGATCGTGCGCTGGGCTGCGAAAAATCGAGGCCGAGGTGGCGCATGCGGAGGGAGCAGTCCCTCCCAGCTCGAACCTATGACAGGCAGGGGGGCTTGCGGCAAGCCCCGGGTCCTCCTGCAGAGTCGCCGGCCATGACGAAAGCGCACGCGAAAACACACGACGTGGTCTTCGCCGGTGGAGGTCCGACGGGCCTCATGTTGGCGGCCGAGCTGGCGCTGGCGCGCGTCGACGTCGCCATCGTCGAGCGACGCAAGAATCAGGATCTCCCGGGCTCGCGAGCGGGAGGTTTTCACGCGCGGACGATCGAGGTCCTCGATCAGCGCGGCATCGCCGAGCGCTTCCTCTCGCAGGGGAAGGCGATGCAGATCTGTACCTTCGCGATGACCCCGCTCGACCTGAGCGACTTTCCCACGCGCCACAACTATGGGCTCGCGCTGTGGCAGGAGCCGATCGAGCGCACCCTCGCTGCGTGGGTCGACGAGCTGAAAGTGCCCTTCTATCGCTTGAGCGAGGTCACCGACTTCGTTCAGGACGAGTCCGGAGTCGACATCGTGATCGCCGACAAAACTTTGCGCGCGAAGTATCTCGTCGGCTGCGACGGCGGCCGCAGCCTCATCCGCAAAAAGGCCGGCATCGACTTCGTCGGCTGGGACCCCTCGGTCAGCTATCTCATCGCCGAGGCGCAGATGGCCCAGGAGCCCCCGTGGGGCATTCGACACGGTGAAAAGGGCGTCGAGGGCATCGGCAAGCACGACGACGGGAAACGCGCGCGCATCGTGCTGAGCGAGCCGGAGGTCCGACACGGCGACCACCCGACGCTGGAGGAGCTCCGCGCGGCGCTCATCGCCATTTACGAGACCGACTATGGCGTTCACGACGTCACCTGGCTATCGCGGTTCACCGACACCACGCGCCAGGCCGCGACGTACCGCAACCAGCGCGTGCTCATCGCTGGCGACGCGGCGCACGTGCACTCACCGGCCGGCGGACAGGGTCTCAATATCGGCGTGCAGGACGCGGTGAACCTCGGCTGGAAGCTCGCCCAGGTGGTCAGAGGCACGTCCCCGGATGCCCTGCTCGATACTTATCAGGCGGAGCGACACCCGATCGGCGCGCGCGTGCTGAAGGGCACGATGGCGCAGACGGCGATCAACCGCGGGGACGAGCGGACCAAGGCCCTCCGCGAGTCGATGTCCGAGCTGCTGAAGATGGACGAGCCACGGAAGCGCTACGCCGGGATGCTGTCCGGCCTCGATATCCACTACGACCTCGGCCCGGGGCACCCGCTGCTCGGGCGCCGCATGCCGGATCTCGATCTCGTCATCGGCGACACCACACGTCGCGTGTTCAGCCTGCTCCACGAGGCGCGACCGCTCTTGATCATGATCGACGACTTCAAAGTCCCGCCCCTACCCGAACGCGTCCAGCGAATCGACGCGACATACACCGGCGCCTGGCAGCTCCCGGTGCTCGGCGCCGTCGCTGCCCCGAAAGCCGTGCTCGTCCGCCCCGACGGCTATGTCGCCTGGGTGGGAGACGGCACCGACCGGGGCCTTCGCGAAGCTTTGGCCACCTGGTTCGGCCCTACAAAAGAAGCCTGACCCGATCCCTTGCTCTTTTTCGAACGACTGTTTTATAACGGTTGTTGGAAAACGATGCCACGCCAAGTCGACCATGATGCCTACCGCGCGGATCTGGTGCTGCGCACGACCGCGCTCTTCGCGAAGAGCGGGTACAGCGCGCTGTCCATGCGCAACATCGCCGAGCACCTCGGCGTCTCGACCGGGACGCTCTATCACTACTTCCCGAACAAGGAGGCGCTCTTCGAGGGTGTGGTCGAGGACGTCAGCAAGCGCGACGTCGGCGATCTGCGCGGCGCGATGCCAGAGGGTCTCGACGCGAAGGCCAAGGCGCAGCTGGTCATGGGATATGTCGAGTCGATGGAGTCACACTATCTCCAGCAGAACCTGGTCATGATCGAGTGGTCGCGCGACAAGCCCAGCGCGCGCGATCGCACCTTCAACAAGGCCAGCGCGCGCTACCAGAAGGCCGCCGCCGAGCTGCTCGCGGTCGACATGGCCTGCGCGCGCGCCATCCTCATCTTCATCAAAGGGCTCATCCTGCAGCGCCTCTACGACGGCGCGCGTACCCAGTTCGACGAACAAGTCCCCTATCTCGAAGCGCTCATCCGCATGGGTGCACTGGAGAAAGACAATGACGATCGCCAGCCTCTCCGCCACAAGAAGGCCACCCGGTCCCCGCGGGCTGCCGTTTCTCGGCCCGATCTGGGACGTGAAGCGTGACGCCCTCGCGTTCATGCTGAAGACCGCGCGCGACCACGGCGACGTCGCGTACACCCGGTTCGCCGGATTTCCGACCTATCTCATCACGCATCCGGACGGCATCGAGCACGTGCTGGTGGGAAATCGCGCCAACTATCCCAAGAGCGATCTCATCCAGCGCTTTCGTCCCTTGCTGGGCGAGGGACTGCTGACCTCGACCGGCGAGGGATGGGCGCGGCAACGGAAGATGATGTCGCCAACCTTCCAGCACAAGCGCGTCCAGAGCTTCGCGGCGGCGATGGTGGCGGCGACCACCGAGCACGTCGATCGCTGGACCGCCGGGACCGTACACAGCGTCAATGAGGACATGATGCGCCTGACGCTGGATATCGCGGTGCGAACGCTCTTCGGCTCGAGCGCGAAGGACGACGCCAGCCGCGTGTCTCGCGCGCTCGACGACGTGAGCGAGTACTTCGCCAAGACGATCTCGCAACCCATTTCCATTCCGCTGTCGATCCCGACGCAGCTCAACCGCGCATTTCTCGGGGCGAAGCGCGAGCTCGACGACATCGTCCACCGCATCATCGCCGACAAGCGCAACTCCACCGAGCGCGGCCCGGACCTCCTCTCGCACATGCTCGATCTGCAGGACGAGGACGGCCATAGGATGAGCGACAAGCAGCTCCGCGACGAGGTGCTCACGTTGCTCCTCGCTGGCCACGAGACCACCGCCCTCACGCTCACGTACGCCTTTCATCTGCTGGCCGAGAACCCGGGCGAGGACGCGCTGCTCGCGGAGGAGCTCGCCAGAGTGCTCGGCGATCGGCCCCCGACGCTGGCAGACCTGCCGAAGCTCGTACGCACGCAGCAGATCGTGAAGGAGGCGATGCGCCTCTTCCCACCCGCCGCGGTCCTGATCCGCAAGGCGCTCGCGGACGATCGGATCGGGGGCTTCGATATTCCGGCCGGCGCACTGGCGGTGATGCCCCAGTGGGTCACCCATCGCGATCCTCGCTTTTTTGCGCGGCCGGAGCGGTTCTTGCCTGGGCGCTGGACGCCCGAGATGGAAAAGAGCCTCCCGCGCTTCGCCTACTTTCCTTTCGGGGGCGGGCCGCGGGTGTGCATCGGATCGGCGTTCGCCATGCTCGAGGCGCAGCTCGTGCTGGCGGGCGTGGCGCAGCGCTTCCAGTTCTCGAACCCGGAGCGACCGCTCGAGCTCCAGATCTCGATCACCATCCGACCCAAGCACCCGCTGCGGATGCGCGCCGATGCGCGGGAGAAGAGCGGAACGCGCACCGAGGCTCCGATCGCGTCGGGGTGCCCGTTCGCGAACTGAACGAGCTCGCAGCGCGTGCTCACAGCGCCTCGAACACCGGCGGCAACCCAAGCCTCTCGCGGCGCGCCACCTCCCATCGGCCGACGCGGTGGCTCACGACGTCGACGAACGCCGCCAGCATCAACCCCGCGACGACGTCGATGAGATAGTGCCAGCGGAGATACATCGTCGCGGTCACGATCTGCGAGGCGATCAGGGTGACGATCGGCCAGAGCAGGCGGTACGCCGCGCCGCTCTTTCGGTGCCGGAAGGTGAAGAGCGCGAAGTAGGTCGGGACCGCCGTGTGCAGGCTCGGAAATATGTCCTTGAGCGCGCCCGCCGCGTTCACGGTCCGTTCCACCAGCGGCCAGAAGAAGGGTCCCGCGAGCGGGTTCGTGAAGCGCTCGGCGAGCGACGCGTACGGTCCGAACCCCGGGACCACCGTGTAGAGCAGCTGTCCGGCGCTGAACAGCATGAACACCCCGAGCCCGAACGACGCCAGCCGGCGCTGATCGCGGCAGAGCAACACCATCGCGCTCAGATACGTCGCGAGCAGAACGAAGTATCCCAGATAGAAGAACGAGAACCATTCGGTGGCGGCGGGCGTGACGAAGCGGTCCCAGGCCAGCGACGGCTCGACCCCGAACACCCGGATGTCGAAGGCGAAGATGTCGAGATCGTACGCGGCCGAGCTCACCGCCGGCAGGACGATGCGGAGCTGGAAATACGACATGAACATGATCACCGGGCCGAGCACGCGATAGGCCATCGCCCCAGCCAGGCCCCGCAGCAGGCCGCCGCGCGTGACGCACAGCCCTGCGACGAACAGCGCGATCTGGAGCTCGACCGCGCGCTCGCCCTCGAGTGGGTTGGGCCCGGTGCCGCCGAGGACGATCAGAAGCAGCAACGACAGGTACGTGCCCACCAGGAAGTCCTGCGCGGACAGCGACTGGACCAGCGCCTCGACCCAGCTGCGGGAGCGGGTCCGGGAGCGAATGAGGTTCGATTTCAGTGCTGCGGCCACACCTACTGAGTGGACGGAATGTATGAAGAACGCAATGTCTGGGGGCGCGCTGACACGGCCGGATGCCAATAGGGACGGTTACTTGTACTCGATCAGCCGGGCCCGCTCGCCCAGCACCCGATTTCGCCAGTACTTCGCCACGCCCAGCGCTTCGGGAAACTTCACCACCAGCGCCGTCGCCACCGCATAGGCGAACGCGATGCGCGGCTCGATCCCGCGCGCACGCGTGCGCGAATAGACCCGCGCGATGCTGAGTGGGTACCCACCGAGCAAGAGCAAGCTCAGACCCAGCGTTGGGAGCGCAAAGAACGTCGCCGAGAACGGCAGCAGCGCTCCCCACAGCACGATGCGCACGTTCTCGCGCACGAAGTATCGCTCCGGTGAGCTGCCGTGCATCGCTGCGCCCTCGGCGTACGCGTGGCCGCTCCGCACGTGGCGCTTCCACCACTGATCGAAGCGGTCGATCGCGGCGTCGTGGAGCGCCATCTCCGCGGCGATGCGCTCGATCATCCAGCCGCGCGCGCGCAGGCGGAAACAAAGCTCGGGCTCCTCACCGGCGATGAGCGTCGGATCGAAGCCGCCGACCTCCGCGAAGGCCGCG
>Ga0105048_10004250_pt1 | contig 23380 bp, 13 predicted proteins | sample MAT05_FD_78382 | JGI IMG/M metagenome (GOLD analysis project Ga0105048, IMG submission 78382) | Freshwater microbial communities from Lake Fryxell liftoff mats and glacier meltwater in Antarctica - MAT-05 | ecosystem: Environmental > Aquatic > Freshwater > Ice > Liftoff microbial mat | place...
ACTGATATGAATCTGGCTAATAATAATTCATGTGTAACAGCACATACAGTTGCTTCATTTGATCCCAACGATAAATCAGTAAGCCCAATAGGCGTTGGAAACAATGGTGGCATTACGTTGCAGGATTCGGTGTTAGACTATGTCATTCGTTTCCAAAATACCGGCACTTCCGAGGCCATGAATATTAAAATACTGGATACACTTTCTACGAAGCTAAATATCCATTCATTTCAGGTCAAGGCAAGTAGTCATAATTATATACTGGAAGTGTTGGATTCCAATATTCTTCAGTTTAAATTCAAGGATATCAATCTCCCCGATAGCAATACCAACGAACCTCTAAGTCATGGTTTTATCGCATACCGTATTCATCAGAAAGCAGGAAATATAATGGGTGATGAAATTAAGAATACGGCCTCTATTTATTTTGATTTCAATTCGCCCGTGGTCACCAATACAACTTTAAATACCATCATTTCTCCAACTTCAGTAACTTTTTATGGTGATGAAATTTCATTACATGTTTATCCAGTGCCTGCTACTAATGAACTTTATATTCAACTCAAGGGGATGACTGGAAAGCAAGTGAACATTGAAATCATTGATCAGCTTGGTAAGATAGCGACATATAAAACCTTCGGAAGAAGTCATGATGACTTGTATAAATTGTCTGTTTCAGATATCGCATCAGGTCTTTACGAACTCAGAATATCAGATGATTCGAGGATGAAGAGCAGGAAAATTGTGGTTGACAGGAAATAATACCATTCGCAAATTCATTTTAGTCCAAATGATTTTGGAATTATGCCGTTGCATACGCTAAAGGTATAAGAAACCTTGAGTAATTTTAGTTGATATTTCTGAATGGTAAATTTTGTGTTTCGATTGTTTACATTAACGAAAATCTGTTCTGAAGGATCTTCTTTGCCTGACAAGCTTTGGCCAATACCTGCAACAATTTTCCCTGCGCAGGAGACACGCTGATATGCTCCATGCCATTCAAATCTATGGATTAGATGGTGTCTGTCAGTGCCTTATCTTCAGGAGCTACAAGGTTACAGATATATGCGTCTACCTTTTCAAAAAGATAATTGTCCATTTTTATGTAGTTGAAGTGTTGTCAATAAACAACAAGGTTATTAATAAATATTTACATACCCGATCTCTACCAGAGACGTCCCATCAAACAATTGGAAACTATAAATTCCTCTTGAATTAAAATTGTTCTTATCAAGTATTAGGATAGGTTTTGAAACCCGCGAAATACGAAGGACTTCATTCTTGGAGGGATCATAGAAACGAATATTGTACCGACGGTTAAGGGCATCTTCCAGATTGATATTGACGTGGCCTGTATAAGGGTTGGTATATATTTTATTCGAAGGAATAAACGTAAATTCCGGAGGTGTTACGATAGCAGGCACCGTCTCTGTATTTGAATTTTTGAGTTCAGGCCTACCGTTTTTTGGCGTAGGAAATATAGGTGTTTGAACCGGGTTACTAGCTCTGAATGCTGCTGCTTTGGCAATCGTTGCCGAATCGAGAACGATCTTATAAATGTTACTGAACCATTCCAGATCACTCCCAAACTCCACCGATAAGCGATAATAATTCTTACCCACTTCCGGATGAAGGTCATTGTAGATGCCGTAGCCTTTCTTTGGGAGATTTAGAATTCCAATGGTGACAAAATTCCGGACACTGTCTAAAGATCGTTGAACAGAAATCGATTTCACGCCATCATACTGATTATACCAACTGATAATTCCTTGCGCCTGTTCTGTTGTAACACTCAATGTGGGTAAACTCTGAGGCAGCGAAAGAGTGGTCACAGGCGGGGTGGCAGAAGTGTTTTGTGCCATTGAATACAAGTAACCTGCAAGGAGAAAGAAAAGAAATCCGGTAAACTTCACGCTGTTTTTTTAATGCGAACGAAGGTATTACTTTCTGTTCACCATGTATATACTTTACCTACAAAATTTTGTTATGGGCAGCTCGAGGAACTCCTGATCCATCGTTCCACAAAATTTTTAAGCCCTTTATTTACGCCAGTAAACGCAGTCCTTAGAAACTTGCAAGCCTCGCCTCAGAAATTTTTAGAACTACCTGTCGACCAATTTCAGCCTTCTTGTTTTCATGTTCTCGGTAAACTAATATATTTTTTGGGCGGCACACACGCCTGTCCGGCTGAGCCATCCAGACGGGCTTTCCGTTTCATTCCGATACTTCGGAACGCCCCGTCCAAAGTCTCGTCCTTCAAGACGAGAGAATGCGGGGCGGGCTTTTCACTGCAATCGTTGCCGCAATACACGTTCCATTTTGTCAGGAATTCGTTCAATTAAAGCGATCGATTCCCTTGCAATCCCCCGGTATGAATAGCGAGTATTTGCGAACCCGGCTTGATCTTTTCAGAACGTATCATTTCATACATCCCGAACAGCATCTTAGCATTGTAAATAAAGTCAATGTCAATTCCGTGTTTCGATGTAAAATAATTCATAAAGGAAATTAGAGCCGGCGTCTTCTTTGCAAAACCTCCGAAATGAAAGCAGTGTTCTATCGACCAGTTTGTGTTGTTTGTTACCGATCGGATTTCTTCATCAAGGTACTGCCCGTTCTTAATCGCAGCAATACCTATTACTGTATTCGACGGCAAACTGCTTTCTATTAATCCGCTTATGGTCGCGCTGGTTCCTACCGGACAAGCAATATGAGTATACAGTTGAAGATTAACTTGCGCCAGAATTTCCGACGTTCCTTTTCTGCCTTCTTCATTATTGCCGCCTTCAGGAATAATAAATGCTGACGGATATTTCTGTTGGATATTTTCTATAAATTCATGTTCGTTTTTATGACGATATTTATCCCTCGTTATAAAATGAAGTTCCATTCCCCAAGCCTTGCAATCTTCCAAGGTAGCATTCGTAATTTCCTCTCCGCGGATAATGCCAGCGGTGTTGATATTGAATAATTTTCCTGCAAATGCCAGCGCATGCAGATGATTTGAATACGCGCCTCCAAAGGAAACAATCTGTTCCGCTTTTTGCAAAAGTGCTTTCCTAATATTGTATTTCAGCTTGAACCATTTATTTCCCGAAATCAAAGGATGAATCAAATCAAGCCTGAGCAGATCAAGACGAATATTTTTTTCTTGTAAAAATTCATCTTGAATAGAAGAGACAATAATATTTTCTGTCAATAATTCTTTCACGGGTTACTTATGTTTTCCTTCGACAACCTGCCTGACGGCAGACAGGGCTCAGGATGCATTTCATTGTCAAATTGCCGAATTGTCACATTGTCTCATTCTTCATCAATAACCGTATTCCTTCAAATATAAATCATTATTTCGCCAGTCTTTCCGCACTTTCACATGCAGTTCAAGAAATACTTTCCGGTCGATGAATTTCTCAATATCAATTCGTGCATCCTGTCCGATCTTTTTGATCATACTTCCGCCCTTTCCGATCAGGATGGCTTTCTGAGATTCACGTGTTACCACAATATCGGCAACGATCTTGGTAAGTGTCGTCTTTTCTTCATATTGCCTTACATACACGGCCGCATGATAGGGGAGTTCTTCATCCAATTCAAAAAACAATTTCTCCCGAACAATCTCGGCCACAAAAAACCGCATGGGTTTATCGGTCAGTGTATCTTCATCATAATAGGCCGGCATTTCAGGAAGCAGTGCAACGATCTTCTCTAATAATACATCCAGGTTTATTTTTTGTAAGGCTGATATCTCCACGATGTCTTTTACCTGTTTGATTTTGCTGAACTCTTCTTTTATACGTTCTGTCTTAGGTGCATTCGTCTTGTCAATCTTATTAATAACAATAATCGTATCTTGTTTCGATTTCAGTGTATGAAACATTTCGATATTGGAGGCCAGGTCATCTTTCCCGTCGATGATATAGAGGATCACATCAGTTCCTTGTTTGGCCAGTGCTACTTCGCCCATCATACGTTCGTGCAGTTTATAGGCAGTTTGCAATAAACCGGGAGTATCAGAAAAAATAATCTGATAATCCTTTTCGGTTAAGATACCCAGTATTTTATTTCTTGTAGTCTGTGCCTTTGGCGAAACAATGGCTAATTTTTCATTCAGGATTGCATTCATGAGGGTTGATTTCCCTGCGTTCGGCTTGCCAAAGATGCCTACGAAACCGCTTTTAAATGTTGTCATTCCCGCAAAGATAATGAGAAGTGTTGGTGAGGGAGTTTTTTTATACGGTCCTTCCCCTGAGGTCAGTAAGAGGGACTCGAAGTGCCCATATCCGCCACAGGCGGACACTGGCTTGTGCTTACATTTGGATATAAGCCGTCTTACTCTAAATGAACAACTCCGCATCCACCATGCGGATAGATTTCGGTTAACCTTGAGCCACAGATTTATCAGACCTGTTTATCAAGAGACAAGTTTCGCAGCTCAGAGCAAGAGATAATATTGCATCTTGAGGAAGTTTAGAGGAGACTCAGATGTATTTATCTGTGTAATCTGTTATACTTTCCTGTGGCGAACAGGTCTGTGGCAAACACGAATCCGCCAAAGGGGAGACGAATTCTTTTGTTTAGAATGCAACAAATTCAAAAGAAGAGTTGGTTAGGTAGTTTTTTTATATTGTCTTTCCCATGAGGTAAGAGAGAGATAGCTTAGGGGCCTTATACGCCGCAGCGGGCATTAGATCGATCCCTTTTGCAGAATAAAATTGTAGGGTTATTATAGTAAAATACAACATATTATAAAGAAGAATTGGTCAGGGAACTTTTTTACATTACTTTCGTGCCGCGAGGTAGAGCAGCGGTAGCTCGTTGGGCTCATAACCCAAAGGTCACTGGTTCGATCCCGGTCCTCGCAACAAAAAACAAATGGCAAAGTTTATCTTTGCCATTTTTAATTTTATCAATTATGTCTTTATACACAGTTGCCGTTGTAGGCCGCCCCAATGTAGGAAAATCAACACTCTTCAACCGTCTCATTGGTGAGCGCAAAGCCATCGTAGATGATGTGAGTGGGGTAACCCGCGACCGCCAGTATGGTGAAAGCGAATGGAATGGCAAACATTTTCATGTGATCGACACAGGAGGCTATGTGGCCAATGGAGATGAGGTGTTTGAAAAAGAAATCAGGCAGCAGGTAGAGATTGCCATCAAAGAAGCCAGCGTCATTCTTTTTGTGGTGGATGTAACAGCTGGTATCATGGGACTGGATGAGGAATTTGCTCAATTGCTTCACCGTAGCCGCAAACCGGTATTGTTGGTCGTCAACAAAGTAGATAACAGCAGACGACAAATTGATGGCGTTGAATTTTATAGTTTAGGATTTGAAAAACTTCATTTTATTTCTTCCTTATCCGGAAGTGGCACGGGCGATCTGATGGACGATGTAACTGCATTAATGATCGAGGAAACAGATGAGTTAAATACTGATCTTCCTAAAATCGCTATTGTGGGCCAGCCGAATGCGGGGAAATCATCGATACTAAACGCCTTAATAGGCGAAGAACGAAATATCGTCTCTGAGATTCCGGGAACAACCAGAGATAGTATTCATACACATTATAAATTATTCGGAAAAGAATTTATCCTGATAGATACTGCAGGTTTACGCAAAAAAAGTTCTGAGAAAGAAGATATTGAATTCTATTCGACCATACGAGCGGTAAAAGCCATTGAAGAGGCGGATGTTTGTATGCTGATGATTGATGCCACGAAAGGCATTACCTCACAGGATGTGAATATTTTCAGTCTGGCCACACGTAAAGGAAAAGGCATAGTGATTCTGATCAACAAATGGGATCTGATGGAAAAGGAAACGATGACTAGCAAGAAGATTGAAGAGGAAATTAAACATAAGATCGCACCGTTTACGGATGTGCCGATTTTGTTTATATCCGCGACGGAGAAACTTCGTATCCATAAAGCCATTGAAGAGACGATTGATGTGTTTGAGCGCAGACAACAAAAGATACAGACTTCCAAACTGAACGATATTATGTTGAGGGAGATTCAGCACTATCCTGCACCGATGTTCAGGGGAAATGCAGTAACAATCAAATTCATTTCTCAGTTGCCTGTGGTCGTTCCGTCCTTTACCTTCTTCTGTAATCACCCGAATGAAGTGAAAGAACCCTATAAAAATTTCCTTGAGAACAAACTACGCAGTCATTTCAATTTTAAAGGAGTGCCCGTGAGGTTGTTCTTCAGGCCGAAGTAAGAGCGAGATGTTACGGGTGAAGGAGTTACGGGTTAATGAGTTACGGGTTTGCAGGTTATGGGGTTAGTGGGTTGTGGGTTTACTAAGAGATACCAGTGCTTCGGGTAGTAATCAAATAGGAAGGGATTAAGTTATCTGCGCCCCTGCATTTTTTTCAATGACAGACAGTATTGCTTCTCCTTCTGGCTATCAGTTTCAAACCATTTGAATCAGAATATGAGCATGTCTATCAACGGATTGAAAAGAACAATTAATACTCTCTAGGGATGAGCAGAGAAAATGAAATTATTAGTATTAGATTCAATCACCGGACTATCTAACAGATCCACATTGCCATCGCCGTTCATATCGGAAGCAAGATAACCATATTGAAAGTTATTAATATCCGTTTCTGCAATTAATAGATCCAGCAGATCGATATTCTCATCATTATTCAAATCGCCACTATACAGGGCATATTTACCAGAGGATACTAATACCTGATTAGAACCAAAAGCCTTGTTGGCTGCCGTACTGAAATTATACGAAAGGGGAGAAATTCCGATTGTTACCGGATTAGCCGACCAGGTTTGAATTGCATTTCTATGTTTAATAACTACATAATAGCTGTCTGGTGAAGCACTCGAAAAATTACAGGTCGCTGTTCCATTGGTATGCAACACTGCTTTTGTGGTATATACTAATTGAAAAGGAGCATTTATGCTGTGTAATTCAATTTGTATAGTATCACAATCACTCAGTGAATTAGGTTGCAATTGGTTATACAAGGCTGCTTGCATGGTTATTCCTGAATTCATATAGCCTTGGATATAACATGTCAAATTAAGGGTAAGTCCGCATGAAACAGGATTTACTAATGTTGCATTGCTGGTAATCGAACAGCCATGTCCATCATAGGCATGAAAGGTATAGGTGCCCGCCGGTTGATTGTCCAGTATGTAATCATAAATCAAAATGGTATTGGCACTATTGGTCCAGTAAACATCATAACTTGAGGCTGTTCCGCCTTGTGCATCACCAAGAAGTGTACCTGTATTGTTTGTGCAGGTTATTGGGCTTACGATACTGATCGTTGCAGTGAGTGGTGTCGGTTCTGTAAAGGTTAGTGTTTGACATTGCGTGTACGAACCATTACTCGCACAAACAGAATGTGTACCTTGAGAAATACCTTGAAAGTATCCAGTTGAATTACTGATCGTATTATCGAGTGTATAGGTTGTAAACACAGTTGGTACTATTGGTGAAGCAATACAGGATCCATCGCTGAAACCATAACAGGAAATATCCTGATCTATCATAGCATCAAATTCTTGTATACTATTTATATCAACAATATCAGTCGCTGTGCACCCATTGCTTCCAGTTACGGTAACAGTATACGTTGTTTGCCAACTAGGTGAGGCTGTTGGATTGGAAATTGTGGTGGAACTTAAACCTGCCATGGGCAGCCAGCTATATGTATTACCTGCAACCGGAGGAACCCCTAAAGGTGCTGCAGGATTAGACATACTAATCGTGTAATCTGCTCCGGCATTGGCTATCGGTGGAGTTTTGGTTGACGTTACGACCACAGAAGAAGTTGACGTGCATCCATTGGAGCCTGTAACAGTAACTGTATAGGCAGTTGTGACTAAAGGGCTTGCAATGGGTTGGGCAATTGAAGTGTTATTCAATGCAGTTGTTGGCGACCATGCATACGTAACAGCACCTGCTGTAGTTTGTCCTATGGTAGCGGAAGGTAAAAGACAAGTTACAAATTTATTGGGACCCGCATTTGCCACAATAGGCGTGTTGTTCACATGCACGATGACAATATCGGTTGATATGCAACCCAACGAATTAGTAACAGTAAGCGTGTAGGTTGTAGTTGCTGTTGGGGATGCAAGGGGTTGAGCATTTATGGAAGAACTTAAGCCGCTTATAGGCAACCATGAATAGCTATATCCCGCAATGGCATTTGTGCCGATCACTCCGTTCGTTGAAGTACAATTCAAATTAATATCCGGCCCTGCATTGGCAAAGTTAATACTGCAACATTGGTAATTAAGACTCCATCCCTGAAGGACATTCGCAGAGTTCGTTACAAAACGAATGAACATAGCATTGCCCGAACTAAATAGTGTGGGAGGAAGTGTGGTGCCTGAGAACGAACCCAATAAGGGTGCAGCGGCCGAAGTTCCATTATGGACATAAATTATATCGTTCCCTGATTCCGTATTGATACTGGTAAAATTAATTTTAATAGAACCTGCGCCTGCAACTTGTATCAACCAGGAACAATTTAAATTATTTGCGTAATTATTACTTCCACTGCCATCTGTAATAGTGCCAGTACAGTTAGTGAGTGTGGTTGTTCCACTACAACTTGGGGACACAGATAAGACAGCATTTAGCGCGTTGACACGACCATAACCTAAGTCATTGGACCATGTTCCATTGGGTTGAGCTCCAACAGTGCTATAGCCGTAACCACCAACTTTATCGCATGTAGATTCCATGGCATAACGAGCATTTGTATAACTAATACCGGGGTTAGCCGAAAGAATGAGTGCCATTACAGCAGCAGCAGCAGGGCATGCGGCTGATGTTCCACTAAATAACATATAATCGCCGCTGACATATCCGGCACTACCTGTTAAATCGCAAGCGATGATGGTTACACCAGGCGCGGCGACATCAACCCCGACACCATAATTGGAGCCCCAGGTTGTATTTCCATCGCATGACGAAGTTGATTTGCGTGTATCGCACATCGTGCTTGCCGCAACCGCTATTGAATTCGCAAATGAAGAAGGGTAACTAATCGTATTTAAATTATCATTCCCAGCAGATGAAAAGAAAGGTGTTCCAAGTCCTGCGCGACCTGTCGTAGTCGAATTTGTAATGGCAGTGTTTACAAGACTACTGGAACTTCCAAAGGAGTTGGAATTTGATAAAATGCTACAGTTCTGATATCCCCAAATGATTCCATTCGAAATGGAGTTGCCGGTTCCGGTCCAATTACCAGATGAGTTGCTAATACTACCAATTTTTATTGCTTTTACAACACTATTATACGCTATGCCTGCCATACCGATGATATTATTGGCAGTAGCTGATACAATACTGGCACAACCTATACCATGTGCATCACCTGCAAAGCCGCTCGATGTGAATCCTGTTCCTGTTGCATCATACGAAGTATAAAATGGAATGTCGGGGTGAGAAAAATTTGCCACACTCCCGAAACAATCTAAGATTCCAACGCTAATGGATTGACTTCCAATGGTTGTATTCCATGCTTGACTTACTTTCATATCAGCACCGGGCGTTCCACTATATTGACCGGTATTTTGAATGGCCCATTGGTTGCTATAATAGGTATCATTCGTTGATAATTGGCAGAAATAAATAAAATCTGGTTCAACAATATCAAATATTTCTTCTGATTGAAGAAATCGGGCCAATTCAAAACTATTGAACGTGCTATTTTCAGAAGTACACCAATAAATATTTTCAAGTTTAGATTCTTCAGTAGTAAAATGCAATTCTTGCGCATAGTTTTCTAATAGCTGTTTTTGTGATGAAGATATTTTTACAAAGAACTTATTATAAATAGCCTGTCTTATATTTTTGTATAATAACATTGGCGACACGGTGAAGTTTGGAAGTTGAGTTTGTATATCCTGATAAGTCTGATCATATGTACTTGATATCTTGGGATCCACTATAACCGCCTTTGGATAATTGATAAAATCGGTATCGTTTATTTGGTTGAAAATGGAAAGCTTTTGGAGATAATCTTTCAATTCAGTTTTTGAATATGAAGGCGGGTAAATAAGTAAGAACTTAGTGGTATCAATTCTAAAATGAACCTTACCTTCAGGAAGTGTAATGTCATACTCATCTAACCTTAACCTCATTGGGTTATTGGATTTTTGTTGCGCAAAGCTGCCATGGCTTATAAGCATCATGGAGAAAATAATACATAGTTGTTTCATAGTAATGGGAAATTTTTTATTGAAAAAGATGTTATGGCTGTTGTCTGTTTAGTTAAGGAGTATGTTGAGAAAGGATTTCATTGGGGCTGCCTGTTGGTGATAGGCTTATCACTTCATTTAAAAAAAATAATTTATCATTTTCTTGATTATTAAAGCGCACTTTGCCATCCATATTTACATCTTCATTTCTATATCCATATATTGTACCGTTTAAATTAAAGAAGCCAATTGCCATCATTATTGCATTTTTATCATTTGAGCCCCCATTATATTTAACGTTCCTATTCTCATTCGCATCACCTGCAATTAACGTATACACACTTCCTACTTGTTTACGTGCAGGGGTTGTAATCCCGGGTTTACCCCACACGGTCCCTGTCGAAAAGTTGATGAGCTGTGTGGTAGCAGTCAGCGCCTTCGTACTTGCTGTCATCACACCTAAATGATTTCGGTGTTTAATGGACACATAATAATTGCCCGGGCAAACCGTTGGAAAGTAAAGTGACGAAACTCCATCGGTTCCAACCACATCTCCATCACGTTGTATTAAGGCATGTTGGCTGGCAACCAACGACAAAGTAGAGCCGTCCCTTATTTCCACATATACCCAATCAACTATTGCATTTGGACCTGCTATATTCAACACACCCGGACTTATACTTGCGCTATTAGCCGGGAGAAAATTGGCAGGTGAAGATGGTATAATAGCTCCGATAGGGTAACCTGGTATTACAACTGCACGCAAACTATCTTTCATGAGTCCGGATATAGAATCATAAGCACCGAATAAAAAAGCCTTCGGTGAAATACGAACGCCATTATTCATACTTAGGTTGAGAGTAAGGATTGAATCGCATCCATACGAATTCATGGTTGTATAAGTATAGGTTCCGCTTGTAATATACGTCGTGCCATTTGTCCAGGTATAATAATTGCAAGCTGTTGCATTGGACGAGCTGTAGGAACTATAATTTATGGTGAGTAGCAGGTAGTCGGTAGCAGTCAGGCCCCCGCTTATGAGGTAGGTATAACTATACGCGCCGCTGGTTGTATAGGTTGTTCCATTCCATACATACGAATTACATTGCGTAGTAGTGATAGTGTTGGCATTCGAAGAAATGTTCTGAGAGAGAAGAAGGCAAAGGAAGGTGATAATGTTTTTCATAATGTTTGTTTGAGTAATCAAAAACAAAGGTGGTGTATTATTGAGAAGTTAGGAATAGCTCTTTTGTGTAAGCGGTTTGTGCGCTTTTATTTCTGGTTCTGATGCAGTAATAATTCTTTGCGCGAGTTGTCGGTAAGGTTTGATTACACGTATAAAATACTATCTCTCTAATTTTCCATGGTGAAATATCACTTTATTCTCTCCTTAAATTGATTAATTGAACTATCGGAGTAAGGTAGTCGGGTAAAAATAAAATCAGAACCAACTTGCGTTCGCTTTTCTGTAGGTTATGTTAGTTTTCTTTTCTTTGCGAAAGATAGCAAATGATGCGTGTCCAATTCTTGCACCCCTGCAAATTGTTATTCCGATAGTTTTTTAGAAGCACTTTGCATTCAGTGCTATCTCAATGGTCCGCGGTCTCCTTTTCCATTCTGCCAATTACTTTCTTCCTGCCGACTACTCTCCGCGGTCGTTGGTCCATAGTCTATTTTTGCATTTGCCAATTGCCCACTGCTCTTTTTTATCTTACTTTTGCCCACTATAGTTTTATTATGAAGAATATCTTGTTGATCTTGTTGAGTTCGATGTTGTTGTATAGCTGTAACAGTGGCTTTACGGTGAAAGGGAAAATTGAGAATATGCCTGAGCAAAAATTCAGACTGGAAGAACTGGCCTTCGATGGAAATGTGCTGGTGGATTCAGGAAGTACTCTTGCAGATGGCACCTTTGAGATTAGCAGTCAAACCAATGAAGAAGCGTTATACAGGCTGAAGTTTCTGAAAGGAAAATATATTCTTCTTGCATTGAAGAACGGGGATCATGCGAATGTGACGGCGAACTGGAATCAACTTGAAGATTACCGAGTGGATGGTTCCGAAGGCAGTCTGGCGGTAAAAGGCTTTCTGGTGAATATGAGAGAAAATATCAAAGACCTTCGTACCATGAAGATGATTCTTGATACGATTAAAGCACATCCCGAAAAAGATTCCTTACGCGAATCAGCTGAAGCAGATATGAGAAATATCAATCGGCATTTTCTGGATTATGTCAAAAAATTTGCAGACACGACCAAAAGTGTTGCGAGTGCGTTGTTTGCAGCCAACATCGTAAACCCTAAAGTAGAAGGCGAATTTGTCACTTCGTTTTACAAGAACATTGAAAAGCGTTTCCCGAAATCAAAAACTGCCAAAGCGTTCGCCGATCGTTTCCTTGGAAGCCCACAGGGTCAGCCTTCTACTCTACAAGCACCTGCTGTCGCAAATGATGCGGCGGCTATAATGGCCGAAGATTTTACCAGTACAACACCGGATGGACAATCATTTTCATTGAGCAGTTTACGAGGTAAATATGTGTTGCTTGATTTCTGGGCTTCATGGTGTGCGCCATGTCGGCATGAGAATCCAAATGTCGTAGCCGCCTTTAATAAATATAAGGATAAGAACTTCACAGTACTTGGCGTGTCGCTTGACACCAAAAAGGATCAATGGGAAGAAGCCATAACAAAAGACAAACTTAGCTGGACCCACGTGAGTGAACTGAAAGGATGGAATAGTGTCATTGTCAGAACCTATTCGATTGAAAGTATCCCTCAGAATTTTTTGATCGATCCCAATGGAAACATTATTGCCAAAGGGTTGAAAGGAGAGGCGTTGATGAAGAAATTGGGAGAGGTGTTGGCCAGTAATTAAGTAAGTGATAAGGAATATGTGGTATGGAATATGTGGTAAGTGGTCAGAAGACAATGCTATTGATAGCAATGGACGATATCATAATTGAAAATTGAAAATATACGATGGAGAACTTAACTCACTAACCCTTTAACCTGCAAACCGCAACTCGCCACCCATTAACCCCTAACCCGCAACTCTTAAACCCGCCACTCTTAAACCCGTAACTCACTAACCCTCTAACTAGTAACTTTCATCAAATATTCCGACATCATCTCACTTTCACGCAGGGCGATCAGTAATAATAAATTACGATCGAATCTTACCATTGCCATTATTGCTATTGGTATTACTGCGTTGATTGCGATCATCACTGTCATCGAAATTCTAAAAGGAACGATCTATACGAATTTTACCAGTATGGGTTCTAATACTTTTAATATTGCCTCCCAAAGTTTTATTTCAAAAAATTCGGGAAGCGGAAAACGAAAAAGAGGGAATCAGAATGAAGAACAGAACCGGATTAAATTGAGCGAGGCCGAATATTTCAGAGATAATTTCGCCTATCCTTCAACCGTCAGTATCACAGTAATGGCAACCAATTCTGCAGTCATTAAACGAGAAAAGAAGAAATCGAATCCGAATATATTTGTCTTGGGTGCCGATGCAAATTATCTCACTGTATCAGGCTCCTCACTTGCAGCCGGACGGAATTTCAATACCCTTGATGTCAGCAGCGGGGAGAATACCTGTATTCTTGGAAATAGTCTGGCAAGTAATTATTTCCGTGACGCGGAAGATGCGGTCAATAGCTTTATTTCGATCGGTGATGCAAGATATAGAGTGCTTGGTGTGATGGACAGTAAAGGATCGAGTTTTGTAGATCGCACCGATAATATGATCATCATTCCGTTGACGAATGCGAGACAGCGTTTCAATGTGTCTCAAAAATCCTATATGATCAGTATTCTCATTAATGATATCAAACTCATGGAGATTGCAACGGATGAAGCGGAAGGTTTAATGAGAAAGACAAGACGACTGGGTGCTGCGTACGAGAATAATTTTTCGATTAATAAAAATGATGAGGTCGCCACTTCCCTGATCGACAATTTAAAATTTGTGACCATGGCCGCGAGTGTCATCGGTTTGATCACCTTACTCGGAGCAGCCATTGGGTTGATGAATATTATGCTGGTCTCTGTGGCGGAAAGAACCCGCGAAATTGGGGTCACCAAAGCCATAGGAGCTAATAGTAGAACGATTCGTTTGCAATTTCTCACAGAAGCTGTGATCATCAGTATGAGTGGTGGAGCGATCGGGATTGTCACCGGCATCATGATCGGCAATATCTTGTCGTTGGTCTTTAAATCACCTTTTGTCATTCCATGGATCTGGATCGCGATTGGTATGAGTATATGTCTGATTGTTGGTTTATTGGCAGGCATTTATCCTGCATTGAAAGCGGGAAAACTGAACCCGATCAATGCGTTGCGATATGAGTAGGAGGGGATGAACAGTTGGCAGTTCGTAAAAGGTGATCACGGACAGCAGTGGCAATTGGCAGCAAGCCGTTGGCTACGATAAGCAAGTTGGCAATAGGAAGTATGCAATGAAATCGTACCTAAATCACCTGCTAACCCACCTCCCCCCAACATGTAACCAAATAAACTGCAACAAAGTAACCCGCAACAAAGTAACCCGCTAACCCGTAACCCTGTAACCTCACATAATTCCCTCATTGCCACACTTAATCAAAATCAGCCTACAGTTGATAGAACTTCTCAAACAGACCTCACCCATTACAGACATTTGTATTGTAAAATATACAAAATATGAAGCTCAAACTAATCCTTGTCACGTTCATCATCCTTTTCCTTACTGCTATTTTTCTGGTTCTTCACTCAAAATCTAAACCAGCACTGGTAACCGTTGATCCTGCCTTTTCGAAATACATCTCTGGTTACTCTTCGGGAATGGTCAGCAGGCATCATCCAATCAAGCTTGAATTAGCGACAGAAATGCCTTCCAACAACCTTGCTTCTTCAGGAACTACTGGCACTAATCTTCCCGATAGTAATCTTCTGAAAAATTGTTTTTCATTCTTCCCTGCGATCAAAGGCCACGCCGTTTTTACATCGGCCAGGAATATAGAATTTATTCCTTCGGAACCATTAAAAGAACAAACACTGTATACCGCTAACTTCAAATTATCACGGCTCAGAGAAGTTGATCCGAAATGCAGATCCTTTAAATTCCAGTTCTCAACCTATGCACAGAATTTATTTGTTGAAGTGGGTGCAGCGACTCATTTGGATGCTTTCAATATTGAATGGCAACAGATCAGCGGCACAGTAAAAATCAGTGACAAGGAAGATACTTTGAAATTATACAAGACAATAACAGCCAGCCAGGATGGAAAAAAATTACAGATCCGTTGGTTTCCATATGATGACACCAATTACGGATTTACAATCGATAGTATACAGCGAAAAACAAGTGCAGAAAAAGTGGAGATCAGTTGGTCGGGGAATGCGATTGGCGCTGTTCAAACAGGTCATGCACAGGTTGATATTCCTGCACTAGGAGATTTTACGGTAACAAAAACAGAAGTGAAAGAAGACGAGAAGCAATATGTGACACTGACCTTCAGCGACCCGATCAAAAGCGAACAGGACCTGAAAGGATTCATCACCCTTGAAAAAAATGAGAATCTGAATTATACTGTCGAAGGAAATCAGGTGAATATCTATTTACCGAATCGGCTTCAAGGTTCTTACACATTGAATGTTTACAAAGGCATCAGGAATTTTAAAGGATATACTATGAATCAATCATTCAGCACTTTCCTTGAATTTGAAGCAGCTAAGCCCCTCGTTCGGATAAAAGGAAAAGGAAATATTCTTCCTAACTCACAGGGATTGTTAATGCCTTTTGAAAGTATCGGACTGAAGGCCGTGGATGTTCGTATCATTAAAATTTATCAAAGCAATATCAAACAATTTTTACAGGTCAATGATCTTGACGGAAATGACGAATTGAAACGTGTAGGTAAGGTTATTTCCGAACATAAGATCCTGTTACCTGATGTCAATACCGGTAATCTGAACCAGTGGACCAAACATGTATTGAATCTTAAAAACCTGATGACACCTGACCCCTCCAGTATCTACAGGGTGTCTATCAAATTCAAAAAAAGCTATACAAGTTTTGATTGCCCTACCGGTGAAACAGACGAGATCGTTGAGACTGATGATGAGGGAGAAATGAACAGCAACGACTGGACAGAGAATGACTGGCATGGATATAATTATGACAATGGTTATGACAGTTGGGAGTCGTACGACGATTCCTATTCGCCATGCGACAGGAATTATTATGATGGCAAGGCGGTGAGCAGGAATATGCTTGCTTCTGATCTTGGTATTATTTACAAACTGGATGATAATAAACTTGCGCATATCTATGTAAATAATATGCTCAACACAGAACCTGTAGATTATGCAGAAATTGAGGTAGTGGATTATACAAATCAAACCATCAGCAGCGGAAGCACCAATGCACAAGGTATGCTTGAGATCCATTTAAAAAATAAACCATTTCTTATTATTGCGAAAAAGGGAAATCAACGGGGTTATTTAAAAGTTACGGAAGGCCTTGTTAATTCGCTGAGCAAATTTGAGATCGAAGGTGAGCAACCGAAGAAAGGAGTGAAGGGTTTTATCTATGCCGAACGCGGCGTATGGCGACCTGGCGATAGTATGTATGTTTCCTTTATTCTTGAAGACAAACAACACCAGATACCTGCGCATCATCCGGTAAAATTCAAGTTGCAGGATCCGCATGGCGCTACTGTTTATGAAACTACTTCTACCAATAGTATCGATCATACCTATGATTTCAGATGCGCGACTTCTCCCAATGCGAAGACAGGAAATTATCAGGCTGTGGTTACGATTGGAAATAATACATTTTCAAAACGTCTTAATGTTGAAACCGTTAAACCCAACCGATTGAAAATAAAATGTGTGTTTCCCGATAGTCTATTAAGCCTAAAGACAAAGGATCAGCCGATTCAGCTTCAGGCCCGATGGCTACATGGTGGAACGGCTAAAAACCTGAAGGCGGGTGTGGATGTGGTGATCACAAATACCGAAACGAAATTCCCAAAGTATACGAATTACATTTTTCAATCCCCATTAAAAGCATCGAGCAGCAATGAGATCCATGTCTATGACGGTCAGTTAAATGAAACAGGAACCGGAACATTTTCTTCTGTTCCGACGGTATCAAAAAACATGTCCGGATTGGTGAAGGCCACCTATATCACAAAGGTATTTGAACCAGGTGGTGATTTCAGTATTGACCGGTCGCAGGTATTATTCTCTCCGTTCACACATTATGTTGGTTTAGAATTACCCGGTCAGCAGGATGCATCAGAACCGTTACAGACCAATAAAAATCATGTGTTCAATATTTCAATGGTTAATGAGAAAGGGAATCCTTCTCCTTGTAAACAACTTCGTCTTTGTATCTATAAATTGAAATGGCAATGGTGGTATGAACATGATGAAGAGGATTTTTCAAACTTCGTCACGAAGTTTGCCACTGATATTGTAAAGGATTCCATCATCACAGCTTCCGTTGCAAACACTTCCTTTCATATGAATATAAAAGAACAGAGCTGGGGTCGTTACCTGATCACGGTAACAGATATGGAAGGCGGACATCAGACAGGAGCCACTGTTTATTTTGATATCCCTTACAGAAAACAGGGGAACAGGATCAATAATGAGAATGCGACCATGTTGAAATTCTCAACCGATAAAACATCGTATAAAAAAGGGGAGAAAATAAAACTCAGTATCCCATCTACCGCAAAAGGAAAAGCACTGATCAGTATCGAGAATGGAAGTAAGGTATTACAATCTCAATGGATAAGTACAATGGATAGAGAAACACGTTATGAGATCACTGCAAATGCAGAGATGGCACCGAATATTTATATTCATGTCACCTATCTTCAGCCCCATCTTAATACCATGAACGATCTGCCGATCAGGATGTATGGTGTGATCCCGGTGGAAGTAATCGATGAAACCACGATCCTCTACCCGGTGATCGAGACAGCCTCCGTCATAAGGCCGGAAGAAAATACAACAGTGAGGATCAGGGAGCGCGCCGGAAAAAAGATGACCTATACATTAGCTCTTGTGGATGATGGCTTGTTAGATCTTACCCATTTCAGGACACCGCAACCCTGGACCAGCTTCTTTGCGAAACAGGCTCTTGGTGTAAAAACATGGGATATGTACGACCAGGTGATCGGTGCCTATGCAGGAAAACTGGATGCCATGATCTCGATCGGAGGCGATGGTGAATATGATGAAGAATACAGTAACAAAGCAAATCGTTTTGTACCGGTCGTGAAATATATCGGACCATTTACATTAGAAAAAGGGCAGACAGCTACGCATAAGATCGCGATCCCGAATTATACCGGAAGTGTGCGAATGATGGTGGTGGCGCAGCATGACGGTAGTTACGGAAATGCTGAAAAAGATATCACTGTAAAAAAACCATTGATGTTGCTCGCGACTTTGCCACGTGTGTTCTCTTCTGCGGAAGAAATAGAAATGCCGGTAACTGTTTTTGCCATGGAAAATAATATCAAAGAGGTGCAGGTTACGGTGGAAGCCAATGAGTTTGTTTCATTTGAGAACAACAAACAATCGATTCATTTTTCAAGTACGGGTGATGAGATCCTGAATTTCAGGCTTCATGTAAAAAACAAAACCGGTATTGCAAGGATAAGAATAAAGGCAAGTTGCGGAAAAGAAACAGCCAGCCAGGAACTGGAAGTGGATGTACGTGTACCGAATCCCATCCTTTCCCAATCAACCGACATGATCATTGAGCCGGGTAAAAGCCTTACGCAGAATATTCTATTCAACGGTATTGAAGGCAGCAATTCTGCGGTCGTAGAATTATCGACCTTGCCTCCGCTGGGTCTGGATAAACGTTTCGATTACCTGATACAGTATCCTCATGGTTGTATTGAACAGACAACCTCCGGTGCATTCCCTCAATTATATGTCAGTAATCTGGTCGATATCAATGACACCTTGCAACGGCGGATTACTTCACATATCCAACAGGCTATTCGAAGGATACAGTTATTTCAAACTATGGACGGAGGTTTTTCGTACTGGCCGGAGGAAAGCCAGCCAAGCGAATTCGGAAGTAATTATGCAGGCCATTTTTTACTCGAAGCAGAAAAGAATGGTTATTTGATCCCGACAGCGATGAAGAATAACTGGCTGAATTACCAGAAAACAAAAGCCCGCCGATGGACAGAACAAAATCCTGTCTTTGTAGAAGCGCATGACGAAGAGACCCATCAATTCCTTCAGGCGTATCGCTTATATACACTGGCGTTGAATAATACACCAGAGACCGGGGCCATGAACCAATTACGCGAAGAAAGGAATTTAAAACCTGCGACAAAATTCAGGTTAGCGGCCGCCTACAAACTGATCGGACAGTACGAGGTTGCCAACCTTCTCATCCGTGGATTATCTCCGTATACGACTCCATATCGTGAATTGTCATATGGTTATGGATCTGCCTTGAGAGATAATGCCATGATTTTAGAAACAATGACCTTATTAAAAGATCCCAGGGCCGGACAGTTGGCACAAAAAATAGTTGATTCTATGAATACTGCTCAATGGCTGAGTACACAGGAAACTGCCTATTGTTTATTATCACTGTGTAAATTCTATGGGGCAGATCAACAGAACCCGTCGCTGAGAGCTAGTTATATCCTTGACGGAATGCAGAAGAATAATATCATCACATCGAAGAAAATATCGAAGATCTTTCTGACTCAAAAAATCGGATCGAAGCAAAGAGTTCTTACAATAAATAATACAGGAAGTTCGCGATTGTATATTCGTGTAACAGAGAAAGGGGCGCCGCTTGTTGGCGAAACAGTCAAACGTATGAATGGACTTGCTATGAGTATCGTGTACAAGAATAACAAAAATGAGATCATACTCCCGACACAACTTGTACAGGGAACTGATTTCAAAGCGGTGGTAACGATTGCCAATAACAGCGATAAACGTTTCTTACGTGAAATGGTATTGAGCCAGTTGTTTCCGGGAGGCTGGGAAATTCATAATGCAAGAATGGATGGGACTGAAACTGCGTCTGCAGCGAGATATCTTGATATTCGGGATGACAGGGTGTATACGTATTATGATCTGCCTGTGAAGACCATCAGGACATTTACGATACAACTCAATGCGACCTACCTTGGGAAATTTTATTTGCCCGCTATCAATAGTGAAGCGATGTATGATCATTCGATTCATGCCACACTTCCGGGTTATTGGGTGAATGTGGTTAGAGAAGAAAAGAAGGTCGTGAAGAAATGATGCATGCAGGATATAGATTAATGGACTCCGCTTCGTTCAACCCGTTTCAAGGAAAGCTTACTGACAGGGGAAACGATCAATGGGTACTTCTCAATCTTTACATACGAAGAATCAAGACCAAACCTTTCTCTTCACTCAGGCTGAATTTCTTTAACAGGAAATACAGGTTCATCACCATACGTTCAAATAATGGAAGATCATTATCATGCGAGAGGAATTTCTCCATGACAATAAATTTCCAGTCGCCGGCTATTTTATTTTTTTGAAGTGATGTGTAGCGGCTGGTGATATTCACTTCTTTAATAAAAAAGAGCCCGGCGAGGATCGCAAGTACAATATTGATGGTGGTGGTCTGATTCAGATCAAGTCCTTCGATGGCGGATGTAACGGTAATTGGTGGCGTGATAATACCATCTGCAAGTAAAGCAGCACCACCTATCATAGCGGGTACCACAGCCCATTTTGCATGACGACGGATCAGCGCGTACAAGGAAAAAATCCCGCCTTCACCATTATTATCTGCACGAAGCGTGAGCATTACATACTTGATGGTGGTTTGCAGGGTGAGGGTCCAGATGATACACGATATCCCCCGATCACAAGCAGGTCAGTAACCTCACTTTTCCCAATAATTGCTTTGATGGTATAGAGGGGAGAGGTCCCGATATCGCCGTAAATAATTCCTAATGCTATCAGTAAGCCGGCTAGAGAGGCTTTACTTAGTTTATGATGTCCGCCCACAAGAAAATTTTTGTGAAGGCAAAGAAAGTTGTGTAGTTATCAGACAATCCTGTCAATAACATTACAAGAATGCCGGCGAAACGCTGGCAGGAGCTGGCAGGGTTTGAAACCCTGCCAGCGTTATACACTACTAATTATCTTTTCGTACAAGGTTAAGATTCGTGACTGGTGTTACGATCAAGGGATATTTTTCGATGGTGACATACGACGAATCAAGACCGAAGCCTTTCTCTTCGCTCAGTGAAATTTTCTTCAGAAGGAAATAAAAACGCATGATCATCCGCTCGAATAAAGGCAAGTCATTATCATGTGAAAGGAATTTTTCCATCACAATAAATTGCCAGTCACCGGCCACTTTATTTTTCTGAAGGGAGGTGTAACGGCTGGTAATATTTACTTCCTTATTTGTTACCATATCGGCTACCACTTTCCGGAACATCAGGTTGATGCGTTGTTCCACCCTGAAACCAAGCCTGAATTCAATCCGGACGATCTCATTAGGGATAATCGTCTCTACCACATACTCAGTTTTATACGGCTCGTCTACTACATCCACATGTATGAACCAGTAAATATCTGCTCGTTTTGGTTTTTTATTCAGAACAGAATACATGATCTTATGTTCAATTTCTCTCGGGTTATTCGCACTGGTGAGGTAAACCAGATGAGTTGAATATTTAGGAATACTCATATCATTACTCAGTTCCTGCAACTGATGGATATAATCGTCCATACGAACGAATTCGACATAACGGTTCTTGATCTTTCTTGATTTGAACCAAACATACATAATGCTATACATTAAGCCGGCCACAAAGAACGTGGCGTAACCACCATGAGGGAACTTAATGATATTGGCGGCAAGAAAGGAAAGTTCAATGATGAGATAAACAATCAGGAAGGCATACACAAGATTCTTATTTACCCGTTTGATCACCATGAAGTTTGTAAACAGGATAGTACTCATCAGCATGGTCAGGATAATGGCTAATCCATACGCCGCCTCCATATTCGCAGCACTTTTAAAGTAGAGTACCACCAATACACAGCCAACAAACATAAAAAGGTTCATACCCGGAATATAGATCTGCCCTTTGGCATCGGATGGGAAATTGATCTTCATCTTGGGCCAGAGATTCAATCGCGTAGCCTCACTGATCAGGGTGTACGATCCGGAGATCATAGCCTGCGATGCAATGATGGCCGCCATAGTGGCAATGATCACACCGGGTATAATAAACCATGAAGGCATCAGGTCATAAAAGGCATTGACACCGAGACGTTCAATATTCTCAGGACTTAACAAAAGATTCCTGCGATTCGCAAGAAGGTAGGCACCCTGCCCGAAATAGTTCAGCATCAGGCAGGTCTTTACATAGATCCATGAGATACGGATATTAGATTTGCCGCAATGCCCGAGGTCAGAATATAAAGCCTCTGCTCCGGTCGTACACAAAAAGACGGCTCCGAGTAACCAGAAGCCGCCGGGATATTTAATGAGAAAATGAATGGCATGATAAGGGTTGAGGGCAGTAAATATTTCCCAGTCCTGGCTCACATTCGCAAGGCCAAGAATTGCAAGCATAGTAAACCATAAGAACATGACAGGGCCAAAGAGTTTTCCGATTGAACTGGTTCCGAATTGCTGCATAAAGAAGAACAGGGAGATAATCACAAGAACAATCGTAACGATCGTACTCTGATGCAGCGTATGCAAAGGAGGCAATTCCCGCAATCCCTCAATGGCTGATGTAATGGAAATCGGTGGTGTGATAATACCATCAGCGAGAAGAGCTGCCCCGCCTATCATTGCGGGGATCACCAGCCATTTCTTTCGCCGGCGGACAAGCGCGTACAATGCAAAGGTTCCCCCTTCCCCTTTATTATCTGCGTTTAGAATAAGCCAGACATATTTTATGGTTGTCTGTAATGTGATGGTCCATAGGATACAGGAAAGACTTCCAATAATCAATGCATCTTCAATGACCCTTCCTTTCGTGATCGCGTTAAACACATATAAGGGCGATGTTCCGATATCGCCAAAAATGATTCCAAACGCGATCAGTACGCCAGCTGCTGAAGCCTTATTTAAATTAATATGAGATCCCACCTGCTTTATTTAGAGGGTAAATATAAATAAGACCTGCTGAAAAACAACCGGATAT
>Ga0105048_10004253_pt1 | contig 23368 bp, 15 predicted proteins | sample MAT05_FD_78382 | JGI IMG/M metagenome (GOLD analysis project Ga0105048, IMG submission 78382) | Freshwater microbial communities from Lake Fryxell liftoff mats and glacier meltwater in Antarctica - MAT-05 | ecosystem: Environmental > Aquatic > Freshwater > Ice > Liftoff microbial mat | place...
CAGGACTTCGGATGATATTTGCGGCGGCGCCATTTTCTTGCCGCGCACTTCAACCCATGCGTCGCCGTTGTCGTTTTTGACGATGGCGTAGGGCATCAGGCCGATGTCTTTTTGCACTTCTTTTTCATCGAATTTCCGCCCAATCAAGCGCTTGACTGCGAATAGCGTGTTTTTTGGGTTCGTGACCGCCTGGCGCTTCGCCGACGCGCCGACCAGCACCTCGCCGTCTTCCTGGTAAGCAACAATCGATGGTGTCGTGCGTGCACCTTCGGCGTTTTCAATCACCTTCGGTTGGCCGGCTTCCATGATGGCCACGCACGAGTTCGTGGTGCCCAAGTCAATTCCAATGATTCTTCCCATGTCGGTTCCTTAGTACGGTGAGTTCTGAATGTTGATTAGCTGGGGACGGCGGCCCGATGTTCAAGGTTTTGGACGCATTCAAATCAGCCAAGCGGGCCAGACGCCGGCCACGCGGTGATCGTCGCGGTTGCTGGCTGGCGATTAATTAAGCCTCGCGCGGCTTGGCAACGGCGACGAGCGCCGGACGCAGCACCCGGTCGTGAAGCGTGTAGCCCTTTTGCATCACTGAAACGACTGTGTTGGGTTCCTGATCAGACTCGACCGCAGCGATCGCTTGGTGGCGTGTCGGGTCGAACTTTTGCCCGAGCGGGTCAACTTCCTGAATGGAGAATTTTTCGAATACCGATGCCAGTTGGCGCGCCGTGAGTTCAACGCCTTGCTTGTAAGCATCTACCGACGGCGTTTCGACCTTCACCGCAGCGTCAAGGCTGTCCTTGACGGCGACGAGGGCGTCAGCCATTTTCTCCACGCCGTATTTTTGTGCCTTGAGCACGTCTTCGGCAGAGCGGCGGCGGATGTTCTCAGTCTCGGCCTTGGCGCGCAGCCATTCGTCTTTCGCGTTGGCCGCTGCGGCTTCGGCGGCAGCGAGTTTGATCGTCAAATCGGCGGGCGAATCCGCTGGCGGGGTTGCCGCTGCGCCGGTATTGGACAGATCAAGATCGTCTTGCGCTTGTGTTTGCGCATTTTCTGGTGCTTGCGTCATCCCAAATTCCCTGAAAAATCATATCATGCGCATAATTTGGGTCGATCAGACCGATTTCAACCCTTGAGCGGGCAAGAAAACCGAAAAATCGGCCGCTCGTCGGGCGGTTCTGTCAGGCGGTTTTCTTGCCACCGCCGTCCGTGACCAGCCAATTAACCAGCAAAGTGATGACCGAGTACATCAGTGAGCCGATCAGCGCCGCCATGAAGCCGCTGACGGTGAAGCCGTTCACGACCTCAGCAACAAACCAGAACAGGAACGCGTTGATGACGAAGATGAACAGCCCCATGGTCAACAGTGTGACGGGCAGGGTGAGCAAAATCAGGATCGGTCGGATCACGGCGTTGACCAGTCCCAACACCAGCGCGGCGATCAGGGCGGCGAAAATACCGTCTACCTGAACACCCGAATAGAGATACGCCACGGCGAGCAGACCGAGCGCGTTGATGCACCAGCGAAGGAGGATTCTCATGTCACATTCCTGTCCAAGTTTGAACCAGCATAATAGCGCGCGGTCAGGCCACGAGAGATGGGCTCTGTCACGCTGACTGTCAAGCGCGTCGGATTGTCCGGCGCTGATTCTGTGCAAAAGGTTAAAGATGTCTGTTCACCAAGCTGGCAAGCGCGTCTCCGTCCCCGATCTTCGCCGCATGAAGGCCGTTGGTAAGGTCGTCATGCTGACCGCCTATACCAAGCCGATGGCGCAGTTGCTTGACCCACACTGCGACGTGCTGCTGGTGGGCGACTCGCTTGGCATGGTGGTGTACGGGATGGACAGCACCTTGGGAGTCTCGTTGGACACCATGATCGCGCACACCCAAGCGGTCATGCGCGGTTCGTCGCATGCGATGGTGATGCTCGACATGCCGTTTGGCAGCTATCAGGAGTGCAAAGAGCAGGCTTACCGCAACTGCGCGCGTGCGCTGGCCGAGTCCGGCTGTCAGGCACTCAAGTTGGAGGGTGGCGCGGAGCTGGTCGAAACGGTTGCGTTTCTCGCCGCCCGCGGTATTCCGGTCATGCCGCACATTGGCTTAATGCCACAGCGCGTCAATGAAATGGGCGGCTTCAGGGCGCAGGGGCGCGAGGCCGACGCGGCCGAAAAATGGATCGCAATCGCCCGGCAGTTTGAGTCAGCCGGCGCGTTTGGGCTGTTGATTGAAGGTACTGTCGAGCCGGTTGCCCGCGCGGTGACCGAGGCTGTCTCGGTTATCGTCATCGGCATTGGTGCTTCTCCCGCCTGCGACGGACAGGTACTGGTGACGGAAGACGTGATCGGCATGTTCAACGACTTTCAGCCGCGCTTTGCCAAGCGCTATGCCGACGTTGGCGCTGAAGTCACGAAAGCGGCGGCAGCCTATGCTGCCGACGTCCGAAGTGGCGCGTTTCCTGCGCTGGAACATTGCTTTGGCGTGAAGCGCTAGCGCCCAACTGGCGGCAATTGCCCATTCACCGCGCGTGAGCAGCCGCTTTTTCCAGCATCCCAAAGGTTATTTTCTGCCAAACTCCTTTGTTGACGGTCCAGTTGGAGCCTTTTTACCTGAAACTGCCCGTCGTTAATGGGGTGTCCATCGGGGCGCGTCTCGCCTGAGCCAACTCTCGATGGATTCGTTGGCGGTTCGGACGCATGGTTCGGACGCAGTCTGTGCGACTTCACGGCCTTCGGCTAGACTTGTCAAACATAAACGTACGAGAGCGGTCCCTGCATTTCATGTCCGAGCACGCCAAACTGATCAACGAAGTAAGGGAAATCTTGGCGAAGGAGTTCTCCGGGCGGTTGGCCGAGGCTGCGCCAGACGTGGCGACCGCCTTGACCGAGGTGGCGAACGAGGCCGTCGACCCGGACATAAAGCGAGCCATTTTCGGTGCGCGCGAAGTTTGGGAATTGCGCTTGCTCGAATGGCAGCCCGCCATTCAAGCCGATTTCATCACGCGCTTCGATGAAAAAATCAGTGGCGACGATCAAAGGTCATTGAAGACAATGACGTTCTCTGCGGACTCTCTGAAGTTGGTTGGCGATGAGGAAGTTCGCGAAGATATCTTGCTCGGTAATGTCGCCTCACGGCTCAAGGGCGCTTGCGACTACGAGTTGTTCGCGCTGACCAAGCGGCTGGAATCGCTGCTCGAAGTTACCGAGCTTGACGAAAAACGCAATCCGATCTGGCCGCGCGTATTCTGTCGCTCGTTTCTGTCCGGGCTGACGGCGGTTGACGCAAATCTGTCCCAACGCTGCGAAATTCTGTCGGCGGGTTGGCCGACGATTGGGCGTGTGCTGAAAGAATCGTTGAAGGAAGCCAACGAAGTGTTGGTCAGCCGCGGCTTCATGATCGAAATTCCGGTGAGTTACGGCAAGATCGTCAACCGTTCCGTCACGCGCACGCCGCTATCACTGCTACCGACTGGTGGTGGCGGTGGCGGTGGCGGTTGGGGCGGCGGCGGTAATGGCAACGGCGGCGGTGGTGGCATGGGCGGTGGCGCTGGCATGAGCGGCGGTGGCGGTGGTGGCATGGGCGGAGGCGCTGGCAACAGTGGCGGAGGCGGTGCAAACCTGTATGACTTATTTGCGAAGCTGTTAGCCAGAGTGCCCGGCGTAAACACCGGCGCCTCCGAAGGTTCTGCTGGTGCGGCGTCCGGCGGAGGCGGCAACGGCGGCGGTGGAGGCGATGGCATGGGCTACAGCGGCGGCGGCAGCGGCGGCGGCTCCGGCGGTGGCGGCAGCGGCGGTGGTAGTGGCGGCGGCTTTGGCGGTGGCGGTAGCGGCAGCGGTGGTGGTAGCGACTCCGGCGGCGGCGGTAGCGGTAGTGGCAGCGGTAGCGGCGGTGGCGGTAGTGGCAGCGGCGGTAGTGGCAGCGGTAGCGGCGGTGGCGGTGGCGGTAGTGGCGGTGGCGGTAGTGGCGGTGGCGGTAGTGGCAGCGGTGGCGGTAGCGGCGACGGTGACGGCGACGGTAGTGGGGTCGGCTTCGGCGGCGGCTTCGGCGGCGGCTCCGGTGGTGGCGCTTTCGTTTCTGCTGATCGGTTCATGGCGCATTTGTTGACTAGTCGCCCAGCGGCTGCGGATACGACGAGTGCGACGGCCGCGCGAGCAGCAGTACTGGCTGGCGCATCACCCGAGGCGACATCGGCCGCGTTGGGTGGTGTTCAAGTGACGCTCAGTCCAGCCTTACTTGAGGCGCTGGAGCGGTTTGCCGCGTCAATCCCAACATCGACCCCAGCCGATCCTGTGTCTGTTACTGCGGAGGGCGCTTCGGCAAGTGATCGCGGCACCGCTTTAGTCGGAGATGGCGGCACCGCCTCAGTCGGAGATGGCGGCACCGCTTTAGTCGGAGATGGCGGCACCGCCTCAGTCGGAGACGGCGGCACCGGCTCAGTCGGAGACGGCGGCACCGGCTCAGTCGGAGACGGCGGCACCGCCTCAGTCGGAGATGGCGGCACCGCTTCAGCACTGGGGACAGAACCTACATCGGTCGACCCGATCGGTATCAACCCAGAGTTTGCGCGGACCCAGCCATTGCCCGCGGTCGCTCCGGCGGCTGCGCCAGTGATCACCAATCTTATCAGGCAGGCGCAGCCGATACTCGCCTCGACCATGGAACCGGTGCAAGCGGTTATCACCGAAGTTGCCGCCGGCCTGTTCGACCGGATCTTTGCTGCGCCCGATATTCCCGATTCCATCAAAGCACTGATTGGAAAACTGCAACTGAAGATATTCAAAGCGCTGATGCAGGATCCGCAGATCCTCACTAACCCTGAGCACCCGCTCCGCCAGTTTGTCGATGAGCTCGCCGATATCGGCGTCAAGCGCCAGCAGTCACTTGCGCAGGGAGATCCGGTGTTCGAGCGCATTTCAACCATCGTCGACAACCTGTACCAGCATTTCGAAGAAGACCCAAATTCGGTCGAGCGCGCGAGACATCAGTTGTCTGTCTTCATTGCGTCCGAGGAAGAGAGCGCGCAGGGCATTATTTTTGACTCCGTGGTTGAGGTGCAGCAGCAGGAAGAAGTTGAGCTGGGTGCGTCGATGGCGGCCTTTGAAGTTGACCGCCGCTTTTCCGGAAAATTGATCCTTCGCAACATCAAGGAATTCGTCCGCCTGCACTGGCAGGCGTTGCTGGCCAAGGACTACCTAGTCGATGGTGAGGACGGCGCGCAGTGGAAAGCGGATCTGGCCACGTTGGATGATCTGTTGTGGAGTATTAGCCCGGCCGAAACCGCGAAAGATCGTGGCCGCTTGCTGAAGCTGTTGCCAAAGCTCTTGGGAAGCTTAAACGCCGGGCTCAATCGGATCGACGTTTCGCTGGAAACCCGCGACCCATATTTTCAAGTGCTGGTTGCCGTACACACCGGGCTGTTGCGGCCTGCCAAGGTGGGGGCACCGAGCGGAGATCTTGAGGGCCAGTTGGAAATGCCCACCACTGATCCGCGCGCCAACTTGCGCAAGCGCAACACCACCATCGAGCGCGGTCAATGGATTGAGATGAAGGACGAGAATGGCTCGACGCAACGCTGCCGGTTGTCGTGGGTTAGTCCGTTGAAGGAAACTTTCGTATTTAAGAACTACGACACCAAGGAAGCGATTACCCTCAGTGCGGAGGAGTTTGTGCGGCGCGAATCAGAGGGCCGCGTGAAACTTATTGAAGAACAGTCGTTGACGGAGCGAAGTATCGAGGGCGCGCTTCGCGGCCTACTCGACGCGCCCGCCTCAGCCGGAGTTGCCGCCGCTTGAAATGGTGTGCCGACTGGTGCCGATCAGTTCGGTGCGCCGAGCGCAGACGCCAGTTGGGCTGAATTGACGTTCTTGGCCGCCGCCCGTCCGGAGTCCCAGTCGGCGCGGATCCAGCCGCCAAGGTGCTCCATTGAGATCGTCAGAAGGGCGTCAACGTAGGCGTCGCTATCGTTGGCGACCGGCAGGTAATTGAAGGTACTGCCGCCGGCGTGTAAGAAGGTCTCACGTCCCTCGTCGGCAATTTCTTCGAGCGTCTCGAGACAGTCTGCGGCAAACCCTGGACAGATCACATCAACGCGACGCGTGCCCTTGACACCGAGTGCCTCGAGTGTTTTGTCGGTGTAGGGTTGCAGCCACTCGGCTCTGCCGAAACGCGACTGAAACGTCACCACATAGTCGGCGTGTTGCAAGCCCAGCCGTTCGGCGACGAGGCGTGCGGTCTTGTGGCAATGGCAGTGGTAGGGGTCGCCGCGGTCAAGATGAAATTTCGGCACGCCGTGAAACGTCATCAGCAGCTTGTCGGTCGCAAAGTCGGGGCGTCCAATCCGCTGCCAATGCGTTTCCAGATTGCGTGCGACGGCGTCGATATAGGCGGGGTGGTCGTGATAGCTGCGCACGAAGCGAATGCCCGGCAGATTGCGCATCGACGAGAGCACCAGCGCTAGCTGGTCGAACGTGGAGGCGGTGGTGCTGGCGGCGTATTGCGGGTAGAGCGGCACCACCAGAATGTTGTCGCAGTGTTGGTCCTTGAACGCCGCCATGGCAGAGGCCATCGACGGGTTGCCATAGCGCATCGCCGGCAGCACAACGGTGGGCGACGCAACCCGCTTGGCGATGGCCGCACCCAGCATCGTCGCTTGCCGGTCTGTGTAGAAGCGAAGCGGCGAGCCTTCGGCGGTCCAGATGGTGGCGTACTTGGCGGCAGACTTTCGCGGGCGGACGTTGAGAATAATGCCGTTAAGGATAAACCACCAGAGGAGTCTGGGTATTTCGACGATACGCCGGTCAGACAGAAACTCTTTAAGGTAGCGGCGCACGGCTTTGGTTGTCGGCGCATCAGGGGTACCGAGGTTGACCAGCAAGATGCCGGTTTTCGCCTGAGTGCCGTGCGTGTATTTCGGTTCTGGAGCAAAGGCCATTTTTTCAGTCAGGTAAACAGCGTTGAAATTGCGACGTGGTGCGCCGTTCGGACGCCGGACGGGCGCCCGTCAGCAGCATCTTCCGGGTCAATGTTGGCTAAGCGCGCTTGAAAGGAGCTTGGCGGTAATGTCGACGATCGGAATGACGCGCTCGTACGCCATTCGGGTGGGGCCGATGACGCCGACCGTGCCGACGATCTGACCGTCGACTTCGTAGGGCGCCGTCACTAGTGAAAATTCGTCCAGCGGCATCGTATCAGACTCCCCGCCAATGAAAATCTTGACGCCATCCGCGCGCTGCGACAAGTCGAGCAGTTCAAACAATTGCGATTTTGCTTCGAACAAATTGAACAGCTTTTTCAGGCTCGACATATTCGACGATATGTCATTCACGTCGAGCAACTTGCGCTCACCTGAGACCACCATACCGGATGTCTCGGAAGCGCTGCTACGCGCATCAACCACTGCGGCCATGAGAGTGGAGATGTCGCGATGGAGTTGCGACATCTCGAGTTTGACGCGCGCCTGCAATTGATCAAAATCACAGCCTGCGTAATGCACGTTGATGTAGTTGGCCGCCTCAACCAGTTGCGCAGCAGAAATGATCTTTTCCGTGACGACAATGCGATTTTGCACATCACCATCGGTGGCCACGATGATCAACAGTACCCGGCGTTCTGACAAAGGCATGAATTCGACGTGCTTGAGGCCGACACCATGGCGTCGCGGCGTCATAACCACGCCCGCAAAGTGGGTGAGTTCCGAGAGAATTTGCGAAGCGGCTGTCACCACTTGGCGCGGATCATCCGGACGCAGCTGCTCCCGCAGAGTCTGTTGCTCGACCTGCTCAAGCGGCTGGATAGTTAACAGCGTATCGACGAAAAAACGGTATCCCTTGGGGGTCGGCACGCGCCCTGCCGACGTGTGCGGGCTGGCGATATAGCCCATTTCCTCGAGGTCTGCCATGACGTTGCGAATTGAAGCGGCAGACAGCTCCATGCCGGAGAACTTGGAAAGCGTGCGCGAACCGATCGGCTGCCCGTCGGCGATGTATCGTTCAATGAAAAACTTGAGCAGGGTTTGGGCGCGATCGTTGATCATGACGGGATGGTAAAAAGTAGCGCCGGCGAAGGCGCGAACATTTCGCCGTTGTCCGCGTGTTTCTACGTGTTTTTGCGTGTTCCCAGCGATTTTCTGACATTACACATCGGCATTTTCGCACGCATTCGCAACATGCTGTTTCTGGTGGCGGCAAGCCTATGTGATTTAATCAAGGCATGAGCCGAAAATTTAATACAGTGGCGATCATCGGCAAGCCCGACGGCGTCGAGGTGGCAGAACCGCTCGCGGTGCTGCAAGCGTTTCTGGCGACACGCGGTGTTCGTGTGCAAATGGATGAGCGCACCGCAGCGCTGGCCGCCATACCGGCCGATGTGGTCGCGCCGCTTGAGCACGTCTTCGATGGCGCGGATCTGGCTGTCGCGTTGGGTGGCGATGGCACGCTGTTGGGCATTGCCCGCCTCGTGGCAGACGCGAACGTGCCGCTAGTGGGTATCAATCTGGGCACCCTCGGTTTCCTGACCGACATTCCTGCGGAATCGACCGAATCGCTGCTTGGCGCGATGCTTGATGGTGCTTATACAACCGAGTCGCGGCAGTTGCTTGACGGCGAGATCGTGCGCGATGGTAAGGTGATCTTTTCCGCCGTTGCACTCAATGACGTGGTGGTGTGTCGCGGGGCGATGGGCTCGATGATTGAGTTCGCCGTTGAGGTCAACGGCGAGTTTGTCTACAGCTTGCGCGCCGATGGACTGATCGTCTCGACGCCGACCGGTTCGACCGCCTATGCGCTGTCAAGCGGCGGGCCAATCTTGCACCCGAGTCTGCCGGCGATTTCGCTGGTGCCGATTTCACCGCATACCTTGTCCAATCGGCCCGTTGCCATTCCAAGTACGTCTGAAGTCAGGGTTTTGCTGGTACGCGGTCACAATGCGCGCGTTAACTTCGACGTGCAGTCCTATTTCGATCCAAAAACCGATGACGTCGTCGTGGTGCGTGGCCACGCCAATCCACTGACGCTGTTGCATCCGATCGGCCACTCGTACTACGCCATGCTGCGCAGCAAGCTGCATTGGGCGGAACGCAACTCATAGGCCGCCCCCGCCCCGGCCCCCGCCTCTGCCTCTGCCTCCGTCCCCAATATGCTGCGCGCGCTTACCATTACTGACTTTGTCATTGTTGATCATCTGGAACTCGACTTTGAGTCGGGCTTCAGCGCCTTGACCGGTGAAACCGGCGCGGGCAAGTCGATCCTGATTGACGCGCTGTCGCTGGCGCTTGGTGGCCGTGCCGACGGCAGCCCGGTTCGCGTCGGCCGACCGAAGTCTGAAATTACGGCCGAATTTGCGCTGAGCGGCATCGCGTCGGCACGCCAATGGCTGGTTGAAAATGATCTGGCCGACGACGATCCAAACATGTGCCTGTTTCGTCGTGTGATTGATGCGAGCGGACGCTCGAAGGCGTTCATCAACGGCTCGTCAGTCACGCTTTCGCAGATGCGCGATCTGGGCGAGCGGCTCGTCGACATTCACGGCCAGCATGAGCACCAGACGCTTCTCAAGCGCGATGCACAGTTGGCGCTGCTCGATGATTTTGCCGGCGATGCCGCCCTGCGCGAGCAGGTGGCAAGCCTGTATGCCGCGTGGTCGCAGATTGCCAGCATGCGCGCCGCACGGGCGGCGAATGAAGCGGCGATTGTGCGCGAGTTCGAAGACTTGTCCTGGCAGATTGGCGAACTGGCAAAGCTCAACTTCACCGCGGCGCATTGGGAAGAAACGTTGGCTGATCAACGGCGTCTCGCCAATGCCGCCAGCTTGATCGGCGCCGCCGAAGCGGCCATTGATGGCCTGGCTGAACGCGATAACGCCGTGATCGCGACTGTTGAGGATCTCGCCGCCGAGCTGGGCAGTGCGGCTGAAACCGATGCCGCTCTCAAGGATATCCACGCCTTGATGACCAGCGCGAGCGTCGAGCTTAGTGAAGCCGTATCAAGCCTCAGACACTATCTGCGCAGGCTTGAGGTTGACCCCGCCAAGCTTGCCGAACGAGACCGCGAAATTGCCGACGTACTCGAAGTGGCGCGCAAGTTTCGTATCGACCCGTTGCGTATTCCCGATTATCTGCAACAAAAACGCGACCGTCTCGCCGCGCTCGGCGGCGGCCAGTCGCTTGATGATCTGGTCGAGCGTGAGCAGCTGGCTGAGGCCGCCTATCGCGAAGTGGCGAAGAAATTGACGCGCGCACGCCAAGTCGCGGCGAAGGCGTTTTCCAGCGAAATCACCAGGTCGTTGCAGGAACTGGCCATGCCGGGTGGCCGCTTCGCGGTTGAGTTCAGCGCGCGCGACGCCGGGCCCAATGGGCTCGAGGGTTGTGAGTTTCAAGTCGCGGCGCACGAGGGGCAGACGCTCGGCCCGTTGGCCAAGATCGCCTCGGGCGGCGAATTGTCCCGCGTCTCGCTTGCCATTCAGATGATGGCCTCGGCGCGTGGCGGTGTGCCGACCATGATCTTTGATGAAGTCGATTCTGGGATCGGCGGACGGGTGGCAGAGGTGGTTGGCCGGTTGTTGCGCGGACTCGGTGCGAAGAACGGCGGCGGTTACCAAGTGCTCGCCGTCACGCATCTGCCGCAGGTTGCGGCGTGTGCGACGCACCAGTTTCAGGTGGCCAAAGGCGCCAACGATGGCGTGGTGACGACCAACATTACGTTGCTGCTGGAAAAGTCGCGCGTCGAGGAAATCGCCCGCATGTTGGGCGGTCTGACGATCACGGCGACCACGCGCCGGCACGCCGAGGAAATGCTGGCCAACGCGGCGCAGGTGTAGGGCGCGACGCGACGATGCCGCTATTGGTTCGGCGTGCTTGATGCACTGCCGAACATTGACTTCCATAGTGTTACCACCGCGGCACGTTCGCTGACGAGTTCGTCCGCAGTAATCCACGCCTTGCGCTCATTGTTGTTCTGCGCGATGTGCAGCCGATTGCGATAGGCGAGATAAGCCTTACCGACCATGGCGGCTTGATCTTCACCGATGATGCCTAATGCCGCCGCGCGGGTGAGCAGGGCGAAATTGCCGAGATTGTTCAGAAACTCGGGATGCTCATGGCTGTAGGCGAGGATCAGGTATTGCACGATGAACTCAATATCGATGATGCCGCCAGCGGTGTTCTTGAGGTCGAGGCCATCCGTCTTGTCCTTCTTTTCGGCGCGCATCTTGGTGCGCATGTCGATAATTTCTTGTTTCAGTGTCGCGGTATCGCGCTGTTTGCTCAGCACGTCGGCGCGGATGGTATCGAACTGCGCGGCGAGATTACGGTCTCCGGCGCACCAGCGTGCACGCGTCAGTGCCTGATGCTCCCACGTCCACGCCCGGTTGCGTTGATAGTCACGAAACGCCGCCAGACTCGATACCAACAGACCAGACGCACCATCTGGTCGCAGGCGCAAATCCGTGTCATACAGGACACCACCGGCGGTCATGGTGTTGAGCCAGCTGTTGAGGCGCTGCGCCAATCGGCCGACTAGGTCGGTGCGGGTGGCAACGCCGGGGTCGTAGAGAAAGACCAGGTCAAGATCGGAGGCGTAACCCAATTCCTTGCTGCCCCACTTGCCATAGCCGATGACGGCGAAGCCGGGCGGAGCTTGCCAATCGCCGCCGCCAGCGACACGATCGGTGTTTAGCGCGCGCCATGCGAGTGTCAAGGCGGCGTTGACCAACATGTCGGCGAGCAGTGAAAGTTCGTCAGACAGCGCCATGACGCTTACGCGGCCCTCGATATCCGCAATATTGAGTTTGAGGGTAATACGCTGCTTGGCGTGTCTGAGAAGTTCATACTGGCGCTCAACGTCACCGTGGCACGCGTCACACAGTTGTTCGAGGTTGCGACGCTCGATTGGCCAGTCAATTAACGGCTGGCTGCCTGCGGTGGTCGCCGGCGTCAACAGGTCATCGAGCAGAATCGGGTGACGCTGTAGCAGCATGGCTGCCCACGCGCTGTGCCGCGCGATGCGGGCGACGCGTTTCAGCGCCTCGGGATATTCGACCAGAAACGCCAGATAGGTTTCGCGCTTGTCGATCGCCTCGAGCAGGGCGAAGACACGAAACAATGTGGTCGTGGTCGCGTCCTCAGTCGCGCAGACCACAAGCGCGCGCTCGATCAGCGTTTCCAGCCGCGCGCGCAACTTCGGGGAAAGCGTCTGCATGCGGCCGGAAGCCAGCCAGCGCACGACGCGTTCGTTAATCTGTGGTTGCTGATCGGGAAGGTAAAGTCCAGCATTGAAGCGGTTTTCCACGGCATTTTGCTTGGGAATACCCGCCGATGCTGGTGTTTGGTCGACTGATTGCAGACCGCTGCTGGCGCCGGGCAGAGACACCGGCGTTGCGGCCAGGTTGCCAAATCCTGCGCCAAATACGGCGCCAAATTCAGCGATGACGACGGTGCGGTGCGCGTCCAGCGCACGCATGAAGATCAGCCAGTCGTCAAACCCCATCGCCTCGGCGATGCGTGCCTGGTCGGCCTCATTGACTGGTAGCGATTGTGTTTGCTGGTCGTCGAGATACTGCAGCCGGTGCTCGAGGTTACGCAGAAACGCGTAGGCGGTCTGCAGCGCGGTGACGCGCTCGACTGACAGGATGCCTCGCGCGCCCAGTTCGCTGAGCGCTTTGCGGGTGCTTCGCGTCCGTAGCCCGGAATGGCTGACGGCTTGCCCCGCCAAGCCGTCGCGACCGCCGCGGATGAGCTGGTGTATTTGCGCGACAAACTCAATTTCGCGGATACCGCCTTCGCCCACCTTGATATCGTTTTGCTTGCCACGTTTGTTGGCGTCGCCACGAATCTGCGCGTGCAGGGCGCGCATCTCCTCGATGGCGGCATAGTCGTGGTAGCGCCGGTAGACAAATGGTTGCACCAGCCGATCCAGCGCCGCGACATTGTCCGCGTTGCCGGTGACGGCGCGTGCCTTCAGCCACGCATAGCGTTCCCACGGCCGCGCGTGTTGAACGAAGTAGCGCTCGAGCGCGGCGAGGGAGGTCACCAGCGGCCCGCTGTCGCCGAACGGACGCAGTCGCATATCCACGCGAAACACTTGACCGTTTTCGTTGATATGGTCGAGCGAGCGAATCATGCGCCGTCCCAGCCGGCTGTGGAACTCGTGCCAGCTCTTGTCGGCAACCGCTTCGCCGTCTTGTTGATGGACAAAGATGAGATCGATGTCGGACGACACATTCAGTTCAATAGCACCGAGTTTGCCCATGCCGACCACAATCAGGTCGCTCGCGGCGGATGGCGCAAGATCAAACTCGCGTTCCAGAGCGGCCGTATGGTGCGCGCGCGCCGCTAGAACGGTGAGGTCGGCGAAGGCGGAAATGGCCGTCATCACCTCATTTAGGTCGGCCAGACCGTTGATGTCACGAAACAGGATGGCGAGCATGGCCTGCTGGCGGCGCACACGCAGCAGCTGGTCGAGCGTGGCGCTATCCCCAGCCGCATCCCCCGCCGGCAGGAGGCCCATGTCCGCCACGGTGACGGTCGCCGCACGCAGGGCGTGCTCTCGTAACCATTCGACGTGCCTGGGGTTTCGCGTCAGAACGCGTTCGGCGTAGCGCGACGCCCGAAACAAACGCGCGAGCGCAGTGTCAAAAGTCGTGCTGTCGATGGTTTGGCTGACGCTCAAGGGGTGCGAAACGGGGGTTTATTGCGTCCGAATGTATCGACTGTACGCCGATCGCGCAGTCGGCCGTTAAAATAGCACGTAACCTTCTCTCGTCGAGGACATCATTCTTTCCAAAGCCAAACTGTTCGGGCAATTGAGCGCACGCACCGCGTTCTGGCTAGTGATGATCACAGCGTTGCTAGCGTCAGCGGCGCTGGCGGGGTTGAAGTACGGGGTCATGCCGAACGTGCAGTTCTACGAGGCACAACTGCAGACTCGCGTGTCGGCCGCGACAAGGATGGACGTTTCCGCTGAATCGATCCGCGGCGGATGGGCGGGCTTTTCGCCATTTTTAGAGATGACCGGCGTCGAGTTTCGTGAGCCAAAGGGCTTGAAGTCGCCCACCCGGACGACGGGTGACGTGGCACTACGGCTACCAATCGTCCGCGCTTCGTTGTCGATTCCGTACTTGGCGATCGGCCAGTTGCGCTTTCGCGAGCTGGTGGTGTTTCAGCCGCAGCTTTTGCTGGTGCGCGGTGCAGACGGATTCATTTACTTCGCGGGCCGGCCGCTTAACCAGAAAACCGACGAGCCTGACGACGGGCGTTTGATTGATTGGCTGCTGGAGCAGTCGGGTATCGAAATCCATCATGCTCGCCTGACTTGGCGCGACGACACAACGCCGGCGCCGGAGTTGATCTTTACCGATGTCGGCATCCGCATCGACAGAAACTTGGGGCGGCATAGCATTGGGCTGGTCGCCACGCCGCCGATCGCACTCGCCCGTCAAGTCGAGGTGCGCGGTCGGTTGCGCATTGCACATAGTGAGGCGTCGACACCAGCCGGTGGGGCTGGTGGCGCACCGCGCTGGGAGGTCGATGGCAACGTATTCACGTCGGTGCGTGATGCCAATCTGGGAGAGCTGCGCCGGCACTTGAACGTGCCGGATAACTGGCGGGACGGGGTGGGTAGCGTTCGCGCGTGGCTGGATATCGATAGCCATGTCGGGCCAGCCGCCAGCGCGGGGAACGTGGCGGCAGTAGGCACAGTGGCGGCTGCGAGCTGGGCCGATCCGGTGAAGTCGTTTACGGCCGACGTGTCCATCATCAACGCCAAGGCGCAGCTAGGCGAGGACGTCACACCATTGGCGATCGCCAAACTCGCGGGCCGCCTTAGCTACCAGCAGCTCGAAGACGGCTTTAGTGTTGCTAGCAACAAGCTCGAGTTTCGAACCAAAGAAGGCGTCATCTCACCGCCGGCTGATTTTTCACTCTCGCTGCAGCATGCCGGTAGCCCTGAAAAAGAAAAGGGGGAGATAACCGCCAATGGCATCGATCTCAAGGTGATGACCTCGCTGATCGAGTACTTTCCGATTGGTCCGGACTTACGCCAGATGGCGGCGAAGTTCGGTCTGCGCGGCGCGGTGAAAGACGCCAGATTTGCCTGGACCGGCACCTTGCAGCGACCGTCGACCTATCAAATAAAGGGCTCGCTGATCGATTTTGCGTCGAATCTGAATGAGTCTATTCCCGGCATTTCAGGCCTTAGCGGCAGTGTTGACGGAACCGAAAAGGGCGGCGCGTATACGCTGAAATCACAGGCCTTGAGCATCGACATGCCGAGCTTTGTGCGCAAGCCGATTAGGTTTGCAACCGCCGCCGGCAGCGGCGGTTGGCAGGTCACGGATCGCGATGTGACGATCAAGTTCGATGCGCTCAAGCTCGTCAATAGTGACATGTCGGCGGAATTAAACGGCCAGTACGCCAGGTTGCGCGCAGCGCCCGGGCAGGAACTTCCGGTTGAGAAACGGCCCGGTGCGCTCGATATCACGCTCAAAATCGCGCAAGCGAGCGCGGTGGCGGTGCCGTTTTACCTGCCGCAAGCCGCCTCGCAAACGCGCGAATACCTTGAATGGGCGATACGCGATGGTACCGTGGACTCTGCCGTGTTGGCGATCAAGGGTCAGGTCTACGATTTTCCGTATCAGAATGGGCATGGTGGCAGCTTTACAGTGCGGGCGAATCTCAAGAATATCGACTTTCGTTATGCCGAAGGCTGGCCGATCGCCGAGGATATCAACGCCGAGTTTCTAATTGACAACACGGCGATTCGCGCCAAGATTACGACCGCCAAAATATTCAACGCAACCATCCGCAAAACCGACTTGTTGGTCCCCGATTCGTTTGCGCAGCCGCTGATGCTGTCGATTGTCGGGGAGGCAGACGCGCGCGCCGAAGATGTCAGTCGATACTTGCGTGAGAGCCCGTTGGTCGATGGCATCGGCGCATTCACCAAGGTAGTTTCGCTCGAAGGACCGGGCAAACTCAATCTGAATCTAAAGATTCCATTGAGTGCATCCGGTGCCGCGCCTACGTCTAAAGTGGCACCCAAGTTGCAGCTGAGCGGGCGCTATTCGCTGTCACGTGGTGCGGCAAAGTTGAGTTTTGGCACGCAAATTTCCAATCTTGGTGGCAGCATCGCCTTTACCGAGTCTGGCGTGAAGAGCAACGGCGTGTCTGGTGTTGCCTTTGGCGCGCCCATCGCGGTGGCCGTCAGCGGCGGCGGGGAGGCGGGCGTTGTGACCGATTTCGTCGGGCGCGCGGACGTGCAACAGTTGGGTGACCTGTTGCCGTTTCGCATGCCCTTGCAGGTAACCGGGAACACCGATGTCAAGGGCCGCATCACCAGCGCGCGCGGCGGCGTTGACGTGCAACTCGACGCCAGCATGATCGGTGTCGCCTCGTCGCTACCCAGTCCGCTGGCCAAGCGCGTCGACGAAGCCCGGCCCATTACACTCGCAATGGTCAATGTCGGACAGCAAGGCGAGAAAATCCGATTCACGATGGCCGGTAACGCATCGACTTCGACGCCCGGCACCGCCTTCGCCGACAGCCGTATCGACGCGCGCTTCCAGCGCCGCTGGGACGCGGCGGGGCAGCCCCAATTTCAAGGCTTGGCAAGCGTGGGTGTTCCGGTAAGTGACGCCGTCTTGGCTGATGGATTGTGGTTGATGGGAACCATCCGCAGCCTCGATTTTGATCAATGGATGCGCGCGGCAGACAATTTTGCACCGAAGGCTGCGGCCGCCGATGTTGCCCCGGCGAGTGCGGCCAACAATGATTCAATCATCGCAGGATTTGATTTTTCGCTCGACAAATTGACGGCCTACTCGCGTCCATTTTCCGATTTGAAGATTCGTGGCCGCAAGACCAGCGATCGCGCCAATCCGACCTGGGCGGTGTCGGTGGTGAGCAAGGAAGCGGAAGGTGACTTCACGTGGCGAAGTTCCGCGTACAACGAGCGGGGCGCGGTGCGGGCACGCCTAAAGCGCTTAGTACTGTCCGACGAAGCGAGTGCGCCCGCGCAGCCGACGGCCGCAGAGGTGGTTGTAACCGAACAGGATTTGCCGGCACTCGACATCATTGCCGACGAATTCGTGGTCAAGGACCTGTGGCTGGGAAAGCTCGAACTCAAGGCCACGCCACAAACGCAGAACTGGCGCATTGACCAACTGGTGATCGCCAACGGGCACGCACGGGTGGACATGGATGGTCTGTGGCAGCGCTACGGCGATCCATTCGCCGCGCCGCGCTCTGGCCCGGTCAAATCGCTGACGACAATGAACATCAAGGTGGACTCGTCCAACCTTAACGCATTGTTCGGACAGTTTGGCTTTGGGGACCAAATGAGGGGCGGTCGTGGTGGTTTGGAGGGAAAGCTCTCTTGGCCGGGGCATGCATACGAGTTCCAGACCGTGAATCTGTCGGGGGCATTCAAGGTTAGTGCCGAGCGCGGGCAGTTCGCGAAAATCGAGCCCGGTGCCGGCAAGTTGCTCGGGTTGATGAGCCTCCAGTCAATTCCGCGCCGCCTGAGCTTCGATTTTCGCGATCTGTTCAGCGAGGGCTATGCGTTCGACAAGATCGAAGGCGACATCACCATCGCCGATGGTGTGATGTTTGCCAAGAAGTTCGAAATTTCAGGTCCAGCCGCCGATGTGCGGATGACCGGTGACATTTCGCTGCCGTCCGAGCGGGTCAACCTGACCATGACCGTCGCGCCGCGTTTAAGTACGGTAGCGGCGGTCGGTGCCGGCGTGTTGGTCAACCCGCTGGTGGGGCTGGGCGTTTTGCTGGGGGGCGAGGTGTTGAAAAGTCCACTTGAACGCGTCTTGGCTGCACAATATTCGGTGACAGGCAAGTGGGATAATCCCGAGGTGGAACGCATTGGCCGCACCACGACACCTGTTGAGCCGAAGCCTACCGCGCCACCGCGGGCGGCTGAAGTTCCTGCAATCAAGGCGGCCGATACCAACCTCACTGACGACCGCGACAAAAAGAACAAACCGTGATCCTGACCAAAAATTCCCCAACGCTTCCCGACGTGCTGGCCAAAGCGCAACAGTCCACGCAAACGTTTTACCGTGTTGCCGCCATCCAGATGGCCTCCGGTCCGCAGGTCAAGGCGAACCTAGAAGAAGCCACCCGCCTTGTCAGTCTGGCCGCCACGACCGGCGCTCGGATCGTCGTGCTGCCTGAGTACTTTGCCATCATGGGCCTGCGCGACACCGACAAGGTCGAGGCGATGGAAGCGGATGGTAGCGGACCGATCCAAGACTGGATGGCGGCGAGCGCCGCAAAACATCAGCTTTGGCTGATCGGTGCCGGGGTGCCGATCGCCTCGGCGATAACGGGCAAGGTGCGCAACAGTTGTCTGGTTTACGACAAGACCGGCAAGCGGGTGGCCCGCTACGACAAAATTCATCTGTTCAGCCTGTCGATGGGCCAAGAGCAGTTCAACGAGGCCCGCACCATCGAGCCGGGAGATAGCGTCGGCGTGGTTGATTCACCTTACGGCCGGATCGGCTTGTCGATCTGCTATGACCTGCGCTTTCCAGAACTCTATCGCGCCATGGGGGACGTCGATATCATCGTCATCCCGTCCGCCTTCACGGCCACCACTGGCAAGGCGCACTGGGAGACGCTGGTTCGTGCGCGCGCCATCGAAAGTCTCGCCTACGTGATTGCCCCGGCGCAGGGGGGTTACCATGTGAATGGGCGTGAGACGCACGGCGACAGCATGATCGTTGACCCGTGGGGCGCTGTGCTTGACCGTTTGCCACGCGGATCAGGTGTCGTCGTTGCCGGCATTAATCCGCACTATCAACAAACCGTTCGCAAGAGTCTGCCCGCATTGACTCACCGCACCCTGAAAAACGTTTGATCGAGACTATGAACCAATCACAACTAGATTGTCTTGCCACAGCGCGCGCCACGCTGCTGGCCCCGTATGATTTGACTGACGCTTCTATCCAGAAGATATTCGGCGAGATCATGCACCACGACGCGGACTACGCGGATTTGTATTTCCAATACGCACGCAGTGAGGGCTGGAGTCTGGAGGAAGGGCGCGTCAAGTCCGGCAGCTTCAATATCGACCAAGGCGTCGGTGTGCGCGTGGTCTCTGGTGAAAAAACGGCGTTTGCCTATTCCGACGATATTGGCACGGATAGTCTCACCGCCGCCGCGCACGCAACACGCAGCATTGCAAAGGCCGCCAAGTCAGGCAGCGCGGGTCGGGTGGCCGACGTACGAGCAACGGGCGGGCACGCGCTGTATCAGACGAGTGATCCGGTATCCGGGTTCTCTGACGCCGAGAAAGTTCGCATTCTCGAACGGCTGGAGAAGTTTGCGCGTGGGATCGATCCGCGCGTCAAGGAAGTGATGGCGCGCTTGTCGGGCGAATATGAAGTGGTAATGATCGCGCGTCACGACGGCGTGTTAGCGGCCGACGTGCGGCCGCTGGTGCACATCGGCTTGACTGTTATTGCCGAACAGAATGGCCGCCGCGAACAGGGGCATACCGGCGGCGGTGGACGCTTCGACTACAGTTACTTCTCGGATGACATCCTGCGTGCGATGGCTGAGGCCGGCGTACGCGAAGCGCTGATCAACCTCGACGCCAAGCCGGCCCCGGCCGGCGCCATGACGGTGGTGTTGGGTGCGGGCTGGCCGGGCATTCTGTTGCACGAAGCGGTCGGTCACAGCTTGGAAGGAGACTGCAACCGCAAGGGCAGCTCGGTATTCGCCAACCGTGTCGGTGAACGCATCGCCGCACCCGGCGTGACGGTGATCGACGACGGCACCTTGAGGGATCGTCGCGGCTCGTTGAATATCGACGACGAAGGCAATCCAACCCAACGCAATGTGCTCATCGAAGACGGCATTCTCAAGGGCTACATGCAGGACTCGATGAACGCACGTCTGATGAAGGTGCCGGTGACCGGCAATGCGCGGCGCGAATCGTATGCGCACATCCCGATGCCGCGCATGACCAATACCTATATGTTGAACGGAGACAAGTCACCGGAAGAAATCATTGCCGGGGTCAAGCGCGGCCTTTACGCGGCTAATTTCGGCGGCGGCCAAGTCGATACGACCAGCGGAAAATTTGTTTTCTCGGCGTCCGAAGCCTACATGATCGAAGACGGCAAGATCACTTACCCGGTGGTAGGCGCAACACTGATTGGCAATGGCATCGAATCGCTCAAGCAGGTCAACATGATCGGCAACGACATGAAACTCGACTCCGGCGTCGGTGTGTGTGGCAAAGAGGGGCAGAGCGTCCCGGTTGGTGTTGGCCAGCCGACGCTGCGGATTGAAGGTCTTACCGTCGGTGGCACCGGTTGAGTTTGACCGGCCGGCCGGTGGTTAGCCACGCGCATGAGTGAGTCGAATCAAAGTCTGACGGCGGCGCGCGTGCCGCTAAAGTTCCCGAAGCATTTTTCTTGGGCCGCAGTGGCGGTGGTGATGGCCGAGAAATTCGGGCTGCGTGGGCTGCGCATTACGGCGATGATTGGTGCAATGATCGGCTATTTCTGGTGGCGTGGCTGTGACGGACTTGTCTGTACAATTTTGTATGTCATGGCTGCGGCAACGTTGGTGTTGCTGGTTCTTGTTGTGTGGACGGCGAAGGAGTCGCTCGACCGATTCGCGCGTGATCACGCCGATCGGGCGTGGCTGACGCTCGATGATGAGGGCGTCGGCGGCGAGGCGATGCTCATCGACGGTGAGAAACGATTCAAGATGCCGTGGAGTCAATTTCGCCGGATCAAGGAACGTTCGCGCTTTTGGCTGCTCGAAACTACCAATGGCAGTTGGATGGTGTTGCCGACCACGCATTTCACAGCGGAAGCTTGGGCGCAGCTGCGGGCACATCGTCGGGAGCGCATCAGGAAGTAACATCAAGAAGTAACATCAGAAAGTAACATCAGCAAGTCGCATCAGAAAGTGACACGTAATGCGAAGGACGGGCGCGCGACCAAGTTGCCATGCGCTGAAACCAAAACGCGGCGTCAGCCGTATGATGTGGTACCCATCCACGATTGGCGAATGCGAGCCACGCGGATAATCCGGGATTGTGTTTCCACAGGACAAGCCATGAAGCGACGTACGTTTCTCTACAACATTGCCGCGACGGCGGGAGGTATGCTTGTGTTCAAAAATCTATTTGCGCAGCGCTTGGGGCCAGCCGCGCCGGAGCCAGCCGCCGTCAAGCTGGCGATGGCACAGGCGGGCGGCGTGCCACCAAAAGTCGACAAGCTGGAGATCAGTAGTGCCGAGTGGCGCAAGCGCCTGTCCGCGGCACAGTTTGACGTGCTGCGCGAGGAGGGTACCGAGCGGCCCAACAGCAGCCCGTTGAACAATGAGAAACGTAGGGGCGTGTTCCATTGCGCCGGATGCGACCTGTCGTTGTTCACCTCCGAGATGAAATATGAAAGCGGCACTGGCTGGCCGAGCTTCTTCACGACCCTGCCGGGTGCCATGGTCAAGAAGACCGACTTCAAACTGATCTATCCGCGCACCGAGTATCACTGTGCGCGTTGTCGCGGTCACCAAGGGCACATATTCAAGGATGGCCCGGCGCCGACCAACGAACGCTGGTGCAATAACGGCGTGGCGCTGATCTTTAAACCATCTTCTTAATTAGTAAACTCTATATTCGGCGGGTATTTTCAGGCATAAATGCTTGGAAACGCCCGCCGAAACTAGACTTTTACTGTTCTGCCGTATCCCCGTCTGCCCTGATACTATTCGGCCATGAATTCTTTGCGCTCATTTTATTTTTGGGTCAACTTTTCCAAGCCACAGGCGGAGAAAGGTTAGCGCGCAACGTTCGCAAACCAGATTTCAAAAAAACCGCCGACGACAACACCGGCGGTTTTTTTTTGCCGGACATCAACCGGCCCAACGTTTCCAACTGCAGCCGCGCCGCGGCTTCGACCACCCCGACTAAAATGAAAACTTCGACTCTTTCTCTGGTAACCAGCAAAGCAAAATCAGACATGGCCTACAACACTGACGACTTACGAATCCGCGGCATTAAGGAGTTGACGCCGCCGGCGGCACTGATGCGTGAATTTCCCTGCACGGAAGCCGCGTCTGCAACCGTATTCCGTGCGCGTGAGGAAATCCACCGCATCATGCATCGCGGCGACTCACGGCTACTCGTGATCGTCGGCCCTTGCTCGATTCATGACTACGATGCGGCGATGGAGTACGCCAAGCGGTTGCAGGCTTTGCGCATGACGATGGAACAGGATTTGACCATTGTGATGCGCGTTTACTTCGAGAAGCCGCGCACGACGGTAGGCTGGAAGGGTTTCATCAACGACCCGAATCTCGACGACAGTTTTGATATCAACAAGGGTCTGCGACAGGCGCGCAAGCTGTTGCTCGACATTAACGAGGTGGGGCTCGCCGCCGCGACCGAATACCTAGATCTGATTTCGCCGCAATATCTGGCTGACTTGATCGCCTGGGGCGCGATCGGTGCGCGTACCACCGAAAGTCAGTCGCATCGCCAACTTGCCTCGGGGCTGTCATGTCCGGTGGGTTTCAAGAATGGTACCGACGGCAACACCCGTATTGCGGTAGACGCGATCAAAGCGGCATCGGCACCGCACCATTTTCTGTCGGTTACCAAGGGCGGCCAGTCAGCCATTGTGTCCACCGCCGGCAACGAGGATTGCCACATCATTCTGCGCGGCGGCAAAGCGCCCAACTATGACGCGGCGAGCGTCGATGCGGCGTGCCAAGAACTGGCGAAGGCGGGCCTGGCGCAGCGCGTGATGATCGATTTTTCGCACGCCAATTCGTCCAAGCAGTATCAAAAGCAGATGGACGTGTCGACCGACGTGGCGCAGCAACTGGTCGCCGGCGACAACCGAATTGTCGGCGCCATGGTCGAGAGCCACATCAACGCCGGCCGGCAGGACATCGTCGCCGGCAAGCCACTCGCATACGGCGTATCGGTCACTGATGCCTGTATCGGCTGGGACGACACCGAAAAGTTGCTCACCCAACTTGCTGCCGCGGTTCGCGAGCGGCGTCTTGCGACGGCTGAATAGCGGCGGCTCAATTATGGCTATCGAACTGCGGATTCTAGGTCGCCATCAGGCCGAAGAGCACGATGTGGGCTTTGCTTACAACGGCGTCACCTTCAGTCAACATAATCTACATACCTTCGCCGGACTGAACGCCGTTGATACGCGAGAGTACGTTGAATCGACGTTTGCCTGCCTGCGGGATCACGGCCAGGTTTGTGCGCGCATGGGTGCCTACAAGCCGCGCACCAGTCCGTACTCGTTTCAAGGCATGGGTGGTGAATGCCTGCCGTGGGTGTTCGAAATGGCCGGCAAGTACGGCATCAAAGTGATCTCAATGGAGGTCACGCGCGAG
>Ga0105048_10004254_pt1 | contig 23361 bp, 16 predicted proteins | sample MAT05_FD_78382 | JGI IMG/M metagenome (GOLD analysis project Ga0105048, IMG submission 78382) | Freshwater microbial communities from Lake Fryxell liftoff mats and glacier meltwater in Antarctica - MAT-05 | ecosystem: Environmental > Aquatic > Freshwater > Ice > Liftoff microbial mat | place...
AGCCCTACCGGATTGAATTGTTTGGCAATGAGGTAGACAGCATCCGCATTTTTGACCCCGAAACACAGTTGAGCGAAAGGCGATTATTACAGGTGAGCATCATACCTAACGTGGATACGCAATTTGAGAGTGGCGAAAAAATTTCACTCCTGGAATTTTTACCAGAGAATACCGCCGTATGGTGCAGCGATTGGAATTTTATAAAAGAACGAATAGAGCAGGAAGAAGAAAACCTGGAAATATTTCTTGCGTACCATGCCGATGATAAACCAGGCACCACTGATGATGATGACCTGATGGAAAAAAAGCATGTGGGCTGGGAAGATTTTGTAAAAGCTGCCGATATGGAGCCGCTTGTTTTCAATCGGCATACCGTTCATTTTGCCAATGCCGATGGCGAATTGCCGGCACATAGCGGGGAAAAAAGCATCGTGCCTTTTAATACAAAACCACAACCTTCTTTTAATAGAAATTTTAACCTGCTTATAGCCGATTTAAAGAACTGGGAGAAGCAGGGTTTTGCTATTTATATTTTTGCCGAACAGGCCAAACAGTTAGAGCGCCTCTACACCATTTTTAAAGACCTAAACACCGAGATTAACTTTGTTCCGGTACCCATAGCCATTCACGAAGGCTTTATAGAAGAAGACCTCAAAGCGATTTGCTACACCGACCACCAAATTTTTCAGCGCTACCATAAGTACAAGGTGAAGCAGGCCTTCAGCAAAAACAAAGCCCTTACTTTAAAAACGCTTCGTGAACTACAACCCGGCGATTATGTAACGCACATAGACCATGGCGTAGGTATTTACAGCGGCCTGCAAAAAATAGATGTAAATGGCAGAATGCAGGAAGCCGTTCGGTTACGCTACAAAGACAATGACCTCCTGTATGTAAATATTTCCAGTTTACACAAGATCTCCAAGTTTACTGGTAAGGAAGGTAATGTGCCCAAGATGAATAAACTGGGCAGCGATGTATGGGCCAAGCTTAAAGAAAAGACCACCCGGCAAATAAAAGATATTGCCGAAGACCTGATAAAGCTATATGCCGAACGCAAGGCCCAGAAAGGCTTTGCCCATGCGCCGGATAATTATATGCAAACCGAACTGGAAGCCAGTTTTATATACGAAGACACGCCAGACCAAGGCAAGGCCACCATAGATGTAAAGAACGATATGGAAAAAGACAGCCCCATGGACAGGCTGGTGTGTGGCGATGTGGGCTTTGGTAAAACGGAGATAGCCATACGGGCCGCATTTAAAACCTGCTGCGATAACAAGCAGGCTGCTATATTGGTACCCACCACTATTTTGGCGTATCAGCACTTTAAAACCTTTGAAGACAGGCTTAAAGATTTTCCTGTTACGGTAGATTATATAAACCGGTTTAAAAGTGCCAAAGAGAAAAAAGAAACGCTGTTGAAATTGGCCGAAGGTAAAATAGACATCATAATTGGCACCCATGCTTTGCTGGGAAAAGATGTAAAGTTTAAAGACCTTGGCATTATGATTATAGATGAGGAGCAAAAGTTTGGGGTTACCGCAAAAGAAAAATTAAAGACCATTCGCACCACCGTGGATTGCCTTACGCTTACTGCTACGCCTATACCACGAACCCTGCAATTTAGCCTGATGGGTGCCAGAGATTTGAGCATTATAAATACGCCCCCGCCCAACCGCCAACCTGTACAAACGGAGGCACACACCTTTAACGAAGACTTTATACGGGAAGCCATTTACTATGAAACCGAAAGGGGCGGCCAAGTATTCTTTATTCATAACAGGGTACAAAGTCTGCCCGAAATGGCTGGCCTTATTCGTGGGCTTTGTCCGGATATAAGCGTCGCATTTGCCCACGGCCAAATGGAAGGCGACCAGTTGGAAGACACCATACTTGACTTTATGGACCGCAAATACGATGTGCTGGTGTGCACCAACATTGTAGAAAGCGGTGTGGATATACCCAACGTAAACACCATCGTCATCAACAATGCCCACCAGTTTGGGCTCAGCGATTTGCACCAGCTACGTGGCCGTGTGGGTCGCAGCAATAAAAAAGCATTCTGCTATTTACTGGCACCCAGCCTTAGCACATTACCAAGCGACAGCCGTAAACGATTGAATACTTTAGAGCAGTTTAGCGACCTGGGAAGTGGTTTCCAGATAGCTATGAGAGACCTTGATATTCGCGGTGCCGGCAATATGCTGGGTGGCGAACAAAGCGGATTTATAGCCGAGATAGGTTTTGAGATGTACCATAAAATTCTGGATGAGGCCATCAAAGACTTGAAGCGGAAAAAGTTCAGGGATGTGTTTAAAGAAGAAATTAGCCAGCAGGAAGATTTTGTAAACGACTGCACCATAGATACCGACCTGGAAATACTGATACCAGATTCGTATGTAGAAAACATTACGGAACGTTTGGTGCTTTATACCCGCCTCGATAATTACGATACTGAAGAAGATCTGAAATATTTTCACGGCGAAATGAGCGACCGCTTTGGCAAATTGCCCCAACAGGTGGAAGACCTGTTTACCACCGTTCGCTGCCGCAAACTGGCTGTGGAACTGGGCTTTGAGAAACTATTGCTTAAGGATGAAACCATGAAATGCTTCTTTGTGAGCAACCATGAGTCGCCCTACTTTCAAAGCAACACATTTACACAAATTCTGCAATTTGTAAATACACAGGTAAACAATGCCAAGCTGAAACAGGTAGGCAAAAACGGCATTCTTGTAGTAGAGCGTATTAAAACCATGAACGACATTCATAAGTTTTTGAGCCGGATGCAGGGCTTTGTAAAGCCGGGGTAGAAATTTATAATTCGCCAAATGTGGCTTTTAGATCGCCGATTTGGCAAACTATAAAACCAGCATTTAGTAGAACCCGTTAATCGTGGAGCTTTGTGCCGACCTTATCGGGGCATAGCCTGAATTTTTTTAGCAAAGCCTGTTTCGTAATTGTGTCTTGTTATTTTTTTTGGAAAATATAAGTGGCCGCAACAATTGCAGCTACACTTATTGTCGGCGTATTTCCCGCCCCTTCCACTCATACTTTCCAAACTTGCCCAGCCAGCCGCTGATGATAACATAGAGTATATGCAATGGCTGCAAAGGCGGAAACCAGCTCATCCATTTACCCATACCAAAAAAAGAGGCTACTGGTTTTAAAAACCATAACTCCACAATGGTTTTACACACCAGCATAGCTGCTAATACCAACAAATATTTCCACAAAAAAAAGGCAGCAATAGCGATCATCATCACCCAAACATTAAATACATACACCAGCAGCAAAGCAGCAAAAATTCTTTTGTCGTTATAGTGCGAAGCCTTGCTTGCCCAACGTATCCGCTGCTGAAAAAATTCTCTCCAGTTATAGGCCGGATGGGTGGTAACAACCGCTTCTGTACTTTTTAAATAATACACATCGTTTGGATGTAACGTATAAATTTTGTGCATCAACAGCATATCGTCACCGGTTGGCAACTTGTCTATCCCTGCAAAGCCATGCACTTGCTCAAAAGCTGCTTTGGTATAAGCCAGGTTAGCACCATTGCACATACTATGAAAACGCTTGTAAACCGAAGCCCCTGTAATGCCTTGCATGGTCATAAAATCCAGGCATTGAAAAACTGACAAGACTTTGTTTTTTGTAATGTATGCAACAGGTGCCGCTATAAAAGCCGCCTGCGTTTTCTCCTGGTATTGCACCAGGGTTTCCAGCCAAAAGGTATTGTGGCTACAGTCGGCATCGGTGGTAACTATCAAGGTTCCGGATGCTTTGGCAATCCCGGCTTCGATTGCCCTTTTTTTATAGGCCATGTTGGCATCGGGCTCGTTGAGCCTAATCAAAAAAACATTTGTATATGCCAGTGCCAGCGCCTGTGTTATATCGGCTGTATCGTCGTTGCTGTGGTCGTCTACCACAATAATTTCTATGAGAAAAGATGGATAAGATTGTGCAAGTACACTGCGGATGCAATTGGCAATATTTACCGTTTCATTACGGGCGGGGATAATTACCGAAACCCTGGTTTGGTAAGTATTAAGTGGCCTTTGCTGCAGCGCATATTTGGGCATTGTTACCCAGCCCCACCGGTAATATGCAATGAGCAAACCGTATAGTAAAAAAAGTAAAGCGGATATGTAAATTAGCCACATAGTACCTGGTTCTTTTACAACGATAATCTAAAATGCCCGTCCAGCAATTCAATTATTTCGCCGGTATATTTTTCCTGTAGCAACTGGTGTCCTGCCTTTATTGTTTTCACACCAACCCACTCCTCTAATCCCCGCTGAAATTTTTGGCCCCGATGATATAAAATGATCCGGTCGTGTTCGCCAAACAGCATTTTTGTGGGTATTTTATTTTGCCTTATCAGTTGCTGTATCAGCGGCAGGTTTGGTCTAAACCTTCTCATAGTAGTCCACCTCTTGTACAGGGCTGTTCGTATGGTTTCATCTTCTAAATAGCAGGCCACAAATTTGGCAACGCTTTTATTGAGCAAATTTATTTTGCCCAATATTTTTACCATACCCAAAAAATACTGCGGCTGCTGCATGGTAAATTTAAAAAGGCGGTTGCCTGCACTTGTTTGAGTAGCAAACCAGTACCACCTGTTCTTGTGCAGCCCATCGGGTGCCACCAGCGAAATGCTTTTTACAAGCTGTGGATATTGCTGAAAATATGCCAGTGCCAGCCGGCCACCCATGCTGTAAGCCAAAAAATTTATTTTTTCGGGAATGGGTTGCGGCCTGCAGGTTTGCACCAGACTGATAATTATTTCATGCAAATCTTCGGGTGTAAAAAGCAGCCCCTCGTTCCAAACCGTTTCGCCATGAAAGGGCATGTTAATTGCGATAAGGGTAAAGCTATGGCCGATGGCCTTTTCAAGAAAACTGAACGAAGCGGCTTCTTCGCCAAAACCATGCAGGCAAATGAGTAGTGCAGCACCATGGCCGTATGTGCTATAGTGTACTTTGGAATTTTTATACAAGACAAAATGCCCCAATGATGTGGTTTTTAAAAAACCAAATTTCACACATCGCACCTGGAAATGTGGATTTTCTTTTTTTGGGGATTTATGGTAATAGCTTTTAGGGAAGCGTAAAAACAGTACTATGTTCTTTGCGCTATTGGTTTAATTATTTAAAGCCCCACTATTAACCCAGCAAATGATCACGTTTTTTTGTGCTGCTGTAATAGAACCTGTTTGCGGCATAAGGCTCGCAGCCACCTGGCTTTTTATGCTGGCAGACTTGGCGCTTATTTGTGCGTAAGTAACAAGTACCCCGCCGCTGTTAACACTACCTGTACCATGGCAACTGCTGTTAAACGAACACTTGGTTTGCATCAGCGGCAAAAGGTCGGCAGTAAACTTGGCGCTTACAGCACTGCATACATCGGTACCGCCGCCACCGCCATCCGAACTGCTTTTTTTACTACAAGCCACAACGACCAACAAACATGCAAAGAGGATAGAACCTGGTAAAACAATTTTTCTTTTCATCAACGTTTTTTTATTGTGCTAAAATGCGAAACCGAAATAATTGGGTGCTCAAAATTTACATTATGCGTGTTGACAGCCAACAAATAGATAACGCTGCCAGAACCAGAAAAAATAATATCGGAGAAGGAGGCGGGTAATCAAGTATTCATGGCCGCTATTATTTCTTCTGCGTGTTGCTTACTTTTTGGTTTCAAAAATATTTTTTTGATGATTGCCTTTTCATTTATCACAAAAGTGGTGCGGTGCAGCCCCATATAGTTACGGCCATAGAGTTGCTTTTCGCCCCACACGCCGTATGCGTCAATAATGCTGTGCCCGGTATCTGCTATCAACGTAAATGGGAGTTCAAATTTTGCTTCAAACTTTTTATGCTTTGCAGCATTGTCGGGGCTAATGCCTATTATAGTAAAGCCATGTTGTTGCAGCAAAGCGTAATTATCTCTTAAGTTACATGCCTGCACGGTACATGTGGGTGTGCCATCTTCTGGGTAAAAATAGATGACCAGTTTTTTGCCCTTATAATCTTTTAGTTGCACCGTATCGCCGTTTTGGTCAATGCCCTTAAATGTGGGGGCTTTATCGCCTTTTTGTAGTGTAGTCATAATAATTTTTTGGGGGCATCACTATTTTACGAATGAGGATAGCAAACGCTGCAAGCCTATTATTTGTTCGTCTTTAGCCTTTAGCTGATCGTCCTTTATTTTTAATTGCTCCTTTAGCTCTTGTATTAAACTGGCATCGATAGCTACATGGTTCTGGTTATGCTGCCCACTGTACGGGCTATGGCTAAAGTGCATTATTACTGGTGTAGGGCTTTTTATGTCTTCGATTCCAACCCCTAATACAGGTGCAATTTTTTTTAAAAGTTCGTCTTCAATTTTTACCTTTTTGTTAGTTTCGATCTTTGAATAATTAGCTTGCTTCATACCCAATGCGTTGGTCATAAAATCTTGCGAATAGCCACGCCCCATGCGGATTTTGGCAATTTTTTATCCGTACATAATAGCTTCATTTATTTTTAGGAGTCTAAATTATTCTATTTCTGGAACAACTTATTACTTTTAAACCTGCCTAATTAAATAAAACGCAATCACATTCACCGTATTAAAATAATATCTGGCCAGAAATGTATTTTGATATGGGCCTAACCCTCTCCGAAACCCGTGCAAACTGCAAACAAGTAGGAGAATTAAAAACAAAGTTTTATGATGCAAACATTGGAATTGAGCAAGTTGGGAATGGCGGCCTTGACAGACATGGAAATTATGGAGGTTGATGGTGGCGGTATTCTAGATATAATAGAAACCGTTTGCGGAGTAATTGGTTGCGTAGCTTTAGTTATCTCGACCCCCGTTACTGGCCCAATCGGATTGTGGGCAGCAGCACAAGTTGCAGCTGCAGCTATTGGCACTGGTGTAAGTATAGCCGGCCTCATCCCTCATCAATAGGAAGGTTACTAAAGTTGCATAGGTCCAATTTCAAAGTAATTCATTTTATGCAGGTAGCCTTATTTGTAGCCCTTGTACACGAAAAACTAAGAAATCTCCTATGCAACTTCTTATAAATTCTACAGCTGGAAACACAATTAATTTAAAATCAAACCGATAGACATGAATAATAGAGTAACAATGGTGGTATTTATATGTGCTAACATTCTTTTTGGAATATTAATATATCGTCTCTTTTTTGCTAAAGAAAATATTTCTATAAATTCCGCAACTGCAATTAGCCTAATATTAATGTGCTTAGGGTTTTATTCATTTTCAATAGGCCGCTTTATGAAAAGTAATGAAAAATAAAATTATTTTCCTTACATCTTTTTTATTGGTATATGCATCAGATAAGGCTTGTGCTATCATTGAATGCATTGTTCTAAAACAGTTTATGGCCTGCGAACCGGACAGAGTATAGATGCACGGTTAATACTTGGCTATTACAAACATTTAATGCAGCTACCCCAACGCTTTTTTGATACCATGCGTGTGGGAGAAATTATAAGCCGGGTAAACGATGCCGTTAAAATAAGGGCATTTATTAACGATGTGGCGCTGAGCATGGGTGTAAATATCTTGACCTTGATTTTTTCGATAGCGGTTATGTTTCTGTATTACTGGAAGCTAGCGTTGATTATGCTGGCTATTATACCTTTTTATCTGGTTGTATATTTTATAAGCAATGGCATCAATAAAAAGTGGCAGCGTACCCTTATGGAAAACAGTGCCGACCTGGAAACGCAAATGGTAGAAAGTATTAATGCTGCTGGCACCATCAAACGGTTTGGACTTGAAGATTATGCCAACGACCGAACTAAAAACCGCTTTTTAGTAATGTTACAATCCATTTTTAAGACAAGCATATTTGGCTTATGGTTGGGTAGTTCATCTGAGTTTATTACAAGGCTTTTTACCATTATTGTGCTGTGGGCAGGTAGTTATTTTGCCATTGCCAGGGAGCTTAGCCCTGGCGAATTATTATCATTTTATGCATTGATAGGTTATTTTACTGGCCCCGCAGCTTCTCTAATTGGAGCCAATAAGAGCATACAAGATGCCTTGATAGCTGCCGACCGCCTGTTTGAAATTATTGATTTAGAAACAGAAGTTACGGATGCCAATAAGATTGTTTTAACACCCGAGTTAATGGGTGCCATACAGTTTAACAATGTACATTTTAAATATGGCAGCAGGGCAAAAGTGTTTGATGGCCTAAGCCTCACTATCAATAAAAGCAAGAGTACTGCCATTGTTGGCGAAAGTGGAAGTGGCAAAAGCACCATGCTTTCTTTACTGCAAAATTTATATCCGTTATCGGAAGGCTCAATTACAATCGGCGGCATAGACCTACAGCACATCAGCAATAAAAGCCTGCGGCAAATGGTAAGTGTAGTGCCACAGCATATAGATCTGTTTGCAGGCACCATTGTAGAAAATATAGCCATTGGCGATGAAGAACCTAATCTTCAAAATGTAATTGGTTTGTGTAAACTACTTGGCATGGACGAGTTTATAGAACAAATGCCGAATACTTACAATACTATTTTGAGCGAACAAGGCATAAACCTCTCAGGTGGACAAAGGCAAAGAATTGCTATAGCAAGGGCATTGTACCGCAACCCAAGTATTCTAATTTTAGATGAGGCCACGGCCTCACTGAATTCTTCAGGCGAACAAAAAGTACAGGCTACTTTAGAACTTTTTAAGCAGCAGGGGAAAACGGTCATTATAATTGCGCACCGGCTATCAACTATTAGAAATTGTGATGCGATTATGGTGTTTAAAAAAGGCAAATTGGTGGAACAAGGAACTCATAATGAACTTTTAAACCTGCTCGGAGCGTATGCTTCTTTGTGGCAATATCATACCCACCTAACATAATCTTCTTATTGTTCGGTTGGTGTGTTTTCTATTTCAGGCAACATGCCTTTGTAAATACAACAACAATATTCCCATGTCGGCTTGTTCATCGTCACGGCCTATAATTATTTTATCCATTAACGTTATTAGCTGCCAACACTAGTCTTTTACACCAAGTGTTGGCAGCCAGTAAAGGGGTTTTGAAAAAGAAAGTTGTGTTGTAAAACTTAAGTCTTGTTTGAAAAGCATAATGAATGGGCAATACGCTACCATTTAGCGTTGCTCCATTTCTCTATTTAAAATTAATCCGTAATACTTTTTATGCACCCTTACATTTGCGGAATTTATCTGTTGGCAAGCAAAGAAAAAAACCACGCCAGATAAAGGTCTTTTCCATCTTTTTCAAAGCAAACAAAAATGCCCAGAGACAATTCTATCACCTCCGTTCTTATTATCGGCTCCGGCCCCATTGTTATAGGCCAGGCCTGCGAATTTGATTATAGCGGTACGCAGGCGGCACGCAGTTTAAGCGAAGAAGGCATTAAAGTATTTCTTATCAACAGCAACCCTGCCACCATTATGACCGACCCCATGATGGCCTACCGTGTTTATTTATGGCCACTCACGGTGGAAAGTATAGAGCAGATTTTGGAAGAGAACCAGATAGATGCCGTACTGCCAACCATGGGCGGGCAAACAGCACTTAACCTGGCCAAAGAAGCCGAAGAATTGGGCATTTGGGAAAAGTACAACTGCCGCCTGATAGGCGTGGATATTAAAGCCATTGAAAAAGCTGAAGACCGGGAAAAATTCAGGCAATGGATGATACGGCTTGGTGTGCGGGTGGCTCCGGGCCGTACGGCCAACAGCTTTTTAGAAGGTAAAGAATTTGCACAGGAAATTGGTTTTCCACTCGTTATTCGCCCATCGTTTACACTTGGTGGCGGTGGTGCGGGATTTGTACACGATAAACACGACCTGGACGAAGCCCTAAACCGGGGTCTTACCACATCTCCTATACATGAGGTGTTGGTAGAAAAAGCCGTACTCGGCTGGAAGGAGTTTGAACTGGAATTACTACGGGATGCTGCCGACAACGTGGCCATTATTTGTACCGTGGAAAACTTTGACCCCATGGGCGTACATACCGGCGATAGCATAACCGTGGCACCGGCTATGACGCTGAGCGATACTGCCTTTCAGTTAATGCGTAACACGGCCATTATGATAATGCGGGATTTGGGAAATTTTTCCGGCGGCTGCAATGTGCAGTTTGCACTGAACCCAGAAACCGAAGAACTGATAGCTGTAGAAATAAATCCCAGGGTAAGCCGTTCTTCGGCACTGGCTAGTAAAGCCACAGGCTATCCCATTGCAAAAATTGCTGCTAAGCTGGCCATTGGGTATAACCTGGATGAGCTAAAAAATCAAATTACCCAAACTACGTCGGCCTATTTTGAACCTGCGCTGGATTATGTTATCGTAAAAATGCCCCGCTGGAATTTTGACAAGTTTAAAGGTGCCAACGATACGCTGGGCTTGCAAATGAAAAGTGTGGGCGAAGTAATGGCTATTGGCCGCAGCTTTACGGAGGCCATTCAAAAAGCTTGTCAGAGCCTGGAGAACGAAGCCGTAGGGCTGGGCTATTATGGCAAAAGCTTAATGCACAGCCAGGAACTGATTGAATATATTAAGACGCCAAAATGGGATAGGATTTTTCGCATAAAAGATGCGCTGATGCAGGGCGTAAGTATTAAAACCATTTGCGAAGCCACCCGTATAGACCGCTGGTTTATTTACCAGATAAGAGAAATAGCCAGAATAGAACAAGAGATCGCAAAATACAACAGCGATACGCTGCCCGACGAATTGCTTATAAAAGCTAAACGCAATGGTTTTGGCGACGAACAAATTTGCCGCATTATAAAAGATGGCACCACAGAAAATGAGATATACGAACGCCGTAAGAAAATGGGGCTTACCCGGGTGTTTAAAATGGTGGATACCTGTAGTGCGGAGTTTGAGGCGAAGACGCCGTATTTCTATAGCACTTTTGAAACGGGAAATGAGTCGGAATCCAAAGTTTCCAACAAGAAAAAAATTATCGTTCTCGGCAGTGGCCCTAACCGCATTGGGCAGGGCATCGAATTTGATTATTGCTGTGTACATGGCCTGCTGGCCATTAAAGAATGTGGCTTTGAGGCTATTATGGTAAACTGCAACCCGGAAACGGTGAGCACCGATTTTGACGTGGCCGACAAACTCTACTTTGAACCCGTTTTTTGGGAACACCTTTGGGAGATAGTAGAGCTTGAAAAACCTTATGGCGTCATCGTTCAGCTCGGTGGGCAAACGGCACTGAAACTAGCCAAACGCCTCCACGAAAAAGGCATTAAAATAATAGGAACGAGCTACGACAGCATGGACATAGCCGAAGACCGTGGCCGCTTTAGCGACAGGCTAAAGGCCCTCGACATACCTTATCCGAGATATGGCACTGCCCTTGATACTGACGATGCCATAGAGGTGGCCAAACAAGTGGGCTACCCCGTACTCATTCGCCCAAGCTATGTACTCGGTGGGCAGCGGATGCGTATTGTGCTTAACGATGAAGAGCTTGAGAAGGGCGTATTGAGCCTGTTGAAACATTTGCCCGGTAATAAAATTCTCATTGACCATTTTCTCGACCGTTGCCAGGAAGCGGAGATAGATGCCATATTTGATGGGGAAAATTTCCACGTAATGGGTGTGATGGAGCATATAGAACCTGCAGGTATTCACAGCGGCGATAGTAATGCTGTATTGCCTGCCTTTAACCTCACACCACTCATTGTGGAAACCATGAAAGAATATGCTGAAAAAATAGCCCGTGACCTTAACATTCTTGGCCTCATCAATATACAGTTTGCTATAAAAGACAATACCGTATTTATTATAGAAGCTAACCCCCGGGCCAGCCGCACCACCCCTTTTATAGCCAAGGCATACCAGATACCGTACCTCAATATTGCCACCAAGGTTATGCTTGGCCAGGCTAAACTTACCGACTTCACCTACGAGAAAAAGCTGAAAGGTTTTGCCATAAAAGAGCCGGTTTTCAGTTTTGATAAATTTCCTGGGGTGAACAAAGAGCTTGGCCCGGAGATGAAAAGTACCGGCGAAGCCATCCGCTTTATTAAAGATTTAAGGGATCCTTATTTCAGGCAGTTATACAAGGAGCGCAGCATGCACCTTAGTAAGTAATATGCCCAAGTAGTACATAATTTTTACCCTGAACGGTTATCGCCGTTCAGGGTTTTTTATTTTAATAATACACAGGACACCCGTAGGAATAGTTTTTCGGCAGCCTTTGCCAGGCCGGTAGCGACACAAACAATCCTTCACAATTGTTTATAAAAAAATAACCTTCACAAAGCTTTCTCTTAAACAACCCTTTTTGGTTAACACTATTACAAAGTGCCTTTTTTGAAATTCGGTAACACACTTTTAGGTAGCCTTATACCGTATTTGATAGTATAAAAAACATAATGAAAATGAAACAGCTAAAATGGTTACTACTTGCCCTGCCAGCCTTGCTGGTGGCATGTACCTCTTCTAAAGTTACCTCCAGTTGGACGGACCCCTCCACCAATAACAAAGAACTTACCAAATTCAAAAATGTTTTGGTGGTAGGTATGCAGCCGGATAATAGAAAATTGAAAGAAGAGATGGAAACGTATCTCTCCGATTATTTAACCAAAGAAGGTATTAATGCTAAAGCTTCCTTCGACGAATTTGGCCCCAAGGCATTTTCTAAAAAGACAGATGAAGAAGTAACTGCAATGGTAAAGTCTAAGGGTTACGACGGCGTAATAACAATCGCTTTGCTCGATAAGCAAAAAGAACAGTCGTACAATCCGGGTAATGTGCGTTTGAGTCCTATTGGTACTTATTACAACAGAATCGGGAGGTATTATACCACAGTGTACGATCGTATTTATCAACCCGGTTATTACACTACCAGTACCGATTATTTTTGGGAAACAAACATCTACGATGCCCGCCAGGACAAGCTTCTGTACTCAGTTCAAAGTCAGAGTTTTGACCCCGCCAGTGTTACAAGCATGAGTAAGGATTATGGAAAACTTATTGTGAAAGACCTTGCTAAAAATGGTTTAATCAGTAGCAGAGATAATAAATAATGTGTGGTTTGGTTTTGAGGTGAGTGGGTTGAATACAAGCCGTACCGGTTTTCCGGTGCGGTTTTTTTTGGAGCAGATGATTACAATTTTTGAACAAAAATTTCAATTTCTCTCTGCCTTTCAAATGGCTATTTTGCAGAACTCAATTTTTCCCCAATGCAATTTTTAAAAAAAGTAGCCCAACAAATAAATACTAGGTTCAGTAACCAGCTTCACCGCATTGCCATCGTATTCCCCAACCGGAGGCAGAGCATTTTCTTTAAAAGCTATTTGCAGGAAATACTTACACCGCCGGCATTTTTGCCGGAACTGCTCACCATAGAAGAGCTGGTGCAGCGTTCATCCATCCATCCCATGGCCGACCATTTTGTGCAGTCGTTTGTGCTCTACGATGCTTATGCTGAAACCATGGAGCAAAGCCGAAACGAGCATCCTTTGGATTATGAAAAATTCTACGCAATAGGAGATATTTTGCTCCGCGATTTTCAGGAACTGGACGCTTACCTCTGTAACGTACCCAAGGTATTTGAGCAGCTAAAAGACATAGAAGGAATCGAAAAAAGCTTCGAAATTTTAAGCGATGAGCAAAAGCAATTCCTTAAAACCTTCTGGAGCAGCTTTAGCAGCGAAAGAAAAAGTGTACAACAGCAAAAATTTTTGGAACTCTGGAAAATGCTGCCATCCATTTATAAGCTATTTCATCAAAAATTATCTGAGCAGCAGTTGACCACACAAGGAATGGCATATCGCCTGATGGCTGCAGGAAGGCAGACCAGGCCAGACTTTGCAAACGGCTGGCAACATGTGGCCTTTGTTGGCTTTAACGCATTTAATAAAGCTGAAGAAACGCTTTTGCAGCACTGGCAGCAGCAAGGCAAAGCAAGCTTGTGGATGGACATAGACGAGCATTATGTAACCAATCCACAACACGAAGCCGGGCATTTTATTAGAAAAAATTTGTACAAGCTGCAACTAAAAAACGAGTTGCCTTTGTTGAAAGAGATTGCCGGCAAAACCACAACGCTACAGGTAATATCTGCACAGGGCAGCGTGGCACAAACAAAGTATTTACCACAGTGGCTGAAGAGCCTCCCTTCATTTAAAGAGGAGTCCATCAGCAGTCGTATTGATAAAAGTTATAGGCAAGAATCCATAGCCATCATTCTTGCTGATGAAGGTTTGCTATTACCTGTTTTGCAATCGCTGCCTGCGGAGCTCAGCAACGTTAATGTGACCATGGGTTATCCGCTAAAACAGAGCGTTCTGTTCTCTTTCATCCAAACTTTTTTCTTTATCCAAACCGACCTGGCTTTCCATCACGACAGGGATATAAGCTATGAGCAGGTACAGGCTTTTTTACAACATCCCCTTTGCGATTGGGGTGATGGTGTGAAGCAAAATCTGCAATACCGGATGGTAAACGAAGTGTTGCTGCGCATACCCCTAAACCAATTGCAGGGCCATAGCGATATTGGCAATTATGTATTTAGCCCGTTACACAAACCGATGGATATTTTCAGCCGCTTACAGCGTATGATGGAAGCATTTCAACGGAGCAAAAGGTTTGAAACAGATAGCCTCCTACAAGGTTTATTAGTGCAGGTGTGGCAATCGGTACAGCAGTTAAATGGGTTGTTTATGGGGAGCGGCCTCACCCCCGGCCCCTCTCCTGGCGGAGAGGAGCCAACGCCATGGGCTTCAGGCACAGCCAATCTTGATATTTCTCAGCCTGAACTCGGAGAGGCACCCCTCTCCGCCAGGAGTGGAGCCGGGGGTGAGGCTACCGTGCAAAATGAAACTTTAAGCTATTCCAAGAGCGGCCTCACCCCCGCCTCTCCTGGCGCAGAGGAGCCAACGCCAACGGCTACAGGCACAGCCATTAATGATATTTCTCAACCTGAACTCGGAGAGGCACCCCTCTCCGCCAGAAGAGGGGCCGGGGGTGAGGCCACCGTACAAAGTCAAACTTTAAGCTATTCCAAAAGCGGCCTCACCCCCGCCACTCCTAGCGGAGAGGAGCCAACGCCAACGGCTTCAGGCACAGCCAATCTTGATATTTCTCAACCTGAACTCGGAGAGGCACCCCTCTCCGCCAGGAGAGGGGCCGGGGGTGAGGCCACCGTGCAAAGTCAAACTTTAAGCTATTCCAAAAGCGGCCTCACCCCCGCCACTCCTAGCGGAGAGGAGCCAACGCCAGGGGCTTCAGGTGCAGCCATTCCTGATATTTCTCAGCCTGAGTTCGTAGAGGCATCCCTCTCCGCTGGGAGTGAGGCTGCGCCACCAAAAACAAACCATTTCAAAACAGCAGATAAAACCTCCTGGAGTTACCTAAAAGATTTTGGCCGAATAAACAGAAAAGAACAAACTAAAGCAGAAGAAATTTTGTGGCAACATGTAAGAAATAATCAGTTAGGCGAAAAGGTAAGAAGGCAACATACTATCAGCGGCTATATAGCTGATTTCGCTTTTATGCAAAATTATCTGGTGGTAGAAATTGATGGTGGCTACCATAATGAAGCAGATCAAAAATTATACGATGCGGCAAGGTCTAAACACCTCAATGACAACGGTTATCAGGTGTTGCGATTTACTAACGGGGAGGTGATCAACGATATAGCTTCTGTTTTAAGTAAAATTTCTGTTGCTTTAAATAAGGGCCTCACCCCCGCCTCTCCTGGCGCAGAGGAGCCAACGCCAGACCCTTCAGGCACAGCCATTCATGATATTTCTCAGCCTGAACTCGGAGAGGCACCCCTCTCCGCTAGGAGAGGGGCCGGGGGTGAGGCTACCGTGCAAAATGAAACTTTAAGCTATTCCAAGAGCGGCCTCACCCCCGCCTCTCCTGGCGCAGAGGAGCCAACGCCAGGGGCTTCAGGCGCAGCCAATCTTAATATTTCTCAACCTGAACTCGGAGAGGCACCCCTCTCCGCCAGGAGAGGGGCCGGGGGTGAGGCCACCGTGCAAAATGAAACTTTAAGCTATTCCAAGAGCGGCCTCACCCCCGGCTCTCGTAAAATAGAGGAGCCAAGGTCAGCGGATACCCTGCCTTTCCTCACTCAAGCCCTGCGTAAACAATTATCCACCATCACCGTACCCTTTGAAGGTGAACCCCTGCAGGGCATACAGGTAATGGGTTTGCTGGAAAGCAGGGGGCTTGATTTTGACCACATCATTATGCTTAGTGCCAACGAAGGAACCTTGCCCCGCATACAATCGCCCAACTCCTTTTTGCCCGACAGTATTCGTCGGGCATTTGGGTTAGGTGTACCCGAACACCAGGATGCCATTTTTGCTTATGCCTTTTACCGCCTGCTACACCGCTGCCGTAGCATAACGATGATGTACAATGCTACCATTAACGATCAAAGCACCGGAGAGGTGAGCCGCTTTGTACCACAACTTGAATTTGAAACCAATTTCAAAATAGAAAAAACCGAAATCCGTTTTGCATTAAAAAGCAATACCGCTTCACCCATCACCATCGAAAAAACTGCAGAGGTGATGAAGCAATGCAATCCCTATTTTCTTTCTGAAAAACCTAAATCAATCTCTCCGTCAGCCATCAATTCATATATCAATTGCCAGCTCCAGTTTTATTTCCGATACCTGGCCAGGCTAAAAGAGCCCGACGAAATACAGGACGAGGTAGATGCGGCTGTATTTGGAAATATTGTACATAACCTGATGGAGCTCTTATACAACTCGGTGAAAGAAAAAAACGGGTATTGGCATATTTTAAAAGAAGATATTGAATGGATGAAAACCCAAGTTCCTATTCTTTTGCCGCAGGCATTTATTGATGGCTGGAGAGAAAAAAGTAAGAAGCCTGTGGTATTTACCGGGCGCCTGCTGGTGGTGGCCGAAGTGGTAAAGCAATACGCAAACGCTTACCTGGACTATGATGCAACCCATACACCGTTTACCATAGAAGCCCTTGAAACAAAATTTAATGAAGCTTTTTACATAACCCTAAATGGCAAGCGACGGCCTGTTTATTTTAGTGGATACATAGACAGGATAGACATTGTGGGTGGCGTTCACCGTATGGTGGATTATAAAACAGGCAGCGACGAACTGGAGTTTACCACCATCGAAAAATTATTTGACCGTACTGAAAAGAAACGTAATAAAGCGGCATTACAAACACTTATTTATGCCTGGAGTTTTAGCAAAAAATTTCCTGAGAAAACAAGGTTCGAGCCTGCTTTATTGCCCCTTCGGTTAATGCAGAAAGATGGGTTTACCGGACAGTTCATTAGCAAGATTTCAAGAACAGAAAAGGTTACCGTTAATGCAGACAACATCAACCCCATGTTACATCAGTTGGAGGATCAGTTGCGTACTGTGCTGGAAGAATTGTTCGACACCAATGTTCCCTTTACACAAACTGACGATTTAGAAAAATGCGGTTATTGCCCTTATGTGGGTATTTGCGGCAGGGAATAATTACATGCTTGTTCCGTAGTCATTTTTCATTCAGTCATTAAGCCATCGGTTTATTCAGCTACATCTTTCAGCGATAGCTGCTTATTTTCGCAGCTTAATTTATTTAGAGTTGATATGGGCTACGGGCAAAATCTCCCTGGCCACCTACCACTCCCCACTACTAGCTAATGGTAAAGATTGAAAACATAGAACTCCCCCATTTTCCGCTGCTGCTGGCACCCATGGAAGATGTAAGCGACCCGCCATTCCGTGCAGTGTGCAAACAGAACGGTGCCGACCTTATGTACACCGAATTTATTAGCAGCGAAGGGCTGATACGTGATGCCGTGAAGAGCCGCAAGAAGCTGGATATTTTTGATTACGAACGCCCCATCGGCATACAGATCTTTGGGGGAGATGAAGATACCCTGGCCATGGCCAGCCGTATTGTGGACGTTACCAACCCCGATTTGCTGGACATCAATTTCGGTTGCCCGGTAAAAAAAGTAGCCTGCAAGGGTGCTGGTGCCGGGGTGCTGAAAGATATAAACCTAATGGTTCGATTAACTTCTGCCTGTGTAAAAGCCACCAAGCTGCCAGTAACCGTAAAAACGAGATTGGGCTGGGATGAAAACTCCCTTAACATAGAAGAAGTGGCTGAGCGACTACAGGATATTGGCATTAAAGCACTAGCAATACATGGCCGCACCCGCAGCCAAATGTACAAGGGCGAAGCCGACTGGAGCCTGATAGCCAAAGTAAAAAACAACCCCCGCATCCACATACCCATTTTTGGTAATGGAGATATTGATAGTCCGCAAAAAGCATTGACATATAAAAACCGTTATGGCGTGGACGGCATCATGATTGGCCGGGCTGCTATTGGCTATCCATGGATATTCAGGGAGATAAAGCATTTTGTACAAACCGGCGAACTGCTACCACCACCCACCATAGAAGAGCGGGTAGAAGTATGCAAAAACCACCTCCGCAAAAGCCTGGAATGGAAAGGCCCTGTTGTGGGTATTTTTGAAATGCGCCGCCACTATGCCAACTACCTCAAAGGCCTGCCGAACATTAAAGAATACCGCGGCCAGTTAGTTCGCTTAAATACTTTAGAAGAAATAGAAGCTGTGTTGGATGAAGTGTACAGGCAGTACAATGGTTTTGAGTTTGAACGGATGCCGATAGAGTTGATTAATTACCATGAAAAGTGTCCGGTGTAGGGCAAAAAGGAAAAGTGTATGAATTACCTGAGTTTATCCTTTTTGACTAACACACAAGCGTGGAAGGGTATCGGGTGCCCGTAACACTTACCGGTAATCAAATGTGGACGATGTTTATCTACAGGTAATCAGATGCTGATTTCTATTTCCTCTTCAAATTCGTAAGGACTTGTTTTGTCAGTTTTGTACAACTTTTCAAAAATGTATTCAATTTCTGTTGCGGTATTTTCAATGTCACCGGCGGAGTGTAAGGGAATGTCTTTGAAGTAATTTCCTTTCTTTTCTAAACTAAAACCTAATCGGGTGAAATCATCATTTAGTTGTTCTCCCAAGGTTTTATCAGAATAATGAGAAACTGATTCAAACCGGGCAGGGCCATCCTTATCAACCTTAAGTAGCTGACAGTACACTTCATCTGCCCTGTTTTTTTCTGCACCTAAATATCCACTTTTGATAATGAAATAGCCTGCATTCTCCATTAGCTTCAAGAGCAGAGCCTTTAATGCGTTAAAATGAACTTGTTGCATAAATTTGAATTTTAGTTAAAACCAAAACTAATTGCACCGGGCCATTGCCGCTTCACTTTTACCAAGTGGCATTAACCAACAAATAAGTTACGCTCGGATCATACTGCGTATCCCCTCCAAATAAACCCTACCCCTCGCTTCCGCAAAATAATCAGCTGCCAGCATCACCGCTGCCTGTAAGGCCAAAGACACACCCAGCCCACACCAGAACGCTTTGGCTGCATTATTCCGATACATAAAAAACAAGACGAGGCCAGCGGCCAGCAGAACTATTTCCACCCAGCGATAGACCACAAAATTATTCATCACCGTTTCCATTCTGGGTATCTCTTTCTTGGTAATAGCGGTTGGATCCATATCCATTTTGTAAACCATGTCTTTGCGTTGTTCGTCGCTTCTTTTGTACACCGTGTAACCAACGGTTATCTGCAAAAGGGCAATGGCAAAGAGCGGTATTGCAGCACCTTTCCAGAACGGCGTTTTTAATCCAACAAAGAAAATGGCGGCGGTAACAATAGCCGCTATGCCGATAATAATGAACAGCAGGCTTTCGCTTTTTTCCGCAATAAAATATTTTTCAACATCGGCTTTAGTGAACATGATTGCTTGATTTGGGGTTATGACAAATGCTCTGGTAATAACAGCTAAGATATTCATGGAAACGGAGCATACTAAGCCTGCCAAGTAGTATTACTACATTTCAATCCAATACTTACGAAACCAATGTGGCGATGTGAGGTTATTACGTTCGTCTCCGCATAAAAATTTACTGCAACGTACCTTGTATTTCAGTACCCAACGGCGATACTGCCGATGAATATACATGCAGCAATACCCCAGCCGGGCTTACAAGATATTTACAAAAATTCCATGCAGGCTCCTGGTTGTTCCAGCCATTTAGTGTGGCATTGGTCAGCCATTTAAATACGGGCTGTTTATTGGTTCCCTTAACCGGCTCTTTTTGAAACAACGGAAATGTAACGCCATAATTCACCCGGCAAAATTCAGCAATAGCGTCATCGCCGCCGGGCTCCTGTCCGCCAAAATCGTTGGCGGGGAAACCAAGGATTACGAGCTTGTGTTTGTACTGCTGGTGGAGTTTTTCAAGGTCGTCGTACTGGCCGGTATAGCCGCAATCGCTGGCTGTATTTACCAGCAACACATGCTTGCCTTTTAAGGCTTCAAAAGAAAATGGCTTGCCGCTGTTCAGTGTGGCTTGTAATCTAAAGAACGGTTCTGGTGGTGTTGTCATAGCAAGATTATTTGTGGTGTTTTTGCCAAGGCCGGTGGCTTCGCTTGCCTTCATCCGCAGCTTGTAAAATACACGTTTTAATTGTTGGAGAAAGGTCATGAGGTAAGTTTTATTGTTTGCAAAGTAAAGGCTAACAATGTTCTACCGGCGTTTGGCTAAAATAACAAGAGCATACAAAACCGTGGCTGCAAAAAACACCGACGCTGCACCCACAAAACCATACAAGGGAATAATAAACCAATTGGCCAGTAAAAGCATGGCCATGCATATACCCACCATGCCCAGCAAAAACAGGGTGCGGTGCTGTAGTTCAAAAGGCTTGTGCAGCACCATATTCATTTGCCATATAGCAGCACCTGCCAGCACCAGCAACCCGGATATAAAAAAAGTGTTTCCTTCTTCATCTATCAGCAATATTTTTTTCAATAATGGCCAGGCGATAATATAACCAAGCAAAACAGTGGCCGTAATAAGCCCCTGCCACCGCAACACTTTGCGGCTTAATTTTTTTACGTCGGCGTGTTTTTGTTCTTCGTAAAGGCTCGCCAGCAAAGGGTACACCGCCGTTACCAGCGGTGAAAGTACAAACCCAACCCCCTTGTGCAGCACATCGAATAAAGCGGAGTAATGCCCTACCATGGCAGCCGGCAAATGCCGCAGTAAAAAGAACCGGTCGGCATAAAACAATACAAAATTACCCGCCAGCCATAGCGATAAGGGGAAGCCGAAAACAGCAAATTTTGAAAAAAGCGTTTTTATATCGGCTACCGTTGCATCTTCCTTTTGTGCGAATGGGTACAGCTTTAACATCACCAGCATAAACAACAACGATAGCATGTACGATGCCAGCCAGCCTATCCATGCCACCATTATTACATTGTAACCATGGCCTGGTTTTATAACAATGATAAAACATAGAAACACCAGCGACCGCAGTACTTCGGCCATGGCCACCACCCTGGGTTTTATGGAAGCCTGCATCCACGCCACCGTAATGCTTTGCATGTTAATGAAAAATATAGTTGCCGGAAAGGCCACCAGCATCCAGGTATAGTGGCGAAAAAAAACAACGGTAACAAAGGCAATCAGTGCTGTTACAATGCCGGAAAGAATAGCCATTTTTTTAAAAACACTACCAAAGCCCCGCTGCCCGCTAACCGTTGAAAAAAAGCGGATACAACTCTGCACCAACCATCCGGCACCAATGTAGCTGATAACCAGCAGCAGGTTCATATACAGGTTGAGATAAGCAAATTCCGCTGACCCAATTTTTTGTTTCAGCACCGGAATAGCCATAAAATTAACCATGCCTGTAAACAGGATGCTAAACGCATACATAAAAGCACTGCGTTTCAAAATGGCCGATTCTTTCATGTGCCAATGTTCGGTTACTTATTCTGTTTTAGTGCCTGTTATTTTATTCGTTTTCGTTAACCCCAAAGTTTGACTTATAATGTTATCCTTCCAGCCATTCCAATCTTATATAGCTTTGCCGAACGTAAAATATTGTTTTTTTCAACCAGTTTTTCTTGTCGTGAAAACTTTGCTAATGGGTATCATGTAACCCCCTAAAATCCCTCCAACCCCCTTCATTTTCGTTTACTTATTTTTGCGGCCATTCACCAAATGACCACCGATAGACCATTTGAAAAAATGACCAGTAATAAAATGACCGACCCCAAAAGATACCTCATAACCAGTGCCCTGCCTTATGCCAACGGGCTTAAACATATTGGCCACCTGGCCGGTGCTTACCTGCCTGCAGATATTTATGTGCGTTACCTGCGTGCCCAAAAACGGGATGTGGTTTTTGCTTGCGGCAGCGATGAACACGGTGCTGCCATTACCATACAGGCTATGAAGGAAGGCACTACGCCCCGGGCTATTGTAGATAAATACCACGAAATTCTAAAACAAAATTTTGCCGACCTCGGTATTTCGTTCGATGTATATCACCGCACCACCGACCCGCTGCACCACGAAACTGCACAGGAATTTTTCACTGTCCTAAACAACAACGGCGACCTGGAAGAGAAAGAAAGCGAACAGTTTTTTGATGAAGCCGCCCAAACCTTTTTGGCCGACCGATACATTATAGGCACCTGCCCTGTATGCGGCAACCCCAACGCCTACGGCGACCAGTGCGAAAAATGCGGCTCCACCCTTAGCCCGGAGCAGCTCATCAATCCAAGGAGTACGTTAAGCGGGAATCCCCCCATTAAAAAACTTACCAAACACTGGTACCTGCCGCTAAACCGCCACGAAGATTTTTTAAGACAATGGATACTGGAAGACCATAGAGAGGATTGGAAAACAAATGTGCTTGGTCAATGCAAAAGCTGGCTGGATGCCGGTTTGCAACCAAGAGCTGTAACAAGAGATTTGGATTGGGGAGTTAAAGTGCCTGTATCCACAACTCAAGCCTCCCCAAACCCCTCCATAGGAAGGTCTTTAGACCGCGATATTTCGGAGATTTCCCCAAATGAGCACGGTACGCAGAACCCCCCTTTGGGGGGCAGGGGGGCTGGTGCTTTAGACCCCAATATTTCGGAGATTTCCCCAAATGAGCTCGGTACTCAGAACCCCCCTTTGGGGGGCAGGGGGGCTGGTGCTTTAGACCCCGATATTTCGGAGATTTCCCCAAATGAGCACAGTACTCAGACCCTCCCTTTGGGGGGCAGGGGGGCTGGTGCTTTACACCCCAATATTTCGGAGATTTCCTCAAATGAGCTCGGTACTCAGAACCCCCCTTTGGGGGGCAGGGGGGCTGAGGCTGGTATATGGAACTATCAAACCGCCGACCCAATGGTTTACGGCTTACTCAAAAATTTTGTAAAAGAACTACGAAGCAAACCGACTGATGCTGAAATCGTGTTGTGGGA
>Ga0105048_10004255_pt1 | contig 23359 bp, 24 predicted proteins | sample MAT05_FD_78382 | JGI IMG/M metagenome (GOLD analysis project Ga0105048, IMG submission 78382) | Freshwater microbial communities from Lake Fryxell liftoff mats and glacier meltwater in Antarctica - MAT-05 | ecosystem: Environmental > Aquatic > Freshwater > Ice > Liftoff microbial mat | place...
GTATAGGAATGGTAATTTCGCCCTGAGCCATCCAAGTTAGAGCCAGCATATAGCGGTCTAGAGTCGGATTAGACCATTCTTTGAGAGTTAACAAGCATGACTCTTCAAAAGGTAGCAACCAATCCCAGAGAAGGAAACGAGCGATGAAAACACCTAGTGCTAAGACGAGTACGCCTGCTAACAAACCTGCTAGTAGATAGGGAATAAAAGCAATGAGTGATTGGAACAACCAGTAAAGGCGAGGGCTAATCTGCGCCATTGGCAATCTCCTATTAAAGGGCTGACTATAATTTTTAGATATTCTAGACTGTTCACTGGGGAGTATCCCAATTATGTAACCCTCACCCTAAACCCCTCTCCCAGGGCGGGAGAGGGACTTTAATCCTGCCCCCCTTCTCCCTTCTTGGGAGAAGGGGCTGGGGGATGAGGGCAACTCTACAAAAGTGGGATGCTCCCGGTTCACGGCTTTGAATAATTGATCTAACGAAAGATACTAAATTTGATAAATAGAGGTTTGATATCAGAGAAACTTACTAGAAATTTACCGGAAATTTCCTAGATGACTTACTAAGTTGGTTAAACTACCAAAAAGTTTAATGCTCCTACGACCACTACTAACAACGCCCAAATACCGGAACCTAGGTACAACAAGGTTTTGGATTGATTCCAGTTTTGGGGGGAAGCAAAGGCAATAGGAACCCCAACTACCATCACAAAAGACAGAGCAACTAAGGCATACAGGAAAATTTGAAATACGATCGACATCTCTTCTCTCCTAACATAAATTTATTAACTAGGGCGGCTAGGAATACTTATAAAACTTTCCTAGATCAGGGGCGGGAGAACTTACCGCACCATTAGTTAAGCTACCAAAAATTTGCCAATCTTGAGCATTTATTTTGAGATTTTGGTAAATGCCGGGGCGATCGGGGATAGGTACGTTACTTAACTTTTTGTTTGACAAAGGTGGCAAGTTGGATAAGTTGTTTTTTCAGAGCTTCTACCTCAGCCTGCAATTTATCTACTTTTCCATTCAAGGCAGCAATCTCACCCGCTCCAGCCCCACCTCCAGCAGCTACAGCCACAGCTACAGCCACAGTAGGAGCTTCCCTAGGAAGTTTGGATTTTTGCATGGCATCTCTGATGGCAGCCACGAGTTGATTTTTTTCAAAGGGTTTCTCTACAAAAGAAAAATACTGGAATGGTTCCGTAATTTTCTCAGTAACTTCTTCCTTGCGCCCAGACATCAACACGAGGGGGATTTTTTGGAGAATGGCGCTTTTTTGAATTTCTTGAAATACCTCCCAGCCACTCATTTTTGGCAGAAGAAAATCTAGCATAATCAAATTAGGATTTTCTTTCTTGATGAGAGATAAACCCTCTAAGCCATCCTGAGCTTCTAACACCTCGAAGTTACCTGTAGGCAACATTTCCCTAACTCTAATCCGAATTACCTTACTATCATCAATAACTAAAATCTTTTGTTGTGCCACGATCGACTCCTTGAAGCTTGCCTGATTATCTCTGTACCTAACGAGTGACTTAATTCTCCCCAGATCAAGACCTAAGACAGCCTAGACTAGAGAGTTTCACTTTGCCTAACTATATCTAATTAAAGTGCGTTGTATCTCAACTAAAATCTATTGTATCAATAACTAAGGGCTGTGAAAGGGATTTATCTTCAGATTCTTCTCCTCCCGGATAAATCACCCACTTCTAATTTTAGTTGTATCCATAACTTATGCCTGAAAACTCTCGGCTATCTTCCTCCGCCATCTCTGCTGCCTCCGATTGTGGCAACCACAGCTACGATCGCTCCAACCCTTCCCACTCTCCAGTTTTAACTCGTCTCCCACCCTGGCTCCGGCGATCGACCCTTGGTAAAGCCACGGAAATTTCTACGGTGCAGCAAATTATCAAGCAAAGACAAATTCACACTATCTGTGAAGAAGGACGCTGCCCTAACCGGGGGGAATGCTACAGCAATAAGACGGCAACTTTTTTGTTGATGGGGCCTACCTGCACGAGGAGTTGTGGTTTCTGCCAAGTGGATAAAGGTCATGCGCCCAGACCTCTAGACCCCCTAGAACCCCAAAAGGTGGCAGAGTCGGTACAACTTTTGGGCTTGCGCTACGTGGTGCTGACTTCCGTAGCTAGGGATGACCTGCCAGATCAAGGGGCGGGATGGTTTGGGTTAACTATGGAGGCGATCCGAGCTTTACAGCCCCAGACGGAAATTGAGGTACTAACGGCGGATTTCTGGAGTGGTCAAAATCCAGAGGAGGCCCAGAGATTAAGGGCGACAACGGTAGTACAGGCAAGCCCTGCTTGCTATAACCACAATATTGAGACGGTGGAACGGTTACAAGGAAAAGTCCGCCGGGGAGCAAGGTACGATCGCTCTCTCCGACTTTTAAGTCTGGTCAAAGAACTAAATCCTAACATTCCGACTAAATCGGGGTTAATGCTGGGGCATGGAGAAACGAGGGCTGAGATTATCACTGCTCTGGAGGATTTGCGGGCAGTGGGGTGCGATCGCCTCACCATGGGGCAATATCTGCGCCCTTCTCTGGAACATTTACCCGTAGAAAAGTATTGGACTCCCGAAGAATTTACAGAATTAGGGGAAGTTGCCCAAGGCTTAGGGTTTAGCCATGTGCGATCGGCTCCCTTAGTGCGGAGTTCCTACCATGCGGGAGAAAGTTGATCCTTTTGTAGAACAATTAGGTAGTCCTAAAGAAGTAATGATTTTTTGGCAAGGATGTCCCCCGCAGCGCGGGAGGCATCCTTACTGGTTCAGCACTATCAACAATTAAAAAAGCTAAACTAAAGCTAATATCTATCATGCCAAACCCAGTTGTAATCAGATACTTGGCTTCTGCATAAATCCCCTGGGCGCACGGCTTGCGCCCCTAATTTTATCATCGGATTTAGTATCACATGTAATTAGGGCGATCGCTCAGGAACTTCTATGCCTAGACCCCCCATCCTGCAACCCGGACAGTCCTACACTTTTAGGCAATATTTTGAAATGAACTACGAGCCAGAGGATATTTTGGCGGAGTTTGGCTATACTTTGGAGCGATCGCCCTTTATTTTACCCCCTTCAATCCAAAAGCTGGATCGACTAGAAGATTTGCGATCGCGGATTCAAGAAAGTCTTCCTTACATCAGTCTCACCAGCGAAACTGCCCGGAGGGAACTCCTAATTGCCCCGCTCCTCCTAGAAGTTGTCCACTATACCCATGCTCAACTGCGCCTAGAGTATCCCTTAAATGTCACCGATCAACTTAAAGGCTCGCTAGATTATTATCTCTATTCAGTTAATAAATATCATGATAAATCTGTTGACAAGCTAATTGTTATTGAGGCAAAAAATGCTGACTTAGCCAAAGGTTTCACCCAACTTGCCGTAGAACTAATTGCCCTAGATAAGTGGATTGATACTGAGCAACCTATTCTCCAAGGCGCAGTTTCTACGGGAGCGATCTGGCAGTTTGGGGTACTGGATCGAGAACAAAAGAAAATTCAACAAGGATTAACTCTCTATCGAGTACCAGAAGATCTGGAAGATGTTTTAAGAATTTTAGTTAAGCTTTTGGAATCGTGAGCAAAAAAGGTGTGATGCTAACTATAGTTTTGCCTATTGCAGGTGATGCGATCGCCTGTTTTATAGCCTTCTAAAACTTTTTTATTACTCGCCATTAAAAATTTGCTGAACAGTTAAATTTATTTCTGGGAACACGGTAGATTCTATCTTTTCATCTCCATGAAATAACTTTGTTTGGTACTCTCCTTCTACCAAGTAATAGATGGATATTGTGGGTTGTTTCGGAGAGCCAATATAGCGATTTCCTCCTAAACCCAAATAATCTATAATCCAGTATTCAGGAATACCTAAAGCTTCGTAATCAGACATTTTATGAGCATAGTCATCTCGCCAGTTAGTGCTGACAACTTCGACTACTAACTTAATAGAATCTCCTCTGGTAACAACTGACTCTTTATTCCATCGATACTCATTAGCCTCTACAGCTTGTTTATCTAGGACGATCGCATCGGGATTGTAACCAGAATTATCATCAAGTTTAATTGTGCATTCTTTAGGAATAAAGTAGGGAAGTTGCGATCGCCGCCTTTCAAAGTTAAATTCAGCGACCAAATTTCCGGCTATTTTAGAATGGTTTCCAGTAGGATTTGGCATTTCTACGATCGCTCCCCGATGTAATTCATAACGTCCATTCTCTGGTTTCCACTCCAAAAATTCATTAAAGGTAATTAGTTTAGATAGTACCTGAGTCATAAGAAAACCTCTTGCTTTGATTCTTCGTAGAAGGAAGAAATTTGTGATACCGATTTATTCACCCGTTGTAATTGTTATTCATCAAAGGTAACTGTAATTACCCATTTTATAGTTAGTCGGTACTAAAAGAAACCTTGCATTAATTCTTCGCTCATTTCCCAGTTAGCTGTGACATTCTGCACATCATCCAAATTTTCTAGGGTCTCTACCAGCTTCAGGAGCGATCGCCCCACATCTTCATCAGTGACCTCTACCGTATTGCTCGGAATCCAGCGCCATTCTGCCTCTGTAACTGGCAACTTTTGCTGCTGAAGAACTTTAGATAAATGCTCTAAATTGCTCATCGTAGTAAAAACTTCCATCAGGCGGCGATCGTCACCAGCCTCGTGACTAACTTCTTCGTAGGATTCTGCCTCTCCCTCTAGGGAAGCCTCTAACACCTGTTCTTCCGTAAATTTGCCCTCTAGCAATACCACGCCCTTCTGATCAAACATCCAGGCCACACAACCCGTTTCGCCTAAATTTCCGCCGTTCCTTTTGAAAGCTTCCCGCAGGTCTGCGGCGGTGCGGTTACGATTATCTGTGAGAGCTTCTACTAAGATCGCTATCCCACCGGCCCCGTAGCCTTCGTAGCGAATTTCTTCGAGGCGGGCTTTTCCGTCTTCGTAGGTTCCAGCACCCTTGGCGATCGCGCGATCGATATTTTCATTAGGAATTCCAGCAGCTTTTGCCTTATCAATGGCAGTTCTAAGTTGAAAATTCCCGGCAGGATCGGCAACTCCATTGCGGGCTGCCACAATAATTGCCCTCGACAATTGAGTAAAAGTCTTCCCCCGCTTGGCATCTACCCTAGCTTTTTGCCGCTTAATAGTTGCCCATTTACTATGACCAGACATAATATTATTTGCTCCTCTTCCCTACTTAAATCCTAGCAATCTACAGCTATCTTTAGTAATACCAGAAATCAGGAGTTGCATGATATTTCACAGGGTAGTACAACTTCCTTCTTGCAGGTGTTGCCGTGCTTTTTTAGCCAGCTCATCAAGCCGACCATCTGCCACATCTTTCTCAAATTGCCGATCCCATAGCTCTGCATCGAATTCGGCAAACCAGACTCGAAAAGCAGCCAACTCTTCTAGAGATAGCTGGCTGACAACGCATTCAATCTCTTGTAAATTACTCATAGATTTAAAGGAAATTTAGCGATCGATACGGCTCAATTTTAATCTTTTCAAGGGTAAAATTTATCGCCTGTTGAGGGGCATGTAATCTAGGGATTTTGTTGTGGAGCGTGGATTCGCTGCTGAAAATAAGCTATAACTTGAGGACTTAATTCTGCTTCTGGCTCCCTAACCTCACGTTCTGCTAAAACTGATTCAATAGTTGCTGGCGAACTTTCACCCAATTTTTACAAACGCAAGGCAAATGATCGCTCTTGCAAGAGTTCTTGCTTAGGCACTTGTTGAACCGAATAAATTTGAGTAACTTGTCGAGTTAGAGCATAAACAAGATATTGGTTAAGAGAAATTCCTTCACCCTCAGCCAAATGTATTAACTGTTGATGGAGAGTTTCGGGCAATCGAAGTGTTAATCGACTCATGCTGAATTTCCTTAAGAAGCTATGTGGATCAATATAGAATTATATGAGTCGCAAAGCTAGAGGAGGAAGGATGGAATTAGAGAAGTGGTTATCAAAAATTCCCCAGAAGATAGGAAGGGCGATCGTAGCTGTGGTTGCCACAATCGCTCTCCTTGCAGTTTTTGCCCTTAACTTTATCCTCTCAAGTTGCCAGAATCGCCTCCCCTCAGCCTCCGCTACCGATGTCATCCATCTCACTCTGTGGCAAGGAGTCAACCCCCCCCAGAATCGGGATGTGCTCCAAACCTTAGTGGATAAATTTAACCAAACTCACCCCCAAATTCAAGTGGAATCTTTGTACGTGGGGCAGTCTGAACAACAAACTCCGAAGATATTGGCGGCGATCGTGGGTAATGCTCCTCCGGATCTCCTCTGGGGCGCGCCCATGCTGACCGGACAACTAGTTAATTTGGGCGGCATTGTTCCCTTGGGGGCATTTTTGGAGGCTTCTCCCCGCCGCCAAGAACTCGATCCTGCGCTTCTGGAATCTATGATCTATCAAAATCAGATCTGGTCAATCCCTTTTGGCACCAACAATGTGGGCTTATTCTACCGTCCTAGCCTCTTTGCGGCAGCGGGAATTAAAGAACTACCCAAAACTTGGACAGAGTTACGGAATACCGCCCAGAAACTAACTAAAGATGGGCAAAAAGGGATTTTGCTACCTTTAGGGAAGGGCGAATGGACGGTGTTTACTTGGCTGCCCTTTATGTGGAGCGGCGGGGGCGAATTGACTAGGGAAAGTCAAGTATCTAAAATGAGGGAGCAAAGCCTTGTGCCCCTACAAGTACAAGATGGTGAGGGAGAATTGACTACAGCGAAGGATGTGCGGGTTGATAATCCTGGTGCTGTGGCGGCCTTGCAGTTTTGGCAAGATTTGATTCAGGATGGTTCCGCTGTTCTCTCTTCTCCAGAGCGGGGTTTTGAACTGAATAGTTTTTTGGCAGGGAAAGTGGCAATGCAACTCACGGGACCTTGGACTCTGGGGCAGTTGCAGAGAACCAAGATTGATTTTGGGGTGATGCCGATTCCGATCGCCCAACGGGCTGCCACTTCTACTGGTGGCGAAAATCTTTTTATTATGAAAACTTCTGCTGCCCGACAAGTAGCTGCCTGGCAGTTTGCTGAGTACGTGCTTAGTGAAGACTTCCAGACCGATTGGGCTTTGGGAACTGGCTACCTGCCCGTGAATCTCAAGGCAAGGCAAAACCCCCGCTATCAAGAATTTGTCAAGCAGCAACCCGCCGTGCAGGTATTTCTCAATCAAGCTGCGAGTGGCCGATCGCGCCCTATTTTTTCTGGTTATAGTCGCATTTCTGATAGCTTAGGCAGGGCGATCGAAACCGTTCTGCTAGGGAAGTCTACTCCTGCTGCTGCTCTTAAGGAAGCCCAGCAACGCCTAGATTTGATTTTTGATTGATCCCAGAGATTGCTTGATCCCCGCCGCCTATTGATATTATGAAAGTTGATAGTATGAAAGGTATAGCAATCACTCAACCCACAACACCCACAATCTAGGCATGGATATCAAAAATGGCTTCATCGGGGCGATCGGCAACACTCCCCTAATTCGCCTAAACAGTTTCAGCGAGGAAACCGGCTGTGAAATCCTCGGAAAGGCAGAATTTCTTAACCCCGGTGGTTCTGTAAAAGACCGGGCTGCCCTGTATATTATCCAAGATGCAGAAGCAAAAGGCTTACTTAAACCCGGCGGTACTGTTGTAGAAGGAACTGCTGGGAATACGGGCATTGGATTGGCTCATATCTGCAACGCCAAGGGCTATAAATGCCTAATCGTGATCCCCGATACCCAGTCCCAAGAAAAAATTGATGCCCTGCGGACTCTAGGGGCAGAAGTGAGGACTATCCCCGCAGTTCCCTACAAAGACCCCAATAACTATGTGAAATTATCGGGCAGACTAGCCGCAGAAATTCCCAACGCAATCTGGGCAAACCAATTTGATAATTTGGCAAATCGTCTGGCTCATTACGAAACTACAGCTCCAGAAATCTGGCAACAAACTGGGGGCAAGGTAGACGGTTGGGTAGCAGCAACGGGAACTGGAGGAACTTTTGCGGGAGTCGCTATGTACCTAAAAGAAAAAAATCCCCACATTAAGAATGTACTGGCCGATCCTATGGGCAGTGGTTTGTATAGCTATGTCAAAACTGGGGAGCCTCACAGTGAAGGCAGTTCTATCACCGAAGGGATTGGCAATAGCCGAGTTACTGCCAATATGGAAGATGTACCCATAGATGATGCTTTTCAAGTCACCGACCAAGAGGCTGTGCGGGTAGTTTATCAACTCCTGAAAAAAGATGGCTTATTTATGGGGGGTTCTGTAGGGATCAATGTGGGGGCAGCCGTGGCTTTGGCAAAACAACTAGGCGCAGGACATACGATCGTAACCGTACTTTGCGATGGGGGTGCTCGCTATCAATCCCGCTTATTCAACCCAGAGTGGCTGGCTACCAAAGGGTTATCTATTCCTGATTGAGGGGGGGTGCTTGGGTAGGAGTCCCCTCCACTTGCCAACCTAGTTGGGTGGGTTGTTGGTAGATGCGCCGGAGAGTATTGATATCTCTAGGGGAAATGGGCGGCGGAGTGCGGACTTGGGAGAAGTACATGATATCGGTTTCTAGGGGGCTATGACCCCAGAGGCCTAAGGCGTGCCCTAATTCGTGACGGGCAGTAGCAAGAGTATATTCTTCGGTCTGATTGGGACTGAGATAAATAGTGAAGCGGTGAGCTAGGATGCTCTGAGGGGTTTGCAGATAAAATTCGTAGCGAGCTTGGGCAGCGGCGGCTCTGGGGATTTCAAGAAGCCCTGTGGTGGGGTTGCGGGTTGCTCTTTGGGGCGGGAACGATCGCAGCACCTTTATATCTGCTAGATCAGCCGCCTCCGGTTGAGAAATGATTACCAGAGGCAAGTACTGCTGCCATTCTTGGAGTGCTTGCTCCACAGCCCTAGTCCAGCTTGTAAAACGCTCCTGTTCAGAAAAGCTAATATCGATGGGGGGTTGGTCTAGATAAACTTTGATCGGAAACTGCGACCAGATCAAATAACCAAGGGGTGTAGACTTGATCTCTGTAAAATAATCATCCCCTGCATTCGATCCAGCACTTGATCCAGTAGTTGAATTCAGATATGACTCTCCAAGGGCTAATTTGGGAGGCAGGGGATGAATTCTGGGAGTTGTGAGGGGAGAATTTCGAGAATCTAAATTTCGAGGATCTGAATTTTGAGAGTTTTTGGCAGGGGTAGATGCAAAAGAATTAGCGATCGCCCAAGACTCAAGTTTTTCTCCGGGGAGAGCAACAAAAAAAGTCAGGAGAGCGATCGCTAACATTAATATTCGAGAACCAAAGAACTTACTCACAATCCAGTCCCTATAGAACTATTCAAGACTGAAAAGCCTTGCTAACTAAGCTTTTACAGGAGTAGTTTCACTGGCAGACTCTGGAGCAGCCGCTGGAACTTCTTCGGCAATAGCTGGTGCATCTTCAGACTCAGGAACCTCTGCCTCAGGAACTTCTGCCACTGCTGGAGAAGGTTCTTCGATCGTAGCCTCTATTACTGGAGTCTCTACCACTGGAGTTGGTGTAGGTTCGATCGCAGCCTCTACTACTGGAGTCTCTACCACTGGAGCCTCTGCCACTGGAGTAGGTGTAGGTTCGATCGCAGCCTCTACCACTGGAGTCTCTACCACTGGAGTAGGTTCGATCGCAACTTTTACGACAGGAGCAGGAGTAGGTTCAGCCGCCTCTCCTTCCGAGGTCGTAGTTTCAGCCGCAGGTTCAGCTACAGGCGCAGTCCCAAATAGCTTTTGCTGGGCTTTGGGCAGTCTTGCTTCTGCGGTTGCCATGATTTCTTCCCGCTTCTCTAGCATTTCACCAGGGTAGCTTTCCAAAATTCTGGTAGAGAGAGAGATACGTTTTTTAATATCATCAATCTCAATAATCACCGCTTTTAGCTCTTGACCAGTTTCAAAAAGGCCGGGGAGGTTTTCAATGAACTTTTGGCTAACTTGCTTGATATGCAATAAGCCTGTCACCCCTTCTAGGTCAACAAACACACCGAAGGGTCTAACTCCGGTCACCTTACCAAAGACCAACTGACCAGCTTGGAGTTGGCTGAGAGCAGCAGAATGACTTGCCTGACGCTGGGAAAGGATTAGTTTGCTTTCCTTTGGGTTAACCTCTAGGAAGGTGGCGGTAATTGTGTTACCTACCAAGGATTCCATTTCGTCCCTATGAGTAAGGTGCGATCGAGGAATAAAGCCTCGTAGCGATTCCACATCTACAGTAACGCCGCCCTTGTTGAATCCTGTTACCCGGACTTGAACAGTAACGTTGTTGGCCTGAATTTCTAAGAGTCGTTCCCAAGCCAGACGCAGTTCTAACTGGCGGCGAGACAGGGTAACTTGACCTTCTTCATTCTGTTCCCGAATAATGAGAAAATCTATTTCTGCATCTAGGGGCAGAATGGAACTGATATCTCGAATGGGAACCAAAGCCGCTTCATCCAGAGGAACGAAGGCTAAGGACTTGCCACCAACGTCCACATAAGCCCCATCTCTTTCATGGGTGTGAATAATTCCTCGCACGGTTTGACCCCGTTTGAAGTCATAATCGTGCTTAATTAGGGCTTTAGCAAAATCTTCGGTGGAAAAAGAAGCAGTGCTTCTACTAGGAGAACTGGTTGATTGTGAATTCATAGTTTAGTTAATACTCGAGATGGGGGTTGGGGAATTGAGAAGTTTTTCTATTCAATACCACAACTTAAAATAATAACCTATTTTTAGCCCTTAGTAGTTTGTTTTTCTGATACACTTTTGCTGATAATTTTGAAAAAGTTTTGGTAGTGCTAAAGCGGTAAGGATTTTCCCCGCGCTGCGGGGAAAATCTTGCTAAAAAATCATTACTTTTTTAGGGCTACCAAAGTTTTAGTTGTGTAAATTTTTGTGGGTTATCTAGGTGACTCCCAACCTGCTTTCCCTAGCTGTTGTAGGATAATTGCAGAGAAATTTACATTTCTTTATTATATAAATTGTATAAATTCGAGGGCGATCGCAGCTTATGAGCCAAATCATCAGGAAAATCTATCTCCACTGGACTGGAACTAACTACAACTGGTCACAACCCGGTCACTACCACACCATAGTCCTAGGAAATGGCACTGTGCGCCGCCTGACAGGTTATGATCAGCCCCTTAATAGTCATACTTTTGCCCGGAACAGCAATGCGGTAAGTATTACTACCTGCTGCATGGGAGGTGTAGCTTGGAAAGATTTCCCCCCTACAGATATCCAAGTAGATAACATGTGTCGAGAGGTGGCTTCTCTTGCCAAACAACTGGGATGGAAATCTGCGGATATTACTGTTGCTAAAGTCTTGACCCATGCGGAGGCAGCGGCTAATCGAGACTTTACGCTTGCTCAGGCAAGGAGTGCTACGGGAGTTTCTTTTGAAACTGCTAGAGCTATAGGTTTACCCCACGATAATTATGGTCCGATGTCTTGGTTTGATGGCTGGCCCGGCGGCACTGCTGACCGATGGGATTTTTGGCAACTGAAATCTAGCGATCGCGGTGGGGAAGGAGGAGATATCCTCCGTCGAAAGATCCGTCAATTTATGGATGTACTCCCCGACAAAGGAATTGTCCAAGCTACCCAAGGAGTCAAAAAAAGCGAGTGTAAAATTTCCTACGGCGCTCAGAAAATTTCTACGGGTTATCTTCTCTCTGACAACCGCTGTTACGCTAAGTTAAGAGATCTAATTGCTCCTCTAGGGATAAAAATAGGAGAATTTAAAGGGGGTTCTGTGGGGTTTATTAATCTTTTATCAAATACTATTCCTAAGTACATCACTGACTCTCCCATCGTGACTGGATTTCCCTTAGTGGACATTTATATGAATCGTTCCCAAGATGTGGAAGGTAATCCTATCGGCGATCGTACCCATCTAATTCGCCCCTTTCTCCAAGGTATTATTCTGGAGCAAGCTACTTTTGTTTTAGTATCTGACTTTTGTGGAGAGTTTGGTTTATCTTTTAGTTTTTCTAGTAGTGATAAGTCAATCCAAATCAAGCCTAAATAAGCTAATAGTAGCTATCGAATACTGTCTGCATCTATAGAATTAGAGCTTTTAGGGAAAATTAAAGGCTATATTTTTGCATGTATTTGTAGTGATCGCAAGGCTGAAACTTGATTCATAGCAGTAGATAGCTTGATTTGGATAAATCTGAATAAGCTGGCTGGAGGTGGTCAAATCTAAATAACTACCAAAATAATTTCCGGAAATAATCTGTTCTAGGAGATAAATATATTCCAGTCACTAGAGATTGATCTAGTATTAAACCATATTCCTAAATTAAGACAATGTTACGAAATATGGTTGATGGAAATAGCTCTATTCATGGTGGTAACAATAGTGCAGGATTTGGCTTGCAGAAATCCTCAGCAACCCTACAGCGAAATCAAGAAACAATTTATAAGTTCTTACTGCAAACTGTTCAAGAGCGATCGGCAGAGAAGGGAATGCTGGAGTTTCAGCACCTATTTTTTTCTCTGGAATCTAATAATGTGAGTCTTAAGGCCTTTAACTCCTTAAAGGAAATCATTTCCTTCAATAACGAAACTATTTTCCATGAAACGCTAAAACGTTGCTGTTATATTCTCATTAATAATTGGGAGGCTAATAGAAGTTACGCTTATATTAGAGAGTTAGTTAATAGTCTAAATGACCTAAGACATGTAAGAAATTCTGTTTCCAGACCCTTAACTAGGATGCGAGGATGGATATCTAGTTTTGTCAAAAATCCAGATTACCAAGAACTAAAATTATTTGCAGCAAGACATGATGAAAATGAAGAGAAGCATTGGAGTAGTCGGTACACATCTTTTTTGTTAGTACCTCAGTATGCAGATGTAAATAATCCCATTGAGCAAAGAGAAGCAGCTCAGGCTTTATCTCAACAACTTAAAAATAGATTTAAATTTGATTTAGCTATGTACACGGCGCGATCGGAGTCAGCGATTCCAAGGGCAGAAGTACCCCAGAATCCCACAGCATTAGGAGATGGTGTACTCCGGTTAGTCAAAAAAATTGTAATTCAAATCAATTCTCATAAACAATATAATGTCGGTAGATTATTCTTAAAGCAAACTGAAAATTTACAATATAACGACTTCAAACTAGCGCTAAAAAGATACTTGATATTTTCTATTAATAATGATAGTTCTATGATGGTATTTAGTGAAAAAATAACTGATAAATTAGGAGAATTGTTTGTAGATAAAGAAGAAGAAATTATGGATGAATTTCTGCTACTGCGGACTTGTAATCGATTAATTGACTACTTAACTACAGAGAATCGGAAGGATCCTTCATCTTTATTTATCTTATTTTTATCCCAAGGTAATACAATTACTTTAGTGATTCTATTACTAAAAGTAGTGTCGATTAGCCCTAATTCTCGGATTCATTTAGAGGAGCGCATAGCAAAGTTAATTCAGTATTATATGACTCAACCTGTAGAGGATTCAGCTTGGGTAATTAATTTTTTTGAAGTATTTAAAATCACCTCCGCTATTTATGCAGATAGCGTAGAATATAACTTAGTTAAAATTAAAGCAAACAGTCCTGACTCTCTTGATGCCTACCGTTTATTTTCTCAGTTAAAAGGTTATGAACATGAAATTGAGGAAAAACCAGAAACTGAGGAATGGGATTTAGTAGATGATTAGGTAGTGCTAAAACAGTAAGGATGTTCCCCGCGCTGAGGGGGACATCTTTACCAAAAAAATCATTATTTCTTTAGGACGACCGATGATGAGATGATTAGTTTTTGGGAGTATTGATAAATTGCCGATCGCACCCCAAGCTCAACCCTGCTCCGATCAACTCTGCGAAGATACTTACCAGTCGAAATAAACCTACTACAGAAATAATTATTGCTGGGGAATATTGAGGCTGCAATAAAATCAACATAATACTTTCAAATACTCCTAATCCTGCGGGAACTGGAACAACCAACCCAACTACCCACCCTAGACTAAAGGCGCTAAATAAAAACTGTAATTCTGGGATAGGTAAGGGGGCGATCGCCACAAATACCAAACAAAAACCCCAAAATCTTAGTTGCAAAAAACCAATTTCTGCTAACAAGAGAAATACAGGATATTTAGTTATTAATTGAAATGATGAGGGTAAGATTTCTGGAACTAGAATTTCCGACTCTAATACTTGGGATTTAGGCTGATTAGAATTAACATTAGACTTGATATTTTGGAGTAACTGGAAAAGATAATTCAATACTACCGGGTGAATAACAACCAAAATCATCCCCAAGCCAAGCAGAGATAAACCCCAAAAAGACTCAGGAATCCCTAACAAGGAAATAGCTAGGGCTGCCGCTGCCATCAGTATAGGTTCTAGAAAAACGCTCACAACCGCCGCTGCCTTAGTTCCGCCATACCTAGTCACAGCTAGAACCCGCCCATAATAATGCCAAATACTCCCAGGTAGATACTTGGCAACATTTGTTTTGAGATAGCTAGGTAATATCTGAGATAGAGATAGATCTTGATGCAGAAATTTCAGGATGCGGAACCAAAGGTAACCCGCCCAGCAGTGGGAAAGCAAGGTAATTAGGGTGGCGGCGATCAATAACACCCAACTTTTTTTCCCTAAAGGGATAGCACCTAAGTCTTGCCAATGGTCATAAACATTTTTGCCCAGAAAAATCAGGATAACTACTGTAATGATTACAGATAAATATCTCTTACTTGGCATTTGCAGATTTATAAATGGTAGTCCTAAAAAAGTAATGAGGCTTTTGTAAGGAGTTCCCCCGCAGTGCCGAGGACATCCTTACTGATTTAGCATTACCTTATAAATTAACTCCCCAGGCCGGATTCGAACCAGCGACCAATCGATTAACAGTCGATCGCTCTACCACTGAGCTACTGAGGATTGTTGATTTGTTTCAGCGGTATTCATTATAACCACATTTCCAGTCTAATGGCAAGATACTGATCTCAAATTATTTTGATTAAAAATTGCAAACTAGCATGATCAGGTTCACAAGATTCTAGGGTAGAGTAAATTTATTGGTCATGTTTTGGTCATATTTAATGATATAAACTCCTATTTCTATGCTGACGCATCACCGCCTGCCTGTGTCTCTTTCCCTTACTGCGGAGGATTCTAGTTTCTTCTCTAGTGTCGAAACGGCCGCCACCCTCTATCAAAAAGATACTAATAGATTTCATTTATTGTTAAGTGCTGCAGCTCTCCCTAATTGGGAGCCTTTCCCTGAAGCCCCAGAAGATTCAGAAGATCCTCTGCTGGATAATGAACTCAGCCCCCGCTTGCTACGGTTAGAGATTTCTCCTTACCGTTTAGCCATGACTATGCAGGGAGGAGGAAGATTAAGTTATCGCCATTTTTGGGAACAGGGAGTTTATGGAGTCAGCCGTTACTGGCTACAAAATGATGAACTAATAGGTTATGAGTCTTTCCGGCTCAGAAATTACACCCATAATTTGTATATCAAGGGCAACCCTATCCCTAGCAATCTCCGCCTAGAGTATGAACTGTGGACAGAAACCCTTTGTTTAGGGAAGTATGTTCTGAACTTAGAAATTGAACATTAGTTTTTTCTGATCGCCTAGTGCATTGTAAGGATTAAGCCCTAATATCCTAATAATTAATCTACAACTCGCAGTCGTTGAGTAATTACCGTAGTTCCGCCGCCTCGAATAATGACAGCAGAAATCCAGCGGGGTTCTGGGCGGAGGGGAGCGCGACCCACTTTGAATATCCCCCCAGATTGCAAGAGATTGAGTTCTACATCAGCGGGGTTAAGGTAGCGATCGCGGTTAACTGGTTCTTCTAAGGCAGCTCCCAAGATCAGATCATCACCTAAAGGTTCTTGGACGATCGCATCAAAACTATACTGCTGCCCCACCCGTACTTGGGCTGGGAGATTAATCCTGATAGTTGGCGGATTGTTACCAATAGTTACTTGAGTTTTTTCTGCCAAAATTTCTTGTTTATTAATGCGGAGGTTATCAATAATTTGCCGAGAACGGAGAGTGGATTGAAATTTAGTTACTGCCCCTCCCTGATCCGAGGTTCCGCTAATATTAGTTACGGTTTCTACCATAAACCCGCCTTCCCGGTACTCCCAAGATTGAACTTCAGTGCGGTAAGTCAGGGCGGGATAACGCTTCCAGAAAGCCGTGAGAGCCTCCATCATTTTATCTCGGGTGAGATTATCAGAATTGGTGAAGTTTGCAGTGTATAGCAAAGTTAGTTGAGCAATATTGCGGCTGTTGGCTGCTGTGTCTACTTGCGATAAGATTATACTAAGCTCAGGAGGTATAGGTGCTCTAGCATCAACCAAGACGGCTGGGGATGGATTACTTACGGGAGTTGCTAAGAGAGTTGCCGTAGAAGAATTTACTTGTTGGGGTTCTGTAGTTTCTCCGTAAGCACTTTTGCTAGATGCGTTACTTAAACCCAAGGTCAGGAGCAGGAACATTGACCCATGGAAGGAATATTTACAGGAATATTTATAAAACACCAAATAGAAATATTTAATAGAGTTGTGCATTTTGATTTTTCCTAGATGAATAATATACCAAAGAAACTGTTAATTGCTGCTAGTGGCACCGGGGGGCATCTGTTTCCAGCGATCGCAGTGGCGGAACAATTACCAGAATACCAAATTGAATGGCTAGGAGTTCCCGATCGCCTAGAACAAGAGTTGGTTCCAGATAAATATCCCCTCCATACTATTGCGGTGGGCGGTTTTCAGAGTAAGCTGAGTTTACAGTCCCTGTTGCAATCCTTAAGAGTTTTGCAGGGATTAATCGGGGCAATTTTCCAAGTTCGGAAATTATTAAACACTGGCAAGTTTGCGGGCTTATTTACTACGGGAGGGTATATTGCTGCCCCAGCTATCTTAGCGGCAAAGTCCCTTGGTTTACCAGTAGTTCTCCACGAATCTAATGCTATTCCGGGGAAAGTGACTCGTTGGTGTAGCAAGTTTTGTGACACGGTTGCTTTAGGCTTTGGGTCAGCGGTTAAATACCTGCCGGAGGGGAAAACTACGATTGTCGGGACTCCGGTGCGATCGGCTTTTAGAAGCCCCCAATCTTTATCCCTGCCGATTCCTGATGGTGTCCTGTTGATTGTGGTGGTAGGCGGCTCCCAAGGGGCGATCGCCCTGAATAAACTTGTCCGCCAATGCGCCCCTGCTTGGTTAGCTACTGGAGCTTGGATTGTCCATTTAACAGGTGATGCAGACCCCGATGCTACTAGTTTTCAGCATCCCCAGTACCTCCAGCTTCCCTTCTATGATCACATGGCTGCTCTCTTTCAACGAGCTGATCTTGCTCTTAGCCGCGCTGGCTCCGGCTCTTTGACTGAACTAGCCGTAACTGGCACTCCCGCCCTGCTGATTCCTTATCCCTACGCTGCCGAAGACCATCAGGCTTACAACGCCAAGATTTTTGCTGAGGCGGGGGCAGCCTTGGTCTGTCGTCAAGCTGATCTCACTCCGATTTTTCTGGAAAATCAAATTCTGGAATTAATTCAATCCCCAGAACAGCTAAAAGCCATGACTCAAGCTATGCAGAAAATAGCTGTGGTAGATAGTGCCGAACGGCTGGCGATAATTCTTAAACAATTAATTGCTAACAGCGATCGCTAGGGATAGATCATGATTTCTAAAATTATTCAACAGCAGATTCACCAAAGCCCCCAGCAGCGGATTACCTTTGCAGAATTTATGGATTTAGCACTCTACCATTCCCAAGGTTATTACGCCACGGGAAGGGTAAATATTGGCACCAAAGGAGATTTTTTTACTTCTCCCCACCTAGGAGCTGATTTTGGAGAATTGTTAGCAACGAAATTTGCTGAACTATGGGAAATCATGGGCAGACCTGCGCCTTTTCATTTAGTAGAAATGGGGGCGGGGCAGGGGCTATTAGCGGTAGATATTTTAGAATATCTCCAACAGCAATACCCAGCATTTTTTGCAAATTTAGATTACTACATAATTGAGAAAGCTCAGGGAATGGTACAACGACAGCAGGAATTATTGGCACTTCATCCAGAAATAGCTAAAAAAGTTAGTTGGCAAAGCTGGGCAGATATTCCCGAAGATTTCTTGATAGGTTGTTGTTTTTCTAATGAATTAATAGATGCTTTTCCGGTGCATTTATTTACGGTTGAGAGAGGACAGTTACAAGAGATTTATGTGACTTGGGAGCAAGATAAATTTCAGGAAGTTAGCGGCGAAATTTCTACCCCTAGAATTGCAGATTATTGGCAATTAATGGGGATTAAAATTGAAGATTATCCTGAAGGGTATCGTAGTGAAATTAATCTTAAGGCTCTAGATTGGTTAACTACTGTAGCGGGGAAATTGCAACGGGGTTATGTGCTCACGATCGACTATGGCTATGAGGGCGATCGCTACTATCATCCTCATCGTGACCAAGGTACTTTGCAATGCTATTACCGTCACCAACACCACAACGATCCTTATATTTATCTAGGAGAGCAGGATATCACTGCCCATGTTAACTTTACTGCCTTAGAGCGTCAGGGTAAGTTACTAGGTTTGACTACTGAGACTTTAACAAAACAAGGATTATTTCTCATGGAACTGGGCTTGGGCGATCGCCTAGTTACCCTCTCTAATTTTGGCTCTAATTTTGGCTCTAATTTAAGTTCTAATTCACGTTCTGATCTAGGATTTACCATAGATGAAGGGGTTGCATCTGCTCAAACTGTGATGAATATTATGCAACGCCGTCAAGCCTTACACCAGTTAATTGATCCCCTAGGTTTAGGCGGTTTTGGAATATTAATTCAAAGTAAAAATATCATTTAATGAATAAGCCGCCCCACCATCTTTATCTTGCGGCAAACTCCCAAATAAACTTTCCCCTTTACCAACCCGATCTACTGGAGTGCCTTCCTTTCTGGCGTAACATCCGGGAATGAAGTTAAAATGGTCAATAAAATATTAGTTGCTTAAAATGGTAACAAATAGTTATGGTGAGATTTTGTCTGTTTTGGTGGCGATATTGCTACGCAACGCTGGTGCAACCGATCCTGTTTACCTTCCGCTACAATCCCCCAGAATTTATGGAACAGATCATGGTGTTGTTGGCGATCGCCCTCGCTATTATTTGGGGCGTGACCAATACTTGGCAGTGCCTAATTCTTAGCTGTAGCTATGCCATTGGTGCTAGTATATCAATCTGGGTTCGGGAAGCGATCGCCCCTACTCCCCAGACGCGAATCGCCCAATTTTTAGGGGCTATTCTCCTAATCTATGGCTTGTACGGTTTGATGGATATTGCCCAAGCCCAAGGTTTGACCACCCTAGCCAAAAGATTTTTCCTTAGCCTCAAGTTCGGTTAAACTCAGCAGTTTTTCGGGTAGTGCTAAGCAGATGAGGCTGTCCCCCGCGCTGCGGAGGACATCCTTACCCCGAAATCATTACCTTTTTAGAACTACCATTTTTCGTAATCAATAAATTTAAATAAATCTAACTATAAAATATGTTTGATCTCCTAGCCGAAAGCCTCGAAGGTGCATGGAAAAAGCTCCGGGGTCAAGATAAAATCTCTGCTACCAATATCCAAGAGGCGCTGCAAACTGTCCGCAAGTCTTTGCTTAATGCCGATGTCAACCTGCAAGTAGTCAAAGATTTCATCGCGGCGGTAGAAGTGAAGGCTCTAGGGGCAGAAGTAATCTCTGGAGTGAAGCCTGACCAGCAGTTTATCAAGATTGTCTATGATGAGCTAGTCCAAGTCATGGGAGAAACTAATGTTCCTCTAGCTCAGGCGGAAACTAAGCCCACGATCGTCCTCATGGCAGGCTTGCAAGGAACCGGAAAAACTACTGCCACAGCAAAGTTAGCCCTCCATCTCAAAAAACAAAACCGGAGCACCCTTTTAGTTGCTACCGATATTTACCGCCCCGCCGCGATCGACCAGCTTATTACTCTTGGCAAACAAATTAGTGTCCCCGTATTTTCTTTGGGAACCGATGCTGATCCTGTAGAGATCGCCCGACAAGGGGTAGCCCAAGCCCTAGCTGAGGGAATTGATACAGTCATTATCGATACAGCGGGACGGCTCCAGATCGATGGAGCTATGATGGCAGAACTAGCTCAAATTAAAGCCGTAGTTCAACCCCACGAAACTCTCCTCGTGGTGGATGCAATGACTGGGCAAGAAGCTGCAAACCTCACCCGCACTTTCCAAGACGAGATTGGGATTACGGGGGCGATCCTCACCAAGCTAGATGGCGATAGCCGGGGCGGGGCTGCTCTCTCGGTGCGGCAGATTTCTGGGCAACCGATTAAATTTGTCGGGGTTGGTGAAAAAGTCGAAGCCCTACAGCCGTTCCATCCCGATCGCATGGCCTCCCGCATTCTGGGCATGGGAGATGTGCTGACCTTGGTGGAAAAAGCTCAAGAGGAAATCGACCTCGGTGATGCGGCTAAGATGCAAGAAAAAATGCTCAAAGCCGAGTTTGACTTTACCGACTTCCTGAAGCAAATGCGCCTTTTGAAGAATATGGGTTCTCTTGGGGGCTTACTAAAAATGATTCCCGGCATGGGCAAAATCAGTGGGGAGCAACTCGAGCAGGGCGAAACCCAACTGAAGAAGACCGAGATTATGATCAACTCCATGACCAAAGAAGAACGGCAGAAACCAGCCCTGCTTTCTAGTTCCCCCAGCCGCCGCCGCCGCATTGCCAAAGGCTCTAATGTTTCTGAGCGGGAAGTGAGCGATCTGGTGAGTAATTTCACGAAAATGCGTACTATGATGCAACAAATGGGGCAGGGACAAATGCCTAGTTTCCCCGGCATGGGCGGTATGGGAGATATGTTCGGTGGTGGTGGTCGCCCTCAACCGGGATCGCGGGGCAATCAGGGCGGGGGTTTCAAGAAAAAGCCCAAGGATAAGAAAAAGAAGGGTTTTGGCGATTTGTAATTTCTCTACTCATCTTGAATGCTGCGGCTCAAATTTTGGTAAGCCAAGTAAATTGCCTCTAGGAAAACATCATAATTAGTCGGGTTTTCTTCTAGGTGCAGGATCGCTTGCAACCGTTCTCCGATCTGCTGACTGAGACGCTCTCTCGCTTTGGAAGTTAGGTTACTCCGCCGTTGGAGATATTCTCGTACCGTGGCAAATTCTTCCGGCAAGAGTTGAGAAATATCTGTGCTTTGGCTTAGGTATTGAGCTAGGGTTTGGGCGGCGGAAGAAAGGGGGAAGTTGGCAGAGGCGATCGCCTGATCTTTTTGAATAACTATCGTCCCCGCGAGCCAGTCCCCAATCCGTTTTTCCTTCTTGCCCAGCACAATAAAAAATACCCCCAGAAAGAAAATATCATCTACGGGGCGGAGGAGCGATCGCATAGTTGCCTGACCTAACCCCGCCTTTCTGCCATTATCTTGAATCACCTGAATTTTAGCGATCCGCTTCCCCGGAGTTTGCCCCTGCCCTAAGGATTCAAAAATTACAAAGTATCCTACATAAAAGAAAAAACTCATCAGAGAGGCGATCGCCAAGAGCCACATGCCTAAGTCTTCTACTCGCAAAAAATTTTCTACAATATTCTCAAGCTGGGGAACAAAAATAGCAAAGAGAATCCAGAATAAAAATAAAGATACAAATAAAATAAAGTAATCAATACCTAGGGCTAAAGTCCGATTCCCAATCCCGGCGAGGGTAAATTCTAGCTCTACACTTTCGGGAGTTTGGAGATGGAATTGGTTAAAAAGTCGCATATTTTTGTAGTTGTTCTTGGAGAGGTTTGGTGCGATCGATCGCTATCCCCGGAAAATTTTGATTTACTACTTCCAATTTACTTATAGATTGAATAGATTGATCTTCCGGTGTCCACAACACCCAACGGCTACTGGGAGGTAGCTGAGACAAACTAGCGGGGTTGGAGGTCAGCCAAACTATTGGTAGGTTGGGTAATTGACTAGTTGCTTTTACCCCAAAGCTAGTAGCGGCAAGGGTTTCTAATACTACTTGGCTGCCGTGAACCAGCCCCGTATCCCTCGTCCACAACTGCACATCTAGTTGACGGCGGGCAGCATAAAAATAAAAAGAAGCGGCGGCAATTACGGCTTGCTCAAAATCCACTGCCGACCAAATAATAGTATTGTCCAAGGCAATCACCACTGCTTGGGAACCGGTAGAAACTTCTAGTTCCCGCACCTTCAGTTCCCCATAACGAGCGCTAGTGCGCCAATGGATTAATCTAGTAGGATCGCCAGTCCGGTAAGGGCGGAGAGCTTTAGTTATCCCTTCGCTGGCAGTTTGGTATTGGCGATCGCTCCGCAGGCGCCAGTTATCATCTTGACCAATTTCATCAATCAAAGGGGAGTGGCTCAAGGGTAGTACTGTAGGATAGACGATCGCCTTAGCCTTGGCAACCTGACTCCGGCGACACCAAAACAACCCCAAAGGAGCGGCGGTTTTTGCCTGAACCTCTTGCCACCAATAAACTCCCCGTTGCAGAGCTGGTTGGTAATAAGTCCAGTGGTAATTAGCGTAGGAAGCGATAGTTTCAATACTATGGAGGGGTGGTTTGCCTAGGCTGTGGGGAATTAGGTCTTGGATTTGTAACAAGGTTTTGGGCTGAGGAGTCAGGTTTTTGATCAAAATCTCTACAGCGATCTGGTCATCAGCACTCACGGGAGCGATGGGGAGGCGAGAAATTTCCAAACCCCGGAGCGATCGCGCCGTCAGGAATGCACTCAAACCCAACATCGCAAAACTCACACCACTAATGGCGTACAGCCATCCCGCCATAGTATTAGTCGCCGCCCCAAAAAAGCAGATGGCGATCGTCCCCAACATCCACCCCCCAAAAGAAGGCACTGCCCATTTATTTTCCAGCCAATTTATGAAAGATTTCAAAAGTTTTATCTCCTAATTTTCTGGATTTTCTGGGAAATAGCGATCCAAAAATTCTCTCGCTGTAAAAATAGGTATTTCTTCATATTCCTGCAAAACCAGCAAATCGCGATCGCCCGTCACGATCGCCTCAGCCTCGGCAGCAACAGCATTCCCTAGAACCATATTATCTTTAGGATCCCGCAACTCAGGAAAATTAATAGTCCTAATAGGATAAACCGTTACCATCTGCCGTGTTCCATTCATTAAGCTATTAACAGTAAAACTCAAAGATCGTATTTTAATCTGTAACTTTTGCTTACTCAACGTAGTTTCTAATTCTGTCAAAATTGGCTCAGAAACACATATTGTGAGCTGATTTTCTCTCGCCAATTGAAATAACCGAGCCGGAGTACCTCTCCATAGCCAACCTGACACAAAGACATTTGTATCGACCGCGATTTTCA
>Ga0105048_10004256_pt1 | contig 23355 bp, 17 predicted proteins | sample MAT05_FD_78382 | JGI IMG/M metagenome (GOLD analysis project Ga0105048, IMG submission 78382) | Freshwater microbial communities from Lake Fryxell liftoff mats and glacier meltwater in Antarctica - MAT-05 | ecosystem: Environmental > Aquatic > Freshwater > Ice > Liftoff microbial mat | place...
GGGTGGCGCGCGGCGGGGTCGGGGGGGGGGGGTGGGCGGTGCGGGGCGGGGGGTTGGCGGTGGGGGGGGGGCGTTGGGCGTGGGGGGTTGGGCGGTGGGCGTTGTGCGTTGGGCGTTGGGCGTTGGGCGTTGGGCGTTGGGCGTTGGGCGTTCAGCCCTGCGCAGCGACCTCGTTAAGTCAAGCACGCGCATCATTCTTCCTGCTGTGCGGGCGTGATTGAATCCCGGTCCACAAAAGCCCCTCTCTGTGTTCATCGTGCCTCTGTGGTCTCCAAAAAACCGTCGGGCTCGGGGTGGCGAAGGAGTGCGGCAAGACAACGAGACCAAAGCATTCCTTTGCAACCCATGCCCGTCGCCGTCACGGAGGTCCGTTCTCAAACCACAGAGGCGCGATGGACGCAGAGAAATGCAGAGACTCCTGCTTGCCTGACCTGAATCTGCGCTCCCTGTGCTCTTTGGACCGACTTTCAAGCGCACTCCGATTGTGCTCGGCGCGGAGCGCGCACCGGCATTCCCGGCGCGAAACGGGAGACGGGAAGAAATCCATTCTTGCCCGCCGGCGCGGGCTTCTTTACTGGAAAAAGTCTCATCATGAAACTCCGCAAACACCTCGTTCCCTTCGCCGTCCTCGTCGCCGCATCCTTCGCGTTTGCCGTCGCGGACAATCCCATCAAGAAAGCCATGCAGTACGCGCACAAGGCGCCGCAGGGCGAAAAGAAGATCGGCGAGAAGATCGTGGAAGGCACCGCGACCGATGCCGAGGTGAAGGCGACGCTGGATGCCTACAAGGCTATGGCCGATTGCAAGCCGCCGCGCGGTGAAGCAGTCGCGTTCAAGGAGAAAGTCACGAAGCTCATCGCCGCCACCTCGGATGTCGCCGAGAAGAAGGCTGGCGCAAACGCCGCATACAAGGAAGCCGCGAACTGCAAAGCCTGCCACAGCGAGCACAAGCCCGAGGCGAAGAAGTAGGAATCGGGGTTACTTCGTCACCACCCAGACGTTGCGGTAGAAGACGGGATTGCCGTGGCCTTGCAACTGGATGGCGCCGCCGGTGGGGCCTTCCGCTTTGCCGCCGCCGGTGGGGCCGGCGATTTCGACTTTGTCGTGAATGAGCACGTCGTTGTGCTTCACGGTGATGACGGCGTTTTTTGTTTTCTTCCCGTCGGCGTCGCACCTCGCGGCGGTGAAGTCGATGTCGTATGTCTGCCAGGCGAGCGGCGGGAGGCACATGTTCACGTCGGGCCTGGTCTTGGAATAGATGCCGCCGCATTCGTTGCTCTCGCCTTTGAGCCCGAAGCTGTCGAGCACCTGCACCTCGTAGCGGTCCTGCATATAGACGCCGCTGTTGGCGCGATCCTGTCCGCGACCGAGGGGCTTGAACGGCAGCAGGAATTCGACGTGCAGTGTGTAGTCTTGGAAATCGGCGCGGATGGTCTTGCTGCCGGAGGCGAGGATTTTGCGGCCAAGATCATCGAGGTGTCCGCCGGCCCAGGCGTCGGCATTCGAGCCGTCGAAGAGGACGATTGCGCCAGTCGGCGGTTTTGCGCCGAGAGTGGGGCTTTGGCGCTGCACTCTTTTCGCCGAGGATTTGCCGTCGGTGGCAGTCAATGAGTCCTTGGTGAGGACGGCTTTCGTGCCGTCGGCAAATGCGAACTCCACCTTGTCGCCGTCGCGTTTGCCCTCGCTCTCGATCTTCGGCGACTTGTCCCAGCCCGCGCCCGGCAGGCCGCCATGATGGACGACGGCGCGAAATGTGTCGTTGCCGAGCGCGATCACTTGCACGCCGAGTTTTGCGCCGCCTTCATTGCCTTCGAACTCGCCTTGCAGATCGTAGTCCGGCCCTGCGGCGCGGGATTCCTCGATGGTGAGGTGGGTGGGAGGTTTGGGTTTCGCGTCGGCGGCGAATGCTGCGGGGGCGAGTGCGAGGGCGAGGAGGGTGGGGAGCAGGTGGTGGGTTTTCATGGGAAGTGTCGGGGAGAATGTGAGCGGTGCGGTGAGGATGTTTGAAGTATGAGGTGGATTCACCCGAGTGTGGAAGCGCGCAGTGTCTGTCATTCGCGAAATGGCGGCAGTGTGGAAAGGCGCGCGGTCAGGGCAATCGCATCAGAATGAGAAGTGGTCAGCGGTGGAAGCAATGCGCAGTGCCGGGTGCTTTGGTGACCGGAACGGCGTGCGGCCTCCGGGCAGGGCGGGTATGTTACCCGCCGTTCCGGGTACCCTACCGGGAACAGCGGGCGTCGGCAGGCGATCCCTCGCGTACACCGCCCGGATATTTTGCCAGGCGGTGTTCGTGTCACCGCGGCGTTGGAGACGTCCGTTGCGCCGGGTAGGAAACCCTGCGCGGCGGGTTGCAAACCCGCCCTACCCGGAAACCATCGCTCCCTCGGCCAGACTTCTTTGACGCGATTACCAAGGCGCGCCGGTGGTGGTGCGAGCCTTTGGACTGCGGAGGCTCGACTCCGCTTCGGCTCTGAGCACGCCAGAGGTGCAGTCATGTGAGATGAGGAAAGTACGCTTGCACCGTCAGTTCACGCGTGACCCCATTACTTTGCAGCGACGAGATCGGAGACAGGATGCAGAATCAATGGTCCGGAAACGCTGGAAGGCAGCGAGGTGAGGATGACGCAGATGGTGTCGGTCTCCGGGTCGGCCCATGCGAGCATTCCGGTGGAGCCGCTGTGGCCGAAGGATCGCGGCGAGCAGCCTTTGCCAAAGCCATCCGGTTCGAGCGCGAAGCCGATGCCGTGGCGCGCGCCGAGGCCCGCGGTTTGATTCTGGATCATCATGCGTGCGGTCTCCTCGCGCAGCGCCTTCCCGGCGGGATGCATGAAGCTGTGGAGGAAACGCGCAACATTTTCCGCGGTGCAATGCGCGCCTCCCCACGGTGCGCCGAGCGCGCGCCAATAGGGGCTGTTCCAGTCCCAGTCCTTCGCGTTCGCCGTGCCGCAGTGGCCGCCGGGACGGACGGCGCTCCTTCCTCTCCGCTCTCCTTTCAACCAAAATCCCTCAACACCGTTCAGCCGCCCAGCTCGCCGCAGAGCGCGAGGGCCTTCATCGCCTCGGCGGTGGCGATGTAGGTGATGTAGTAGTAGTTCCCGCGATAGAGCGAGTGCATCCACCAGCGGCCGGAGATGCGCTGCTCGCGTTTCAGCCACGCGACGCCGCGCTGGATGCGTTCGTCGGATGTGGCGATGCCGCTTTGTTTCATGAGGACGATGGCGAGCGCGGTCATGTAGGGATCGCTATCCGGGTTCGCGGCATCGGGCAGGCTGGCGATGACCTTCAGCACCGTGTCGCTCATTTGGAAATGCCAGTCGTTCACCGGCGACATGTCGCGCAATGACCAGCCGCCGTCGGCATGCTGCTTTTGCGAAAGCAACGCCAGCGCGGCGTCGCGATCGGCTTGAGGAACGAGTTCCGGCATGTAGCTCGCGAGTTGGAGACGCAGCACGCGGTCGAAGTCATTGCGCGGAGTCGCGTCGCGGAGCCACGCTTTCATCCGGTCGATGCGCGCGAGCAGATCGGCGTCCTTCAGCCCCGCCAGCCAGCCCGGTGCGGCGGTGATGGCGCGCGCGGCCTGCAGCGTGAGTTCAAAATCCGTGGTGATGTGCGGGACTTCCACCTCGCCGTAGCTGACGAATGCTCCACTCGGCGACTGGCGCAGCATCATCTGGCGCAGGGAACGGTCGGTGTGCTCGGAGAGCTTTCCAGTCACGTGCCTGTCCCATTCGGCGAGGCCGAGCGAACACCAGATGACCGTCCACGAGCCGGGAAAATATTTCAGCCCCTCCTTCTCCGTCTCCGCCGAGGGCTTGTCCGGGATTGCATTCACGAAGTTCGCCAGCACTTCCTCGCTCGGCTTGCCGGGCAGCATGGTCAATGCGGGCCGCTCGCTCATGTACGGGCCGGTGGTGTGGCAGTTGATGCACGCCTTGCCGCGCACCCAACTGAGCGCGCCGTCTTCGAGGTATTTCCCGGCGGCCTTGATGGTGTCGGCGTTGAACGCGGCGACCTTTGGCTCGTCCGCAGTGGGGATGGAGACCTCGATGTCATCCGTCTTGTATTGGAACGCGGGCTTCACCTTCGGCTTCGGATCTTGCTGGGCGAACGCGGCGTCGGCTCCGAGCAGCGTGAGTGCGGCGAAAAGTAGAGTCCTCATGATTTGGTGGTGGGGTTTGCTGTGCATCGCGCGGAGTGCATTGCGTGGCGGGCGCGTGTCCCTGCTCGTAGCAATGATGGTCACCGCCGCCAAGCGCGAATGCTGTCCGCCGGCATCACTGGGTGTGATTGAAAGTGAGTCCGGGAAGCAGTGGGCGAGGAAGGTGGCACAGCCCGTCCCGGCTGTGGGGCCTGCGGGCATCCTGCCCGCATTGCGGCGCACTCTCGGGCAGCTTCGCGGGCAGCGGTCCCGCGGCTCCATGTGGACTGCGGGCGGGGACGCCCGCCGGCCCCACAGCCGGGACGGGCTGTGCCACTTTCCCCAGCCTCGCCTCCGCTGACTGCGAACCGTCTTTCAATCACACACGGCATCACTCGCCCCTTCCTTTCTCGACGCACAGGCGCACGCCGTCAGCGCACATTTTGGTGTTGTTCGACATTTCCAGCCGCTGCCAGTCCGCCGCGCTCACGCCGAGGGAAGTCGCCTGCGCGTGCTCACGTTCCGCGTATCGGCGGCGGACTTCCGCTTCATCGGAACCGGCGGCGATGTCCGCACACACCGCTGCATGGACTTCGCCGATTCTCCGCCGGTAACGCGCGAGGTGCGACGACACATCGGCAATCTCGGCGAAGTGGGTGAGGTGGAGCCGCTCGAAGCCCCCCGCAGCGAGACGATCAACCGACGCAATGTAAGCCGGTGGCTCAAATTGCGGCGGTGCCGCTGTGACCGACAGATAGTCGCTGCCTGGCAAGCGCATGCCCGCCACATCGCCGGTGAAACAACTCGCGCCAATCACGAACGCCAGGTGATGCCGCGCATGACCGGGCGTGTCCCATGCCGTGATCGCGATCTCACCGACGCGGACTTGCTCGCCATCTTCCAACACCGTCACGCGCTCAGCCGGCGCGGGCAGGATGGCTCCCCACAATGCATCCATCCGGTCCTGATAGATCGTCCGCGCGCTCGCGATGAGCTTCGCCGGATCGATGAGATGCCGCGCAGCCTTCGCATGGCAATGCACCTGCGCGCCCTGCTGCGCCCACCAGCCCGCCGCACCGGCGTGGTCGAGATGCACATGCGTCACGAAGACATGGCGGATCGCCTTTTCATCGAAGCCCAGTCCGCGAATCCCCGCCCGCAGCGCGCCGAGCGTCGAGCCCGGCCCGGTCTCGATCAGCGCGAGATCCCCCGCGGACTCGATGACATACGCAGCGATGAGGCCGGGCGTATTTTGAAAATGGAGATCGAGTGTGTGGATGCGCACAGGCGTCGGCTTCGCGCGCTCGCCGCGCCTCAGACCTTGCCCGGCGCGGGGATTTCGAAGCCGGGATTGTTGGCGTCCTTCAGCAACGCATTAGCCTCGTCCTTGAATTCGCCGGTGTGCAGCTCGGTCGCGGGGTCGAATGTCAGCCACGGGCCGACGACGTATTCGGCCTTGTCCTCGGGGACGCCCACGCCGTCGCGCATGATCCCGTGGAGCTTCATGAAGTGATCGTGCGCGTCGGTGTTGTCGCCGAAACGTCCGGCCTTGGCGTTGAAGGGAACCTTTTTCCCGAGCCGATAGGAGTTGTTCATCAGATGGCCGAGGACGCAGCCGTAGTGGGCATCATGGACATTGCCATTCGCCATCTCGGGTTTGCCCGCGCGGCATGCGGCGATGAATGCGCCCCAGTTGCCACCCGGCGTCACTTTGCCCGGCGACACGGACACCTTCTCTCCCTTGGCGCTGCCCTTGGGATAATAGAGGCCGCGGATGATCTTGCCGCCGTCCTCGAAGTAATACTCGTTCTCCACCTGGTTCTCGTAACCCTTGTAGCCGACGTTGCGGACATTGAAGAACGCATACTGGCCATTCGCATATTCGCCGATGCCAAACATTGTATTAGGCGTCTCGCCCTGGTCGCCCCATTGGAAGCGTCCGCCGATGGCCATCGCACGAACGGGATGGGTGAGTTCCGGTGCCAGCGCCCAGCGCGCAACGTCGAGCTGATGCGTGCCCTGGTTGTTCAGGTCGCCGTTGCCGGTCTTCCAAAACCAGTGCCAGTTGTAATGGACGAGATTCTCGTGGTACGCGGAGAGCCGCGCCGGGCCGCGCCAGAGATCCCAGTTCAGATTGCTCGGCGGCGCACTTGCTTCCTTGCTGCCGATGCCTTTCCGCTGCTTGCAGCAGTAGCCGTAGGCGATTTTCAGTTTGCCAAATTTGCCGGCATTGATCGCCTCGTGCAGCCCGGCGATTCCTGAATCGCTGCGCCGCTGTGTGCCGTGCTGGATCACCACGCCATATTTCTTCTGCGCCTCGACCGCGACGCGACCTTCCGCCACGTCGTGGCTCATCGGCTTTTCCACATACACGTGCTTGCCTGCCTGCGCGGCCCAGATGGTGATCAGCGAATGCCAGTGATTCGGCGTGGCGACGGAGATGGCGTCCAGCGTCGGATCTTCGAGCGCCTTGCGGACATCCGCGAGACCCTTGCAGTTGAACGGTCCTTTCACCCGGCCTTCGAGCCCTTTCAGCGATTCATCGAGGACCTTCTGATCGGGATCGATGAGGTAGGCGATATCGACATTTGGCACTCCGAGCCAGCCCGCCATGTGGGCCTTGCCGCGCCCGTGGCAACCGGCGATGGCGATGCGCAGCCGGTCATTCGCGCCGATGACCTTCGCGGAGGATTGCGTGCCGCTGATGAGCGCATAGGAGCCGGCGGCGAGCGTGGATTGTTTCAGGAAACTGCGACGTGTGATGAGGGGCATGGGATTTTATTGATGGGGTAGTGCGGAGCGAGGGTGACTGATGGGGAGGGGCAGGGGAAGTGGATTTCTGATGCGCGGGGCCTACGCCGTGATTTCTGCCAGGCTTACGAGGCGGCTCTTCTCATCGAGTGATTTCGCCGCGGCGTGAACAATGGCCGTGACCTCCTGAATTTCGCTGTGCGGCACCGGCTCCTGGCCGGTGAGCAGCATCTGGCGGAACGCGGCAGCCATGCGAAACATCTGGTAGTGATGGCCGTACCAGAAATCGCCCTCAATCGACGGCGTGGACGAGTAGAGCTTTTTCTTAAAGTAAACGTCGGTCCGGTCGTATTCGAAACGTTCGTAGGGTTGTCCGAACCAGAAATGGCACGGGTAGCGATCCGCATACGTGATGAGTCCGTGGCACGTGTCCTTGTATTCGTACATGCTCACGGCTTCGGCACCCGGCCCCATCAGCGTCACGATGCCCCACACCGGGTGCTGTCCATAGACCATCCAGCCATTGCGGGAGTAGCGGCTGAAAAGCCGTGCCGATACATGTTCGATCGCGCCGAACTCGCCGGCGTCGCGCATTCGCAACGCCGCCTCCATCCCCCATTCGTAGCGCCAGATGCTGGTGGACATCAGCGGCGCGTGATGCTGCCGGGCAAACTCCAGGATCTTCCGCGTTCCCTGCACGGTTCCGCCGATCGGCTTGTCACAGAAAGTGGGGAGGCCCCTGGAAAGGCCCGGAGCGACGAGGTCGAAATGATCTTCGCCGCCTCCCGATGCGTCACCGAGCCAGATGGCATCGACGTTCGCCACGAGTTCTTCCAGCGAAGCGGCTGCCTGCACCCCGGGAAACGCCTCGGTGAACGGCTCGATCGCCGACCGGTCCGCATCATGGCAAAGGGTGATCTTGGTATCCGCAAACGGCCAGCCATCGAAGCCATGCCGGGGGTCGCGGATGATCGTCTTGAAAAACTTCGCCGAACCTTTGTCGAGATACTTGCTGATGGCGTCGAGGTTGCAGACGGGATGCAGATACTGCGCAAAGTGCCAGGTGTGGCCATTCGTCCTCTGAGCCTTCCCGGCATTGCTGGCCGAGATTACGCCGATCCGGAACGTCCTCCCAACCGCCGCTCCCGCCGCGGCAACAGTCGTGGTGACCGCCGCGGCCGCGGAACCTGCCAGCGCTAAAAGTCTGCGTCGCGAGAGATTCATTGGATGATGTCCTGCCGGGAGATTGCATCGGGTCACCTCTGACAGTCAAACAGCCCGTGTTAGCGGTGGGGCGGCTGTCTTACGATCTATTCAGACTGAACGCCTCAATGCAGGATGCGGCGGTGGGGTGCCGTAGCGTAGCTCTCCAGAGCTGCGCGGGTGGATCTGCGCGTGAAGCCTCGTGTTGCGCAGCTCTGGAGAGCTACGCTACGCGACCCCCCACCGCCGCATCCTGCTTTGAGGCAATCAGTCGGGATAAATCGTATGAGGCGGAGGAGCGGCAATGACCGCCGCGGAGATGGCCTGCGAAGTGACGACGAGCGGCTCCTCCGGCGCTTGGGAGGTCTGCATGGCAAGGACATCTGTGACGCCCACGAATGTTCCGATGTGCTTGGGATAGGGGTGTGATTGAAAGTGAGTCCAGTGGATGAGCAAATTGGGGTTCGAGCGTGGCGCCAGCCTTTGGAGTGCGCGCGGCTTGACGCCGCTTTTGCCTCGCCTCGGGTTTGACGCGCAAAGTCACCGTTGCCTTTGAAGCAAGACGCAGCGTCTTTCGTCCGCTCGACGCTTTTCGCAATCCGTCCATCTGTCCTCCGCAAAGCCAAAGCGGAGTCGAGCCTCCGCAGTCCAAAGCCTGGCGGCACTCACGCACCGCTCGGCTTTCGTCGGCAACCAGCCTTTGGACTCCCATTGGATCACGCCCTTGGGAAAGCTCCACCGCCGTAGCTGAACGGAGAGGGATCGGCGGAGTGATACGATTTGCAAAGTCAGGCGGCCAAAAAGTGACACAGCCATCCCGGCTGTGCGCGGCCCGCACAGGCGAGGAAGCCGTGTCATTTTCTTCCGCATTTTGCGTTCAGGCAGGGGGCCGGTGAAAATCGTACGGGTTGTAGCATGGTGCTCGGGGACAAGTTCCGGATTCGTCCGTCCCGAAGTTTGGAGTGCTCGACGTTCGGCAGTCTTTACGCGGCGCGGTTTGGCCACTAGAAGGGGCGGCTGCTTGACCTCCCACTTCATGAAATTCACCAGACACTCCCCATTCGCCGCACTCATCTCAGCTATCGCGATCCTATTTGCCGGATGCGACAGAAAAGGGGCCGGCGGGTCGGGGGATTCATCCGGTCCAGGGAAGAAGAAGCTCGCGTATGTGACCAATGGTGTGGACCCGTTCTGGAATACGGCGGCGGCGGGGGTTCGCGCGGCGGAGAAGAAATTCGGAGTGGAGTGTGAGGTGCTGATGCCGCCGAAGGGAATCGTGGATCAAAAGCGGATGATCGAGGGACTGCTCGCGCGCGGGATCGATGGGATCGCCATCAGCCCCATCGACGCGAAGAATCAGGTGGGTCTGATCGATGAAGCGGCGGCGAAGTGCCCGGTGATCACGCATGACTCGGATGCGCCGGATTCGAAGCGGCTGTGCTTCGTGGGGATGGACAATTACAAGGCTGGCCGCGCCGCCGGCAAACTGGTGAAGGGCGCGCTGCCCGACGGCGGGAAGGTGATGATTTTCGTGGGCCGGCTGGAGCAGCTCAATTCGCAGCAGCGCAGGCAGGGGGTGGTCGATGAATTGCTCGATCGGCCGATGCAGGCGCTCGGAAAAATGAACGTGGATCCACCGGGAACGGTGCTCGCGGGCGGGAAGTTCGTGGTGCTCGACACGCGGACGGATAATTTCGACTACGCCCGTGCCAAGGCGAATGCGCAGGATGCGATGGCATCGGTGCCCGACCTCGCGTGCATGGTGGGGCTCTTTGCCTACAATGCGCCGCAGTGCCTCGAAGCGGCGAAGGAGGCTGGCCGGATCGGCAGCATCAAGATTGTGAGTTTCGATGAGCAGGATGCGGTGTTGCAGGGAATCGCGGAGGGGACTGTGTTCGGGACCGTGAGCCAGCAGCCGTATTACTACGGCTTCGAGTCGGTGCGGATTCTCAAGGGGCTCGCGGAAGGCGACAAGAGCGTGCTGCCGCCGGGTGGATTTTTTGAAGTCCCGATCGTCGAGGTTACGAAGGCGAATGTGGAGAGTTTCCGCGTGGAGCTGAAGAAGATGCAGGATGCGGGAAAGTGATCCGGCGGTGAGCGGGGCGACGGTCGCGGACGCGCTGCTCGAAGTGCGCGGGCTGTGCAAGCGCTTCCCTGGCGTGCGCGCATTGCACAATGTGAACCTCACCCTCGGTCGCGGCGAGGTGCTCGCGGTGATCGGCGAAAACGGCGCGGGCAAGAGCACGCTGATGAAGATTCTCGCCGGTGTGCAGGAGCCGGACAGCGGGGAGATTCTCGTGGATGGTGCGCCGGTTCGCATCGACAGCGTGCGCGCCGCAGAGCAGGCGGGCATTGCGCTGATTCACCAGGAGCTGAATCTCGCGGACAATCTCGACGTGGCTTCGAATGTCTTCCTCGGGCGCGAGCCGCGGCGGTTTGGTTTTGTGGACAGGCACCGGCTCTACGAGCGCGCGAATCCATTCCTCGCGCAGGTCGGGCTGGATTGTTCGCCGCGTACGCTGGTCAGCACGCTCTCGCTCGGGCGGCAGCAGCTTGTCGAGATTGCCAGGGCGCTCAGCACGAATGCGCGCGTGCTCATCATGGACGAGCCGACCTCCAGCCTGAGCCAGCACGAGACCGGGCGGCTTTATCGCGTGGTGAAGGACCTGCGTTCGCGAGGTGTGAGCGTCGTCTATATTTCGCACCGGCTGGGCGAGGTGAAGGAACTCGCGGATCGCGTCGTCGTGCTGCGCGATGGTGAGAATGCGGGGGAACTCCGGCGCGAGGAGATCCATCACGAAGCGATGGTGAAGCTGATGGTCGGTCGCGCACTTGGCCGCCATGCCCGCTCGTCGTTTGCGACCGGTGACGCGCTGCTCGCCGTGCGCGGCCTGCGGACGCCTGCCTACCCGCGTTCGCCGCTCGATTTTTCCATGCGCGCCGGGGAGATTGTCGGGGTGGCCGGGCTTGTCGGCGCGGGTCGCACCGAGCTGTTGCGCGTGCTGTTTGGAATCGATCGCGCGGTGGGCGGCGAGGTCCGGCTTCGCGGGAAGCTGCTGGATCTCCGTTCTCCGCAGGACGCGATCCGGGCCGGCATGGCGCTGGTGCCCGAGGATCGCAAACAGCAGGGCGTGATTCTCGAAATGGCGGTGAGCGAAAATATCGCGCTCCCGAGTCTCCACCGCGATGCCAGCGCGGGATTCCGCAATCGTCGCCGTGAGAATGAAATCGCCGTGGAGATGAGCCGCCGGCTCAATGTGAAGACGCCGAATCTGCGGCAGTTTGTGCAGTTCCTCTCCGGCGGCAACCAGCAGAAGGTGGCTCTCGCAAAGTGGCTCGCGCTCGACCCGCGCGTGCTGCTGCTCGACGAGCCGACGCGCGGGATCGATGTCGGCGCGAAGCAGGAGATCTACCGGCTCATGGAGGAACTGGCCGGACGCGGGGTCGCGATACTTTTTGTCAGCAGCGAAATGGAGGAAGTTCTCCGGATGAGCGACCGCGCGCTCGTGATGCACGAAGGGCGAATCACCGGCGAGTTGCAGCGTGCGGAACTCTCGGAAGAGGCCGTGATGCGGCTGGCGACAGGACACGCGAAATGACGCGCGGCAGATTCACAGCATTATGAAAAAGCTCCTCGGCATCTTTGGCCTCTTCGTTTTCATCTTCGTCGTCACCGCGTTGATCAACCGCCAGTTCGTCAGCGCCTACAATCTGCAGAACCTGGTGAGCTGGACCTCGCTCTTTGGCATCATCAGCATCGGCGCGGCGTTCGTGATCATCACCGGTGGCATCGATCTTTCCATCGGCTCGGTGGTCGGGCTCGTGGGGTCGATGATGGCGTGGTTGCTGACCCAGAAAGGCTGGAGCGTGCCGGGAACGCTCGTGGCTGTCCTCTCCGTGTCGCTGCTCATCGGCCTCGCTCACGGTCTTCTCATCACCAAGATGGGGCTCCAGCCGTTCGTCGTCACGCTTTGCGGACTGCTGCTCTATCGCGGGATGGCGCGCTACATCACCGACGATCAGAGCCAGGGATTTGGCAGCGCGTACGAGGGGTTGCGGCAGATCGCGATCGGCAAGTGGCAGGTGAACCAACACTTCGCCCTGCCGGTGTCGGTGTTCTTCCTCGCTGGCGTGGCGGTGGTGGCGGCGGTCTTCCTGAATCGCACCATCTGGGGGCGCTACCTGTTCGCGCTCGGGCGCAACGAGACCGCGACCCGCTACAGCGGCATCAGCACGGACCGGATGAAGATTCTCGCCTATGTCATCTGCTCCCTGCTCGCGGGTGTGGGCGGGATTCTCTTTTCGCTGAATCTGAACTCCATCCAGCCGTCCGGTCTCGGGGAATTCTACGAACTCTACGCCATCGCGGCCGCGGTGCTCGGTGGTTGCAGCCTGCGAGGAGGGGAGGGGACGATCTTGGGAGTCATCATCGGCACGGCGGTGATGCGTGTGCTTTACAATGCGATCAATATTCTCGGCATCCCCACGCACCTGGAGTTCGCGATCATCGGCACCGTCATCCTCGCCGGGGTAATCGCGGACGAACTGGTGAAGCGCTACGCGACGAGGCGCCGAGCTGCGCGTGCGCTCAGGGATGCCGCAGGCTGAGAGTTCGGCGGAAGGGAACGGGCGCTTTGAAAGAGTGCGCCGGCTCCGGGATTCTGTCTTCACTTCTGGCGATGCCTGTTCTTGAACGATTCAAACTCACTGGCCGCCGCGCATTGATCACCGGCGGCTCGCGCGGATTGGGGCTGGAGATGGCGCGGGCACTGTGTGAAGCGGGTGCCGAGGTGATCATCGCGGGATCGGATGAGGCCAGTCTTCAAGCTGCTCGCGACGGGCTGCGCGCCGAGGGTCTGAGCGTGGAGTCGCGGCAGGCGGATCTCTCCAGGCCCGAGGAGGCGGAGCGGCTCTGCGATGTGGTGCTGCGCGATTTTCCGGCGATCGACATTTTGATCAACAACGTCGGCGGGCGCCGCATCAACACACCGACGGAGGATCTCTCGCTGGAAGAATGGCAGCGCATTCTCGATCTGAATCTCACGCAGGCGTTCATCCTCACCAAGCGCGTTGGCGCTGCGATGATTCCGCGCCGCTGGGGACGCATCATCAACATCTCCTCGATCAACGCATTCTGGCCCGGCAAGACGATGCGCGGGCGCAGCTACGAGACGGCGAAGGGCGCGCTGACGATGTTAACGAAAGCGGTCGCCGCCGACTGGGCCGTGCATGGCATCACGGTGAACGCGATTGCGCCCGGCCCGTTCCTCACCGATGCGAACCGACGCTGGATTCGCGAGCGGCCCGAGTTTGAGAACGAAGTCGCCGACAGCATCCCGATGGGCCGCTGGGGCCGTCCCGAGGAAATCGCGCCGCTAGCGCTCTACCTCGCCAGCGATGCCAGCAGCTACATGACCGGGAGCGTTCTGGTGATCGACGGCGGCAAGCTGCTCTGGTGAAGGCACTGGCCGAATGCAGACTCACCTGAGGCTCTTGCAAAACCTCAGCCGTAAGCGGGCGGGATGCCTTCACTCCTCTGAGCGATGACCCCGCGCGTCGGTGACCGTGTAGGTTTTGCAAGAGCCTCACCTGTCTGCACTCGCGCGCATACGCGCAGACTGGAGTCTCCGCCTGATGTCGCGTGAACGGTGAAGCAGGGAAATCCCGTATCGAGAATCGCGCCGTAACGCGGCGCAGCAAAGTAGGCGGGGTTTTCAACCTCGCGCGGCGGGATGGGGCGGAGCAAAAGGACGCTCAGACCCCGCCCGCCCGCCCGCTCCTTCGCTGCGCTCGCCCGCGCAAGATCCGAAACCGCGCCTGCATTGTGCCGCCACTTCACGCTGACGTGACTTGTCACAAAACTTGCCACGTCCGCTGGATTCATAGAACTGAATCCCATGACTCCCTCTCCCCGTGAACTGCGCGGCGTGCTGCCGGTGTTCCAGACACCGTGGCTGCCCGACGAAACACTCGACATCGAAACACTCGAACGTGAAATCGCATGGCTCCACGACTGCGGTGCGAACGGCATCGTGATGGCGATGGTCTCGGAGACGCTGCGGCTTTCGAGCGAGGAACGAGAGGAACTTGCGAGCGCAGCGTGCCGTCTCGGCAAGGAGCGCGGTGTCGTGGTGATCAGCGTGGGCGCGGAGTCATCGAAGGTGGCAGAGCGTTACGCAAAACACGCAGAGACTGTCGGGGCGGATGCGGTGATGGCAATTCCACCTGTGTCGGTCGGCATCGGGGAAAGCGAACTGCTCGACTACTACACGCGCATCATCGGTGCGATTCGCATCCCGGTCATCGTGCAGGATGCGAGCGGCTACGTCGGCAAGCCGATGCCGATCGCGATGCAGGCACGGCTGCTCGATGAGTTCGGCCCCGAGCGCGTGCTCTACAAACCCGAGGCCTCACCCATCGGCCCGAAGCTCTCCGAATTGCGCGACGCCACCGGCGGCCGCGCGCGCGTGTTCGAGGGCACGGGCGGCATCGCGCTCGTGGATTCATTCAAGCGCGGCGTCGTCGGCACGATGCCGGGCGCGGATTTGATTTGCGGGATCGTCCCGCTGTGGCGCGCGCTGGAGGCTGGCGATGCGCAGAAAGCCGATCGCATCCACGGTCCGCTCGCCGCGCTGATCGCGATGCAGACGAGCCTCGACGCTTTTCTCGCCGTCGAAAAGCACCTCCTCGTGCGCCAGGGCATTTTCAAGAACACGCTGGTGCGCGGCCCGGTCGGCTTCCGGCTCGATGATGAAACGAAACGCGAAGTGGATCGGCTTTTTGATCGAATGCTCGCCGAGGCGGAAAGGTAAAATGAGGAAGAGTAAAATCACTTTGTCATGAATCCCCTTTCAAACGCCCCCATCATTTTACCCGCCGTGATTCCACCATGATCATCGACGTCCATTCCCACGCCTGGCGGTTTCCGTCGGACTTCACGCCGGATTTCATCGCGCAGGCGCGACGCGCGCGGCCGGGGCACGAGGTGGATCTGGGCGTGAGCTACGAATCGTATCGCGCGACTGCGCCGGTGGACACGCGCACGATCGTCTTCGGTGGCAAGGCGCGGCTCAGCGGCGTCTGGGTGGACGACTCGTTCGTCGCGGAGTTCGTCGCGCGCGATCCCGAGCGGCTGATCGGGTTTCTCTCCGTCGATCCCACGCAGGACGGCTGGGAGCGCGAAATGCGCGCGGGCCGCGAGGAACTCGGACTTCGTGGCATCAAGCTGTTGCCGATGTATGCGGGCTTCAGTCCGGACGATGAAACGCTGGAGCCGCTGTGGAAATATTCGGAGCAAAACGGACTGCCGGTGCTGCTGCACATGGGCACCACGTTCATCGCGCAGGCACCGCTGGCGTTGACGCTGCCGCGATTGATCGAGCCCGTCGCCGTGAAGCATCCCGGCGTGAAGATCATCCTTGCGCACCTCGGCCATCCGTATGAGGGCGAATGCATCGTGACGATCCGCAAGCACGAGAACGTCTTCGCCGACGTGAGCGCGTTGCATTACCGTCCGTGGCAGCTCTACAACAGCCTCATGCTCGCGCAGGAATACGGCGTGTGGCACAAGCTGCTTTTCGGAACCGATTTTCCATTCACGACGGTGAATGCGTCCGTCACCGGCATCCGCGCACTCAATGACATGCTCGAAGGGACGAAGCTGCCGCGGCTCGACGTGAAGCAGATCGAGGCAATGATCCATCGCGACAGCCTGAAGCTGCTCGGCCTGGAAAAGTGATCATGCCCACGCCCTCCGTCACCGAAGTCCGAACACCGCAGAGCCGCTGCCGCTTTGCGCTGGCGTGGTGCGACATCACGCCGCCCGCGGACATCTATCACCGCATGTGGGGCGCGGCGAAACACGAGCGCGCGACCGGAGTGCATCGTCCGCTGCGTGCGACCGCAGCGGTGTTCGAGCCGCTGCATGGAAATGGCGAACGGCAGATCGTGCTCGCACTGGATCATTGCGTGATGGGCGCGGTGGAGCACGCGGCTCTCGTGGAGCAAACAGCGAAGATCGGCGGCGTGGCGCAGGAGGAGATTCTCGTCGTCTTCTCCCACACGCACGGCGCGGGGCTGATGGGATTGGATCGGGCGGCATCGCCTGGCGGCGATTTGATCGCGCCGTATTTGAGGATGCTCGCCGAAACGGCGGGCGAACTGGTGAAGCGATGTCTCGGCTCGCTGAAGCCTGCGAGCGTCGTGTATGGCCGCGGTCGTTGCAGTCTCGCGGCGCATCGTGATTTCTGGGACGGAGCGCGCAGGGAATTTGTGTGCGGTTTCAATCCGGGAGCGCCGGCAGACGACACGGTGATCGTCGCGCGAGTCACGGCGGATGATGGTGAAGCGCTCGCGAGCATCGTGAACTACGCGTGCCACCCGACGACGCTTGCGTGGGACAACACGCTCATCAGCCCGGACTACATCGGCGCGATGCGCGAGGTCGTGGAGCGCGACACCGGCGCACCGTGCCTGTTCCTGCAAGGTGCGAGCGGTGAACTCGGACCGCGCGAGGGATTCGTCGGCGACACGGCGGTGGCGGATCGCAATGGCCGCGAACTCGGCTACGCCGCGCTGTCGGCGCTCACTGCGCTGCCGCAGGCGGGCACGAAGTTTTGCTACGCAGGTCCGGTCGTGTCCGGCGCCACGCTCGGTGCGTGGTCGCACGAGGCTCTCTCGTCCGATGCACTCACGACCAAAGCTGAGTGGAAACTCACGCGCTGGCACGAGTCGCTGAAGTATCGCCCCGGCCAGCCCACGATGGCGCAGACACAGGCCGAACTGGATCACTTTCTCGCAGACGAAACCACCGCGCGCGCGGCTGGTGATGCGGCCCGCGCCGCCGACTGCCGCGCGATGGCGGAACGAAAACAGCGGCTTCTGCACCGCATCCAACAGATGCCCCCGGGCGACTCGTATCCGCTGCAAGTCGTGCTGTGGCGCATCGGCGATGCGTTCTGGCTAGGCGTGCAGGCCGAGAGTTACAGCATCTTGCAGACGGAATTGCGCCGCCGTTTTCCCGACAAGGTCATCATCGTCGCAACGATTGCCGCCGACTGGGGCGCGTCGTATCTGCCGCCGCGCGAACTTTACGGCACCGGGATTTATCAGGAGACCATCGCCGTCGTCGCCGCGGGAAGTCTCGAACAGCTCATCGAATCCATCGCCCAACGCATGTCATGAAGATCACCAAAATCGAAACGCTCGTCTGCTACGCCCGGATGCGGAACTGGGTGTTCGTCAAAGTCATCACCGATCAGCCGGGCCTCATCGGCTGGGGCGAGGCGACGCTGGAGTGGCACACGCGCAGCGTTGTCGGCGCGGTCGAGGACATCGCACAGCTTCTCACCGGCGAAGATCCCACGCGGCCCGAGCACCTGTGGCAGATGATGTATCGCCAGCATTTCTGGCACGGCCACGGCATCGTGCGTGCGACGGCCATCGCGGGAATCGACCTCGCGCTGTGGGACATCGTCGGCAAGGTCGCAAACATGCCGCTATCGAAAGTCTTCGGCGGCCCGGTGCGCGACTACGTGCGGACGTATTGCCACCTCGGTGGAGGGAAGATGGAGGACTTTTACCAGACGCCCGCGGACAACGCGAAGCGCTTCGCCGACCTCGCGCTCGCGGCGGTTGCGGACGGCTTCACCGCTTTCAAAAGCATGGCCGTGCCGAGCACGATGCCGATCGAGGGGCAGAAGCCCGTGCGCGCCGCCGAGGCTGCGGTCGCTGCGATGCGCGACGCGGTCGGGCCGGACATTGACATCATGGTGGACTGCCACGCGCGCCCTTCGCCCGCGATGGGGCTGAAGTTTGGCAAGGCGCTCGATTCATACGGGCTTTATTTCTTCGAGGAGCCTTGCTGGCCCGAGTGCGTGGACGGGCTCGCAACGATCAACGCCGCGCTCACCACGCCCGTCGCCAGCGGCGAGCGCGTGACGAATCTCGAAGCCTTCAAGGAAATGTTCGACAAGCGTGCCGTCGAAATCTGCCAACTCGACATCACCCATTGCGGCGGACTCACCGCTGCGCGCCGCATTGCTGCGCTCGCGGAGGCGCACCGCATCGCCCTCGCACCGCACAATCCGCAGGGGCCGGTGAGCACCGCCGCGTCGCTGGAGTTTGGCTTTTCACAGCCGAGCTACATCATTTGCGAGACCGTTCACAACGACGTGCCGTGGCGGCAGGACGTGGTGGAGGAAGGATTCACCGTCGAGAAACAAGGCCGCATCGTGCGACCCAATACGCGGCCCGGACTCGGCATCAGCATCAATGAGGCCGAGGTGAAGAAGCATCCGTTCCAGCAGGAGATCGTGCTGCGGGAATTCAGCCCGGATGGCGCGGTCGCGGATTGGTGACGGCATCAGTTTTTTCACGAACGATGCACCCCACCAGAACACGCCATATCGCGCTCGCCGGACTCTGCATGGCGGCGCTGTTTGCCTACGTCACGCGCAATGCGCTCGGCGTCGCGGAGAGCACCGTGCGTGCGGATCTCGGCATCACAAAGGATCAATCCGGCTGGCTGATGAGCCTGTTTTTCTGGCCCTACGCGCTATGCCAGATTCCCGCAGCATGGGTCGGGCAGCGCATCGGTTCGCGAAAGGCGCTGCCATTGTTCGGCGTGCTGTGGTCGCTCGCCTCGGCGGGATTGGCGGCGGGGAACTACGTGGTCATGCTCATCATGCGGATGTTCATGGGCGTGTCGCAGGCGGGCTTGGTGCCCATCGGCATGGGAGCGATGGCGCGATGGTTTCCGCGGGCGGAGCAGGGCATCGCATCGGGATCTTTTGCGAGTTCCATGTCGCTCGGCGGCGTGATCGTTGCGCCGCTGACAGCGTGGCTCGTCGTACGGTGCGGTTGGCGCTGGGCGTTCGCGCTCTATGCGGTGCCGGGCATTGTGTGGGCGGTCTGGTTTCGCGGTTGGTTTCGCGATCATCCGGCAGAGCACCCGGAGGTGAACAAGGCGGAACTTCAATGGATCCGCGCTGGCGCAACGGAACCCGCCGCATCCACGACCACCGGCAACGTGGTGCCGTGGGAGCAAATCCTCACGAGTCCCGCGATGTTTTGGATCTGCGCGCAGCAGTTCTTCCGCGCGGCAGGCTACATTTTTTTCAGCACGTGGTTCGCCACGTATCTGCAGGAGGCGAAAGGCGTGAAGATCATCACCTCCGGCCTGCTCACCATGCTGCCGCTGCTGGCCGATGTCGCGGGTAGCCTGCTCGGCGGCGCGGTGTCCGACGCAGTATTGCGCCGTACCGGCAGCGTGCGACTCGCGCGCAAGGGACTCTCCATCGCCGCGATGCTAGCGTGCGCGCTGCTCACATTCTCGGCGTACTTTTTCTCCGATGTATTTGTGATCGTGCTCATCATCAGTGCGGGGACATTCTGCGCCGCGGTCGGCAACCCGTGCTCCTGTGCGGTGACGATGAACATGGGCGGCGAGCATGTGGCCACGGTGACAAGCATGATGAACATGAGCGGCAATCTCGGCGCAGCGCTGTTCCCGATCGCGGTGCCATGGCTGCTGAAGGCGACAGGAAACTGGAACGCCGTGCTGATCGGCTTCGCCACGCTCTACGTCGCCGCCGCCGCATGCTGGCTCATGCTGAAAACTGAACGCAGCGTGATCGAGCAGGCGCGGGTGAAACGGTAACGTGGCGCAGAAATGTAGCGCCGAACTCCGGCAGCGGGCCTCGCGAATTCGCTAGGCAAGAATCGCTTTCACGACGCTGCCATGCACATCGGTCAGCCGGTGATGACGGCCTTGGAACTTGAACGTGAGCCGCGTGTGATCGATCCCGAGGCAGTGCAGCAGCGTCGCGTGCAGGTCGTGCACATGCACGGGATCGCGCGTGATGTTGTAGCTGAAGTCGTCCGTCTCGCCGTAGGTCAGACCGCGCCTGATGCCGCCGCCGGCAACCCAAATCGTGAAACAGCGCGGGTGATGATCGCGGCCGTAGTCGTCCTTCGTGAGCTTGCCCTGGCAGTACACCGTCCGTCCGAACTCGCCGCCCCAGACGACGAGCGTGTCGTCGAGCAGGCCGCGCGCTTTCAAATCAGAGACAAGCGCGGCGCTCGGCTGATCGGTGTCGCTGCATTGACCGGGAAGCTGTTTCGGCAGCTTCGTGTGCTGATCCCAGCCGCGGTGGAAAAGCTGGATGAACCGCACGCCGCGCTCCGCAAGCCGTCGGGCGAGCAGGCAGTTCGCGGCGAACGTCCCCGGCGTGCGCGCCTCCGGGCCGTAGAGATCGAACGTGCTTTGCGGCTCGCGTGAAACATCCGCCAGCTCCGGCACGCTCGTCTGCATCCGGTACGCGAGTTCGTATTGGGCGATGCGCGTGGCGATTTCCGGGTCCCCAAACTCATCAAGCTGCATCTGATTCAGCTTCGCTAGATCGTCGAGCATCCGGCGGCGCGACGGCGCATCGAGGCCCGCGGGATTGGAAAGAAACAGCACCGGGTCATCCCCGGAGCGGAATTTGATGCCCTGATGTTTCGTCGGCACAAATCCGCTGCTCCACAGGCGATCGTAGAGCGGCTGGTCGGTCGGATTCCCCGTGCCATTCGAGAGCAGCACGACAAACGCAGGCAGGTCGCTGTTTTCGCTGCCGAGACCGTAACTGAGCCACGAGCCGATGCTCGGACGCCCGGCAAGCTGCGCGCCGGTCTGGAAAAACGTGATGGCCGGGTCGTGGTTGATGGCCTCGGTGTGCATCGAGCGGATGAAGCACAGCTCGTCCGCCACGCGCGCCGTGTGCGGCAGCAGTTCGCTGAGCCATCCGCCGGATTTCCCGTGCTGCGCGAAGTGGAAACGCGAAGGCGCGATGGGGAAATGTTCCTGTGTCGCCGTCATGCCCGTGAGGCGCTGGCCCCGCCGGATCGAGTCCGGCAAATCCGCACCGTGCCGTTCCGCAAGCTGCGGTTTGTGATCGAAAAGATCGAGCTGAGACGGTGCGCCGGATTGGAACAGGTAGATCACCCGCTTCGCCTTCGGCGCGAAGTGCGGCAACCCTGGAAGTCCGCCCGTGGCCGTGGCGTCGCTCGCATTCGCAGGAGACGGTCCGTCATTCAACAACCCCGCGAGCGCCGCAGCGCCGAGCCCTGCACGCCCGAAGAACTGGCGGCGGTTGATGAAAGGGCGGGCATCGGGCAGTGGGTTCATGGGGCGCGAATATTGTTGGTTACCCGCGTGGCCGACAATACGAAGCAAGAATCATGGTCGCTCCGGATTCCGCGCTTCGCTGCCGGTCGCCGGGTTACAATCGATGAGCGAGTTGGGAAGGAGCGGCGGATGCGGAGGTTGCGTCAGCTTTTGCGGCGCGGTGGAACATGCGGAAGAGGACTGGGAGGACGAGCAGCGTGAGCAACGTCGAGCTGATGATTCCGCCGATGACGACGGTCGCGAGCGGGCGCTGGACTTCCGCGCCGGGGCCGGTGGCGATGGCCATCGGGACGAAGCCGAGCGAGGCGACGAGCGCGGTCATGAGCACGGGGCGCAGGCGCGTGACGGAGCCGCGGAAAACGGCATCGTCCACGCTCGCGCCGTCCTCGATCAGCTTGTGGATGAAGGTGAACATCACGACGCCATTCAGCACGGCGACGCCGCTCAGCGCGATGAAGCCGACGCCTGCGGAGATCGAGAGCGGGATGTCGCGCAGCCACAGCGCGAGGATGCCGCCGGTGAGCGCCATCGGCACGCCGGTGAAGACGAGCAGCGCGTACTTCATGGAGCCGAATGCGGTGAAGAGCAGCAGCAGGATCAGCAGCAGCGCGACGGGCACGACGATTTGCAGTCGCGCGCTGGCGGAGAGCAGGTTTTCAAATTGCCCGCCCCACTCGAGCCAGTAGCCGGCGGGAATCTTCACCTCATTCGTGATGCGCTGCTGCGCGTCGGCGACGAAGCCGGCGAGGTCGCGCCCGCGCACGTTCGCGGTGGTGACGATGCGGCGTTTGCCGTTTTCGCGGTTCACCTGGTTGAGGCCGGGCTCGACCTTGAATGCGGCGATTTCGCCGAGCGGGATGAAGGCGGCGGATTTTGGATTTCTGATTTGTGAATTCGGGTCGAACGAAGCGTGCTTCAGTGCAGGCCCGGTTGTCTCCGTGCGCGGCAGCGGGATCGGAATGCGGTGCATGGCGTCGGGATTTGAGCGCAGGTTTTCCGGCAGTCGCACGACGATGGGGAAGCGGCGGTCGCCCTGGAAAAGCATCCCGGCTTCCTTGCCGCCCATCGCGATCTCCACGGATTCCTGGACCTCGGCGATGTTCAGGCCGTAGCGGGCGAGCTTGGCGCGATCGATCTCGACGCTGAGCACGGGCAGGCCGGTGCTTTGCTCGGTTTTCACGTCGGCAGCACCGGGCACGGTGCCGAGCACTTTCTCGATTTGCTCGGAAGTCGCAGCCATCACTTCGAGGTCATCGCCGAAGACCTTCACGGCCAAGTCGGCACGCACGCCGGCGATCAGCTCGTTGAAGCGCATTTCCATGGGCTGCATGTATTCGTAATTGTTCCCCGGCACCTTGCTCGCCGCTGCCGCGATGTTCGCCACGAGTTCCGCTTTCGGCATCCGCGGGTTCGCCCATTCGGAGCGCGGTTTGATCATGACGAAGCAGTCCGCCACACTCGGCGGCATTGGGTCGGTGGCGACCTCGGCGGTGCCGATTTTTGCGAAGACCTCCTTCACTTCCGGCACGGTCTTGATCGCTGTTTCCAGCGCGCTTTGCATCTGCACGGCCTGCGTGAGGCTGGTGCCGGGAATGCGGAGCGCATGCATCATCACGTCGCCTTCATCGAGACGCGGGATGAACTCGCTGCCCATGCGCGTGGCTAGCAGCAGGCAGAGCACGACGAGCACGGCGGCGCTCGTGACGACGATGCCCCGCGCGGCGAGCACGGCGCGGAGCGCGGGCTCGTAGATGAACCGCGCGGCGCGCATGAAGAGGTTCTCCTTCTCCGAGATTTTGCCACCGAGAAAGAGAGCGACTGCGGCGGGAATGAAGGTCAGCGAGAGCACCATCGCCGCGGCCAGCGCGAGCATCACGGTGTAGGCCATCGGACGGAACATTTTCCCCTCGATGCCTTGCAGCGACAGGATCGGCAGATAGACGACCATAATGATGCACACGCCGAAGATGGACGGCTTGATGACTTCGCGCGTGGCGTGGAAGACGACTTCAAAACGCTCGCCGACCGCGAGCAGCCGCTTGCGCTGGTGCTGCTCCTCGGCGAGCCGCCGGATGCAGTTTTCCACGATGATGAC
>Ga0105048_10004257_pt1 | contig 23354 bp, 21 predicted proteins | sample MAT05_FD_78382 | JGI IMG/M metagenome (GOLD analysis project Ga0105048, IMG submission 78382) | Freshwater microbial communities from Lake Fryxell liftoff mats and glacier meltwater in Antarctica - MAT-05 | ecosystem: Environmental > Aquatic > Freshwater > Ice > Liftoff microbial mat | place...
GTCGGAGCGTCGGAGCGTCGGAGGGTCGGAGCGTCGGAGCGTCGGAGCGTCGGAGCGTCGGAGCGTCGGAGCGTCGGAGCGTCGGAGCGTCGGAGCGTCGGACCGTCGGTGGTCACCTGTGGTCCGGGGGGCGTGAGGCCTGAGGGGGGGGCAGGGCAGCAGGCGTCAGGCGGCTGGATCGCCGCATGCAAATAAAAGAGACAGCGAGACGGGGTTGGGGCGGGCCGGCGGGGAGAGGCCAGGGCGTGGCGGGGCCGGCCCGCGGGGGAAGGACGGGTGGCGGGGAAGGGGAGACGGGGGAGGTGGGGTCGCCCGGTTGGACACCTGGCAAAGGGCGAACGCGACCGGGGGGACGCGTACGGCGCCACGTCAGGTGAAACGGGGGGAAGGGTGGCGGAGCAGCTGTCGCGCTGACAGCTGCTTCCGCCGCTCTTTCAGGCGGCTTCCATTGCGCCGTGGCACTTCTTGTACTTCTTGCCACTGCCGCACGGACACGGATCATTGCGGCCGACCTTCGGGCCTTCACGCACCACCTGCTTCGGTGCCTGCGCGATGGCTTTTCCGTCTTCGCCCGCGCGTCCTTCGATTGCTGCGCGGCGGGCCTGTTCCATCTTTCTTTTGAGACGCTCAGTCTCTTCCTGCGCTTCGCTGCTGCTGCGCGGCTGGGCCCGCATGATCTGCGAGACGAACTGCACCTTGATCGCCGCGAGCATCTTGATGAACCCTTCGTAGCCTTCGCGCTTGTACTCGAGCTTAGGGTCGCGCTGACCGTACCCACGCAGACCGATGCCCTGCCGCAGGTGGTCCATCGCCTTCAGGTGGTCCTTCCACATCTGGTCGATCGTCGCGAGGTACCGGACCTGCGAGAACCGATGCCACTCTTCGCCGTAGTCCTTCTCGCGATCCAGGTAGAGTTTCTCGACCCGCTTGTAGATCTGTTCCTGCAGCTCTTCCGACGTGCCCGACGGCTGGAACGTCATCTCGATGCCGAACGTGTCCTTGATGCCGCGGCTCAGCGCCTCGAGATCCCACGTGTTCGGGTTGCGGCCCGCCGCGTACGTCTCGGTGAGCCCGACGATCGCGTCTTCCACCGCGTCGAGCACGAGCTCCTTGAAGTCCTTCAGCGACACCATGCGCTCACTGCGCGACTTCACCCGCGTCTTCGGATCTTCCGTGTACTCGACCAGCGCAACCCCAGCTCCCGCCGCCAGCACTTCGCGGCGCAGCTTGTAGATGGTCTTGCGCTGCTGGTTCATCACGTCGTCGTAGTCGAGCAGGCTCTTGCGGATGTCGAAGTTGTGCCCTTCGACCCGCTTCTGCGCGTTCTCGATCGCCCTCGAGAGCCACTTGTGCTCGATGACTTCGCCCTCTTCCATTCCCAGGCGTTCCATCAGCGACGTGATCTTCTCAGAGCCGAAGATCCGCATCAGCTCGTCTTCCAGCGACAGGTAGAACTTCGACATGCCCGCGTCGCCCTGACGGCCGGCACGGCCTCGCAGCTGGTTGTCGATGCGGCGCGACTCGTGGCGCTCGGTGCCGAGAATGAACAAGCCTCCGAGCCCGATCACCTCGTCGCGCTCGGCCTTCGTCTGCTCCTTGAACTTCGCCAGCAGCTCTTCGTAGCGCGCGTGGTGCGCTGATTTCGCCGCATCGAAGCCCGCCAGATCCACAGCGGCCCCATCAACCCCCGCCGTTGGCGCCTCAGGCACGGGCCCCACTTCATTCTTCGCCATGTTCTCGGCGTTGCCACCGAGAAGAATGTCGGTGCCTCGGCCGGCCATGTTGGTCGAGATGGTGACCGCGCCCTTGCGGCCTGCCTGCGCGACGATGTCGGCTTCGCGCTGGTGCTGCTTCGCGTTGAGCACGTTGTGCGGCACGCCCGCCTTCTTCAAGAAGGTCGAGAACACTTCGCTCTTGGCGATGCTGACCGTACCCACCAGCACCGGCTGTCCCTTCTCGTGAAGGACCTTGAGCTCGGCCGCGGCCGCTTCGAACTTCTCGCGCTCGGTCTTGTAGACGACGTCTTCGACGTCCTTGCGCACCATCGGCCGGTTGGTCGGCACCACGCGCACGTCGAGGCTGTAGATCTTCGCGAACTCTTCCGCCTCGGTGTCGGCGGTGCCCGTCATGCCCGACAGCTTCGAGTACATGCGGAAGTAGTTCTGGAAGGAGATCGTCGCGAGCGTCTGATTCTCGTTCTCGATCGTCACGCCTTCTTTCGCTTCGATCGCCTGGTGCAGGCCGTCTGACCAGCGGCGGCCCGGCATGATGCGGCCGGTGAACTCGTCGACGATCAACACCTCGCCGTCTTTCACCACGTACTCGCGGTCGCGCTTGTAGAGGGTGTGCGCGCGCAGGCCCTGCTCGATGTGGTGCAGGTACTCGATCTCTTCCGGCGCGTAGATGTTCGCGATCTGCAGGCGGTGCTGAAGCTTGTCGACGCCCTGGTCGGTCAGCGAGACCGAACGGTTCTTCTCGTCGAGCAGGTAGTCCTGGTCGGGGACGAGGCCGTACAGCACCTTGTCGACCTTGCCGTACTTGTCGGTCGCGTCGTCGGTGGGGCCCGAGATGATGAGAGGCGTGCGCGCCTCGTCGATCAGAATCGAGTCGACCTCGTCGACGATCGCGAAGTTGAGCTCGCGCTGCACGTAGTCCTGCAGGCGGAACTTCATGTTGTCGCGCAGGTAGTCGAAGCCGAACTCGTTGTTCTGCCCGTAGGTGATGTCGGCGCGGTACGAGTCCTGGCGCTGTTGGTCAGACAGGTCGTGAAGAATGCAGCCGGTGGTCATGCCCACTGACTTGTGGATGCGGCCCATCCATTCGGCGTCGCGGCGGGCGAGGTAGTCGTTGACCGTGACGATGTGCACGCCGCGGCCGCTGAGCGCGTTCAAGAATGACGGCAGCGTCGCGGTCAGCGTCTTGCCTTCACCAGTGCGCATTTCCGCGATGCAGCCCTGGTGCAAAAACATGCCGCCGATGAGCTGGGCGTCGAAGTGGCGCTGGCCGATGGTGCGGCGCGACGCTTCGCGAACGAGCGCAAAGGCCTCGTAAAGAACGTCGTCCAGAGACTTGCCGTTGCCGACCTCGGTCTTGAGGCGGGTCGTCTCGGTCTTGAGCCCGTCGTCGGTGAGCGCCTTGAACCGGGGCTCGAGCTCGTTGATGCGCGCGACCTTCGGCCAGGCCTTTTTGAGCTCGCGCTCGTTCTTGGTGCCGATGATTTTGCGCAGCGTCCACTCGATCATTTTGTCAGTGCTCCTACCCGCGCCTTCTGTCGCAGAAGGCGCGGGAAAGCCAACGGAAATGCGGCTGGCAAGGTAAGACCCAACCGACGATGCGCAACCGACGTTCCCGTCATCCGGCCGGTCGACCGATGCACTCGACCAATAGCGCGGCCCCGCCGTCGCCGCCGAAGGTGCGCCTGCCCTCCATGCCCTTGACCATGCTCGCTCCCGAGCCCGGCCGTTGGTTGTGGACGTGCCGGGCCGGCTTCGAGGCCCACCTCTTCGAAGAGCTCGCCTGGCAGAAGACCGAGCCCCGCCTGCTGGGGCCTGGCCTGATCGAGTCCGACGCGGCCGAGGCGCCTCCCGTCTTTGCGCGGGTCGGCTTCGAGGTCAGCGACGTCGTCGGGTCGATCAGCGAGCTGCGTTTTCCCGACCAGGCGTTTCACCTGCAGGTCTGGGAGCCCGACACCGACTTCCACCACCGGTTCGCGAACCTGGCCGAGACGGTGACCTCGGCGGCGAAGCTGCCAGCGCACGCGCTGGCCGATGCGGCGACGGCGCTGAAGCTGGGCTCTTTGCTGTTCCAGGTCTGCCTCGTCGACGACGGATGCTGGGCGGTGGGTGAGATCCGCGCGCGCGATGCGCTGAGCCTGTCTGCGGGTGGCCGCCACCGGATGCGCCGTGAACGGGAAGCGCCGTCGCGCGCGTCGATGAAGCTCGAAGAGGCCCTCGACTGGTTGGGCGTGAGTCCGGGCAAAGGCGAAGAGTGCGTCGACCTCGGAGCGGCCCCTGGCGGCTGGACCCAGCGCCTCATCGTCCGCGGAGCGAAGGTGATTGCGGTCGACCCCGCCGACCTGGTGCCCGAGCTCGAGAACCACAAGAAGGTCGTACACATCAAGGCCAGCGCTTTCACCTTCGAGCCCGAAGAGCCTGTCGAGTGGTTGTTTTGCGACATGGCGTGGCGCCCGCTCGAGGTCGCTCAGCTGCTGGGGAAGTGGGGCCGCCGGAAGATGGCGACGGTGCTGGTGGCGAACTTCAAGCTACCGATGAACGACAAGAACACGATGCTCTGGCGCATTCGCCACGTGCTCGCCGAAGGCAACTGGGAGCAACTGAAGATGCGCCAGCTGTACCATGACCGCGATGAGGTCACGGTGACGGCGGTCGCGCGCAAATGAGAGGGTTGCTTGGCCTGCTGCTGGTGTGCGGCTGCGTGACGGCGGCTCCGCCACCGCTGGCGCCAGTGAAGCCGAGCAACGTGGCAGAAGACGCGCAGTTCGTGCGCGGCAAGGCAATCATTCGCGATGCCCACTGCGCGAAAGAAAAGGTGACGCCGCGATCCGACGCGAAGCTGCGGCGGCCGGCGGCGAACGTGACGCTGCGGTTGTACGTGGGGCGAGAGAACTTGCCCGTGCCGGCGAACGCGGTGATTCAGACGGACGCCGAGGGGCGGTTCGACGGGTGGCTGAAGCCCGAGACCTACTGCGTGGTGTTGGGGACGCGATCGCGGGAAGCGGGGAGTCTGCCGGCCGCTCCCGAGTCGGTGGCAGGGCACGCGGTGAGCGCCGAGTGTCTGAAGGCGCTGGAGTCGAAGTGCGACGGCGAGCTGGTCATCGGAGCGAGGCAGCAGGAAGTCTGGGCCGATCTCAACGGCCGCACCTGCGCGTGGAGCTCGCCGTGCCCTGAATTCGTGCCGGCTCCCGCCGCGATTCCGTGAATGGGCAGGCGGCTCATCGGAAAAACCTGGATCGCCGCCGGTTCGCGATCGCGTTGGCTGCTATGACTGCTGCGGACGCTGAGCATGGACCCCCTGAGCACGTTGCCGCCGCTCGATGCGCGTTGGGTGGAGCACAAGGCGCAGGGGCTCGTGTTCACGAGAAGCCCGACCGAGCTGACGTTCAGGTTGTGGTTCCCCGAGCTGGTCGGCAAAAAGCACCTCGAGATCTTCACTTTGCGTGTCGAGGCGCGCGCGGCCCACTGTCACGTGGCTGGGCCATTCGCCAAGCTGTTCACCGGCGACGCGCGCAGCTTCTTCTTCGACGACAAGGTGCTGTTTCTGTCGGTGGGCGGCTTCGACGTCGAGCACCGGACCCTGATGCAACCGCACGAGTGGGTCGAGAAGAACGTGCGCGCGGCCGAGGCGCTGCAGCGCGCCATCGACGAGGCCCGCGAGTTCTTTCGCGATGAACACCTGCCCGAATTCGACTTGAAGTCGGGGATCTTCGAGATCTTCGTGAAGGACTACAAGTTCCACAAGCGCGAGTTCCCGAACGCCAAGAGTGCCGCCGAGGAGTTCTGTCGGCGCTTCGCAGACAACAAGAAGTTTCAGGAGCTGTTTCACCCCGAGCTGTCGGCCCTGCGCTACTTCGCGAAGTGATGCCCGCCCACAAGAATCATGAAGCTTTGGACAAGCGCCGGAATGGACGCGCCAACGTCGAAGGCCATCGTTCGGTTTCAGGCGAGCGGGTCAAGTTGCTCGATGCCCGACGCTTGCCCGCTGCCCTGGGTTTACGCTCGACCTTGAAGGCACAGAAAGTTGGCCGTTTCGCGCCGGCGCCCGCCGCGGCTCCTTCGGGTCTCTGCTTGCGGGCCCCGGGTCCCGCTTGTTGTACGCCGTCGCGCGCGCCCAGCTGGGGGCGGGTTGGCATGTTGGCTGCTCAGGTCCCATGCTCAACATTCACGGAGCGTCCCCATGTCGTCCAGAATCGAAGGCAACAGCGTCCCCTCGCAGCTCGCCCCGCACGAATCAGAAGCCGACGTTTGTGTTCCGGCCACCCAGGCGCGGCCGCAGCCGAAATCGACGAAGAACGACGTCGTCGACTACCGGAACCAGAAGTGCGCAGACATCGTCTATCGCCTGGACAACCCGAACGCCGATCCTAAAGCGCAAGGCTCGACGCAGGAGCAGGTGAAGCAGGTCTCGTCGATGGGGCTGATGACCAAACTCGCGACGGATCGGGCGACAGGAACCAACGTCAAGCAACTGGAAGCAGAGGTGTTGAAGCACCTCGATGCAACGCCCCCCGAAGTTTCGGCGCCCACCGAGAGCGCCAATTACAACAGCACCATGAAAGGCGTCGGTGCGAAGGCCGCTTTCGATTACTTCGTGAAGAATCCCAACGCGGTCTTCGGCGCGTCGGGCATCACCCTTCACCCGCCAACTACCGAGCTCAAAGACGGCGCCCGCGTTTTCCTCGCCGAGCCTGGCGTGACGCCGCCGGTCTACGCGCCCATCGAGGTTCACATCGATGAAGCTGCGCGCACCGTGCGAATCACCACCCTCGACGGCCACCCGCTTCGTGGCGTCAACCAGTTCAGCTTCGACGAGAATGTGAAAGGCGATTGCGAGCTGCGTCAGTCCTCGCTGTTTCAGCTCAGCTCTTTCGCGTCGGAGCTGGGTTCAAAAGGGATGGCGGCCGCACAGAAGGCCGGGGTGCCCGGCGTTCAGAACCCGATCGAACGGCAGCACCAAATCTGGGAACGGGCCCACGCCGACGTCGCTGACCACGCGGGTCGCCGATGAGCGCTTCTGACCTGCTGTTGTACGACGGGAACTGCCGGTTGTGCGGTGCCTCGGCGCGCACCTTGCGCGCCTGGGCGCGCGGAACACTCGAGCTGAGGTCCTTTCGCGATGCCGACCTTGCGAACGATTTCCAGCTCTCGGTGGAGCAGTGCGAGCGAGCCATTCACCTCGTTCGCAGTGACGGGCGGATCGAGGCTGGGGTGGGCGCGTTGATGGGTGCGCTTCGTCACCGCTGGTTTTCGCCGTTGCTGGCCTGGGTTCGATGGCCAGGAATTCGGTGGGTGGCCGACCAGGTCTACGCGCTCGTCTCGAAGTGGCGATTCCGCATCGCAGGGAAGACCTGCGATGGGGGTTGCTCGATCTACCGCTGACTGCTTCTCAGCCGAGGCCGTTTTCGGTCATCCACCGTTCGGCGTCGATCGCGGCCATGCAGCCGGTGCCGGCGGCGGTGACGGCCTGTCGGTAGTAGTGGTCGGCGACATCGCCGCACGCGAACACGCCCGGGATGTTGGTGACCGTCGAGCCGGGCTTCACCTTCAGGTACCCGTTGTCGTGGCTGTCGATGATGCCCTTGAAGAGCTCAGTGGTCGGCACGTGGCCGATGGCGACGAACACGCCGGTGGCCTTCACCACATTCGTCTCGTTGGTCTTGAAGTTCTTCACCATCGCTCCGGTGACGCCCTTCGCGTCGCCGACGATTTCGTCGATCGCCGAGTTCCAGAGGAACTTGATCTTCGGATTCTTCAGCGCGCGTTCCTGCATGATCGCCGAAGCGCGCAGGGTGTCGCGGCGGTGGATGACGGTGACCGAGCTGCACATCTTCGTCAGGTAGGTCGCCTCTTCCATCGCGGTGTCGCCGCCGCCGACGACCAGCACGTCCTGGTTCTTGAAGAAGAACCCGTCGCACGTCGCGCACGCCGAGACGCCCTTGTTCATGAAGGTGTCTTCGCCCTTCACGTTCAGCCACTTCGCCGCCGCACCGGTGGCGATGATCACCGTCTGGCTGAGCGTCTCTTTGCTTTCGCCAGTCAACCGAAACGGCCGCTGGCTGAAATCAATCTTCGCCACGTTCTCCATGTGGACGACGGTGCCGAAGCGTTCGGCCTGTGCCTTGAACTTTTCCATCAGGTCGGGGCCCGTCACCGACTCGGGGAAGCCGGGGTAGTTCTCGACGTCGTTGGTGATCATCAGCTGCCCGCCGGGCACCCGCCGGGGATCCGCGTCAGCGGGGCCTCCCGCGAACATCACCGGCTTCAGGTTCGCGCGCGCCGCGTAGATGGCCGCCGTGTAACCAGCAGGACCCGAACCGATGATTGCGACCTTGTGAACCTCAGCCATGTTGCTCCTTGTAGAGAAGGGCACAAAGTAACTGCCCCTCGAAACGCGTGCTACGAACTACCCAAGATGGACGTCGAAATCCTGCGAAAAGTGGCGCTGTTCGAGGGGCTCACCAGCTTCCAGCTGAAGAAGCTCGGAGCCGCGTTGACGCTGGTCGAATTCCCGATCTCGAAGCACATCTTCAGAGAAGGTGACGCTGGCACCTCGATGTTCATCATCGCGGAAGGCAAGGTTCGCATCTCGAAGATGGTGCCCGGCATCGGCGAAGAGGCGCTCGCGATTCTCGAGCGCGGCCAGTACTTCGGTGAGATGAGCTTGATCGAAGACGGCCCGCGCTCGGCCGACGCGATCGCCCACAGCACGTGCAAGCTGTACGAGCTGCAGCGCGACAAGCTCGACCAGGTGATGTTCACCGACAAAGAGCTCGCCTACGTCCTGCTGTGGACGTTCGTGCGAACGCTGTCGGCGCGGTTGCGTGAAACCAACGACAAGATCAGGGCTTTTTTCGCCCTCTCGTCATTCGGGCCGCGCTGACGCCACGCCCAGAAGTAGCCGGTTTGCTTCCCTGACCACCCCTCGCGTATGTCCCCCCGGCCCCTCGTGCCCAAGCAGGTGAAGTGATGGTCCGCAGTCTTCCGGTCTGGTTCTTCGCTGCCCTGCTCGCAGCGGCTTTCGGCTGTGGTGCCCCCAAGAAGCTGGTTCCGGTCGTCGACTCCGGCACTCCCATTCTTCCGATGGAGACGTGCTTCGACAACGACGGCGACGGCGTGCCCGGCACGGGTGACTGCACCAACGAGCCCGAGCGCGACTGCAACGACAATGACCCGATGGTGAAGCCCGGCGGCACCGAGGTGTGCGACGGGCTCGACAACGACTGCGACGGGATGATCGACGAAGGGCTGCCGACCACCAGCTACTACAAAGACGCCGACGGCGACTCGATTGGCTCAGCCGAAAAGACGGGCGAAGGCTGCGCGGCTCCTCCGGTGGGCTCGGTGACGAGCAGCGGCGACTGCAACGACAATGACAACAAGGTGCGGCCGGGCGTCGCCGAAATCTGCAACGACGTCGACGACGACTGCGACGGCACGAAGGACAACGGGCTGCCCTTTCAGGAGTTCTACGTCGATGCCGACGGCGACAGCTTCGGCGACGCGGTCGGCATGCCGGCTTCCAGCTGCCATTCGACGGTGATGGGGCGCGTCCCGAACAAGGCCGACTGCAACGACGCCAACCCGACGGTGAAGCCCGGGGTCAGCGAGCTCTGCAACAAGGTCGACGACAACTGCGACGGCCAGGTCGACAACGGAATCTCTTTCCAGAACTACTACCCCGACGTCGACGGAGACAGCTTCGGCAGTGACGGCGCGTCGCCGGAATCCTCGTGCGCTCCTGTCGCGGGCAAGGTGACGAACAACGCCGACTGCAACGACAGCGTGGCGACGGTGAAGCCGGGCGCCCCTGAGGCGTGCAACGCCATCGACGACAACTGCAACGGCCAGGTCGACGAGAACCTGTCGTTCGCGAGCTACTACGTCGACGGCGATGGCGACGGGTTCGGGAAGTCGGGCAGCACTGCCCAGAGCGCTTGCCTCCCCGTGACGGGCAAGGTGACGAACGCCACCGACTGCAACGACGCGAACCCGACCATCAGGCCGGGAGCGACCGAGCTCTGCAACGGCGTCGACGACAACTGCAGCGGCGCGGCCGACGAAGGGCTCACCTTCCAGACGTACTTCACCGACAGCGATGGCGATGGCTACGGCGCGGGCACTGGTCTGAGCGCGTGCCTGCCGCAGGCCGGCAAGGTGACGAACAACACCGACTGCAACGACGGCAACCCGATGATCAAGCCGGGCGCCGCCGAGACGTGCAACGGGGTCGACGACAACTGCAACGTGCAGGTGGACGAGGGCCTGACCTTCGTCGACTACTACCCCGACAGCGACGGCGACACGTTCGGCAACAAGAACGCGACGCCGATCAATGCGTGCAACCCCGTGGTGGGCCGCGTCACCAACAAGCTCGACTGCAACGACGCGAACTTCGTGATCAAGCCGGGCGCGACCGAGGTCTGCAACGGCGTCGACGACAACTGCAACGGCAACACCGACGAAGGGCTGACCTTCGTGAGCTACTACACCGATGCCGACGGGGACACGTTCGGCGCCACCACCGCGGTCGCCCAGAGCAGCTGCGCGCCAGTGCTGGGCAAGGTGACGAACAACACCGACTGCAACGACGGTGTGCTCGCGACCCACCCGGGCGCGATCGAGGCGTGCAACGGCGTCGACGACAACTGCGACGGGCTGATCGACAACGGCACGATGACCCAGAACTACTACCCCGACGGCGACGGCGACGGGTACGGCGCGGTGGGCAGCACTCCGATCAACTCGTGCAACCCGATCGCCGGGCGCGCCACGAACAACACCGACTGCAACGACGCAGTGGCCTCGGTGCACCCGAACGCGATTGAGGTCTGCAACGGCGTCGACGACAACTGCGCGGGCGGCATCGACAACGGGCTCAGCTTCCTCAACTACTACCCTGACGCGGACTTCGACGGCTTCGGCTCGTCGAGCGCGGCGGCGCAGAGCGCGTGCGCGGCGGTCGCCGGCAAGGTGACCAGCAACACCGACTGCAACGACAGCAACGCAGGCATCAAGCCGGGCGCGACCGAGATCTGCAACGGTCAGGACGACAACTGCGTGGGCGGCATCGACGAAGGGTTGCCGACGACGCCGTACTACACGGACGGCGACGGCGATGGCTTCGGCGCGGTCGCAGCGGCGCCGGTGAACAGCTGCGGCCCGGTGGCTGGCCGGGTCACGAACAACACCGACTGCAACGACGCGAACGCGAACGTGCGGCCGACGGCGACCGAAGTCTGCAACGGCATCGACGACAACTGCTCGGGCGGCACGGACGAGGGAAACCCGGGCGGCGGCGGAGCGTGCGGCACTGGCCAGGCGGGCGTCTGCGCGGCGGGCACTTCGACCTGCACCAGCGGCTCGGTGATCTGCGTGAGAAACACCGCGCCTTCGGCCGAGCGCTGCAACGGGCTCGACGACGACTGCTCGGGCGCGGCGGATGAGACGTTTCCCACCAAGGGTGCGGCCTGCAACGCGGGCCTGGGCGTCTGTCTGCGAACCGGCACGAACGTGTGCACGGCGGATCAGCTGGCGGTGACCTGCAGCGTCACGGCGGGCAGCCCGACGGGGGCGGCGTGCGACGGCCTCGACAACGACTGCGACGGAGCGGTCGACGAGCCTGCCCTTTCTTCCACCACCGACGTCAGCACGACAGCGTGGTCGGACGTCGAGGTCGAGCCCTTCTATTACACGTCGTCCAGCTGCGCGGGCGGCGCGAACTTCACCGGCACCGACGCGCTGTTCGGTGGAGCGATGGCGATGGCCGGCAGCACCGGCGGCATCTACTTCCAGCCGCTGTCGTTGACGGGGGCTCCCGCAGGTCCGTTGGGCACGGGCTCGAGCCTCACCTACATGGACATCGATCTCGCGCAGGCCGGTGACGGCTTCATCATGGCGGGCCTCTTCAAGTACTCGGGCGCCAACTACGACATCGACCTCTATTACATGGACGCCGTCACTGGCGTGAAGCGCGTCCAGCTGTGGAGCCAGTTCGCGGCGCCCGGCACCCTGGATTCGTTGCGGCTGCTCCGCGGCGATGGTCGCCGGGTGACCCTCATCTGGCGCGAAGCGGGCATCGGCTACAAGCTTGCGCGGGTCGAGGCGTGCCCTGTGAGCGGTTCGTGGGAAATCCGAAATCCGGGCTGCGTGGCGGGTGCGCTCACCGCCCCTTCCATTCTCGCCGCTACAGCGAGCCACGTCGCCGGCCTGGGCGCCGACTCGACGCACCAGGACTGGGTGGCGAGCCAGACCTGCCCGGGCGCCGGCACGTACCGGAAGATGGGGCTGTCGTGGCTCACCACGGCGGGCAATCTGACCACCTTCACGATCGACGAAGACGGCCTGTTCAAGAGCGCCGAGACAGTGGTGCGGACGTACACGGGCACGCAGACGATCGACGCGCCGGACGTGACGTACTTCCGCAGCGGCACCACCGACAGCTACGCGGTCGCGTACGTGATGCGCGATACGGGCACGACTCCCAGATCCGACCTCGAGTTCTGGCTGACGACCTCGCCCAGCTACCACTTCGCCTACCTCAGCTTTGCGACCGCCAACCTCGCGCAGTCGATTCAGCGGCCACGAATTACACCCACGGCGACCAACCTGCTCATGTCGGCGGTGCGGTACGACGTCGACCCGACCGGCACTGCGTTTACGAAGCAGGTGATGACTCGCCAGACGGACCTCATGGGCATCAAGACGCCGGCGGGCACGGCGGTGGAGACGACGGCCACCACGGGCTCCTGCACGGGGCAGCCCGCCTCGTGCCGCCCGGGCAACAAGGACGGGTTCACGAACTGGGCGCCTTTCGGGAGGCTGTACTACTCGGGGTCGGGCTCGACTCCGGTGGGTACTTTCACCAGCGTCCTGACGTGTAACTGACCGTTTCATAGGTCGCTCGTTCGCCTGCGGGACTGTATTTCTGGGGCCGCTCGTTCGCCTGCGGGACTGTATTTCTGGGGCCGCTCGTTCGCCTGCGGGTCCCATGCGGGACCCGCTGAAGCGGCTCTCTGGAGCGGCCCGGGGGCTGGGGTGGTGTTGGCTGAAGCGGGTCTCTGGAGCGGCCCCGGTTCGCGGTTGCCTCCCGGAAAGGGGTTTGTTACACGCCTCAGCGCCTGCGACGCGGTCCCGGTCGAAGGCGGCAGCAAAAATTCACACACGATCGTGCTGAAACCCCGGTGCTTTCTGGATCGTCCAGAAAGAGGGTCTCAGTGCCCCATCAAGCGATCGTGGAGGCTCAACCGAACCGCAGCATTCAAAAAGAGAATTGACCGCAATGGACGAGACGAATCAGCAGCAGCAGATGGCTCCCGCAGGTGGCATCACGATGCGTCAGTTGCTGGAGGCCGGCGTGCACTTCGGCCACCAGACCAAGCGCTGGAACCCGAAGATGAAGCCGTACATCTTTGGCGCCCGCAACGGCATCTACATCATCGACCTCCAGAAGACCGTGGCGATGGCCCGTGCGGCCTTCCGCTTCGTCGCCGACATCACGTCGCGCGGGGGCTCGGTGCTCTTCGTCGGGACGAAGAAGCAGGCGCAGGACGTGGTTCAGGAAGAGGCGGCCCGTTCGGGTCAGTTCTTCGTCACCAGCCGCTGGCTGGGTGGCACGCTGACCAACTTCAAGACCATCAAGCAGGGCATCGACCGCCTGAAGACGATCGAAAAGATGAAGGAAGACGGCACCTACGATCGCCTGCCCAAGAAGGAAGTGGCGAACCTCGAGCGTGAGCGCTCGAAGCTCGAGAAGAACCTGGGCGGCGTGAAAGAGCTGACCCGCCTGCCGGGCTGCATCTACGTCATCGACCCGAAGAAGGAGCAGATCGCCGTTCACGAGGCCACCCGCCTCGGCATCCCCGTGATTGGCCTCGTCGACACCAACTGCGATCCCGATGGCATCGACTTCGTGATCCCCGGCAACGACGACGCGATCCGTTCGATCAAGCTCTTCACCTCGAAGATCGCCGAAGCGGCGATCGAAGGCTCGGCCCGGTACAAGGCGTCGGGTGCGGCTGACCGCGACGCGCAGGAAGATCGCAAGCGCAGCACCGGTGGCCGTGACGAGGGCGATCGCCCCCGCCGCGCTTTCCGCCGCGATCAGGCGCCGGGCAAGGGGCCTGTTGTCGAGATGAAGGCTGGCTCGTCTGCCGAGCCCGCGCCCGAGATGATCCCGGAAGCGGCTCCCGAGGCCGCTCCGGCTGCCGAAGCGAAGCCCGAGTAATTTCGTTCTCGTTTTTCAAGGGTGCCCGAGATGGCTCGCGAAGGCGGGTCGTTTCGGGCCTCTTTCCTCTAACCTTTCAAGAGAGAATTTCCATGGCTGAGATCACCGCCACGATGGTGAAGGATCTGCGCGAGAAGACGGGCGCGGGAATGATGGATTGCAAGCGGGCCCTTTCAGAGTGCGCCGGCGACTTCACCAAGGCCGAAGAGTGGCTTCGCAAGAAGGGCATCAGCAAGGCGGCCAGCAAGGGGTCGCGCATCGCGGCTGAAGGCCTGATTGGCCTGTCGACTTCCGCGGACGGCCGCACCGGCGCCCTCGTCGAAGTGAACTGTGAGACGGACTTCGTCGCGCGGAACCCGGACTTCGTCGCGCTGACCAAAGACATCGCCGACCTGATCGCGAAGAAGGGCCCGGCCGACGTCGCGGCGCTTCAGGAAACCGACTGGAAAGACGGCAAGAAGGTGAAAGACGTGCTGGCTGAGTCGATCGCCAAGATCGGCGAGAACATCTCGGTGCGCCGCTTCGCCCACTTCGCGCTGCAGGGCACGACGACGCTGGGCAGCTACCTTCACAGCAACGGCCGCCAGGGCGCGATGGTCGAGCTCACGGCCGCCAACGACGGCGCCGCGAAGCACGAAGCGGTGACCTCGGTGGCGAAGGACCTCGCGATGCAGGCGACCGCGATGAAGCCGCCGTACCTGAAGCGGGAAGAGATCCCGGCCGACGTCCTCGAGAAGGAAAAAGACATCTACAAGGCAGAGCTCGCGGCGGCGAAGAAGCCAGAGGCCATCTGGGACAAGATCCTCACCGGCAAGGTCGAGAAGTACTTCGAAGGCGTCAACCTGGTCGATCAGGTCAGCATCAAGGACGACAAAAAGAAGGTGAAGAACCTGCTCACCGACGCCGGCAAGGCCGCGGGCGGCGACGTCAACGCCACCCGCTTCGCGCGGTTCGAGGTCGGCGAGGGCATCGAAAAGAAGAAGGAAGACCTGGCCGCGGAAGTCGCCAAGACGATCAGCGGCGTCTAACCAGCCAGATTCATTGAGGTTCAAGCGCAGACCGTTTCCATACGGCCTGCGCTTTTTCTTTGCGGGCGCCAGGCAGCATCTGCCCGGCAACATTGGGAAATCCACCACGACAATCCTCAAAGCGGGGGCCGCGAGGACGAGAGCCGTGAGCAAAGTGCACAGCGCAGGAAAAGGTCCCGGAATCGTGATCCAGAGCCGAACGGGCTCGGGCGCGGTGCGCGTCGCTCCCCGTGAAAAGCGCAACGAGGCGGTGGTCGAGCTGCTCGATGCGTCGGGCGGCATCACCCAGATTCGCCTGTCGGGCGACGAGCTGCGGCTGCTGGCTGCGCAGCTGATGAAGGTCGCCGCCCACCTGCAGGCGATGAACCTGGCCGACGAAGTGACGCAGATCTGAAAGAGGCAGAAGCTTGCTGCCGCGGGCCCGCACCTCCAGTAGAAGCTCGGGGTCATGGCGTCGACCGTTAAGACCTCTGGCTACAAGAAGATCCTCCTCAAGCTGTCGGGCGAAGCGCTGGCCAAGGAGGGCGAGTACGGCATCAACACCGAAGTGATCTCGCAGATCGCCAGCGAGGTGAAGGAAATCGTCGAGTCGGGAGTGCAGCTGTCGATCGTGATCGGCGGCGGCAACATCTTCCGCGGCGTGAAGGGCGCCACCCAGGGCATGGATCGCGCGAGCGCCGACTACATGGGCATGCTCGCCACCTGCATCAACTCGATGGCGCTGCAGGACGCGTTCGAGCGCAAAGGCGTGCACACCCGGGTGCTCTCGGCGATCAAGATGGAACAGATCAGCGAGCCCTACATTCGCAGGCGGGCGGTGCGGCACCTCGAGAAGGGCCGGGTGGTCATCTTCGCGGCTGGCACCGGCAACCCATACTTCACCACCGACACGGCGGCGTCGCTTCGCGCGATGGAAATCAACGCCGAGGTGATCTTGAAGGGCACGAAGGTCGACGGCATCTACGACGCAGATCCGAAGAAGAACAAGGCGGCGAAGCGGTACCGCACGGTCAGCTACCGCGAGACCCTGGACAAGAACCTTCAGGTGATGGACGCAACGGCGATCGCGATGTGCATGGACAACAAGCTGCCGATCATCGTCTTCGACATGACGACGCCGGGAAACATCGTAAAGGCGGCGAACAACCCGCAGGACATCGGCACCATCGTTTGGACGGGCGAGACAGTTTTCGCTTAAGCGACAAGGGAGCAACGACATGGGATTGCATGACGACGTGGTGAAGGGCCTGGGCACGGCGATCAACAAGACGATCGACGACCTCAAGCAGGGCTTGGCGAAGATCCGCACCGGCCGCGCGAACGCCGCGATGCTCGACAGCGTCCGGGTCGACAACTACGGCACGCCGACGCCGCTGAACCAGTGCGCCGCGCTGGGCGTGCCCGAGCCCCGCTTGATCACCGTCAAGCCGTGGGACAAGGGCATCATCAAGGAAATCGAAAAGGCGATTCGCGACGCGAACCTGGGCCTCAACCCGATGAATGACGGTGAGATCATCCGCGTTCCGATTCCCGCGCTCACCGAAGAGCGCCGCAAGGACATCGCGAAGCAGGTGAAGGCGAAGGGCGAGGACCACAAGGTCGCCATTCGCAACGAGCGCCGCGACGCGAACGAGAAGCTCAAAGAGCTCTTGAAGGTGAAGACGATTACCGAAGACGAGAACAAGCGCGCGAACGAGAAGGTGCAGAAGGAAACGGACGCGGGCGTGAAGACGGTCGAAGACCTCGTCATCAAGAAGGAAAAAGAAGTCCTCGAGGTTTGAGCGGTTGGCGCGCGCGCTGGTCGCCGAGCCTTCGCTGCCCATCTCTGCCGCGCTGAGGAAGTTCCTCGAGAGCGCGCGGCACGAGGTGGTGGCGGCGCATTCGGTGGCCGAAGCGGTCGAGGCGCTCGCGGGCGACCAGGCGCTGGACGTGGTGTTCGCCTCGGCGTCGGGGAGCTTCGACGGCGAGGCGCTGTGTACGCGGGTGAAGACGCTGCGGCCGCTGTGCCCCGTCGTCCTGGTGTATGCGCCCGAGGAAGATCGCCCGGAAGACAGGGCAGCCCACGTCGGCGCCGATGCGTTTCTGTTGGGGCCGCTGAAGCGCGCGGCCGTGGTGTCGACCTGCCAGCTGGTGCTGCGCAACGCGGGGCTGAAGTCCGAGCTGATGAAGGCTGTCGAGCTGCCGAAGGCGCGCGAGGCGAAGCTGCTCGAAGCGACGGCGCGGCTCAACGGACACCTGTCGGAAATGAAGGGCCGCGAAGACCCGATGCGCCAGCGGATCCGCGCGCTCGAGGAAGAGGCGGTGTCGCTGTCGGCGCAGGTCGGGAAGCTCAAAGATCAGCTGAACCAGGCGGGCCCCGCGGTGCCGACGCCGGCGGCCGAGGTCAGCTTCTTGAAGCGCTTCCTGCCGCTGGAAGTGAAGCGCAGCCGACGGTACCAATACCCGATTGCGGTGGTGCTGGTTGGGCTCGACCGGCTGGAAGAACGGTTGGCCGGCACCGAAGCGCCTGAGTTCCAGCGGGCGGCGATTCGAGCTGAGTCGATTGCCGGCATTCACAAAATCATTCGCGACATCGACCTCACCGTGCCGTTCGCCGACGACAAGTACCTGGTGCTGCTGCCGCACACGCCGCGCGACGGAGCGATGATCGTCGCCTCCCGCCTTCAGGCCGAGCTGTCGAAGATGGCGTCTTTTGACGGCGGCAGCGCGTCGGCGGGCGTGGCGTCCTACGAGCCGAAGTACTGGACGAAGGAACACGTCAGCTTTGGCGGGTTGATGCGCGAGGCGACGGCAGCGTTGCTCAAGGCGCAGGGAAGCGGGGGCGGGCAGGTCGAGGCGTCGCCGATGCCGGGCAAGCCGAAGCGCGATCGCATCTCGCTGGGTTAGAGCTTTACCGAGGCTCCGCTGGCGGCCTCGACGCACGTCGAAATCCAGGCGTAGAGCTCGAGGCCCTTGCCCTTGTCGTCGAGCCACCTTCCGGTCGAGGGCTCGAAGTCGAAGTGGATGCCGGCCCCGTTGCCGGCGACCCAGAGCTGGCGCACGGCGCGCTGGGTGTTGACGACGACCTTTTGCCCGGACTTGTTGCCGGTGACCGTCACCATGTCGCCCGTGCTGTCGGCGTCGAGCGCGTCGGGGTCGACGGTGTCGAGGCCTTTGAGGAGCCGCTTGAAGACGTCGGCGACGAGCGTGTTGTAGGCGGCGTCTTCCAGCATCTAAAGCGACTCGAGCAGGGGCTGCCCGGGAGGCGCGTAGAAGAGAAGGGAGGCTTTGAAGGGGCCTTCGGGGGTGGTCGGCGCGGTGAGCTCGAGGCCGAGCACGGTGCCGGGGGCGAAGGGCTTGGGGAAGCTCGGCAGGCCGAGCAGGTGGGCGGTGATCGAGCCCATCGACGGCTGGTGGCCGACGAGGACGAGGGAGTCTTCGGTGTTTTCGCGGAGGAGGGCGTCGATCGCTCCGACGGGGCCGTCGGGCAGCAGGGCGCGGTGCGAGCGCAGCGGGCCGTCGTAGCCGATGGCCTGGGTGAGAATGGTCGAGGTCTGGACGCAGCGGGTCAGCGGGCTGGTGAGGACCAGCGCGGGCGCTCCGAGGCGTTCTTTCAAGGCCCCGAAGTGGGCGCGCACGGCAGCCCGGGACTTGGTGGTCAGCGTGCGGGCCTCGTCGCCCAGCCCTTCGGGGATCTCAGCGTCGGCGTCGGCGTGTCGTACGAGGAAGACCTTCACAGTTCGAGCAACCTAAACCAAAGCCGCTTCTCTCGCGTCAAAGGATTCGGGCAGGATTGCGGTCGTGAACGGCTTTCGGCTGGGGTTCGTGGGTTTGGCGTTGCTTTCAGGGTGCAAGAGCAACCCGCGGGCCGATGCCGGGGCCGTCGCCCAGGTGGCCGCTGAAGCCGAGGCTCCGAAGGGCTGGGCGCTGACGCCTGCGATGCTCGAGGGGTACGTGGGCTACCAGGAAGCGTTGCTGGTGCAGTTCGGGAAGGCGACGCCGCCCAAGTGGGACGGCGGGCTGAAGGTCTTCGAAGACCCGGGCATCGAGGCGAAAGCAGACGCTGACGAGCTCGCCCGGAAGAGGGCGGGGCTGACGGCCGACGACGTGGTGCAGATCGAAGCGATGGTGGCGCGGGTGGCGTCGCGGCGAATGACGTACCGGCTGTTGGGAGGGGACCAGCCGCCGCTGAGCCCAGGCGACCCGGAGCAGTTGGCGAACCAGCCCGAGGTGGCGCAGGCGGTGGCGATGCAGGAAAAACTTCAGAAGGAGACGCAGGCCCTGAGGGAAGAACGCGAGGAGTTCGGCAACCAGAACATCGACGTCCTGCTGACGCGTGAAGGGCCGCTGCTGAAGAACTGGGCGCTGATGATGGGCGTGCCTGAGCTTGCTGAGTCGCGGCCGCGGTGAGCGCGAAGCTCGAGTTGGCGCAGTTCGCCGCGCTGCATCCGTGGCCTACGGAGCATGCGGCGGGAAGCGGGTGGAGTGGTTCTGGACGTACGACCTCGACCTGACGCCGCAGGCGCTGTGGCCGGTGCTGGCGGACTCGTCGCGCATGAATCGCGCGCTGGGCGTGGCCGAGATGAAGTTCGAAGACCGCGACGGCGTGCGGTACGGCAGCTCGAAGCCGGGCGGGGTGCCGCACGCATGGGTCGAGGTGCCGTGGAACTGGGTGGTGGGGCAGTGGCTCGAGTCGGTGCGGCTGTACGAGCGGGGCTTCTCGAAGGTGGTGTTCGCGGCGTTTCACCTCGAGCCGCTGGGCCCGGCGAAGACGCGCGTCTACGTCTACTTCGGCGCGATTCCGCGTGGGCTTGTCGGCAGGGTGGCGCTGAAGCTCGGGTTCCCGTCGCTCGAGAAGGGCTTCGCGAAGGTCTTCGCCGAGGTGGTGGAGAAGCAGCCGAAGCGGGCGCCGCTGGCTGTCGAGGCCGAGGCGCGGCTGATGACTGTGCGCGATGCGCTGTACGCAAAGAACCAGCATCGGGCGTCGGTGGATGCGTTGATCGACTGGGTGCGGGTGGGTGACGAGCAGGACCTGCACCGCATCCAGGTGCGCGAGCGGGCGCGGGCGTGGAACCTGGATGAAGACCGGTTGTTGGGCGTCTGCCTTCACGCGACGAGGCTGGGGCTGCTCGAGCTGTCGTGGGATGCGGTGTGTCCGCACTGCCGGGGCGTGGCGGAGGCGAGCGCGAACCTTGGCGGGCTGCAGGCGAACGCGGCGTGCGAGACGTGTCAGATCGACTTCGGCACGGGCGCGTCGGAAGCAGTGGAGATTACCTTTCACGTGCACCCGTCGATTCGGCACATCGAGAAGCGCACGTACTGCAGCGCCGAGCCGGCGACGAAGGAACACATTCGGGTGCAGCGGGCGGGTCAGCGAGCAGCCCGGAGAACAGCCGGCCGACGCGGCGGCGACGGTGCGATTCGTCAACGACTCAGCGGAAGAGAAGCGGTTCATCGTCGAGGCGTCACAGTGGACGGATTTGGCGCTGTGGCCGGGGCGGCTGTTGAGCTTTCAGGAGTTCCGTGACCTGTTCAGCGAGGAGTACCTGAGCTCGGACGTGCAGCTGGCGATCGGCGAACAGACGATCATGTTCACGGACATGGTGGGGTCGACGGCGATGTACGCGCAGCGCGGTGACCCGGCGGCGTTCGTCGAGGTGAAGCGGCACTTCACCGATGTGTTCGCGATCGTCGCGAGGCACCGCGGCGCGGTGGTGAAGACGATTGGTGATGCGGCGATGGGGGCGTTCAACAGTCCGCTCGATGCGGTGAAGGCGTCGCTCGAGATTCACCAGTGCTTTCATCCGGGCCGCGCGGATCTTCCGTCGAAGCTGCGCATCACGCTGAACACCGGGCCCTGCATCGCGGTGAAGCTCAACACCGGCATCGATTACTTCGGCCACACCGTGAACGTCGCCGCGAAGCTGCAGGGGCTCGCTGAGTCGTTTCAGATCTCGATGAGCGACGCGGTGTATTCGGCGCCCGGTGTCGCGGAGTGGTTCGCGTCCCAGGGCGCGGCCATCGAGACCCTCGCGTATGTTTCCAAGGCGCTGCCTGAGCCCGTCGGCGTGAAGCGGTGGTCTGTGTTTCGGGCGCTGTGATTTTGTCCTGGGGGAGTCATGAGAAACGTTTCGCTTTCGCTCGTTGTGTCGGCCTTCGTTGCTGGCTGTCTCGAATCGCCCCTTCCGAGATGCTCGACCGAACTGCGTAGCAGCTGTTTATGGGGTTGAGCCGGGGGTCTTCACGCCGAAGTTCGGTGTACCCAGGAACCAGCTTGCGCCGAGGTTCTCGCTCGTCTCGTTGTGGCCCGTGATGCCGTTGCCTCCAGTCTTCGTCTCGCCGAGCTCGTTGTAACAACCGCGGACGTAACTGGTGGAGTTGGCGAAGCCTGCGTCCGCAAGAAGGGTTCCTGAATCGAACACCTGCTGCGCCGCGACAAGGGTGTCGTTCAGATAGGTGCCAACACCCGTCTTGTCCGTGCGGATACCGTTGCCGTAGATGAAGTAGTCGACGTCTTGAACGTTCGAACCCTGCACGCCATCCCACTTGTAGAGGATCAGATCCTCGGAAGCGTTGGTCAGAAGGCCAGCCGCCTGGTTGAGGTGCCAGACACCACGCATGTCAGGGACAGTCGCGCTCTGGCCACCATCGGTTGGCGGAATCTCGAAGTCCGGCATCGCGTTCGCGCAATTTCCCGCGGCGCAGAACGAGGTCGCCCCGTTGATCGCAATCACGCGAATTTGTCCGGCTCCGATTGAGGAGCCGGCCGGAAACTGAATGTCGAAGTCGGTGAACGCCTCGCCGCAGGTTCCGCCATCGATCAGGATCGCGTGGTTGTAGTAGCGGCAGTCGCTGAGGCCGTCCGGGGAGATGAACGTCGCGTTGTAGATGCGGTAGTCCGAGAGGTCGACCGAAGCATTCGTCGGGTTGTAGATCTCGATGCCTTCGTTGTTTCCTGGCTGCGTACGAACCTCAGAGAAGACGATGTGGTCGGCGACCGCGCTTGCGCCGCAGGCCAGGACGACTCCGCCGCCGCCGGCACCGCTGCCGCCACCGACTCCGCCGCTGCCGCCACCGACTCCGCCGCTGCCGCCGCCAACTCCGCCGCTGCCGCCGCCGACTCCGCCGCTACCGCCGCCGACTCCGCCGCTGCCGCCGCCGACTCCGCCGCTGCCGCCGCCGACTCCGCCGCTGCCGCCACCCGAGCCCGAGGTCGCCTTACAGACGCCCGCCGAACAGAAAGGCGTGCCGGTCGAGCACTTGCTGCACGTCGCGCCACCTTTGCCGCACTCAGTGTCCGCGGTGCCTCCGACGCACGTGCCACTCGCCGAGCAACAGCCCGTGCAGTTCGAGGTGCTGCAGCTTCCCGTGCCGGTGCTGCTTCCACAGCCCACGGCGACCGAGAGGAAGACTCCAAAGACGAACCCGACCACGACTGCTTGTTTGGCTTTCATGCGATCTCCAAGGTGATGACGTGCCGCGGGACTAGCATGGCCGCCATGTCATTCGCACTCGTCCTCTTGTTGATCAGCTCCGCTGCTCCCGTCACTCCGAAGTCACTGAACTCCGCAGGGATGGACAAGTACAAGGCGAAGCAGTTCGTCGAGGCCATCACCCTGTTTCAGCAGGCGATCGAGCTCGGCGACAAAGAAGCCCCCACCACCACGCGCGAGAAGGTCGACCGCAACCGCGCCGTCGCGCTCGCGCACTTCAACCTCGCCTGCGCGCAGTCGCTGCTCCGCAAGGCCGGCCGCGTCTGTGACGGCGACGCCTACCGCAGCTCGATCACCGGCCACCTCGAAAAATCCGTGCTGCTCGACCCCAGCCGCCTCGATCGCGTCGCCGTCGATCGCGACCTCGAGCCCATTCGCGACACGCTCGCCTACCAGTCGATGGTCGGCCTCTCGCCCTCGCGCGAGAAAGACCTGCCCGCGCTGCTCGCCAAGGTCCGCTTCTGGAGCCCTGGCGAAGGCGCCTACGGTTCCTTGAGCCAGCTCACCTTCGCCGCCAACGGCACCATCACCGAGACCACCAAGGTGATGGAAGAAGGTTCGGGGAAGGTCGACAGCAAGACGCTGAAGGGCAAGTGGACGCTGACCGGCCGGAAGCTGTCAGTGACGATCGACGGGAAGACGCGCGACGGCACCATCGGCGAAGACGGGAAGCTCGACCTTTCTGGCGTGGCGTACCGCGACGAGCCATCTGAGTGCGGGGCCTGATTTTGGGGATGACTCGCGCAGCTCCACTGCTGCTCGTCTTCACCATCGCCTGCAGCGGGCTGTACTCGCGCAACCCCGACGGCGGGAACACCATCGTCACCGGCCTCGGGCCGCCGGTGTGCATGCGGACGCTGTCCGATTCGATTTCCGTTTCGTCGCCCGCGGGCAA
>Ga0105048_10004259_pt1 | contig 23352 bp, 19 predicted proteins | sample MAT05_FD_78382 | JGI IMG/M metagenome (GOLD analysis project Ga0105048, IMG submission 78382) | Freshwater microbial communities from Lake Fryxell liftoff mats and glacier meltwater in Antarctica - MAT-05 | ecosystem: Environmental > Aquatic > Freshwater > Ice > Liftoff microbial mat | place...
TTAAAATTTTATCTTTAAAAAAATCAAAAATGAAACTTTAAAAGAAACTTTATCCTAAAATAAAAAGAAAACCTTTAAAATTCCCCTTTTCGGCAATTAAAAAAAAAAATACCCTAAACAATTTATCCCTTTCGTAATCAAAATTATAAATGAAAATTTTGATTACTTTATAGATAATTTAGGGGATTTTTCTTTAAAATACATTCCTCATGATACTTTTAATCCCTTTCAAACAGTTGAAATCATGATAGAAGCTTGCAAAATTTATGAGTTACTATCCGAAAAGAAAAGAAATGAAATTTTATATTTTTTTACTCATCATTTAAATGACGATAATGTGTATAGCTGCTTAACTTATGCAAGAGAAGAAGCAGTCACAGATCTAAGGCTTATATGCTTAGAATACATTCAAGTAAATACAGGGATTATAATTAAAGATCTTATAGGCTCCCCGCTTTTGATCTCAATTAATGAGCCTAAAATATCTTTTGATGAATTATCCTTCCATATTAATTCCCTTTCAAGGATCTATCATCGACATATTGAGATCAAATTGAATCTTGATAATCCAACTTTAAAGGATTTGGAAAATTTTTTAATCAACCATGGTCATTTTATTAAATCATTGACTCTAGATGGTATTGATGATAATTTTCTTGAAAATTTAATAAATTATGTACCTAATCTTGTTAGAGTCAATATTCGTTCAGAAAAAATAAAAAATAGGGGCCTAACTCATTTAAAAAATTTAAATGAGTTAAAAAAACTTTCCATTTGCTGTAAGAATTTAAGTCAGCTCCCAAACATATTACCCTTTAAACTCGAAATATTATATCTTGGAATTTGTTATAACCTGACTTCAGATTCGATTAATTTACCAAACTCTCTAAAAGTGCTTACACTTCATTATTGTACAAAGTTAAGAGTTTTACCAATTTTACCTGAAGGTTTAATAAGCCTGGATGTTAGATTCTGTAAAAATTTAGTATCGATCTCTGAGCTACCGCAAAGCTTAGAATTTATTGATTTCTTAAATTGTGATTCACTAAAAGTTGATGAACTTTTAAGAGTTTTATCTTCTCTCTTGGATTTAAATTTTGCTAAAGGAGTAGAAATTGCGGCGCAATTAAATATTAGAGATTTTGTAAAACTTTCTAAGTTAATCTTTGAAAAAGCAACTCTTGAACATATTGTTAAACATTTTTTAGATATCCAAATGGCAGTTGGAAGCGAAGAAATGAGTCCATTTATGATTAAAATTTTCAAGGAAGATTTTAATCACTTTATAGAAAATCTTGAATTATTTTCCTTAGCAGACATGCCTCAAGAAATTTTTGAGAACGAACCTAATTGGAAAAAGCTGAGTTCATGCGCTATTAATAAACGATCGCTTTCAAATAAAATTAACAACGACATGTCTCTTGAATTGGATGATATTCCCGGAATCGAAATTGATGAATTATTGACCCTTTTTGAGGCAATTAATTTTACCGATAAAACAAGCCCAGGATTTATTGACAGTAGTAAATTAAATCTAGATGGTGAGCCTACTCGTATACAGACCCTAAGAAAAGGAATGAAATTATTGCTGAAATACATAGCTAAACAAGAAAATCATTTGGGTGTTCCAAAAGATGATCATGAACGTATTCAATGGTACAAAAAACTTGAGATCGCTCTTAAACATGTTATTAAGTTAGCTAACGAATCATCTGAATTAACAACAGTAAACAATGAAATTTCTAGTATTGGAGCTGTTGGATACCGATGTGGTTCTAGATGGATGAAAGAAAGCTCTGACGCGATCAAAAATTTAAAAGATAATATCACACCTGATATCGAAGGTATTAACGAATTAATCTATTCTTGGCTTGAGGGTTATATTCAAGGTATTGTAGAGCAAATGATTTTAGAATATTCCGAGGTAGTAGGACGATCTTTGCAACCTCATCTATTTAATTATATTGCAAAAGTCATGATAGGTGAGGGGTTTTCACTATCCAATATGATCGTTGATATCGACGATGTTTTTATTCCTGACTTGATTAAACAAATACCTCATGATGAAATTAAAGAGAGAATTAATACATATTTTATACCTATCAATTTGGCCAAATTTATTCGAAACCAGATTCATGATCTGTTAAAAATAAAACCTGCCTTTGGAGATCTTATTCTAATTCCTTTTCAAGAGTATGCTGAAAGGAAACTTGAGCCTAAAATTAAGGAGATATATCACTCTTTAGAGAAGAAGCAACTTATCAATGGAATAATAAAAGTTAATTCTCTTTTAAATGAAAATCGCATACTAGATGCTATTTTAAACGATAATAAAATTGAGCTTGAACTGATAAACAGAACTGATCGCATGACATTAGTGCGGTTATCGCAAGTTATAAAAGGCCTAGAACAGGAAGAGAAGCTAACTAAAATGGAAGAGGTTGCACTCAATCTTAACTACTATAAATCCCTTTTAGAGAACAGGGAAGAATTTAAAGAAGATATAAAAACTTTAGGCAATCTAGTTGCTAATAATCAAATCAGATTTGAGATAGATGAGCTTGTCAACGAGTATTTGGAAAGTGAAAATCTTGTAAAAGTCAATTTAGATACTTATGAAGTAAAAGTCACTCTTATTGGGGCTTTAAAGCTACTTGAGCATTTGCAATTTCTCTATAAAATAAACATCTAAATTAAAATGCTTCGGTTGCAATCCAATACGGTATTTTTAAAATAAATACATAAATATAATAATATTACTTGATTTAATAAACATAATGCGGAATAATAATTTTCACTATTAATTTTTAACAAGGATAATTCAATGTTTATCATACCATTTTTGTTTGGCCCATCTGGTTTTAGTCAACTAGCATATAAAAGCACCAAGGTTGAAATACCTATATGGTTAAATACCGATTCTGAGCGTATACGCCTATATAAGGGGTCACAATACTATGATCAAGCCGTTGAAACTCTTCCTGGGCATAATATCAAAACTGAATTGCAACCTTTTTTTGATAGAATGGGAATTAGAAAGGATCTCATCGTTGCGGAAACGTATAACCTTGGAATCTGCGCAGCTCAAGGCACGAATTTTTTCACTAAAGGTGATGCTATAATTTATGTAACTCCGAATTTTCAGTATGTAGATAAAGATGCTTGTCAATGGGTAATGAAACACGAAACCTCTCATATTAAAAATAATGATTGTTTCACAATGCAGTTAGTACCTGCTATTTGCACAATAGCTGCAGCTACATTCTCAACTTTCCAAATGCAATTACCTGTCATTCCCTCAATCCTCATTACTATTACAGTAGGAATTATTGCTCAAGCCATATTTTCTACATATCGTGAAGGAAAAGCTGATGATCTAGCAATAGCTGAGAGTTCTGTTGAGGAATTAAAAGGTGGAAGACGATTTTTGATGGCTTGTAAAGAAGTTAACTTAGAAGCTCGCAAAACAACATGGACGAAAATAGCTATTTCCTCTTCTGGAGAAAATAGATTTGATATTTTACATCCTTCTACTGCAAGCAGACTAAGAAAAATAGAAGATGCCCTTCAACATCAACACATAGAAATTGATGACCAAATAGAATCAGAAAAAATTAATAAATTAATTAATTTTATTGATGTTACTCAATTAACATTGGAAGATGAATTGAAAAAGCTAGGAACACTTGAATTAATAACGGCAATGTATCATTAAATTCAAAACCTTTACAAGCCAAGGTGCTGATTTATATCACAAGCCTCTTTTCAAACTAGCGCGAGGTACAGTAGCTGAGATAAACTACTGTACCTTAGAAAACACCTTGTATCTTGAACATGTAAAAAAAAATATTGCAAGATTTTGATCTAACAATTAAGAAAGAATCTTATTTACTACCCAAGGTATTTCATGCTTTCTTCAATCACTTCCCAATTTTCAGAAAGTAAAAGATTAGGGTATTCAAAAATACCTAGTTCTCCAACACCAAAAATAGCATTTATTTCGAATGTGCCAGAAGAAATATTGTTTATCATTTTTCGCAATTTGAATATTCCTGATTTGATTAACATCAATGAGACAGATAAAAAATTTAAAAAAATAACAGATTTAAACAACCTATGGGAAATTTTCGTTAGCTGCTTAAATATTTGTCATTCAAATGAAGAGCATGTTTTATTTAAGAAAATAGTCTATCACTACTACAGGAATTTAAGATTTATCGCAAAAATTGAAGAGAAACATCTTGCAACTAGGATATATCTTAAGAAAACAAAACCTGACAAATCTCCCACTGTTGAAAATATTAAAAATTTATCAATGAGTCTTAAATGGGTCGATAAATGGAAATTCTGGCACTCTGTTTCCCTTTACAATACTGTTCCAAAGCTAAATGACAAAGAGTATATAAGACGGTCAGAGGAGTTTGCGGGTTGGATTTTATATGATGCAGTAGGACTTAATCAAATAAAAATATTAAATTGTCACCAATCAAATTTAAGTTCTTGCCCTGCTGAAATCTCTTTATTTCCATCTCTAAAAGGCCTTATTTTCTCTAGCAATTATTTACAGGAAATCCCGGAAGAACTTGGGATGCTAAACAGATTAATGCATCTTAATTTATCTAAAAATATTTTAAAAAAACTACCTGAATCTCTAGTCAATCTAAAAAATTTAACATTCTTGGACATATCCAATAATGATTTGGAGAATCTTCCCAAAATTTCAAAACTTACTAAATTAAAAAAACTGATGCTTTCAGACAATCTTTTAAGTAAAATACCTAAAAAATTACATCATTTAACAAATTTAAAAACACTTTTTATGTTTAATAATTTTATAAAGGAACCTCTACCTGTTCAAATTTCCACTCTTCCTTATTTAAAACATCTAGCCATTGATCAAAATCAAATGAGTATGGAGATTTGTGAAACAGCACCCAAAAGGTTAAATATTAAAATTATAAAATCGAAAAACATCTTGGGCATTTAAAGTTCCTTGTGAGTGTTTGATATAGCCTTTTTTTTTATGCCGACCATTCACTTAAGAGAAATTCTAAGCTACATATTTTACGCAAATTTTTAAGTGAACGGTCGACCAAAAAAATGGGTAGATTTGACGCTTACGCAAGCTTAAGACTCAAGTCACTACGGGCTAATATCAGTTAACTTGACGCCAAGTTCCGGGCTATAAAAATTATCTCAAACTCAAGGAATTAAAAGACAAAATGTGACTTTATAAAATGGTGTACTTTATTGGTTAAATCAACACCCTAAGGAAGACCCGATGGTTTTAACCGAACTCTCTCTTTAAAGCATCTGCTGGAAAGTGGCTTCATCCAATATGTTAACTCCTAGCGATTCTGCCTTTTCAAGCTTCGACCCCGGTGAATCGCCTGCAAGAAGAAAATCTGTTTTTTTACTAATAGAGCCCGTAACTTTTCCACCACGTGATTTAATTAAAGAGGAAGCTGCATCTCGAGTGTAGCTAACTAAATTTCCTGTTAAAACAAATGTCTTATCCTGGAAGATATGTCCTCCAAAAGAAATGACTTCTTCAACTTTTGGTTTAACACCATTTTCTAAAAATTTAGCCACTTCATTTCTATTTTTTGAATCTTGAAAATATTCCACAACAGATTCTGCTACCTTATCTCCGATACCATCAATTTCTAACAATTGCTCTTTTGTGATCTTAAGTAACTCCTCAACAGATCCAACTTTTTTTGCAACCATCTCAGCAGTACCGGCTCCCACATGCTTAATGCTAAGTGCCATAATAAATTTTTGCAAACTAATGTTTTTGGCGTTTTCAATGCTTTTGAGCAAGTTATTCACCGATTTTTCTTTAAAGCCGTCTAGTTTATAAAGGGTCTCTTCTGTCAAAGCAAAAATATCAGATGGATTTTTGATAAAACCTTTTGTGATCAGTTGCTCCACAACCTTCTCTCCCATATCTTCGATATCAAAAGCTACTTTTGATACGGAGTGAATCACACTTTTAAGGTTTTGATCAGGGCAATTTAAACTGTTTGGGCATTTGATAGCTACTTCATCAGCAGATTTTATTACAGCAGCCCCACAGCTTGGACAAGTATTTGGCATATTCCAAGCTTGACTACTATCTGGTCGTAAATTCATCTCGACACTTACAACTTTCGGGATCACATCCCCACCCTTCTCTATGCAGACAGTGTCCCCTATTCGTATATCTTTTCGCTCAATCTCATCCATGTTGTGCAAGGTAGCTCGTGCAATAGTACTACCTGCAACAAACACAGGTTCAAGTTCTGCAACAGGCGTTAAAACTCCCGTTCTACCAACTTGTACAGTAATGTTTAAAATGCGTGTTAATGCTTGTTCAGCTGCAAATTTATAAGCAATTGCGTATCTTGGGTTTTTGCCTGTAACGCCTAATCTTCTTTGTTCTTTTAATTCGTCTAGCTTGATCACTACCCCGTCAATCTCAAAAGGCAGATCGTTACGATGAGCTTTAATTTTTTCAATAAAATCCCAAATTTCATCTACATTATGGCATTTGGCCACAAACTCAAGTGACGGTAGGCCTAAACGATTTAATACATTTGGCAAATCTGACTGATTTTTCACATCGCAAGTTGATTCTTCTGCTATCCCGTAAAAAACAATCTGAAGTTTTCTTTTAGCAACTTCTGATGAATCGAGTAGTTTTAAAGAGCCTCCAGACGCATTTCGTGGATTTGCAAATAATTCATCACCGTTATTTTTTCTTATCTCATTAATTTCTTCAAAAGTTTTGCGCGGCATAAAAACCTCACCCCTCACCTCTAAGTATTCAGGGATGTTATCCCCCGTAAGTCTTAAGGGAAGAGATGCTATCGTTTTGGCATTTGTCGTAATATCATCACCCTTTTTACCATCCCCTCTTGTCAAAGCTCTTACAAAAGATCCGCGCTCAAAGCAAATAGAGACTGCTATGCCATCCATTTTGAGTTCACAGGAAAAAATAGAATGTTCTTTTCCGGTTAATTTTTGTACGCGCTTGATAAAGTCTGATAACTCATCTTTTGAGTAGGTATTAGCAAGAGAAAGCATCGGTGTTTGATGTTGAACACTAATAAAGCGAGGCGTTAAATTTTCGTTTACGCGCTGCGAGGGAGATGTGCCTGTAATCCATTCAGGATAATTTTTTTCAATCTCTTCCAATTGTTTAAAAAGATTATCATACTCTTGATCTGAAATATGCGGTGCGTTATCAGCATAATAGAGTTTGTTGTGATACCAAATTTTGGCAATCAGATGTTCGTAGTCTTGATGTGTAATATTTTTTATCATGAATTTACCAGAAATTAACTCTAAAGATCATTGTTGCAAGTGGCGCTAATCGGATTTTGATTCCTTTAGCGATATGGTTTTCATCGCAATCGATAAGAGGGTGTTTGTTTGTTTTTCCAGAGCCGCCATATTTAAGGTCGTCGCTATTGAAAATTTCAGTTATTGAAGCTACATGAGATAGCTTTAATGTATATTCTTCTTTGTATTCAGGAGTGAAGTTATGAATGCAAAGCAATTGACTCTTAGAGCTTTTTCTAAGATAGCTAACTGTACTATTTTTGGTATCAGTAAAATCAACCCATTCAAATCCCCTATAGTCAAAATCATGCTCCCAAAGGGCAGAGTTTTCGATATAAAGATGATTCAAATCTTTGACCATATCTTGCAGACAAAGGTGATTTGGAAATTTAAGTAAAAACCATTCAATCTCTGATTTGACAGACCATTCATTAAATTGCCCAATTTCTCCGCCCATGAAAAGGAGTTTTTTACCTGGCTGGCAGATCATATAACTATAAAGAAGTCTTAAATTTGCAAATTTTTGCCATGTATCTCCCGGCATTTTACCAATCAGACTATTCTTTCCGTGGACGACTTCATCATGTGAAAGAACAAGCATAAAACGCTCTGAAAAGGCATAAAGCAAACCAAAAGTTAAATCATTATGATGGTAATGTCTATAAAGCATATCTTTTGAAAAATAATTGAGAGTGTCATTCATCCACCCCATGTTCCACTTCATATCAAAGCCTAAACCGCCATGTTCAACAGCTGTTGTAATACCTGCAAATGAGGTCGATTCTTCAGCGATCATAAGAACGCCCGGAAACTTTTGATGCACAATCGAATTTAGGTGTTTGATAAATTGAATAGCTTCTAAATTCTCTTTACCGCCAAATTGATTAGGGATAAATTCATGTTGTTCACGACCATAGTCAAGATAGATCATCGATGCTACAGCATCGACTCTTAAGCCATCAATATGCATCATCTCAAATAAAAATAGAGCATTTGCAATCAAAAAGTTTGAAACTTCATGACGACCGTAATTAAAAATATAGGTGTTCCAGTGAGGATGAAAACCCTGTCTTAGATCAGCATGCTCATAGAGTGCTGAACCATCAAATTTGCCAAGAGAAAAATCATCTGTTGGAAAATGACCTGGTACCCAATCTAAAATGACTCCGATATTTTGCTTATGCATGTGATTGACAAACCATTGAAAGTCTTCTGGCTTTCCAAAACGGCTTGTCATAGCGTAATAACCTGAAACCTGGTAGCCCCACGACTCATCAAAAGGATGCTCTTGAATCGGCATAAGCTCGACGTGGGTAAACCCCATTTTAAGGCAATATGCGCTTAACTCTTCAGCTATTACTTTGTAGTTAAGAAACTCTTCATGATTTTTTTTCCAAGAGCTTAAATGCACTTCATAAACAGTCATTGGTTTTTTTAAGTCTCTTGATCTTTGACGCTTTGACATCCATTCATCATCATCAAATTTAAATTGGTGAAGATCAGAAACAATGGATGCTGTAGATGGACGAAGTTCTGCAGAAAAAGCATAAGGATCAGATTTTAATTTTAATTCATTTGCTTGGGTTTTGATTTCAAATTTATATTTTTCACCAGGTTTTAGTCCAGGAATAAAAATTTCAAAAATGCCTGAATGACCTAAACTCCTCATCAAATTGGCATGACCATCAAAATGATTAAAATCTGCTACTAATGAAACCCGTTTAGCACCAGGCGCCCAAACAGCAAAACTAACGCCAACTACGCCTTGATGGTTGATTGGGTGCGCTCCGAGCCTCTCAAAAATCCGGTAATGAACACCTTGACTGAATAGATACTGATCAAGCTCACCGACTGTTGGTAGAAAAGCGTAAGGATCGTGTGCTAGAAGCCCGCTGTGGTGATAAACACGATAATCTAAAGATGTTATGGGAGTTTCAACTTCATATTCAAAGAGTCCTGCACTATGCACTAAAGTAGCTTCTACAACTTTCCCCAAAACTTCTAAATAGACAGCTTCAGCATTTGGGCGAAAAAGTCGAATGAGTTGTTTTTTTTTGATAGTATGTAACCCTAAAAGGGTATGGGGGTCGTAAATATTACCCTCTATCAAACCTAGAACTTGATTTTTTAAATTCATATCTTCCAAATGCTGTAACGATTGCATGATTACCTTACTACTTATTTCATAAAACAATCGAAAAAGTAAGTTTTACCTTTTTCGATCTTCAGAACATCTGAGGGCGCATAATTTTTTGCTTTTGAATCAGATTTTTCTTTTAATCGAAAACTTTTGATCTCTTTTTGAAATTTTAAATCGATTAGAGTATCTGATTCTGCAAATAGGATCATACGGCGAATCGTTTTTTTACTCCACTCTAAATCAAGCAGACCCAAATTTTCACATCGAAAATGAAGAAAACGCCCTGAATGGAATTCAACAGGCAACCTGGTTAAAACCTTAAGTGTATGAGAATCAAAACTTACAAACAAAGAGGTAATCAATTCTGCACCATATGATAAAAGAGTCAGAGGTGATGCAGTAGTTGAATCAGGGTTTAGGATAGGTAGCTCAACTCCTTGATAATCATCACAAACAAGCCTTGGTGTCATTAAGCTCTTAAACCCAAGCAAAAAAAGTGTATAAAAAGGATCTAATAACTTAGTTACATCCCCTTTCTCAATTGTGAGTTCACAATTTTTAAGAAGGCTATTTTCTGATAAGTTTTCAACGCTCGGTTTAAGGATAGTTTGCCCGAGCCTTAACCAAATAGGAAGGATCTCTTTTAAACACCCACGTCTCTTAATCATCGTCCAATCTTGTGACTTATGAGACCCAAGAGATAATCGACTTAAGAGTGCCGGCTTGTAGACTTCATTATTCTTAATATCTTCGTATAAAATATAAGAGGTTTCATTTTCTTTGCTTAATTGAAAATCTGCAGAAATTAAATTAAATTGGATATGCTGATCAGGTTGCCTTTCAATATTAAGCCTCAAGCTTTTTCCATTCGAGTCTGAGGCTACCCTGTAGCGGAAGTAACCATTTGTACTTTCTCCAAAAACTACAATATTTCCCTTTTCCAAATCTAGTTGGACAGTAAAACATTTTACAGGTCCTTGAATATTTATCTTAATCTTTGCTAAAAGGGTTGGCTCTGAAGATGCCAGGTCATAAAGGCAAATAAGAGCCGGAAAAACTTGTAATGCATAGTTTGAGCCTGGAACAGGAGAGGTAGTTCCAGGTAAATGATCGAAGGGTCTTAACCGCTCGGCAATGGAGATCTGCATGATTTTATCCTATAAGTAAAGGATCCATACTACCACAGCCATTACATCAAATCAATTCTAAGTTTCCGCCTTTTTTAAACACAAAGACACAAAGTTATTAAAACATCTTAGTGTCTCCGTGCCTTTGTCTCTTTTTGTTTAAAAAAGGGGGAAACTTGGGGTTTAATTGAAGTCTTTGATAAGTAAATCTTTTGCAACAACGGCTTGATTTTTTAAATCTGAATATTGAATATCATCACCCGCATATTCTATTGCAAGATCTAGCGCTTGAAGTGAGCTATCTCTATCGTGAATTGCAAATAAGCATTTGGCAAGATAAAAATAAGGAACAGGACTATCTAATTTACAAATGGCTGCCATTTCATAGGCATCAATTGCCATCTCATAATTTCCTAAAAGTTGAGTAGACATGCCAAGACCAAGCCAATATTCATGGTTATAGGAATTTAGCGTAATTAAAAACAAAAAAGCATTTGCTGCATCTGCATAATTATGATGCTCAAATAATTTATATGCAGCTGCATAAAATTTAGCCATGGTCACATCTGAAAAACCCATTAGTTCTTGGGCGGATTTACCTTTCTCAAATTGTTTTTTTAGCCATTTTTTGTCTTTTAATTTTGCCTTAGCTTTTTTTGAAATAGTAAAGTCTGCTATGTCATCGTCCATATAAATGACCATAATATTTTATTGATTGATAGCGCAAGTTCTTTTTTATTTACTTGACGATAATATCTATTTTTAGGATAAACTCATAAATTAATCGACTTATAAAAGAGGTAATATAATGATAGATGCCCTAAAAGAAATCCCTGTTTTGATTTCTGAAATCTATGATTCGGCTAAAAATTTGGGCCTCAAGGGTTGCGCAACTGCTTTACTAAACAAAACATCTAGTGTTGCAATCGAGATTTTAACAGCTGGAGTCTATATCGTTTTATTGAATCAACATTCTTGGCTTATACTCCTCAGTTTTACAGCCGGAATAGCCTCACCTGATTACGTAATAGAAAAAACAAACAACATCTTGGCTGCAATATTTTACACGAAGGAACTTCCCCATTTAAGCAATACAGCTAAAAAAACTGAAAAAATTTGGCATAACATTAAAAATTTTTATAATTATGTAAAACCTATAGCAGTTGCAGGTTTTATTGGTTTGATGGCGCTACCTGTTTTAACAACTCAGCTTGTTGCGGTTTTTGCAGGTTTAAGGCTAGGCGGCCATTTCGGAAAAATGGCAGATACGGAAAGCTTCAAAACAAAATTCTCTTATGCTTAAAAAAAACAGGTGACTCCCCGAAGGGCTCACCTGCTTAATATTACAAATTAGAAATTATTCGCATGAAGAAGGTTTTGCTATTTCAGCGCAATTGTCTGATGAGCCTGTATGCTTCCAATAATATTTTGGAGTATATTTACATTTTTGCTCGCAAACCCATTTTTTACATGTTCTTGAATCTTCTACTTCGTAGTTTTCTTTTTCATAACGGCAGTATGTTTCTTTATAATGCTGTGGAACATATCTGCACTTATCTACTTCATAATACTTTGGTACATAACGGCAGCATTGTTTTTTGCACGGAACTTGTTCTTCAACACATTTCCATGAATTATATGGACATGGTTGTTGATGACACATCAATTTCCACTCATCGCATTCGGTATCTGGAACCTGAGGACAAGCAACTGGACAATCAGTTGCTTGATATGATTGATCGTTATAGTTTTGAGAATAAACGTTGTGTGAAATGATAAGGCCAAAAAAGATAGCACTTAATTGGATAAACTTTTTCATAGCACTCTCCCTCGCCGGAACGATTATAAAAATATATCACCTTTTGAATACATCACTCAAAAAGTGAGCTTTTAAGTTTCTTACCTTGCCTAAAGTGTCCCGGAAAACACTCATGGGTGTAATAAAACATCTAAACTTTACTATTACCTTTTTCCGATTATTGACAACATATTTTTTTATATTTAAACTCTAACTTACTAAAATCAAGCATGTTAAAAATCTATATGTAGAAATTAATTGGCATTATGTTCAAATGAATGTATCTTAATTTAAAAGAATCAAAGAGGTTTAACTAAAATGCTAACGATAGATGCTATTCAAAAACATTTAGGAAAAGAGAGTGAATTATTATTGAATCACGTATGTACTAAAGTCCCAAAAAACTCTTTATATTTACCAAGCAATAACTGGCTTGATGAGGTTCATACATATAGTGACAGACCCTTACGTGTGATTAATAATTTGCAAAGATTGTTTGAGCATGGACGCCTTAAAAGCACAGGTTATCTTTCCATACTACCTGTCGATCAAGGCGTTGAACATTCTGCAGGCGCTTCATTTGCACCAAACCCAGATTATTTTAACCCTGAAAATATTGTGAAACTTGCCCTTGAAGCTGGTTGCAATGCAGTAGCCTCAACACTTGGGGTTTTAAGCAGCGTAGCTCGTAAATACGCCCATAAAATCCCATTTATTATGAAGATTAATCACAACGAATTATTAACCTACCCAAATCATTACGATCAAATTTCTTTTGCAAATGTAGCTCAAGGATATGATATGGGTGCATGCGCTATAGGTGCAACCATTTATTTCGGGTCTCCTGAAAGCGATAGACAAATTAAAGAAATTAGCGAGGCTTTTTCAAAAGCTCATGAGCTTGGAATGGCAACAGTATTATGGTGCTATCTTCGAAATCCAGGATTTAAAGTAGACGGGGTTGATTATCATGAAAGCGCGGACTTAACAGGGCAGGCAAACCACTTGGGCGCAACAATTGGCGCAGACATTATTAAACAAAAATTGCCTACTAATAATGGGGGCTACAAAGCTCTAAATCAAAAAGGTAATAGTTATGGAAAATTTGATGAAAAAATGTATACGGATCTTTGCTCATCAAACCCTATTGACTTATGCCGCTATCAAGTGCTAAATAATTATTCTGGGCGTCTCGGATTGATTAATTCAGGGGGAGCATCAGGTAAAAATAATTTATCAGATGCTATACGTTTGGCTGTTATTAATAAGCGAGCTGGCGGAATGGGCTTAATTAGTGGAAGAAAAACTTTTCAATGCACATTTAAGGAAGGTATTGAAATATTTAATGCTATTCAAGATGTTTACCTATGCCAGGATGTCACTATCGCTTAAAAAAATTAATTTTCTTAAAATGGAGTTAAAAAATTCTTAATTACTGATTTTTTAACTCCCTTCTCTAAATGGAAAATATTTCGATTTATCTCTGAATTTGAAACTTTTTCTTTATTTTACTATCTTTTATTGAATACTCATGCTATCATCAACGTTTTACACTTTAACAAAAGTAAACAAACATGAGTTTTAAAGATTTAGATTTGCATGAAGGGATTATAAAAGCTATTGAGGAGCTCGGATTTACAGAACCGACACCAATTCAAGCCGAAGCTATCCCAATGATACTTAGCGGATGTGATCTCCGTGCTTCAGCCCAAACAGGTACCGGCAAAACAGCCGCTTTTATCCTTCCTGCGCTGAATAAATTAACTGTACCATCACAGGTTCGCAGTCAAGGTCCTCGTATTTTGATTTTAGTTCCAACGCGCGAACTTGCTATGCAAGTAGCTGCTGAGGCTACTAAATTCAGTAAACATCTTCCACGTGTTAAAACAGTATGTATTTATGGTGGGGCGCCTTACCCAATTCAAAACCGTGATCTTTCGCGTCCTTTTGAAATTTTGGTAGCAACTCCTGGCCGCTTAATTGATCATATGGAACGCGGACGTATCGATTTTTCAAGACTTGAAATGATGATACTTGATGAAGCTGATCGTATGCTTGATATGGGATTCATTGAGCCTGTAGAGCAAATTGCCAAAGCAACACCAAAAACACGTCAAACTTTAATGTTCTCTGCAACACTTAAAGGTAGCGTACTTGAACTATCTAATCGTCTTTTAAATAAGCCGAAAGAAGTAGCTGTTGCACATGATGTAAAGACTACTGAAAATATCGAACAGCGTCTACATTATGTTGATAACTTAGGTCATAAGCATCGTTTATTAGAGCAACTTTTAATCGGACCTGAAACTAATCAAACGATTGTTTTCACTTCAACAAAAAGAAATGCCGATTTACTTGTAGATTTGTTACTTGATATGGGTCATAGAGCAAGTGCTCTTCATGGTGACATGAATCAGCGTCAACGTAGCCGTACTCTAGAGAATTTACGTAAAGGTACAGTTCGTGTTCTTGTTGCAACTGATGTTGCTGCTCGTGGAATTGACGTTTTAACTATTACACATGTTATCAACTTCGATCTACCATCAACAGCAGAAGATTATGTTCACCGTATTGGTCGTACAGGAAGAGCCGGCGGAACAGGAGTTGCAATATCTTTTGCATCAGACAAAGATTCGCACCTTGTGCGTAACATCGAAAGATTTACAGACAAGAAAATTGCTGTTCATGTAATTCCTGGTATGGAGCCTCAAGCTCGTGAAAATCGCTTTAAAGATACTAGATTTAGAGATTCTTCAAGAAGACCAAATTCAGGCGGCGGACGTCCAAGCTCAAACAGCCGATCAAACTCTTTTAAGTCACCTAGTAACAGACACCAAAGAACAAGATAATTTCTTGATCTTTGTAAGATAATGTTAAAGAGAAGTAAAGTCATTTACTTCTCTTTTTTTTTGCCCGGGCCCCTGACTTAGCTGCGCTTAGCTTCGAGCTGGGCTAGGGTGCTAATTTTGTGTGTTTATTACGTAAAACAAATCAGATCAAATTTGAGATTTCTCATTATAATGCAGACTGAACAGCTAATTCGGTAATTCAAAAAGACGGTTTTTTGGATCTTTTTCAATTGCATTCAGAAAAACATAAAAAGTTAATAAAAAGGAATTAACGTTTTTATATTTTTTGAATTCAATTAAAAAATCTCTTAAAACTCCAATTTTTTGCTTACCGAATTAGCTTTAAAGATCTGCGTTATAAAATTCGAAATTTATATTATTATCTGATTTTTTCTACTAAATAACGAAGCAAAATTAACACCCTAAACCCGGGTAAACAATTAAACCTTTTGAATCCTAAAAGGAGGGCGATAAACTTATGTTATTAAAATAGATGTTAATCAAAAACAAAATCGGCGAGGAATAACTGACTTGTATTGTCAGAGCTTCGTTTGGATGTCCACATGAATTTCTTTCCGCAACGACTAAAAACACCTAAACCATCAAATGTTTCATTATACGTAAGACGTTTGCTCTCCCCGCTTGCGATATCCATCAGATAAATTTCGTAGTCTCTATGCCCATGAAGCGAAGTCGTGTAGCAAAAATAAGAGCCTGAAGAATGCCAGTAAGGTGCCCAATTGACAGCATGATTAGATGTCATCTGTTTTTCAGAACTCCCATCAGCATTGCAAATAAAAATTTGTAAGTAATCCTTCTTATCTCTATCTGCTCTAAAGATAATTTCGTTGTTTGCTGGAGAAAAAAACGGCCCGCCATTATAACAATTCGTTGTGTGAGTCACTTGGAAATGATTAGTGCCATCTGAATTCATAGTATAAATATTCATACTTCCATCAACGTTACTGGCATATACAATTTTAGACCCATCGGATGAATAAGCACATTCTGCATGATAAGAAAATCCGGATGTTAAAGCAGTCAAATTAGAGCCATCTACATTAGCCTCGTAAATATTCATATAAGGCGTGAAATCCCAGGAATAATTTCCACCTTCTCGATTATACCCAGAAATTGAAAGATAAAAATCAGGATCATTTAAGCCTGGATCCTCATGGCTTGAAGCAAAAATAATTTTTTGATTGTTTGGGTGAAAATTAGCGCATGTACAAGCCCCTTTTCCAGTGCTTACCATTTTAGGAATCAACTCATTAAGATCCATTGAATATATCTGATAATTTTTCTCACCTGTTGGGACTGCTTGAAAAATAATCTTAGTTTCATCCGGTGAAAAATAACCTTCCCCGGCTTTTTCAAAACCCATTTCAGAAAAAGTCACTTGTTTTATATTTTGGAGTATAGGAAATTCACGCGATGAATCAAACAATTCATTTGCATATGAATTAGAAAAGATTAAAACAAGTTGAAAAGAACATTGGAGAAAAACTTGACGGACCATGTGAATACAACCATTTAAAAAAAACGGACTATGACTCAAATTATTATTTGAAGTCAATATCTTTTAAATAATGAGTTGGTATAAATAACCGGGGGCATAGAAATGTCCCCGGTAAGAATTGAGACTTAAACTTCTTTAGTTTCGCCATCTTCTAGATCAAAAAGATCTTCGTCATCAAAATCTTCTAAATCATCACCGAAGATATCTTCTAGAAGGCTGTAGAATAGATTCAAGTGAGCAATCACTGAAATCTGATCATTTTTTGAAAGAGTATTTAGATCTTCTTTATTAGCAATTTTTTCCTCAAGAACTTCTAAAACTTCCATAACAAATTTGCTTTGAGTTTCAAGTTCTGGCTGCTCAGCAACTGCTGATTGAATATCAGCTTTAGCTGCTGCTAGTTCTTCTTTAAGTTCATTAACGTCTGGCATTTGAATAAATTCGCTCATATTTGTCCTTTTTTTAAATATGTTTTAGCTCTTCAGCTTTGTTTTTTTTGCAATTGGAATCAGTATACCTTTTATAGGATTTTTTTTCAAAACGATAAATGTGATTTTATCGTTTTTTTAAAGATTAAGTTTCAGCTGAAGAGATCTTTACTTAACTTTAAAGAGGGCTAAATGGTATCATGTTTTTATGACAGCAATACTTACATTACATTCTTTATCAAAATCCTTCGGAACAGAAACACTTTTTGAAGATATTTCTTTTACGATTTCCCAAGGTGACAAGATTGGTTTGCTCGGCCCAAACGGTGCCGGCAAATCCACACTATTAAAAATATTAATGAACCTTGAAAAAGCAGATGAAGGCCAAGTTTCCAAACGTCAAGGTATCACTATAGGTTATGCAAGCCAAGCACCTGAATTTCCCGATGCTACACTAGAAGAAGTCCTTTGCATGGAAATCCCTGGTGGTGAAGAAACAGAAACATTGACAAAAGCTAGAATTTTACTTGGAAAAGCGCTTTTTACAGATTACACACAAAACGCATCCAAACTCTCAGGTGGCTGGAAAAAACGTTTAGATATTGCAAGATCGCTAATGAAAGAGCCTGACCTTTTGCTACTCGATGAGCCGACAAACCATTTGGACCTTGAAGGGATCGTCTGGCTTGAGAAATTTTTGAACCGTGAAAAAATAGCCTACGTCGTTGTCAGCCATGACCGCTATTTCCTCGAAAATGTTTCGAACAAAATTATTGAGCTTAATAGATGTTATAAAACAGGGCTTTTTATTTCCAGCGGGTCGATGGAACTCTATTTTGAGCGAAAAGAAGAATTTTTACAGGCTCAAATGCAACATGAGCGTGGTTTAGCATCCCAAGTGCGCGATGAGATTGCTTGGCTTAAAAAATCTCCAAAAGCAAGAACTACAAAATCAAGATCTCGCATACAAAAAGCAGGAGAATTAATTTCAGAGCTTTCAGATATTAAATCGCGAAATAAAATAAGCAAAGTCGACATCGAATTCTCAGCATCTGATCGAGCAACAAAAAAATTATTAACCGGAAAAAATCTCTCCAAAACACTTGGCGATAAAGCTCTTTTTGCAGGGATTGATGTTGTACTATCTCCTGGGACTCGTCTTGGGATTGTTGGAAAAAACGGAACAGGGAAAACAACCTTTTTAAAGGTGTTAGCAGGATTAATTCCTCAAGATACCGGCACAATCAAATATGCTGACGCTTTAAAACTTGTCTACTTTGATCAGCATAGAGAAAGTATTCCCGATAATGTGTCGCTAAAAAGAGCGCTTGCTCCAAATACAGACACAGTTAACTATAGAGGCCAAGACATTCATGTTAACGGTTGGGCAAAAAAATTCCTTTTTGACGCCGACCGTTTAGAAATGCCTGTCAGTTGCCTATCAGGTGGTGAAAGAGCGCGTATTTTAATTGCTAAGTTGATGCTTGAGCCCGCAGACATTCTTTTTCTTGATGAACCTACAAATGATTTAGATATCTCAACGCTTGAAGTGATAGAAGAGAGTCTTAAAGAATTTTCAGGTGCCGTTGTTTTAATTTCTCACGATCGCTGCTTGATGGATAATGTCTGCACGAAAATATTGGGTCTTGGAATGGGCAATGAAGAATCATATTATGCTGATTACGCCCAGTGGGAACAAGCAAATGCTTTGATGGAAAAAAACAAAAAAGTAGCGCCCGTTACTTTAAGCAGTCCAAAAAAAATAGCTCCATCTAAAAAACTCACCTATATGGAACAAAAAGAGCTAGATGGAATGGAATCTTCGATCACAACTACCGAAAAAGAAATAGCTGACTTACAAAGTCAACTAAATCAACCCCAAGTGCATGCTGATTCAAAGAAATCGCTAGATCTTTATACACTTCTTGGCAAAACAGAGCAGAGGCAAGAAGCTTTGTTTGATCGCTGGCATTTTCTTTTAGAGAAAAATAAATAGGCTAAAGATATTTTTTTTGATATACATACTCCCTTATTTAAAAAGGAATATATATATGACTCATATTGAAACCAAAAAAAATGTCTATGTTGGGGCTAATATCTTGCCCTTACTTGTTGCGTTTGCATTCGGTATATGCATTTGGCTGATACCTCTTCCAACAGGTGTTGAGCCAAGAGCCTGGCAGCTTCTTGCAGTATTTGGCGGACTTATTGTAGGTCTTATCGGAAAAGCCCTTCCGATGGGTGGAATCTCATTTTTAGCGCTTACAATTTTAATAGTCACACATACATTAACTATGAAAGAGGCTTTCAGTGGCTTTTCACATCCTATCATCTGGCTTGTAGTGGCTGCATTCTTAATTTCAAAATCATTTATCAAGACGGGCCTTGGGATGCGGATGGCGTATCATTTTGTAGCCCTTTTTGGAAAAAAAACTTTGGGTTTATGCTATAGCATTACTGCAACAGAGTTATTTTTAGCCCCTGCAATCCCGAGTGCAACAGCAAGGGCTGGCGGTGTGATTTTTCCGATTGTTAAAGCACTTGCAATCAGTTTTGGAAGTAGCCCTGAAAGGCATTCCCAGCGGTTAATAGGCAGTTACTTAATATTAACCGCTTATTATATTAATCTTATCACAAGCGCAATGTTTATTACGGCAATGGCAGGAAACCCATTAATTGTTGCCATTTTACAAGATATCGGGATTAATCTTACTTGGGGTAGTTGGGCACTTGCAGCTTCTGTGCCAGGGATTATAAGCTTGATAGCTGTACCGTACATCGTTTACTTGCTATATCCTCCTGAGATTAAAGATACTCCTGAAGCTAAAAAATTAGCGAACGATCAACTTACAAAAATGGGTCCTGTATCACTATATGAATGGATAACTCTTACTGTATTCATTATGTTGATTACCCTTTGGATATTTGGCGAGCAGCTTTTAGGCCTTGAGAGTACGACGGTTGCTTTTATGGGAGTTTGTATCCTGATGATAACAGGCGTTTTAACTTGGGATGATATCAAAAAAGAACATGAAGCTTGGGATACTCTAGTCTGGTTTTCCACTTTGATTATGATTGCAGGTTTTTTAAATACACTCGGGCTCACCACATGGATGAGTCATCATATTCAATACATGCTAGAAGGAACATCCATTTTTGTAGCCTTACCGCTACTCATTATCATCTACTTTTATACTCACTATCTTTTTGCAAGTAATACTGCGCATATTACATCTATGCTCGCAGCTTTTTTAACTGTCGGTATTGCACTTGGAGCCCCACCTTATTTACTTGCCCTTTCCATGGCTTTTTGCAGTAGTCTATTTGCTTGCTTAACTCATTATGGAACAGGATGCGCGCCCATTTTATTTGGATCTGAGTATGTGAATTTAAAAACCTGGTGGAAAATGGGTTTTATTATGAGTATTTTCTTTCTTGTTACCTGGGTTGGAATTGGCTCCCTTTGGTGGAAGGTGCTTGGTCTTTGGTAGAAGCATACGGTAAATAAACATTGATTTTTTGCACCAAATAATCTATAATAAAATTAGAGAGCTTTAATATGCCGTTCAAACCGCTAGCCGTTAAGCAATTTGAAAAGTACATCAAAATCGTGGGCTGGAAACTTGAAAAAGGATCTATCGACTGGAATTTGTATAATGAAAAAGGTGATTTTATTTGTTCAATAATTATTTCGCATGGAAAAAATACCAAATCTGAAGTTACGGCTTTTAGTGCTCATAAAATAAAAAAAGCATTTGAAGAAAGAGGTTTAACATGGCCGCCAAATTAGAAATAAAAAAAGAAGTTAAGATTGCCTTATCAGAAATTGGCACCATAACACCTTGGTTTGACAAAAATTTTAATGCATGGATCTACTCAAACTCGCTTTACCCTGTAGAATGCGAAGGAAAAACTGCTGAAGAAGTTATTGAAAAATACCCTAAATATTTAGAGATTTTTATTGAGCATCGAATGAAAGGAAAATTAGATACAATCAATGAAAAGAAAACTAAAGGTAAAGGTGGAGTACGTTCTGGCGCCGGTAGACCATTTGGTAGTATAAAAGAGCCTACAAAACAAATACGAGTACCTTTGGATATTGCAGTATGGCTGAATCATCCAGGTACCGTTGAGCATATTAGACAAATGATTAAAGCCTTTCCTACTGCTTAAGCCAGTTTTCCTTGAAGATAGGCATGGCAAATTTGAGAAATTCGCTCAAATTGTTATTTGGAGATGTTAACATCTCTTGCCTTCTAGCTAATAAAGCCTCGCTTCCCTTAAACAAAAAGCCCATGAGTTGCTTCATTTTGCTAGCCTTGTTTTTTTCAGGCATTAAAGGGGGCAATCCTGCAACAAAAATTGTAAAATAACGCTCTAGCATATCCCATGTAGGTACAAAGGTAGTACCCGAAAAGTGAGCTTGAATTTGATGAAAAATAAAAGGGTTAATTATGCTTCCACGTCCAACCATCAAGGCATCGCAATTAGTGTGTTTAAGCATTTTTAGAGCATTTTCAACAGTTAAAATGTCACCGTTACCAACTAAAGGAATTTTTAAAATAGATTTTGCTTGAGCAATTAAATCCCAGTTTGCAGGTGGGCCATACCCTTCAGCCTTTGTCCTTGGATGAAGAGTAATAAATTTAACTCCACTCTCTTCTGCTGCAAGTAAATTTTCTTTAAAAAGGGAAGTGTCTTCATATCCTGAGCGCATTTTTAATGAAACAGGGATCGAAACCGCATTTACCATGGCTTTTGCAATCTTATTTAAAAGATTAGGATCTTTTAACAAGCTAGAGCCAGCTCCCTTACCTGTAACTGTATTAGATGGACAGCCACAGTTTAAGTCAAGACGTGTAGCGCCCCTTAATTCAAGTTCAATAGCCATCTCAGCCATAAACTCCGGGTCTTGCCCCATCAGTTGTGCAGATAGTGGATATGGGGCTGTTTCATTCGGGTCGTAAACCTTACCAAGACTTTTAATATGCGGGTTTGATGGGACACGGATAAATTCTCTGATAGCCAAATTAAAGCCGCCGACAGATGCCATCGCCTGACGAAAAGAGCTATCTCCCACGCCTTCCATGGGTGCTAGAATAAGTGTTGGGCAACCGTTAGAATTTTTAGGTAATAATGTCATATTTTTGTCCAACGTACAATTTTAAAGAACTAAAATTGTACGTATTAATTAAGGCAAAATGCAAGTTAAATTAACGTGAATTTTTATACTGTTCTGTAAAGTTTTTCAGCATTGCAGACGAAACAGAACCTGTTACAGCTTTGATGTTTGTAATACCCAAAAATCCAATACTTTGAAATCTCGATAAATCACTGTAATAAAAAGCACTTAAAAAATCGAAAAATAATTTTACAACTTTAGGAGTTTTTCCTGAATCATTTATCTCAATTTTCTCAACAAAAGCACAAAAAATTCGCTCTTCGCATTTTATTTTTTTTGAATCCAAATATTCTTTCATCGCTTTAATAATCACTACATGGCGTCCATCATGTATTCCATGAGTAATAGGGTCTGATTTCTCCCAGTTCATCATCTTTACATAATCAATAACAGATTCATTGGCTGGAATACCGTAAAGATCCAATGTTTCAAACTTTTTCTTAACTGCTACCATATCATGAAAAGCTTGTGTAAGAGGGTCTCTACGAATAAATGAAGAATAGATAGTCCATCCGGCAAATCCGACTCCAACAATTGCAACTGGCCAGCACCATAAAGGAGAGCTAATTTTTGTAATGGCATATGCGGTAATAAGTATTGTAACTGCTACACGAACAATAGCTGAATTTTTTGGTAAAGCAGTATGGATATCTTGATCTTTATTGGATTCAAAATCGAAGGTGTCATCATAGACAAAATATTTAAATTCAACTGAACTCATAAAAAACCTGTTAATAATTAATTAAATTAAAATCCAATATATCTTATTTTATCAATTTAAAACAATGTTTTTCAGATAACTCAACAACCTTATTCAGTTTAATTATCAGATCAACTTTTAGAATTTTTTTGTAATAAAATCATATTTTTTTTGCAACTGCTCATAAAGTTGAGGTAAGTTGCATTCGACAAGACCATCCTGTCGTTTTATGAAATTAGTTATAGCAAAAGATTATTAAGATTGTATAAAGAATTGAAAAAAA
>Ga0105048_10004260_pt1 | contig 23349 bp, 29 predicted proteins | sample MAT05_FD_78382 | JGI IMG/M metagenome (GOLD analysis project Ga0105048, IMG submission 78382) | Freshwater microbial communities from Lake Fryxell liftoff mats and glacier meltwater in Antarctica - MAT-05 | ecosystem: Environmental > Aquatic > Freshwater > Ice > Liftoff microbial mat | place...
CGCAGCGACGGCGTGGTGAGCCTGAGCCGCGGCACTGCGGGCCGTGACCTGCTGCAGCAACTGGGTCAGCCGCTGGCGTGGCACGACTACCCGATGGAACACTCGGTCTGCATGGAAGAAGTGCAGGACCTGCAGCGCTGGTTGCTGACGGTGCTGGCCCCGGCATGACCCCAGGCTGCGGCGGCGCCTGAAGTGCGCTAGGGTCGTGGCTCCCGAAGTTGGCCGGAGAAGGCGCTTGCCACAGATCACAGACAGCCAACTGCACATCGGCGCCACGAACCGGCGCGTGCTCATCACAGGGGTACTGGGCATGGCGCTGGCCATGGCGCTGGGCTTGTCCACTGGCTGCGCCACGGCCGCCGACCCGCCGCTGCGCGGCACCACCTGGTCACAAGGCCCGGTCGGCACCGGCCCCGACGCGCCGGCGGTGCCCAGCCTGAAGCTGGACCCGCAGGCCGCACGTGTCAGCGGTTATGCCGGCTGCAACCGCATCAATGGCAGCTACACGCTGGATGGCAACAAGCTCAGCTTCGGCAGCGTGGTGTCCACCCGCCGCGCCTGCTTTCCGGACGATGGCAGCGAATCGCGTTTTCTGAAAGCCATGTCCGAGGTGCGCGCCTGGCGGCTGGAAGGTGGTCAGTTGCTGCTGCTGTCGGACAACGGCACACCGCTGCTCCGGCTGCAGGCGTCCGCCGACCGACCCTGAATTGGCCCTGAATTGGCCTTGATCCCGACCCGCCTGCTGCGCCCCACCCCCGCGCTGCTGCCGGGTTTTCGCGCGGCGCTGGAACGCGGCTGGTCGGCCGACAACGTGCGTGGCGCAGCGGCCGCGCAAGAGACGCTGGCCCGCCTGGACAGCGAACCCGAGGTCTATTTCCAGACCACCGACGACCCCGAAGCCAAGGGCCCGCCCGTGAAGCTGCCCGATGGCAGCGAACGCGCCCGCATCCCCGGCCTGCAGCGCTGGATCTGGGACGCTGACGACAGCGGCGCCGGCTTCTGCGGCAGCATCGGCCTGCGCTGGGCCGCAGACGGCGCCGCGCTGCCACCGCACGTGCTGGGCCACATCGGCTACGCGGTGGTGCCCTGGAAGAGCGGGCTGGGCCACGCCACGCGCGCGCTGGGCCTGGTGCTGCCGCTGGCCCGTGCACAAGGTCTGGCGTCGGTGGAGATCACCACCGACCCCGACAACCTGGTTTCCCAGCGTGTCATCGTGGCCAATGGCGGCGTTCTGCTGGAAACCTTCACCAAAGACGCCGCGTACGGTGGCAAGCCGGGCCTGCGCTTCGTGATCGATCTGCGCTGAGCCGATTCAGCGCGGCGCGGAGGGCGCTGCAGCGGGCGCCACGATGACACTGGCCATGCCGCCCACGCAGCCCTGCGTCTGGCCCCGGCTGCAGCGTGGCACGTCGGCCGGTGGTGGCACCAATGCACGCGGCACGGGCGTGGGCGGAATCGTCAGCACCCACACGATGGTGCCGGCCGTGGCCACCGCCATCAGCAGCACCAGCAGGCGTTTGCGCCAGGTGGGCGCGGGGTACTCTTCGGTGTCGAGGTCGCTCACGGGGCGGGACTATCGCATGGGCGTCGCGGCACTGCCGGCCCTGCCTTGCGATCTCTGGCGCATGGCTTCAGCCGAACAGCCCCTGCAGGTGCCACGTCACTTCACCCGGCTGGCCAGGCAGGCGGCCGCGGTAGACCCACACCAGCGCGCCGTCGTGCGCCTGCGCGATGTAGTAGTCACGCGCCACGGCGTCGCCGTCCCACCAGCCGCTTTCGATGCGCTCGGGGCCGCTCACCAGTTGCAGCAGTCGGCCCTGCAGCATCGGCAAGGTGTCGCGTTCGGCCAGCGGCAGCGGTTCTGGCAGCAACCAGGCGGGATGGTGCAGTGGCAGTGCCGCGTCGGCGCGGGTTGCAGGCGCCAGCGACACGGCCGACGCACATTCACCCTGCGCCGGCACGGTGCGGCTGGCGTGTTCGGGCCGGTGGTCGGCCACCACCTCCAGGCGCAGCACCTGCTCGTCGCCCAAACGCGCACGCAAGCGTTCCAGCAGCCGCGTCAGGCCTTCGGCCTGGCTGCTGCGGGTGGGGAACAGTTCACCGTTGGGCATGGGGCCGGCCACCAGCTGGCTGCAGTGCAGCTGCAGGTCCAGCGTGGGCGCGACAAGTTCCAGCCGGCCCAGCCTCTCGCGCAGCAGGCCTTGCAGGTGCGCGGCGTCCAGCGCCGGTTCAGCCAGTTCGATGCGCAGCTCGGTGGCGGGGGTCAGCACCTGGCGCGACCGCTCGTGCAGCATGCGCAACGTGAAGGCGGCCACGCGGGCGTGGCGCGCCTGAGCCCAGGCCACCAGCCGCGCCAGCAGCACACTGGCGCCGTGCAGGACCTGGTCGGTGGTGTCGGCGCGGGCGAAGAGTTCCAGCTGGCTGTCGAACACGGCCGGCAGCGCGAGCGGCTGGCGCGGGTCGGGCTGCCGGCCCAGCGCGCGGTCCAGCTCATCGAGCAGGTTTTCGCCGAAGCGCCGCGCCAGGCCCGTGCGCGGCAGCGCCTGCAGGTCGGCCAGCGTGTGCAGGCCCATGCCCTGCAGGGCTTCCCAGTGTTCACGGCCGGGGCCCAGCAGGTGCACGGGGGCCTGCAGCAGCAGCGCCTGCAAGGCCGGCAGCACGGTGGCGTGGCGCCCCCCTACCAGGTCACCCAGACCGCGCGGGTGCCACTGCGCCAGCAGCGCCGCACCCAGTGCGGTGGGCGCGGCGGCCACCTGCACCCGATGCCCCAGTGGCACCAGCGCGGCCTGCAGCCGCTGCAGCAGCGCGGCCAGGCCACCAAAGAGGCGCAGGCTGGACTGCACGTCCAGCAGCACGGTCTGCGCGCCGTGCAGGCACACCATGGGCGTGAAGGCCAGCGCCGCGTGGGCCACGGCGCGCAGCGCGGCGGCCTCGCGAGCCTCGTGATGGGGCTGGCTGTCGGCGATCAGCAGCTCGGCGGCCAGCACCAGCGCCGTGGCGCGCTTGATGCCGGGCCGCAGGCCGCGTTCAGCCGCCGCCGTGTTGACCTGGATGACGCGGTGATCGGCCACCAGCGCCACCGGCCGCGCCGCGTCCTGCGCCGACAAGGTGGCGCAGAAGGCCTCGAGTGGCAGCAGCGGCAGGTGCAGGGCAAGCCAGAGCATGCGGGCAGCGCGTGGCATGGGTGCGGACGGGTGCGGCGCGTGCGGCGCGTGCGGCCGGGTCAAGGCAGCGCGTTGTCGAAGGCGTAGAAGTGCTGGCCCCGGGCGATGCGGATGTCCAGCCGGCCTTCCAGCCCCGGCAGCCCTTCGGTGACGGGGTCGGGCACCACGGTGATGGTGAGCTGCTTGTCACCGCGGCTCTGAAGGAAATGTGGCTTTGCCACTTTCCTTGATCCCCTTGGGGGACGGCCGGCCTCGGCCGGCCTTGGGGCGCGCATGAGGCCGGTGTGCTGGCCGGTGTGCTGCAAGACGAAGCTGCCGCTGGCGTGGTGTTGGGTCATGGCAAGGCTTTCGGAAGACTGAAGAGAGAAGAATGGAGACCAGACGGTAGGGATCGTGTCACTGCACGTCATCACACGTCACTGCGGCAAGGGCAGCCGCGCCGCTTCGGCCAGGCGCTGCGCACGCGCCAAAGCCGGCGGCGACAGCACCGCGGCCAGGGCCAGCACCAGGGCTTGGGCCAGCGGCGGGCCGCGCCGCTTGAGCAGCGCCACGCGCAGCAAATCGGGCCCGGCGCTGGACAGCAGCAGGCGCAGCGGCGCGGCGCTGGGGCGGTTGCGCTCTTGCACGTCGCGCAGCAGAAAAACCGGCCCGTCGTGGGCCTGCGCCGCCAGTTGCAGGCGGCGCAGCGCGTCGGCCGGCAGCCGCGCCGGCAACCAGGCCACGGCGGCACCCAGGTGACCGCTTTTCAGCGCCTGCTCCAGCGCCCACAGGATGTCGGCCGCCGGCAACTGGCGCCGCGCCGGGCCCTTGACCCGCCCCAGCACCGCCTGCCGCGACTGCACGATGACCAACTGCCGCAGGTCGATGCCCAGCGCCGCCAGCACCCAGGCGCTGGGCGCGGCCGGCGGGTCGAACCACATCACGCCGCGCTGCTGCTGTTGCAGCCCCGCCAGCGCGGGCGCCAGCAGGCGCAGTTCACCCACGCCGGCATGCGGCAGCAGCAGTTCGGTCAGCACCCGGGCCGGCCAGCCGCCGCCGGGCAACTGGGCGTCCAGCTCGCCGTAGCCGCTGGCCACCACGCCCAGTGACGGCCCCAGCGGCCGGCCCAGCTGGTGCGCGCGCCACAAGGCCGGGTGCAGCGCTTCGGGTGCGAGCTGGGCCTGGGTGGGTGAATGGAAAAGAGAAAGTGACACCAGAATACTGTACGTTCATACAGTCTTTCGGGCAAGTGGCGCCGTGCACGTTTCAACCCCCCCGGGTTCAGGCGGGCCAGACGAGCAGGCGGGTGCGGCACGTCAACAGCCGGCTACGATGCCCCCAGGGCCGAACCGGCCTGGCCCAGCCAGCCCCGAAGGACAGGTGTGCAGACATTGGACGAGATGTTGAGTCGCAAGCTGCTGACACCCATCCAGCACGAAGAGATCAGGGCCTGGATCGCCCAGGCCCGCACGCCCGAGGCCATCCGGCAGATGCCGGCGCCGCTGTGGCGCACGCTGGAACTGGCCAGCGTGCTGATGGATGTCGACGCCGACCTGACGCAGCCGCCGCTGCTGTCCGACGGCAGTTGACCGCCGAAGTCCGTCCGTCCGCCCGACCGTCCGTCACGCCGCCAGCAAGCCCGCCACCCGCTCGCGCAGCCCCGCCGGTGTCACCTGCGCCGCCGGCAATGCAGCACCCGCCGTCAGGCCCACGGGGCTGAACAGCCCGCGCCGGAAGGGCCGCACCATCGCCGTGCCCCTTTCCACGCGCGAAAAGAAACTGCCCCACAGCTTGCTCAGCGCCATCGGCACCACGGGCACCGGGTGCGTCTGCAGGATCTTCATCACCCCGCCCTTGAACTGACCCAGCTCGCCGTCGCGGGTGAGGCCGCCTTCAGGGAAGATGCACAGCAGTTCACCGTCGTCCAGCACCCGCCGCGCCTGGGCAAAGGCGCGTTCGTAGGCCGCTGGGTCATCTTTGTGCGGCGCGATGGGAATCGCCTTGCCCAGACGGAACAGCGTGCCCAGCACCGGCGTGGCGAAGATGCGGTGGTCCATGATGAAACGGATGGGCCGCGGGCTGGCGGCCATCAGCAGCACCGCGTCGACAAAGCTGACGTGGTTGCACACCAGGAACTTCACCGGTCCGAACAGCGTGCTGTGCAGCCCCATCAAGAACACGCAGGCCAGCAGCAGCGGCACGTTCTGCTGCATGAAGCCCAAGCCCGCCACCGCCATGATGGCGATCTCCAGGCTCTTGACGAAGCGGATCAGCACCTCCTTGGGGTACTTGTCGGCCAGTTGTCCGCTGGTGGCGCTGAACAGCAGGTACGGGGAGATGAACAGCGCACCGATCACCAGCCCGGCCCTGCTGGCCGGCAGCCACTGCACCTGCAACTGGTAGGTGACCAGCACCGTGAACGCAAACTTGAAGACGTTGTCGTTGCCGGCGCCAAGAAACTGCACCCAGAAGAAGGGGCCGAAGCGGCGCTGGCCGAGCAGCGCGAACTGGTTGGGATGTTCAGCGGTCACGGGTGTGTTCATCTCGTTCTTGGGCTGTTCAAGCCGGGCGGACTGCAGACGCCAGCGCGCGGCCCTCGAACACAGCGGCCGGCAGTTGTGCGGAACCTGCACGCAGGCGGCGTTTCAGCACCAGTTCGAAGAGCAGCGGGTTGTGCTCGCGCACGCGGGTCAGCACGTCGATGTCGGCTTGCTGCAGCAGGCCGGCGCGCTGCAGCTTGGGCAGGCTGAAGAGTGGCATCACACCCGGCAGCGGGTGGTCGGACCCGTGCAGCAGGCGGCCATGCCAGTCGTCGCGCTGCAGCAGCGTGCGCCAGACGGTGTCGCTGCGGTTGCGCTGGAACACGGCCGAGATGTCGCCCAGCAGGCGGCCGCCCTGTGCGGCATTTTCGGATTCGTCCATGACCCGCGCAAACAGCCCGAAGGCCGGCACCTCGGGGCGCGACTTCAGGTCTTCGTCGATGGCATGACCCAGCGACCCGCAATGCGCCATGACCACCTGCGCACCGTGCGCCAGCACGTGGCGCACATGCAGCGGGTTGCCCAGTTCATCGCGTCCCGCACCGGGCACGGCTTTCTCTTCGCCGCAGTGCACGATCAGCGGCCGCCCGGCGCGTGCCAGCCTTTCGCAGAAGGGTCGGCAGCGCGGGTCGCGCAGGTCGATGTTCATGGCGCTGGGCAGCCACTTCACGGCCAGCGCGCCTGCCGCCAGCGCGGCATCCAGGCGCTGCAGCGCATCGGCGCGGTAAGGGTGGATCGACGCCACCCAGTCGAAGCGGTCGGCATGTTGCGCAGCGATTTGCGCGGTGTAGGCATCGGGCACGTGGAAGGTGCTGTGGTTCGGGTCGGGCCGGCCGGCGTCGTCGTGCGCCTGCTCGAAGGCAAACAGCCACCAGCGTGCGCCGGCCGGAAAGTCGGCGGCCAGGTCCAGCAGGCGCTGCACGTAGGCCCGGTCGATGGACGGTGCGTCGGCCGACACACACGCCGCGTTCAGGATGCCGCGGCGGCGCAGCACCTCGCCCGGGTGCCACCACTGGTGCATGCTGGGGTGGATGCTGCAACCGCTGCCGGCGTCGCCGGTGCCCAGCAGGTGGGCGTGGGTGTCCACCACACGCGCCATGTCCAGGCCTTGCAGTGCAGCGAGCACGGTGTCGTGCTGCGCCAGTTCGCGGGGCAGCGTGCCACGGCAGGGGTTGCGCAGGGACTTGGCGCCCATGACTCCCATAGCGCCCAGGCCCGTGAACAGGCCAACGCCCAGCGCTGCGCAGCAGCCCATCAAAAGGTGGCGGCGGTTCATGCGGTGCCTTTCACTGGGGTGACCTTCAATTCACCACCTGCACCGGCTGCGCCATGGCGGCCCGCTGCAGCCAGGCGAAGACGGAATCGACGGTGACGGTTTCGATGCGGCTGCTGTAGCGCTTGTCGTCCGGGTGGTCGTCGAAGGCGATGTTGGCCGCCGTCAAACGTCCGCCCAGGCGCGTGAGCGTGCCGATGCGCAGCACCGTGGGCTCGTAGCCCTTGAAGCGCAGCCAGGCCTGGGCACGTTCACGCGTGGCGGCGCCGGGCTCCTGGGCATGCGCCAGTGTCTCGATGGCCCACTGGTTGCTCTGCTGGTACTGCTGCGCCCAGGGGTAGGCCACCATGCTGTAAGCCGGCGTGTGCATCGCGGCGACGCGGCGGTTGTCCTGCAGCAGCGGCAGCAGACGCGCCTGGATGGCAGCGTCGGGCACGACGAAGGCACCCTGGTACTGGTGCAGGTCGTCCAGGAAAAACTCGCCCAGGCCCTGGCGGTGCAGGTCGGCGCGCGCGCTGCCACACTGGTTGAGCTTGTGCACCACCTTCCACAGCGCACCGTCGCGGTAGGCCAGGCCCAGGTGGCTCCAGCGCAGGCCGTACTTGCCCAGGTCCTGGCCGGCGCGGGCCAGCACCACCACCTGCGCGCCGCTGGCATCCAGGGCCTGTGCCGCGCGCTGCGCCAGTTCAAGCGAACGCTGCACATTGGTCGCGGTGGGCAAGCTGACCTCGCAGGTGCGGCCAGCGCGGGCCGGGGTCGTCACGCCCGCGGTCAGCAGCGCTGCGGTGGTCAGGGCCAGGGTCAGTGCTCTCATCGTGTCACCCGTTCGTTGTACAGCAGCGCCTTGCCCACTTCATTGGGGATGAAGGCGATGGCCTTGCCGGCGGCCGACAGCACCCAGCCGGCACTGAAGGCCGTGGCCACCACGGCCGTGCCCGACAGCACCGACACACCGCCCGCCGCATAGGCGCCGAGCGTGACGCTGGCCCGGGCGCCGTCCGACGCACGTTCCAGCACCCACACCGCGCCCTCGGACACCGCTTCCACGGCAACCACGGTGAACATCGCGCCGGCCGACAACAAGCCCACGGGCGCGGCCACCGAAAGGGCCACCGGCAGCATCGACAGGGCGCTGGCTTCGGATGCTCCCGTGTGGGCGCTGGCCGTGCCGCCCAGCGTGAAGGCCAGGGTCAGCGACAAGGTCAGCGACAAGGCGGAGGCGAGAACAAGTTTCTTCATGAAGTTTCTCCTTCAAGTCTGACGGTCATTGCGCTTCGTGGCGATGGCCACGTGCGTCGGCCAGGGCAGCCTCGTGTGCATCGCGCAGCATCTTGGCCAGCGTGAACACGGTGGAAACCAAGAACAGCCAACTGACACCCAGGAACGCCTTGTAGGTGGGGTTCACCTCCATGCGCCACAGGCCCCAGGCAGTGAGTGACATGGCCAGCGCCAGGCCGCTCCACACCACCCAGCCCCACATCGGCGTGTCGACGCGCCGGCCTTCGTTGTCGCGCACGTGTTTCGACACCGCAAAGGCGGTGGACAGCGTGAACAGGTAGCCCATGAACATGAAGGCACGGTCCAGGTCCTGCCCCGGCAACCAGGCCAGGCCGGTGCCGGCCAGCGCAACGGCGGTGGCAAAGCTGGCCCACACCTGGAGCTTCCAGGCCTGGGTGTCGTGACGGAGGGTTTGCATGGCAGTGAGAGTTTTGTTGAACACGGCGCCAGTCTCTGCGATTGCCTTCACGGTATCCATCACCCCAGGGGGCGTGGCACTTCGTGGGACAACAGGTATCGTTAAGCGGTACTTGTCGACGCTTGGAGACACCCATGAGCAGCACCCTGGACCTGATCACCACGCTGAAGGCCGAACTGCGCCGCGCCGGCATCACCTACGCGCAGCTGGCGGTGGAGCTGGGCATGGCCGAGAGCAGCATCAAGCGCATCTTCGCCAAGGGCGACATGCCGCTGTCGCGCATCGACGAGGTGTTGGCGGTGCTGAAGATGGACTTCGCCGAGCTCGCGCGCCTGGTGGCCCAGGCCAGCCCGGCGCAGCAGGAAATGACGCTGGAACAGGAACGTGCCGTCGTGCGCGACCCCAAGCTGCTGCTGACGGCCATCTGCGCGCTGAGTCAGTGGACGCTGGAGCAGATCGTCGAGGTCTACGCCATCAGCAAGCCGCAGGCCGTGGCCTGCCTGCTGGCGCTGGACAAGCTGGGTTTTCTGGAACTTCGCGCCAACAACCGCTACCGCCTGAAGATCGACAAGACCTTCCGCTGGCGGCCCGACGGCCCGGTGATGCAGTTCTTCCGCCAGCACGCGGTGAGCGACTATTTCAGCGGCGACTTCGGCGGCGTGGGCGAACTGCTGACCCTGGTGCACGGGCAGATCAGCCCGGCGCAGGCGCAGCTGTTCAACGAACGCTTGCGCCGCATGGCGCAGGACTTTGCGCAGCAGCACCTGGCCGACCAGAAGCTGGCGCCAGGCGACCGGCGCGCCTACACGCTGGTCTTTGGCATGCGGTCGTGGTTGTTCGGCGGCTTTCGGCAGCTGCTCAGGCAGTCGGTTTGAACAGCGCTTCTTTCAACACCGCCGCGCACAGCGCCACGGCCGTGCGCGCTTCGTCCAGCACCCGACTCATGGGCAGAAAGCCGTGGATCTGGCGTTCGAAACAGACGGTCTGGCAGGGCGTGCCGGCAGCAGACAGCTTGTCGGCGTACTGCCGGCCTTCGTCCACCAGCGGGTCGTAGCCGGCAGTCAGCACCAGGGCCGGCGGCAGGTGCGTATGGTCGGCAGCCAGCAACGGCGACGCACGCCAGTCGGCCCACTGCGCGGGGTCGGCGATGTAGTGACCACGAAAGTAGGCGATGGTGTCGGCCGTGAGCACATAGCCCTGGCCGTTGCGCTGGTGCGAAGGGGCCAGCGCGCGCATGTCGGTGGCGGGGTAGATCAGCAGCTGGAAGGCCAGCGGCGCCCAGGCCGCAGCATCGGCTGCGTCGCGCAGCGACAAAGCCACGACGGCCGCCAGGTTGCCACCTGCGCTGTCGCCGCCAACGGCCAGCCGCGTAGCGTCCAGACCCAGATCGGCGGCCTGCGATTGCACCCAGCGTGTGGCCTCGACGCAGTCGTGCACGGCGGCAGGAAAGCGATGTTCCGGTCCCATGCGGTAGTCCACCGCGATCACCACCACGCCCGCACCGCTGCACAGCTGGCGGCACAGCACGTCGTGCGTGTCCAGGTCGCCCATCGTCCAGCCGCCGCCGTGGAAGTAAACCATCGCCGGCAGCGCGGCCGCAGCGTCGGCACCCGTTGGGCGGTACAGGCGCAGCGGCACACCGCCCGTCGTGCAGAGCGCGCGCACTTGGGCCACGGCGGGCGGGTCGGGCTGCGTGAAGCCACGCCGGTCCAGGTAAGCCCGCCGCGCGTCGTGTGGCGTCAAGGTGTGCGTGGGTGGCACCTTGCGCGCGGCCATCAGGGCAATCAGCGCAGCGGCCTGGAGGTCGAGCATATTGAGTGTCCGGTTGCAGATGAATGTGAGCAGTGAGGCGGTCGGAGTATGGCAAGCTGCCTGCAAACCCGCTGGCCAGCGAACCCCGCACATGAAGCACAGATCCGCCCCACCACCCACCTGCCCTTGCGGCACGGGCTGGGCCTACGACGCCTGCTGCGGCCTGTGGCACAGCGGCCCGGAGCACCTGCAGGCGCCCACGGCCGAGGCGCTGGTGCGCAGCCGCTACAGCGCCTACGTGCTGGGCCTGGGCGACTACCTGCAGGACACCTGGCACCCCAGCACACGACCGGCAGAAGCCACCACCTTCGAGCCCGGCGTGCAGTGGCTGGGGCTGGACATCAAGCGCCATGCGGTGCCGAGCCCGGACCGCGCCGAAGTCACCTTCGTGGCGCGCAGCAAGTTCCGCGGCCGTGCCAGCCGGCTGCAGGAATGCAGCCGCTTCGTGCGCGAGGACGGCCGCTGGATCTATGTCGACGGCGACCTGAGCTGACGGATCACAAGGCTGTCGAAGGCCGCTCAGCCATGCGCGCCCGCCAGCGCTGCAAGTGCGGATGTGCATCTCCCGGCTTGACCTTCACCACGCGCGCAAAGTCCACCGCCACAACGGCCGTGATGTCGGCGATGCTGAACTGCCCGCCAGCGATGAAGTCGCGCGCCGCCAGGTGATCGTTGAGCAGCACAAAAAACTGCTGCACCCGCGCCAGTCCCCGCTGCGCCAGCTCAGGAATCTGCGCGTAGTCCACCGGCCCTGGCAGCGCCCGACTGGCCATTGCCGGTGAACCGTTGCGCAGCGCCTCGGCCACGGCCAGCAGGCCTTCAAACTCGATGCGCCACTGCCAGCTGGCGATGTCTGCCTTGTCGGCCGGCGTGCTGCCCAGCAGCGGCGGCTGCGGATGACGCGCTTCGGCGTAAGCGGTGATGGCCGCGTTGTCGGTCAGCAGCAGCCCGTCTTCGGTGCGCAACGCGGGCACGGTGCACTGCGGGTTGATGGCGCGGTAGGCGTCGCTGAGCTGTTCGCCACTGCGCAGGTCCACCTGCACGGTGTCGTGGGCCACGCCCTTTTCGGCCAGCAGGATGCGCGCTCGGCGCGGGCTGGGCGCGGTGGCACAGTCGTACAGGGTGAGCTTCATGGCGGGGTCAGCGGGTCGAAGTCGCTGGCCTCGTGCCGTTCAGGCAACTGGCTGTCGGGCTGGCCCCAGGTGCGGTTGACCCTGCGGCCACGCTGCACGGCCGGCCGCTGCGCGATCTGGTCGGCCCAGCGCACGACATGTGTGTACTCGTGCACCTGCAGGAACTCACCCGCTTCGTACAACTGGCCCTTGGCCAATGCGCCGTACCAGGGCCAGATGGCGATGTCGGCGACTGTGTAGTCATCGCCCGCCAGGTACGGGCCCTGGGCCAGGCGGCGGTTCAGCACATCGAGCTGGCGTTTGATTTCCATGGCAAAGCGGTCGATGGCGTATTCGATCTTCGTCGGCGCGTAGGCGTAGAAGTGGCCGAATCCTCCACCCAGGTAGGGCGCGCTGCCCATCTGCCAGAACAGCCAGCTCAGGCATTCGGCACGCGCGGGTTGCTCGGCAGGCAGCAAGGCGTCGAACTTCTGCGCCAGGTGCAGCAGGATGGCGCCGCTTTCGAATACACGAACTGGCACGGGCCCGCTGCGGTCCAGCAGCGCCGGTATCTTGGAGTTGGGGTTGACGGCCACAAAGCCGCTGCCGAACTGGTCGCCATCATTGATCTTGATCAGCCAGGCGTCGTACTCCGCACCGCCGTGGCCCAGCGCCAGCAGCTCTTCCAGCATCACCGTCACCTTCACACCATTGGGCGTGGCCAAGGAATACAGCTGAAGGGGATGGCGGCCCACCGGCAGGTCCTTGTCATGCGTCGCGCCGGAAATGGGGCGGTTGATGTTGGCAAAGCGCCCCCCGCTGGCCTTGTTCCAGGTCCAGACGGTGGGCGGGGTGTAGGCAGGCGCATCACTCATGCTGCGGTCTCCGGGCAGTGATCAGGCCTGCACGGTAGCGGCGATTCACCAGCCTGGGGCTCATGCGGGTTTGCGGCGCGACCGCAAGGCGGGCAGCGGCGGCAGCTTCACCTGCCCCACATAGGCCGTGCGGTACGCCGCCAGCCGCGCGGCCAGGGCCTCACGCTGGCCGGCCAGCGCGGCTTCGTAGATGGTGGCCTTGCCCGAGGAATAGTTCAGCAAGGTCTTGGCCTTGTTGAACTTGAAAAACAGCACCTGCACCAGTTCGGTCTGCGCCTGCAGGTCGAAGGCCACCAGCGCAATCTGCAGCACACCACCCGCCGCCACCTCGGCCGTGGCCACCTGGAAGTGGGCCGATTGCTCCTGGCGCGAATGGCGCTCGAACAGCGTCACCCAGGGCGAGTTTTCGGTCATCGTCTTCAAGCCGTCGAAGGCCGCCTGCAACACCGTCAGCGCTGTGGCCTGCGGGCCCAGCAGGGCCGTCAGCACAGGCATCACGGCTTCGTGGGCAATGGCGCCGCTGCTCTCGAAGCGGTACTTCTCGAAACGCTGGTCGCTCTGCGCCCAACCCAGTGCGGACAAGGCGCCGAAGTAGGCCGTGTACCACTCGTTGACTTTGGTCGCGTCGCCCACCTCGGCCGTGGCCACCAGCTGCGCGAAGAGTGTGCAGTTGATGAGGTCTTCGCGCACCTGCACCGGCACCTTTTCGGTGGCGATGACCAGGCCGCTGCCCACCACCAGCGTCTGCGCCTCGCTGGCCTTCAGTTGCAGCGGCGGTGTGTCCTGCGGTGTGCCAGACCGGGTGCGCCGCTGCGCCGGCGGTCGTGGCAGATTCGTCTTGGCCACAAAGCGGCTGGCGCTGACATCGGTGACGATCATGGGGATGCTCCTTGTTGTTTCAGATGGAGAAGGGTTTCAACCCAGGCGTCAACCCAGGCGCACGGTCGCGATGGGCGGCAGGTGGCTGGACACGGTCTGCCAGCTGTCGCCGCCATCGCCGCTGGCCCACAGGTTGCCGGTGGTGCTGCCCATGATCAAGGTCTGGCCGTCGGCCGCCACGTCCAGGCCGTGGCGGTAGACCAGGTCGAAGGCGTTGTGCTGCGGCAGGACCCGGCGCAGGGTGTCGAATGTCTGGCCGCCGTCACGCGTGCGGCTGACGACCATCGCGCCGTCCACCGGCACACGCTTTTCGTCCTTCACCGCGGGCACGAACCACGCGGTGTTGCCGTCCTCCGGGTGCACTGCCAACGCAAAACCGAAACTGCTGGGTTGGGCCTTCACCTCGTGCCAGTTGGCCGCGTTGTCGGTGCTGCGCCAGATGCCGCCATGGTGCTGGCACCACAGCACGTCGGGCTGTGCGGCGCAGCGCTGGATGCGGTGCGCGTCCTGGATGTTCTGGTCTTCGGCCGTGGGTGAGGCCACTTCCTGCCAGGTGGCCCCGGCGTCGGGGCTGGCGTGCAGCTTGACGCCGAAGTGCCCCAGGTTCAGCGCCGCCAGCATGCGACCCCGGTCATCGGGCGGCAGCAACATCGTCACCGGCTCACCCAGGAAACTGCTGTTGTGCAAGTTCCAGTTGGTGCCTTGGCGGCGCAGTTCGAAAAGGACCTTGCGCGTGGCCACCCAGGCGCGGTCGTTGCTGTGCATGTGGTCATCCTCCGGACAAAGCCTGCAACACGTGCACCGTGCTGTCGGCAGACAAGGTCTCATTCAGTTCGACGCGGTCGGAGCAACGCCGCCCGTCGATGAAGATCACGACATTGGGCCGCAGGTGGCCCTGGTCGTCCAGCACGTAACCGCGCAGACGCGGGTTGTGCTGGAAAGCATCGTCCAGCAGCGCGCGCAGGGTCAGTGCGGTGCCGCCCACGTCGGGCGTGTGTGTGAAGCGCCGCAGCTGCGGCGTGAACACGATGCGTGGCATGGCCCGAATGATGCGCGAGCCCGCGGGGTCCATGCACCTGGCTTTCCCGGCTGCAGCTTAGGGGGGGCGACAATGGCCGGCTGCACATGAACCCCGGCCTCGTCTACGCCACCGCCGCCTTCGGGCTGTGGGGCCTGTTCCCGCTGTACTTCCTGTTCATCGCCGCGGTGCCGGCGGTGGAAGTGGTGCTGCAGCGGTCCGTCTGGTCGCTGTTGTTCATCGGCCTGGTGCTGGCCTGGCAGCGGCGCTGGTCGTGGCTGGCCGACTTTGTCGCGCAGCCGCGTCGCCTGCTGCCCTTCGTGCTGACTGGCCTGCTGCTGATGGCCAACACGCTGACCTACGTTTACGCCGTGCAGACGCATCAGGTGGTGGAGGCCAGCCTGGGTTACTTCATCAACCCGCTGGTCAACGTGCTGCTGGGTGTGCTGGTGCTGCGCGAACGGCTCACGGCCGTGAAGTGGGTGGCCGTGGCACTGGCCTTCGGCGGCGTGCTGTGGCTCACCTGGCAGCTGGGCCGTTTGCCTTGGATCGCGCTGGTGCTGGCGGGCAGCTTCGGCCTCTATGGCCTGGTGCGCAAGACCGCGTCGCTGGGCGCGCTGGAAGGCCTGGCGCTGGAAACGCTGCTGCTGTCGCCGCTGGCGCTGCCGCTGCTGCTGTGGTGGACCTTCACGCAGAACGGCGTCTGGCTGCAGGGCGACTGGGGTCTGGTGGCCACGCTGGCCCTGCTGGGCCCTTTGAGCGCCTTGCCACTGATCTGGTTTTCTGCAGCAGCGCGGCGCCTGCCGCTGGCCACGCTGGGCCTGGTGCAATACATCTCGCCGACGATCCAGCTGTTGCTGGGAGTGTGGCTGTTCAACGAACCTTTCAGCGGCAGCCGCTTTATCGGCTTTGCTTTCATCTGGGCCGGGCTGGTGCTGGTCAGCGCCGATGCCGTGCGCCAGAGCTTCAGGGCCGGGCCGCGCCCCAACTAGGATTCGAGCCATGACACTGCACACCCTGACCACCCCCGCCGCGCTCTTGGACGAAGCCTGCATGCAGCGCAACATCCACCACATGCAGGACCGCGTCAACGCACTGGGCGCGCGGCTGCGGCCGCATGTAAAAACAGCCAAGTGCCTGCCGGTGGCGCGACAGCAGCTGGCCGCCGGGGCGCAGGGCATCACGGTATCGACACTGAAAGAGGCCGAGGTCTTCTTCGATGCCGGCATCAGCGACATCCTGTATGCCGTGTGCATCGCACCGCCCAAGCTGGCCCAGGCCCAGGCGCTGCGCGAACGCGGCTGTGCGCTGAAAATCGTGGTGGACTCGGTGGCGGCGGCACAGGCCGTGGTGGCGCACGGCCAGGCGCAGCGCCACACCTTCGACGTGATGATCGAAGTCGACACCGACGGCCACCGCGCCGGGGTGCCGCCGGAGTCGGACCTGCTGCTGCAAGTGGGCCGCACGCTGCACGAAGGCGGCGCCACGCTGGTGGGTGTGATGACCCACGCCGGCGCCAGCTACGACTGCCGCACGCCCGAAGCCCTGCAAGCCATGGCCGAGCAAGAGCGCAGCCGCTGCGTGCGCGCGGCCGACCGACTGCGCGCCGCCGGCCTGCCCTGCCCCGAAGTCAGCGTGGGCAGCACACCCACCGCGTTGTCGGCACGCAGCCTGCAAGGCGTGACCGAAGTGCGCGCCGGTGTCTACGTCTTCAACGACCTGGTGATGTCGGGCGTGGGTGTGTGCGGCACGGCAGACATCGCGCTGTCGGTGCTGTGCACCGTGATCGGCCACCAGCAGGAAAAAGGCTGGGTGTTGGTGGACGCGGGCTGGATGGCGATGAGCCGCGACCGCGGCACGCAAGACCACGGCATGGACTTTGGCTACGGCGCGGTGTGCAACGACGCGGGCACGCTGATCGAGGGCCTGATCATGGGCGGCGCCAACCAGGAGCACGGCATCCTGTCCTGGCGCGACGGCCGGGTGGACGCCGACATGGCGAGCCAGTTTCCGGTGGGCACAAGGCTGCGTGTGCTGCCCAACCACGCCTGCGCCACAGCTGCGCAGTTTCCGCACTACGAGGTGCTGACCCGCAGCGGCGAGCTGGCGCGCTGGGACCGTTTCTACGGCTGGTAGGGCCCTGCGGTCCTGGCCGCCTAACTGATGACTTCAGGCCAATCGGTGTGGAACCACTGCCCGGCCGGTTTGTCCACCCGTTCGTAGGTGTGGGCGCCGAAGAAGTCGCGCTGGGCCTGCAGCAGGTTGGCCGGCAGCCGCGCGCTGCGGTAGCTGTCGTAGTAGCCCAGTGAAGCGCTCATGGCCGGCACCGGAATGCCGTGGCTCACGGCCAATGCCACCGCCTCGCGCCAGCCCTGCTGGCTGCGGCTGAGCACACCCTGGAAAAACGGCGCCAGCATCAGGTTGCCCAAGGCCGGGTCGTTGCGGTAGGCCTGGGTGATGGGGCTCAGGAATTGCGCGCGGATGATGCAGCCGCCGCGCCAGATGCCTGCAATGCCGCCCAGGTCCAGGCCCCATCCTTTTTTCTCGCTCATGGTGTGCATCAGGTCCAGGCCCTGCGTGTAGCTGATGACCTTTGACGCATACAGCGCGTCGTGGACCTTGGCCACCAGTTCACGCTGGCTCATCGACAGCTTGCCTGGCGGCCCGTGCAGCACCTTGCTCGCCGCCACCCGCGCCGCCTTCATCGACGACAGCACACGCGCTTCCACTGCCGCGTTGATGGTGCTCACCACCACGGCGTTGTCGGCCGCGTTCATCAGCGTCCACTGGCCGGTGCCCTTCTGACCGGCCTTGTCCAGGATCAGGTCGACCACCGGCTGCGCGGTTTCCGGGTCGCGCTGGCGCAGCGCCTTGGCGGTGATCTGAATCAGGTAACTCTGCAGGTCGCCCTGGTTCCAGCCGTCGAAGATGTCCGCCATCTCGTCGTTGCCCATGCCCGCGGCCTTGAACAGCGCATAGGCTTCGCAGATGAGCTGCATGTCGCCGTACTCGATGCCGTTGTGCACCATCTTCACGTAGTGCCCGGCACCACCTGGGCCGATGTGAATGACGCAGGGCAGCCCGTCCACCTGCGCCGCGATGCGCTCGAAGATGGGCTGGAGCTGGAGCCAGGACGACGCCGATCCGCCCGGCATGATGGACGGGCCCTTGCGCGCGCCCTCTTCGCCACCGGACACCCCCGCGCCGACAAAGCGTATGCCCAGGGGCGTGAGCCAGGCGTCGCGCCGTTCGGTTTCGGTGTACAGGCTGTTGCCGCCATCGATGACGATGTCGTCCTTGTCCAGCAGCGGCAGCAGCTGTCCGATGACGTCGTCCACCGCCGCGCCAGCCTTGACCATCAGCATGATCTTGCGCGGTCGCTCCAGGCTGGTCACGAAGTCGGCCAGGTTGCGCATGCCGAAGATCTTCTTGCCCGGATGCTGCGCGACGAAGCTGTCGGTGACCTCGGGGCTGCGGTTGAAGACGCTGACACCGAAGCCGCGGCTTTCGACGTTGAGCACCAGGTTCTGGCCCATCACGGCCAGGCCGATCAGGCCAAAGGGGTTTTTCATCGCGAGGTCCTCGTCAGATCGCCTGCCAGGCAGGCCAGGGTCTCGGCCAACACGGTCACGTGCACCGGGTAGTTGGTGTGGTCACAGCCGATCTTCACCGAAGCCCCGGCGCGCACGGCTTCGCGCTGCGCGGTGTTGAATTCAAAACGCACGAAGTGCACGGCAGAAGTCTTCTCGGCGTTTTCGCGGTCCAGGTCTTCGTCGGCGATGGCATAGACCCGGCTGTGGCCTTCAACCTCGACAAACATGCGGTCCTCGACGCCGATCAGCCGCGACAGTTCGCGCTTGCGTTCGTGTGCATCGGGGTACTCGATCAGCATCGTGGCCTTCCAGTTGCTGCCGTCCGGCACCAGCGGCGCGTAGGCCTCGATCTCGGCCTGGATGCCGTCTTCGTCGAAGATCTTTTCAATGTGCAGCATCTCCTGGATCTGGCGCCGGACGGTGCGATCGTCCTCGAACTGCAGCGTCATGTGTTCGCCCAAGCACACGCTGCGCAGCTTGCGGTGCGCCATGGCCTCGGACTTGCTGCTCTTGCGCACCTTGGCGTAGGCCTCCAGCGTGAGCAGGTTGTCGCGGGTGATGGTGGGGGCGGGGGTGCTCATGCTTCACTCCAATCCGTAGGCCATGCGGACCAATGACAAAGGGTGCTGCAGCGCCCGCGCCGGCGTACCGGCGGCAGCCATGCCCTGCGCGATGTGGTGGCCGGCCAAGGCACAGTCGCTGCTGATGAAGTCCGGGTCGTCCCTGGCCATGCTCTTGAACACCGGCTTGCCGATCTTCATGGCCACCGGGTGGTAAGGTGTCTTCACGCCGTAGGTGCCGGCGTGGCCACTGCAGCGTTCCACGGTGTTGAGCTTGACTTCCACCGTCTGGCCGATGAGCTTGAACATCTCTTCGGTTTTCTTGCCGATGTTCTGCACCCGGCCGTGGCAGGGGATGTGGTAGCTGACCTTGCCCAAGGCGGCCTTGAAGTCGGTCTTCAGCAGACCGTCCTTGTGGCGCGCGATGAAGTACTCGAAGGGGTCGAACATGGCTGACTTCACCAACTGCGTGTCGGCATCGTGCGCAAACATCAGCGGCAGTTCCTGCTTGAACATCAGCGTGCAGCTAGGAATGGCGGTGACGATGGCCCAGCCCTCGCGGGCGTAGCGGGCCAGCACAGGGATGTTGGCCTTCCAGCTTTGTTCGACAGATTCCAGATCGCCCAATTCCAACTTGGGCATGCCGCAGCACTGCTCCTTCTCGACAATCTCGTAGGGGATCTGGTTGTGGTCCAGCAGCTTGATGAGGTCGGCGCCGATGCCGGGCTCGTTGTAGTTGACGTAGCAGGTGGCGAAGAGGGCCACCTTGCCCGGTGTGCGTTGGCCCTTCACAGCCGTGAAGGTGGTGTTGTTCATGGCCCGGCCCCAGCGAAAGCGCTGCTCGGCCAGGCTGGGCATCCAGGCGTCGGGGTGCACACCCAGCAGGCTGTCCATCTGCTGGCGCATGGCGCGGGTGCTGTTCACCGCGTTGACGATGTCCACCACGATGGGGATGCCGGCAAACTGGCCGTGCACGTCGGTGCTGGCCAGGAACTTTTCTTTCGCTGCCACGTGGCCGTTTTTGTGCTTGATGGCCTTGGCGCGCAGCATGAGGTGCGGAAAGTCCAGTTGCCACGGGTGCGGCGGTGTGTACGGGCACTTGGTCATGTAGCACAGGTCGCACAGGTAACACTGGTCGACGACGTTCCAGTAGGCCTCTTTCTTGATGCCGTGAACCTCGCCGTCTTTGGTGGTGTCGACCAGGTCGAACAGGGTCGGAAAGCTCTGGCACAGGCTCACGCAGCGGCGGCAGCCGTGACAGATGTCGAACACCCGCTCCATCTCGGCCAGCGCCTTGCCTTCATCGTAGAAGTCCGGGTTCTTCCAATCGATGGGATGGCGGGTGGGGGCTTCGAGATTGCCTTCGCGCATGGTGCGGTGCTCGCTTCAGTATTCTTCAAACGAACAAGGGGCACGAGGCCCCTTGTTCAACGGCATGGCCTCGGGTCAGCCGACCCAAGCGCAAACCGCACGGCTGGTTTCGCCCGTCAGTCGACGAGCGCGATGGTCCTGCCAATCGCCGCGCCCGTCAGTCGACGAGCGCGTCGAGGGCCTTCTGGTAGCGGTTGGCATGCGAGCGCTCGGCCTTGGCCAAGGTCTCGAACCAGTCGGCGATTTCGTCGAAGCCGTCGTCGCGCGCCTGCTTGGCCATGCCCGGGTACATGTCGGTGTACTCGTGCGTTTCGCCGGCCACGGCGGCGGCCAGGTTCTGGCGGCTGTTGCCGATGGGCAGGCCGGTTGCCGGGTCGCCCGAACCGTGTTCCAGAAATTCGAGGTGGCCGTGTGCGTGGCCCGTTTCACCTTCGGCGGTGGATCGGAACAGCATCGCCACGTCGTTCTGGCCTTCCACGTCGGCCTTGTTGGCGAAGTACAGGTAACGGCGGTTGGCCTGCGATTCGCCAGCGAAGGCGTCCTTCAGGTTTTGTTCGGTCTTCGAACCTTTCAAGCCCATGGTGTGCTCCTGTGTTCAATGTTGACTCGGGCGCCAATGGCACGGCATGCCGCAGCGCAACCGGGGCAGACGGTAACAAAGTGACCCCGGCGGGGCCAATACAAAGCTTCAATGCGGCTCATAGCACGGGCAGACCCTAAGTCTGTTCGCCGCCTGGCGCGTCAGCGCAGCCCCAACAAGCGCAGTGCCAGATGGTGCAGGCGGTGCGTCGGGTCGGCCAGGCGGTTGAGCACGGTGAAGTGGTTGGCGCCGGGCACGGTCTCGCATACCGGCACGGCCGTGGGGCCCCAGACATCGCGAATCAGCCGGTTCTGGCGCAGGAACTCGTCGCTTTCGTCCAGCCCCACGGCCGCATACAGCTTGGCGCCTTTGGGCCGCGGGAAAAAGGCCGGGCTCAGGCGGCCCACCGATGCGGCTGTGAGTTGCAGGTCAGGCTTCAGCATGGGCGTGTGGCGCAGCGGTTCCAGGTCATACAGACCCGAGATCGACAAGGCCCCCGACACCGGCGTGGCCGGCAGGTCGTCGGCCAGGTCCTTCCAGCGACAGCTGAGCAGCATCGTCGCCAGGTGCCCGCCAGCCGAATGACCTGCCAGCGCGATGCGCGCCGGGTCGCCGCCAAAGCTGGCGGCATGCCGCCACACCCAGGTCACAGCAAGGGCCATCTGAAGGCAGATGTGTTCGATGCTGACGGCCGGGCACAACGCATAGTTGGGCACCACCACCGTGGCGCCGTTGGCGTTGAAGGCCGGGGCGACGAACGAGTGGTCCGCCTTGTCCAGCGAACGCCAGTAGCCGCCATGAATGAACACCAGCACCGGCGCACCGGCCTGCGGCGCAGGAAATATGTCAAGCACTTCGCCGGCGCCTTCGCCATAGGGCACATCCAGTTGCACACCCTGCTGTACACCGGGCTGCGAACCAGCGCCGCCACTGCGTGCCAGCGCCGAAGCCTGCGTCCAGTTGGCCATCACCTGCGCGTGCTCGGGCACACGGGCGCGGTTGCTGTACTGCGCATCCAGCCAAGCGGGGTCCAGGCGCGGTCGCATCGGCAGTCTCCTGAAATGTTGGGGCCGGCGGTTGGCCGGGGCTCGAGGCGCGGCGATGTTAATCGCCGCTGCAAGGCTTGCCCTGAAGGCCCGGTGCTAAACTGCGCGCCGCGTGTGGGGGGGTAGCTCAGCTGGGAGAGCGTCGCGTTCGCAATGCGAAGGTCGGGAGTTCGATCCTCCTCCTCTCCACCATCCGGTCATGTCAGGGCGTCCACGGACGTCCTTTCTGAAGCAGGAAGCCCAGACACTCGACAAGCAGCGCATGCTCGAGAAAATGTTGAGGGCCGGCCTTCCGTTGCCGGAATCACTCGAAGCGGTCGCACGTGAGTGGTTTTACAAGCAAGAGGGCGCCTGGGCGAAGGGTCACAGGGAGAAGATCGTTCGGCGACTCGAACGCGATGTCTTCCCCTGGCTCGGCGCCAGACCGATCGTGTCCATCAAGCCGGCCGACGTACTGCAGGTAGCCGCCACCGCCCTGAGGTCGGTCGCAAGCTTCAAGCTGCCCTGCCCACGCTTGCCGCTCACTCGGGCGTGGCACGGCCACGGCCACGGCCGCGCAGCCTGTCAGTTTCCGTGGTGGATCTAGACGCCGCAGCCTTGCTCGACACCGAATGGCTGACGTGCAGCTGCTGGAGTCGTCGTCGACAGAAGCTGACCTGCGGCTGTGGAATCAGATCCTGCGACCTGTTACGGGTATACCCGAATGACGGGCCTGGACCATCTTGACGCTAGAATTACTAACTCGCGTTAGTTATCTTGCGATCGAGGGCGCCAGACCCGTCCTCAACTGCAATCCGGGCGGAGTCTCGCTGTGGGTACCCACCACCAGAGCAGGCGTGCTACCCACCCATGCCAAGAGAGCCACAACGATGGTGAATCCGAAGCCGAGTCGCACCTTCCCGGACCACTTCAAGTCGGGCTTCACTGCTGCGGCGCCGCGGATCGAGGGCGCTGCCTGTACTGATGGCAAGCGCCTGTCGGTGTGGGACACCTTCGCACGCCAGCCTGGCCGCGTGCTCGGCGGCGACACGTTGGACGTCGCCTGCGACCACTACCAGCGCTACGCCGAAGACCTGACCCTCATGGCCCGCCTGTTGGCCAAGTACGACAGGTTGTCGGTCGCCTGGCCACGCATCTACCTGCGCGAAGTGCAGCCCGCCATCGACGACGGCGTGCCCATCGACGGCTACTTCCTGTGGTCCTTCATGGGCAACTTCGAGTGGACCGAGGGCTACGCCCGCCGCTTCGGCGTGGTCTTCCACGACTACGCAACGCAGCAGCGCGCACCCAAGGCCAGCGCACATTGGCACAGCGCCGTCATGCGCCACCATTGCATCCAGTGATCACCCCGCACAGCCGCCCGCTCGACCTGGCCGAGCATTCGCACCGCCGCCTGAATCCGTTGACAGGGCAGTGGGTGCTGGTTTCACCGCACCGCGCCAAACGGCCTTGGCAGGGCCGGCAAGAAAACGTCGACCGCAGTGCCCGCCTGGCGCACGACCCGACGTGCTACTTGTGCGCCGGCAACGCGCGGATCAATGGCGAGCGCAACCCCGCTTACAAAGGCACCTTTGTCTTCAGCAATGACTTTGCCGCGCTGATGGGCGAGGTGCCCGCGGCCTTGCCGGCGCAGCTGGCCGACCCGCTGTTGCAGGTCATGCCCGCGCGCGGTGTCAGCCGAGTCATCTGCTTTTCCCCCGACCATGGCAAGAGCCTGCCCGAGCTTGCCTTGCCCGCGTTGCGCGGCGTGGTGCAGACCTGGTGCGAACAGGCGGCCGAACTGGGCGCCACCTACCGCTGGGTGCAGGTGTTCGAGAACAAGGGCGAGCTGATGGGTTGCAGCAACCCGCA
>Ga0105048_10004261_pt1 | contig 23345 bp, 17 predicted proteins | sample MAT05_FD_78382 | JGI IMG/M metagenome (GOLD analysis project Ga0105048, IMG submission 78382) | Freshwater microbial communities from Lake Fryxell liftoff mats and glacier meltwater in Antarctica - MAT-05 | ecosystem: Environmental > Aquatic > Freshwater > Ice > Liftoff microbial mat | place...
ATTGCCGTAAAAGAAAATTATTTTGATGCCGCCAGCGGCAAAAAGAAAACCCGTGAGTGGACCGTTGCTAAAGACGAAGGCCCCCGTGCCGATACCAGTGCCGAAGGTCTGGCCCGACTAAAGCCAGTGTTTGCTGCTGGCGGTTCCGTTACGGCCGGCAACTCTTCACAAACCTCCGACGGGGCTGCTTTCGTAATCGTGATGTCGGAGCGATTGGTAAACGAATTGAACCTAAAACCAATGGGTCGCATGGTATCCTACGCTTCGGCGGGGGTAGAACCGCGCATTATGGGTATTGGGCCAGTAGCAGCCATCCCCATTGCGCTGAAAAAAGCCGGGTTGCAACAAAACGATATCGATCTAATCGAATTAAACGAAGCGTTTGCCGCTCAGGCATTAGCGGTTATTAAGGAACTAGACCTCGATACGAGCAAAATAAACCCGAATGGTGGGGCCATTGCCTTAGGTCACGCTCTTGGCTCAACAGGTGCCCGCCTATCGGTACAGCTGCTCAACGAAATGGCCGAACGTCAGCAAAAATACGGCATGGTTTCCGCCTGTGTAGGCGGTGGCCAGGGAGTAGCCGGTATTTTTGAGCGATTGAATTAATCGAACCTTATACGAAAATCCCCTGGTGGTAGCTGAGCATCGATTGTAAATCGACAGGCTCAGCTACCACCAGGGGATTTTCTTCTATGTCGGTACTACCCGTTTAGCGAACTCGTTGCCGTTGCTGATTGGTCTCGAACGGAAGCAATAACACTCGTTGTCTGTTCAAAGACAACGCGCAATTTACTGACGATAGCAAGGGGCGTAATCTATTAATTCTATAGTCTATTTATAAATTCAAAATAGAACTATTTAGTGCTTCGGTTCGATAGATTTCCAAAGGCTATCCCTTCGTTTTCCAGCAACGTACGGATACGGTTACTATCTTCAAGTACCACGTAAAATTCTTTGTAATCTATCAATTCGTCGGCTTCCATCCATTTCCAATCTTCGGCAGTTGCGTCAAAAACCTGCAATACACTGCTTAATTTTACGGGATCTCTTTCACGGCTTATAAATAACTCTGTGTCAGTTATATAAAGCACAATTTTTTCGTCTTCGAGCCACTGAAGGTCGTTGAGTGAATCGTTCAATGCATCGAGGTTATAGCCTGATACGGGAAACTCAAGAACATCAGCGATTTCTTCATAAAACTGCTTGAGAGTAGTTGTCTTATGTCCGTCGATATGGGCTATGAAGAACTCTGAGCCACCAAATTCCTTTTCAAGATCTTCTTCTGACTGACTCAGCCAGATATTAGGGGATACTGCCATATAATATACGCTATTTGATTTCTGTGAATGAATTGTAATGATCGTTTGTGTACCAGGCTCTTCCATCGGAGCCGGTCACGAGCCGTTCTACTCCCCTATTACGTCCCTGCTTTTTAGGATTGACGTCCCATTCCTGGTACTCAATTCTGCGGCCTTCCAAATTCTGTCGGGGCAAGCGTCCCTCAAAATTACCAAATCGTCGTCCTCCAACGTAATTATCAGGAGCCCGTTTATTTTTTAATACATATTCCAGTACATCATATATCTTCTGTGAGATTCTTTCCTTTCTTATTTGATCATATCTGTTATTTTCTAGAGGGTGGTCGGGTTTTTTTTCAGGTTTGGCATGGTATTTGGAAAAGGGTTTATTGGATTGTTCTTTTATCTCTTTATTATCATACGATTCATAGATACGTTCGGCCGGCTTATCATGAGTGTTTGAATTTTGGTTTGTTCGCTCTTTGCAACCTATAGAAAGTGCAAGTAATAGAATTAGCGAAAGTTTCAAAAAGCGTAGAAAGCGATGATCCATTATGATTATTAGTTGGTATTAAATTTTTGACTTTATGTCTACAATTTTAGTTGGTTAATGGGCTGTAAAGCCGTAAATTAACCACTTGGTCAGAAATAGGGGTTAATATGTTTAAATTTAACATTAAAATCCCGTCGTCAACTTGATGTTGTACAATATCAAGTTTATCTTTGAATATCATCAGAACAGAAAGTGAATTTAATTGTTGTTTTAGTAATCTTTTTGCCTGATCCCTATCTGTACTGTTGCGTTTAACCACTTCCTAAGAGTAATCACAAGATGAGAAAACTTCGTTTGTACATGCTGTTTCAATGGGCTTTCTTTTTGCCCATAATACTACCTCTTTGTTTAGCCTTCGGTGCCATTCAGGGCGCTGTGAACATGGCTGAACGCGTTTTCAATCAAATGCTAACCGATGTTGCCGATGCGTCTCAAACTGAGACAAGCGCTTCGTTGGAATAATTTACCAAATGATTGAAGGTCACACAAAAGCCCCAAGACCCTGCCAAATGGCTACGGTCTTGGGGCTTTTGGCTTTACAAACCTATTGGATCACTTTTGTAAAAGCCCAATCAATAGAGAAAGTCAATATTCTTATCCTTCACTTCCTCTTGATCTAGCTCAAGAAACTCTTCCCAAAATGGGTCTTGTGGAACGCCTGCCTTACAGATAATGGGTCGGTCTGGCGCTCCGGCTTTCTTGACAGGGTGCGTAAAAAACAGTCGACGGGCATGTAAATAGATTTTCTTATCCGGCGTTTCCCGATCATAACCATATTTCATATCCCCGCGAATTGGGCAACCAATTTCGGCCAGTTGTGCTCTGATTTGGTGGGGGCGTCCCGTGATCGGCTCAACCTCAATCAGATAGTGCTCATTTATTTTGCCCAACACCCGGTAGTTGAGTTCGGCACGTTGCGAACCAGGTACTTCGTAGGTGTGTGTACTAACCTGATTTTTAAGTTCGTCTTTCACTAACCAACTTACTAGCTTGTCGCTTTTTTTGGGGGGCTTTTTCCGAACAACCGCCCAGTAAGTTTTCTGAACCTGGCGTTTACGGAAAATCTCGTTCATACGTTCCAGCGCTTTCGAAGTACGTGCAAACACAACTAATCCACTCACCGGCCGATCAAGTCGATGGACAGGGTGCAAAAAAACATCGCCGGGTTTATTGTATTTTCCCTTGATATAATCCCGAAGCATCTCAACTAGTGACTCGTCGCCAGTTCGGTCGCTCTGCACTAACACGCCTGGCTCTTTATTGACAATGAGCAGATGGTTGTCTTCGTAAACGACCTGGAAGGGGGGGGATTTCTTTTTCATCAGTCATTAATCAACTCAGTAGGCTTCCTTTTCGTTCGGGAACTCTTTAGTCTTCACGTCGTCTACATAATGGGCAATAGCGTCGGTCATTATGGTGTGAAGATCCGCATATCGGCGTAAAAAACGGGGCTTAAACTCCTTGGTAATGCCTAGTAGATCATGCAATACGAGTATTTGTCCGTCGGCATAAGGGCCAGCTCCAATGCCGATAGTTGGAATAGTGAGCATCTCCGAAACTTGTTTGGTGAGGGTCGAGGGTATTTTTTCGAGTACCGTGCCGAAACAACCCACCTCCTCAAGCATCATTGCATCTTCTGAAAGTTTCTGGGCTTCTGCTTCTTCTTTGGCTCGTACAGCATACGTTCCAAACTTATATATCGACTGAGGGGTAAGGCCAAGATGGCCCATCACGGGTACACCCGCGCTCAGAATTCGTACAATAGATTCTCGGATTTCCTGACCCCCTTCCATTTTTACGGCATGAGCACCCGACTCTTTCATGATTCGGATGGCCGAACGCAACGCTTCTTCCGAATTACCCTGATACGAGCCAAAGGGTAAATCGACCACGACCAATGCCCGCTTTACGGCTCGTACCACCGAACTAGCGTGATAAATCATCTGATCAAGGGTAATCGGCAGCGTTGTCTGGTGACCTGCCATAACGTTGGATGCCGAATCGCCAACTAAAATCAGCTCGACTCCAGCCGCATCAACTACACCAGCCATTGAGTAATCATAGGCGGTGAGTGCTGATATTTTCTCACCCCGGTTTTTGAGTTCCTGAATGGTATGCGTTGTAACGCGTTTAATATCGGGATTGTGAATAGACATAAAATTATCGGGGTGCGAGCCAGGTTTCGGGGTTCATTTTGGCAAATTCTTTCCAAACCTGAAACTGAAGTTCAGAAACGCCTTTCGCATCGGTGGCTACTACACCAATTGTTTCGCGGGCCTTCACGCGTTGCCCAACCCGTACCGAAACGCTACGGAGTTTGGCATAAATAGTAAAATAATCGCCGTGCTGAATAGCTACTACGTTGTTACTACCCATCACATACTCTACATTCATCACAACGCCTTCGTAAACCGCTCTGACGCCTTCACCTGAGTTAGTCTGAATGTCGATACCGGGATTGGAAATATTAATTCCTAGAACCGGATGTTTGTGAACACCAAACCGATCTGATACAAAGCCGCGCTGAACGGGCCATGGTAACCGCCGACGCGAAGCGGCAAACGACGAAGCCAGAGCCGATTCGGCATCGTTTAGGTTATTGTCTCGGCGCGTGCGGTCCGACGCGTCGGCGGGTTCCACTTTACGGGTGGGTTCTGGCTCAGCCTTACTGATGGGGCGGTCTTCGGTGGGTTTGGCACGCTCAGCAGCTGCAATATCCTCAGCACGTTTTCGTTCGGCCGCCCGGCGGGCCGCTTCAGCACGGGCAATGCGGTCACGTTCGGCCTTTTCGCGGGCAGCCCGCTCACGGGCTTCGCGAGTAATAATGCGCGTTATCATACTTTCCAACCGAGCTACTGATCGGCGACTTTCATTCAATTCGTCGCGGAGTTGGCTTTCTTTCTGGCTCAGTTGTTTAACAACATTATCTTGCTCCTCCTTTAGGTTTTCTAGTTTTTTCGACTCGCCAAGCTTAGAGCCAATGGTATTTTTTTGCTGTCGGCGTTTGCGTTCCGACGTCTGTTGTTTATCCTGAATCATTGTTTGTACCTGCTTCATCTGACGTACCTGCCCCTGTCGGGCATTGGAGTATTGTTTCAGGTAGCGATACCGGGCAATCAACTGGTTGAAGTTATCGGCGGCAAATAGAAATCCGAGCGGGTTGAGTTGCTGTCGTCGGCGGTCGGCACGAGCAATCATATCAGCGTACTCTTGCTTGAGTTTCTGTAAATCGGTAGTCAGTTTTTCGCTGGCTCGACGCAGTTCCGTAATCTCAGTCGTGGTAAGCTTAAGGTCTTCATTAAGCAAGTTTATTTGCTGGGTTTGGGCCTTTATCTGTTGGTTTAGGGCTCTCAGTTGTCCCAACGTCACCTCTTTCTCCGAAGTCGTTTTTTTGAGGACCGAGCCAATCTCGGAGATCCGTTCCAGGTTTTGTTTTTTCTCGCGCTCCAACGCCTGTCGACTACGTTGTTGTGTCTGAGCATGCACTACGCCAATTTCAGTAGCGAGAAATGACAGAAAGACAAAGAAGCGAAAGGAGTTAGAATACATAGTTAACTGAGTGACTGTTGGCCATTGGTCATAGCTCTTGACAGTATTTTTACAGCGTAAAGGTGCTTAGCGCCTACCATTTAGCGTGACTAACTTTTTACTACCTTCGAACGTATTTGGCCGGTATACTGAATGGAAATCCCGGAGTTTTATCTACTAACTCGACTTTGTTGTGCCGAATTTGCAGTAATTTCTGATAAAACTGCCCATCTGCATCTGATTTATAATCCAGCGTTATCAAACTCGTATACGGAAACAAGAAGTTATTAAGCGCCTTAAAATCAGCATAGTCGAGCCGAAGTGTATTTTTAGTAGGCTGCTCCGTCACCATCAATTTCTTGAGCTTACGGTCATCTTCACCAATGTAGTTTTCGACCAGAACCTTGCCTTCGCTCTGGCGAAGCAACAGGTAATCCCGTTCGTTTTTGATTTTCTGAGCAGGGCGCTTGGGCAAGGGCAGGTTGCCTACAATCAGCGATTGAAGCAGATCGAAACTCAGATCAAAATTGAACTGGCGGCTCAACGTCGGAAAATCATAAACAGAATACTCACTGTGTATTTTGTCCAGAATGATTATGCTGTCACGAGTAGCAATACCCCGAGCGGCCTCAATGCCTAGCTTTTGAACCGAGAACCAGATCAGGCTGTCTTTCCGTACCCGAATATTCATGCTGGCATTGTCGGTATTCTCGTCCTTACTTTTAATGCTGAATTTCGACTTTGCCGTAAGGTATTTGAAGTCGATTTCCGCCACGTTTGCGCGTGCCTCCTCGATACCTGGACGAACCCACAGAACATCCGTTCGGGGAACGGATGTTCTCAGAGTGTCCACTTTTAGGGTAGTGGGAATGGGTAATGCAGAAATAGTGTCGCGGGGGACAGGAATGCTCACTACGCGTGTTGTGTCGGCAGTAAGGGAAGGGGGGGCTTGCTGCATGATCCGCTGACGGCGGCATCCTTCTGAAATAAGAAGGAATGTTAGCAGCAATCCAACCAAAAATAGGTTATTCATATAGTTTGCCAGAAGTAATTTTCTTCTCTAACTGCTGGCTGTTTTCTCCTTTTTGTTTTGCTTTTTTCCACTGCTCCACTGCCTTGTCTTTCTCACCCAACTGGAAAAGCACATCGCCGTAATGTTCCAAAATTGTACCACTCACCCCGTTAGGATCGGCATTGAGCGCTTTCTCCAGATATGTACGGGCTTTTGTGTAATCTTTCATTATGTACAGCACCCAGGCATGAGTGTCCAGGTACGTCGCACTGTTTGGATTACGCTCCACCAACTGCGCCGACATTTCTAATGCTCTCGGCAATTTTTCTTTGCGAAGCGATAGAAAGTAGCTATAGTTATTTAGTACATGATCGTTGCGGGGGTCATCCTTCAGCACCAGTTCGTAGGCGTCGTCCGATTTAGCATGGTCGCCCAAACCGTTATAAGCATCTCCAAGTTGGGCGTTCACGGCCATCAGCATGCTTTCCAACTCGGCACTTGGTGCATTGGCCAACAGTTTGCGACTTTCCTCCAGAGCTTCCACGGCCTCCTGGTACTTACGCTTGAAAAGATTTGCGGAGCCATTGGAATACCATAAGAGGCCCTGATTAGGAAACACCTCAATGGCCTTTTGCGAATGAACCAACACGCTATCCACTTGGTTGAGTTCGCCATCTAACTGGAGCAATGCTCCCCACACTTCGTACGTAGAACCGTCGAGCTGGGCCGCTTTCAGATAGAGATCACGTGCCTCTGCTTTTTTGCCTTGCTGTGCCAACAGATCGGCCAGCATAATTTGGGAGCGGGCATCTTTAGGGTGTGTTTTGGCCAGTTCCTGCGCCAGTTTGAGGGCGTCCTGCTGCGAACCGGCACTGTTGTCAGATAAACTTACGTAGCTCGACAGAATCCGGGCTTTCAACCCTGCTTCGAGGTTAGGATTGGCAAAAACGAAATCAAGTTCTTTACGGGCGCGAGTCATATCGCCCTTTTTACGGTAAATCTCGGCCAGTAAAACGTGGGCCTGCGGTAGTTCGGCACTGAGTTTAAGGGCTCGTTCAAGCCAGCCAACAGCCTGATCATCCCGGTCATTCGCCATCAGCAGTTCAGCACCTTCAACAAGGTAATCAGGATCGCCGGGTTCGTTGGCAACTAACCGTTCGGCTTCTTCAACAGCTTTATCTACTTTATTTTGTTTAAGGTAAATGCGTTGCTTCTGACGGGTAATTTCTTCGTTCAGCCCCAGGGCGCGTTCAACCCGGTTGTACGTATCGAGGGCCTTTTCGGGTTTATCATCAAATAGGTATATAGCCGCTAGTTCGACTCCATACTCCATATTGTCTGCATTTTGTTTGAGCAGACTTTCGTAGAGTTTTTCGGCTTCCCCATAGCGTTTTTGCTTTACAAACAACTCGGCTAACAGCAGCGCATAAAACTTGTTCGACTTGTCAAGTTCATACGCTTGCATCGCGTGGGGAATTGCTTCTGCTACTTTGCCTGTTTTTACAAAGGCCTGAGCGGTAGCGTAGCGAACAGCCGCGTTGTTTGGTTTTTGCTTGAGCAGTTTTTCAAACTGAACCAACGCTTTAGTCGGCTCATCCGTCATCATGTATTTCATACCCTCGGCAAAGAGGGTCTCCTCATCGAGCCTGGCCCGAGTGGGATCTACCGGAACTGCTGCCGTGAGAGAAAGTGGCTGAGCAGCAGGAATTGGCGGTCCGGCATTCTGGTTTTGTGCCTGTATAGGTATCAGCGGAAAGCAAACCAGTACGCCCAACAGTCCAACAAGGCACAGGTTGGCGCAGCTGCGGCTTGGTGCAGAACGGAGAGGGAGGGACAGAAGCGGTTGCATATCAATTTATTACCCAAAACGCTTTAGCAGGCGTTCTATTGCCAGCAGAAACAGGTTTTGGTGTAACAGACAAAGATAACGCAAACCACTAAGATTCTGTTATATTTTGGGTATGGTGATTAGTTGATCGTCCAATGGCTGCTAAATCAACCAGTTTTCGATAAACTGCTGACCATTGCTGAACATCACATCGCGGACAATGGCTTTTAGCTTAGTGATATCAACTTCGCCCACCCCATTTCGTTCGAGCAGGGGTTGTCCGCCGTTTTCATCGCGGTAGGCTTTTTCAGCCACCGGGAGCCACCGTAGCAGATTGCTTTCCAACTCACTTAACTGACTGATGTCTCGGCAATTGATGAGCGGGTTGATAAGTCCGTCGTAATCACTGCCAATGCAAATACGTTTCCACAAATTGGGAAGATCGACATTGGTACGAAGCAGTCCGACAGAAATAATATGGAGCAAGTTGAAGCAGAACGACAGCGGATGCCGCTCTTGCCGGGTTGGAACCAGGAAACTCTCCATCGGCTCACTCGTCAGTTGGGCGAAGCGTTCAGGGAAAAAGTGCCGAAACTCACCCGACGACATAAATTCGTCTGTCTCGCCGGTAGTAAGCGTGTCGTGCCACCCCAAAATCCGCACATCCAAACTTACGCCAATCAGGCCGTTACTTTCCAGAATGGCCTCAATATCCTCGTCCATGAGGTTGACTGTCCAGGCGTTATAGGTAAATTCTGAGTTGATGGCTCCCCACCGCCCGGCTGTTTTTCGCCCGGTTTTCAGTTCGATCACCAGGTCGCCCGAATCCAGTTTGACGCGCCGGGCGGTCTGTAAGGCTTCTTTCCAGGCCGAAATCGTATAGCCCGTCACTCCGGCGTGGCTGCAAATGATCGGAATATTTTTGAATGACCCCGTTCGAAAAGCATACAGATCAAGCCGCGATTTCAGGCTCAAGTGTTTTACGTCGATAATGACCGGGGCCGGTTTTTTTGTCCCGTTCACGTCCACTTCGAGGGTATATGCCGCCCGAATCACATCGAAACCTTTAGCCGAAATTCCGGTACTGACGGGAATACTCGCCTGATTCTTCAGCATTTTCATCCCGTAGGCATGGGTAGCCAGCAATTGCTCGTCGATGTGTGACAGATGGGTTAGCACGAGGTAGCACAAATCCATGTTTTCGTTCCAAAGGGCCTGTTGCAATTGGCGTAGACTTTGGGCAGGGTCGGGGGTAAACTGTTTCAGAAGATCGTTTGAAAAAGCATCCTTAAATCCTACTGACCCCAGTAACAGATTCTTATCTGGTTGCCCGGTTTGGCCAATCATGGTTCGACACAGGCCATGCCCGCCTTCCAGACTCAGCACCAACCGGGTTGTATCGCTGGCAACACCTATATTTTTTGGTGTTTTCCTTGTCAGTATTTCTATTCGTCCGGCATCCCGAAGTTGCTTATACAGACTAAGTTCACGGATGAGTAAGCCGTAATACGACACGTTTCCGTGACGAACAGCGTTCATCAAATCCCGACTGAGCGGGCGGGTTGCGTTGGAGTTCAGGAGTTTACCGAAAAGCCCATCTCGTGACGTGAAAATCTGCTCCATAGGACACAAGGCCGCCACGCCAAGCGACAGCGTGGCCCGATTCATCTGATCGAGACAAGACTGACTCTCCAGCATATGCAAAAACTCCTGATCGAGCAACTGCAAAATCGGCCCGCCAAATTGCAGGGATTTACCCAACTCAGCAATAGGATGGGTGGGTGGGTAAGTGGGACTAAATTGGGTGATGAACTGCTTAAAAATGGGATGCAGGTGAAAATCGAAGTAGGAAGTTGCCATGATTGTGTGTCAAAAATAGGGTTTGAAAGAGGTGGGTTATTGGTTGAAGTACTGCCGGAGTAACGCATCGGAATCGATGGTTTCCATACCCGATTCAGTACGGGCGGCCGGCGAAAGGTTGGGTTTTACAAAAGCCGCCATCGCCTGTTGAGCGCGTTCGGTAAGCGGAAAATCACCCACTAACGACTCCACCGAGTCGGGTCGGCGTTTGCGTTTAAGCAAGTTCCAGAAGAAGTGAGCGGCTTCGGCAATCCCCAAATCCGACGGGCGACGGGGGGCGATGTTGGCATAGGCGTGAATCATTTTAGGCGATGTACGGGCAAGAGGAGGAGTATTGAGCAATTTGCTGATGTCGAGCACCCCGGCCCCGTAAAGGTTTTCCGGAACATTGGAGAGAGGACGGGCCGAACTTTTGAGTGCCTGCCGGAAGGCTTCAACGATTTGCCAGGGCAGATAAGCCTTGAGTTCGTCGGCATACCGCGCCCGCCAAAGCAGAGCCGCCGACGCAACATGGGGCGTGGCGTAGCTCGTGCCGCTGCCATACACCATGATTTCCTTCTCGTCTTTATCCACAAACGGAACATAGACGTCCTCTCCGGGAGCCGAAATATCAACTTCTTTCCCCTTACTGCTCTTGTCCCAGGGCCGGTCGTCGGGGTTGATAGCGGCCACCGCAATAATGCCCGGATAAAGAGCCGGGGCAATAACCAGCCCGACTTCGTTGCCAGCCGCGCAAACCCAGATAACGCCCCGTTCGTAGGCTTCCCGCGCGATGGCATCGAGCATGGGGCGCGGATACGTTCCCATACACATATAGAGTACGTTGGCTCCGCCCCGCATGGCCACGTTGGCTGCTTCGACCACCTCTTTACCCCGCCCAATCAGAATCACCGACTGAGCCACCCGGTAAGGTATTAACCGGCTGATAGGTTTGCCGTTGCGCACCAAAAGCCCGCCATTTCCATCATGTTTACTGGCAAAATCTCCTCCAATAACAAGGCTTGCTGTGCGGGTGCCATGACCGGGGAATTTCAGGATAAACTTTGCTTCTTCGTCGCGGGCATCTTGGTCAACAGAAATCGCGTCGTGGTCGAGATCAAGGTTATAGCCGCCCAACACTTTACTGTGGTCGGAGTAGCCCGTGTCCATTTGCACCATTTGGAGTTGGGGCAAGTTAGCAAGTAGTTTTATGCGGTCGGCATCGGTCAAGTTAGCCAGCGGATCGCCAACGGGACAGTTGATGGCAAACCAGTTCCACCACCGTTGCTGCCTTCCTTTTATGGCATCATTACCGCTTTTTTTGGCTTCCACAACCCACTTTTTTGTCGACCATTTAGCTATAAATTCGGTCTCATTTGGTTTGGCGGTTCCGTCGTTAAAAATGGCCGATTCGGTCAAGCGGCTTTCCGACGAGGGGTCTGTTAGGCCAACATCGGTGTACGTTTCGAGGTCGGGTCGGCAGGTTTCGACGTGGGGCAGGTTTTCAATTTCAGCCGCCACCAGCCAGGGATGCCGATTGGTTTGCACGGCGATATACCGCATTCGGCGTAAGGTTGGCACAACCGTACCTGGCAACATGGGGGCATCGTTCACCAGGCCCGGAATCAGGTTGGCCGCTTTGTCTTCCCAATCGTCCTGCATGGTTGGCAAGTCGCTCAGGACAACTTCAAAATGGTACACAGCCGACAGTTCAGGCTGTGCCAGCTTAGGCTGTACCAGCTCACGCTGTGCGGACACGGCGGCACCGGCAAATTCGATGCGGGGCGAATTAAGCGTGGGGGTCATGGTTATTGGGGGTCTGGTAGGTATAATAATGGTTGCGTTTTGGGCTTCTATGATTTTGGCGCGGGCTGATTGCATGGATACCGGAACGGGCAATTTATTGAACGCTTCAACAATACGGCTTACCCGGATACCCTCGTTGCCGAGCCAGTCCACCATATCGTCGCCATCGCCGGGCCGGAGCGGAGTACCATCGCGTCGGAGCCAGTTGCCCGCCGGGTCTTTGCGCGGAATGGCACTGTGGTGCAGAGCCACAGCCTCGCCCGTTCCCAAACCCAATACCAAACTCCCCGACGAACCGGGTTGGGTATCAGACTCATAGATCAGGAAATTATCAGTAAGCGTCAACAGGCGAATATCTTTCAGCACAATTTTTTTGTAATCGCCTTTGGGGTGCTGAATCACGACGCAATATTCGCCCTCGATAATCTTGCCCAACTTGGGGTCTAATTGTACATAGCCGAAGGTATCGAGCGAACCGCCCCCCGCAGTGGTTGGCTCCACAGCGACGAGCGTAAAATCGAGTCCGCTAAATGGAGCGTTGGGGTCGGCTTTAAAGGTGGAGGTCAGAAAAAACTGATCGGGCCGAAGATGAAACGTAATAGGTTCTAAAAACCGGTTTTGGTCGCCCAACTCATAACTAAACTGAGCCACCGTTCGGGTCGCTGTGTCGGCATCGGGCAATACATGGTTGTTGGTAATCAGTACGTTGGGCGCAACCAGGCAACCCGTTCCGTAGCCTACAATACCACGCGGTCCGGTAGTTACGAGCCGACAAACGCTATTCGAAAAACGGAGAATCTTACGAAGAATAGCTATGTCCTGAAAATTAGCCACACCATTAACTCGTTCGAGTGCCTGCTCACGCTGCATTCCCTCGCGGGCCAGTCGACGGTTAAGCTGGGTTTGGTCGTCCGTAATATCAGTGATTGACCGACGGCCATCACGGTTTTCGGCAATTCCGTTTCTAACCCGGTCGATTTCTTGTAAATGGGTCGTGTAATTGCTGTAAGCATAGTCGCCTAAGTAGAGCGACTTTTCGGTTAAGGGAGCAGAAGGAGCCATTTCGGGCCGACCTTAAATGTGATCGGACCCGAATGTAAATAAATTGTTGACTGTCAGCTAATTCTATTGAGTGAGTGCTGAATTTTGAAGGTTAATGTTATTAAGCGTAGTATTTTTTGTGGACTATCGGTAACTGTTCATTTCTCTGCTACTGCCCCCTTTCGCGTTTTGGCCTTTTGCAATACCCATTGTCCTACTTTTTCTCCCATGGCTGCGCCATTGTCGAGCGCCGACCTATAGTGAATGCCCCCATACAGTCGGCTAACCGATGCCTGTTGAGCCGCGTCTTTAAATGATTTGAATGAGCGAACGCCGTGACCGTATTTAAACTCGGTGGAGTCCGTAAAGGCAATGTTATCTCCTAGCAGATTGGTCAGTACCGTAGCTGCTGCTGCTGTAATGGTGCTGTGCCCACTAGGGTATTCAGGAAAGGGGGGCGTTTGTAAAAAAGGGGTCCACTTAGGGTCCATCGACTTGTTGATTACCGTTTCTGGCCGAACGGTTTTGCTCCGATATTTTTCATCCCAACAGGCAATAAAGCCATCGGCCAGAGCTAGTGATGTAAGGGTGTAAGCTTCTACACTTTGCATTAAGCTCAGTTTCTGTTGCCGGGCTACGGTTTCAGCAATGGCCATCCAATGTCCACCCGGAGTCATTTTTTTGGATGCATACTGCACGTGGCCGGCCACATTCATCACAAACGCGTTATCGTCCCAGAAATAGGCAATGTCTTGTTGCTCTTTGCTCAGGTTTTTACCCAGTTCATACACCTCCATCAGTTCTTTTCCGTAGGGCGTTGCCTTACTCATGCTATAGGGAAACGGGCGGGGCGGTTGGAACTGATTGCAGGTGTCCATTGTCCAACACCGGATCTTGTTCCACTGGGGTTCGGCGGCATCCATGTAGGCGGGGGGAGTTGGCACCCAGGTTCCCTCATCATTCGTAACAGTATGCTTGAACCCACGCGTTTGCTTATAAGAATCTTTAGATGCGTAGTCCAGAATATGTTTGGCAACCGCTTCGCCGTAAGCCATCGAGCGATCATAGACCTCGTCGGGCAGGCCGTCTTTTTTGTACTGTCCGTAGAAAGTTGGCTCAAATTCGTCGTAAAAATCGGCAGAGAAGGTTAGCGCACGAGCCACTGTCAGAAACGCCCGTGCCGAAGCCAACGGAAAGCAGTACTCCTGCCCGGCTTCCGGTTTAGGGCTGGCCGTGAATCGCTTCATTTTACCACCCAGTGATTCGTAATTAGCATCGAATGGCACAAGAGCTTCGTAACCAGCCAGGTTTGCATAGCCATAGATACGGCTCGCTACAGGGGGCGAAAAAATGTCGTGAATAACAACCTCCGTTAGCTTATCTAAAGCGGCATCATAACGCTCAGGATCAGCAGCTTTGGCATTATATTCGGCAGGAGTGGCCGACTTCTGGCAACCGGCGACAGTCAACAAAATCAAGGCCAGCAGCCAGCTATAAAGAAGCAGTTTTTTCATCGTTTTAACGTTAAAGTGGGTGGGGAATCTCTGGTAGCTAGCGCTGGTTTGCCAATACCCATTTACCGTTGTATAAGCTAACCAATTACCAATTTCAGATACCAACCACTGAGTTCAATCTTACAAAATTAACGAAAGGCATGGCAATTTTCGGTGAAAATGGTGGAGGGTTCATTGCCTTTTAACTTTTCTCACACCCGATCAACATTTCTGCTCTCTGCTTTTTCGTAATCATGGTTGCCGTATCGTATTTTTACAGAAGATTCTTCGTCACAATTATCCCTTTTCATGAGAAACCTACGTTGGCTATTCGTTTTAGCCGTTAGCTTGCAGTTTGCCTGGGCGCAAACGCAACCGTCCACCTTCAGTGCCAACACGCGCTTTGAACAACTCGGCCCCATCCTCCCTACGCCCAACACCTTCCGCACCTCGTCGGGCGCACCGGGTAAAGACTATTTTCAGAATCGCGCTGACTATGACATCAAAGCCGAACTGGACGATGTAAACCAGAAAATTACGGGTTCTGAAACCATCACGTATTTTAACAACTCGACTGACGCGCTAACCTACCTCTGGGTTCAATTAGATCAGAACCTGTTCCGCCCTGAGGCCACCGGCAACACCGCCCGAACCAATAGCATCAATGCCGAACGGGGTGCCTCGGCAGCTTCGCTCGATCCAAGTGCGAATTTGAAGGGTAAGAATTACGGCTACAACATTACGTTGGTGCGCGATGCCGCTGGGAAGGCCCTCAAGCACACTATCAACCAGACCATGATGCGGATTGACCTGCCCACGCCTTTGGCTCCCGGCAAGTCGGTGGTGTTTGGGATTGACTGGAATTTCCAGATTGTTGATGCCAATAAGACGGGTGCAAGGTCGGGGTATGAGTTTTTCCCAAAAGACGGCAATTACATTTATGAAATGGCGCAGTGGTTTCCCCGTATGTGCGCCTACGACGATGTGAACGGCTGGCAAAACAAGCAATTCCTGGGGCAGGGTGAGTTCACGCTCATTTTCGGTAACTATAAGGTCGCGCTGACAGTCCCGAACGATCACATAGTTGGCGCAACAGGCGAGTTGCAGAACGCATCGCAAGTGCTGACTTCTACACAAATGGCTCGCTGGAACAGTGCCAAAGCCAAAGGCGATAAACCCGGCGAAAACCCGGTATTGATTGTTACGCAGGCCGAAGCCGAAGCGGCCGAAAAGCGGAAGGCCACCCCCGGTCAGCTAACCGGCACCAAAACCTGGATTTACAAAGCCAGCAACGTGCGCGATTTTGCGTTTTCGAGCAGCCGTAAGTTTATCTGGGATGCCCTAAACCCCGAGATAGAAGGCAAGCGCGTATGGGCCATGTCGCTTTACCCTAAAGAAGCTAATCCACTTTGGGGCCAATATTCAACCCGTTTGGTAGCCCACACGCTACGCTCGTATTCGCGCCGGACGTTTGGTTATCCCTATCCGGTTGCCTACTCAGTACACGGTCCCGTGGGCGGCATGGAATACCCAATGATGTGTTTCAACGGCGCTCGCCCCGAAGCAGACGGCACGTATTCGCAAGGCACCAAAAACTTCCTCATTTTGGTGGTAATCCACGAAGTAGGCCACAACTTCTTCCCGATGATTGTAAACTCCGACGAACGCCAATGGTCCTGGATGGACGAAGGACTGAACAGTTTCCTCGAAGGGTTGGCCTGCCTGGAATGGGACCCTAATTTTCCGGCCACTGGCATTGAACCTCAGTCGATTACGCCCTATATGCGGCTCGATGCTACGCAGCAAGTGCCCATCATGAGTAGCTCTGACAACATTACGCCCAATACATTCGGCCCCAATGCCTATAGCAAACCCGCTACGGGCCTCAACATTTTACGCGAGACAATTATGGGTCGCGAGTTGTTCGATTACGCGTTTAAAGAATATTCGCGTCGGTGGATGTTCAAATCGCCCAGCCCGGCTGACTTCTTCCGCACCCTGGAAGATGCCTCTGGCGTTGACCTGGATTGGTTCTGGAAAGGTTGGTTCTACGGAGTACAACCCGTGGATCAGTCACTAGTAAAAGTCGACTGGTTCCAGGCCAATAGCCAGAACCCGGAGATTGTAAAAGCAGAGGCCCGTGCAGCTGCCAAGGCTCGCCAGAACACGATCAGCAAGCAACGCGATGAGGCCGAGAAAGGCAATACCGTTGTGGCGCAGGATAGCACCATGAAGGATTTTTATAACAGCTACGATCCCTACGCCGTGACTGAAAGCGACAAGAAGAAGTATCAGGATTACCTGGCGACCCTCACTGCCGACGAGCGTAAAGCGGCCGAAGCGGGTACGAACTACTACACACTCTCGCTTCAGAATAAAGGAGGATTACCAATGCCCGTAATTGTGCGGATGCAGTTTGAAGACGGTACTGATTCAGTTGCCCGTTTCCCGGTCGAAATCTGGCGGTTCAACGATGTATCGATCAAAAAAATAATTGCCACCAACAAGAAGGTAACGCAGTGGACGCTCGACCCCTATAGCGAAATTGCCGACATCAATACGGAAGATAATTCGTTCCCGCCAGTGTCGCAGCCAACCAAGTTCCAGTTATTCAAGCAACAGCAGCGGGGTGGGGGAGGAGCCTCCAATCCAATGCAGCAACAACGGCAGGCACAACCAAATCAAGCAACTCCAGCCCGACAAGGTACTGGCAAAAATTGATCCACCAGACTACTTATCATTAACACAACCTAATTAAACCAATGAAGAGAAAACTTTTAAGCCTTTGCCTGATGCTTTGTTCAGGCACTTTGCTGGCTCAAGCACCGCCGTCGAGCTACAGCGCCAACGACCGATTTGAACAGTTGGGAGCAGCGATGCCTACGCCTAACACCTTCCGAAACTCGTCGGGAGCGCCTGGAAAAGATTACTTCCAGAACCGGGCCGATTATGACATCAACGTTACGCTGGACGATGCAAACCAGAAAATTACGGGTACGGAGATGGTTACGTACCAGAATAATTCGTCGGACGTGCTGACGTATATCTGGCTGCAACTCGATCAGAACCATTTAAAGGGAAACTCGTTAGGCGCGTTGACCGAAAGCAGTCAAATTAATCCGCAGGGTGCGAGTTATCAGCAGCTCCAAACCCTCAATTCGCCCGATAGGGTTAATCTCGACCCAAAAAAACAGTACGGCTACAACATTCTTGCCGTTTATGACAAAATCAAAAAACCTCTGAAGTATACCATCAACCAAACCATGATGCGGATTGACTTGCCAGCGGGTTTGGCACCTGGCAAATCGTTCACGTTTGGTGTTGAGTGGAATTACTTCGTGACGGAGTATTACGGTCGGTCAGGCTACGAGTTTTTCCCGAAAGACGGTAACTACAACTACAACATCGCACACTGGTTTCCACGCTTGTGTAAGTACGACGACGTAAACGGCTGGCAGAACAAGCAGTTTCTTGGCGGGTCGGAGTTCACACTGATTTTTGGCAATTACAAGGTTGCTATCACCGTTCCTGCTGACCACATTGTGGCGGCATCGGGCGAGTGCCAGAACTATGCGCAGGTACTTACGCCTACGCAGCAGCAACGCATGAATCAGGCTCGCAGCTCGAAAACGCCGGTCGTAATTGTAACGCAGGCCGAAGCCGAAGCGGCCGAAAAGCGGAAGGCCACCCCCGACCAAGCAACGGGTACAAAAACCTGGATTTACAAAGCCGACAACGTACGTGATTTCGCCTTTGCCTCGTCGCGGAAGTACATCTGGGATGCTATGCAAACCGATGTGTACAACAATGGTCGTAAAATCTGGAGCATGTCGTACTACCCGAAAGAAGGCAACCCGCTTTGGGGTCAATATTCGACGCGCGTGGTAGAGCACACCCTGAAAACCTACGGCAAGCAGACCTTCGATTACCCGTATCCGGTGGCTATTTCGGTACACGGAACAGCTGGTGGTGGTATGGAATATCCCATGATCTCGTTCAACGGTGGCCGTCCCGAAGCTGATGGCACGTATTCCGAGCAAACCAAAGCGGGTATGATCGGGGTAATTATTCACGAAGTAGGCCACAACTTCTTCCCCATGATTGTGAACTCCGACGAACGTCAGTGGACATGGATGGACGAAGGCCTGAACACGTTCTGCCAGTATTTGTCGGAGAAGGAGTGGGACTATAATTTCCCCAGCCGCCGGGGTGAGCCGCAGTACATTGTCGATTACATGAAAATGGACAAGGCGCAGTTGGTGCCGATTATGACATCGGGTGAGAACGTAATTTTGCTCGGCCCAAACGCCTACGCCAAGCCCGCAACGGCTCTCAATATCTTGCGCGAGACGGTGATGGGTCGCGAGTTGTTCGACTATGCCTTTAAAGAATATTCGCGCCGGTGGATGTTTAAGTCGCCAACCCCGGCCGATTTCTTCCGCACAATGGAAGATGCTTCGGGTGTTGATCTTGACTGGTTCTGGAAGGGTTGGTTTTACGGAATTGAGCCCGTCGATCAGGATTTAACCGATGTTGATTGGTTCCAGGCCGATTCGCAAAACCCAGAAGTAACCAAGGCATTGGCTCGTGAAGCCGCGAAAGCCCGCCAAAACACCGTCAGCAAGCAACGCGATGCGGCCGAGAAAGGAAATACCGTTGTGGCGCAGGACAGCACCATGAAGGATTTCTACAACAGCTACGATCCCTACGCCGTGACCGAAAGCGACAAGAAGAAGTATCAGGATTACCTGGCGACCCTCACTGCCGACGAGCGTAAAAGCCTGGAAGCGAATACCGGCAAAAATTTCTATACAGTAACGCTTAAGAACAAAGGCGGGCTACCGATGCCGGTAATTATCCGTATGGAATACGAAGACGGTACCGACTCAACTGTGCGGCTACCAGCTGAAATCTGGCGGTTCAACGATGTGTCGATCAAGAAAGTGATTCCAACGACCAAGAAAGTAGTGTCGTGGACGCTGGACCCTTACCAGGAAATTGCCGAAATCGACACGGAGAATAACTCGTTCCCCCGTACCTCTAAGCCAACCCGGTTCCAGTTATTCCGGCAGCAGCAGGGCCGTTTTGGTCCACAAGGCCCGAATCCGATGCAACAGCAACGCCAGCAATCGGGGCAAGCCCCACCGGCAAGGCAGGGCGCTGGAAAGAATTAATGTAGTTGATCAGAGGTCGATGGATAATGGACTGTGTTAGGATACGGGTTTTTCGGCATTACTCATTGTGCGTTATCCATTATCCATTATCTTTGCAGAGCATTTCGGGATGTAGCGCAGTCCGGTAGCGTGCTTGCATGGGGTGCAAGAGGTCGTGGGTTCGAATCCCGCCTTCCCGACTCACAAAAACCGCCTAATTCGTCAGAATAGGCGGTTTTTTTATGAGAACCCCCCTAATCTGGCAGTAAAATGGCAGTAGGATGGCTCTATTACAAACCGAAACAAGGCTTTCGGGATGGCAACAAAACCGCCATGTACCCCTATAAAGAACCGCGTATCATGGACGCTGATGGCGATCCAACCAAAATTTGGTACGTAATTTTTTACGCCTGGAACATCGACACCGAGAAACTCGAGCGGAAACGCCTGGCACTCTCCGGCACTCCCCAGGAGCGATATGAGCAGGGAAAAGAGTTAGTAAACCACATTAACTCCGATCTCCGGTCGGGTGGGTTCATCACCCGGAAAAAACAGCCCATCGTCGAAGTGCAACCCGCCCAGGCTAAACGGCTTTCGCCCGATATGCCCCTATCTGATGCGGGTGCCTATTACATCGAGCAGAAAACAGCCGCCCTCTCCGATACCACTATGAAGGGCTATCGGGGCATGATGAAACGGTTCCTGAAATTTTGCGAGACCAAACGCTGGCACAAAATCGCCCTGCGCAGGTTCGATGTGGCCATGACCTATGAGTTCTTCGATCAACTCGGAGCCGATCCCGACATTGAGAACAAAACCTTTAACAATTATATCGGCCCGGTAGGAGGTATGTTCAACTTTTATTTGAAGCGCGATATCATCAAAAAGAACCCCTGTGACAACATCGACCAATTGCCCGTGCAGTCCGGTGGCCACGTTCCCTTTACCACCGCGCAGGCCCGCCAACTCAAAGACATCATGATCGTGCAGGATCCGCAACTTTGGCTCCTCTGCTCGTTCATGTACTATACCTTTTGCCGCCCCGGAAAGGAATTACGATACCTCCGCATCCGCGACATCATGGCCGACCGACTCCGAATCGACCGGAGCCACAGTAAATCCAATAAAACAAAATGGGTACTGATCCCGGCAGGGCTGGAAAAACTCATCGTTCAATACAACCTCCGAAACGTCCACCCCAACTATTATGTGTTCGGGCCTGGGGGCTGTCCGGGACCGACCCCAGTGGGGTCCGTATACTTTTGGCGGCATCACCGTAAAATACTGGTGCAGATTGGCCTCACCGATCTGGAGTATGACCTATATAGTTGGAAGCACACCGGCAATATTACGGCTTATCTGGCTGGTGCCGACCTCATGTACCTGCGCGATCAGAACGGCCACCACTCGGTATCTCAAACAGAGAAGTACCTGAAGGACTTAGGCATGATCCGCGTAAAAGGGGGCACCGATCCTCATCCTGAGTTGTAGCACCCAACAGCGTGAGGACGCAACTCCGCGTTGCTACGTTTGTCCGTCACCTTTGGTGGGTGAAAAACTTAACTATAAAAACCCTTATTTAATTTTTAGGCTCCTGGCGTTAATAAGCTGTGCTTTCAGATCAGCCTCGGCATCTTCGATGGTGCGCCCCGTACCGACACACTTACGCCCCATCTCCCGTTTCGGTCGGGTGTACCACACAAGGCCCGACCAGTAATAGTCGCCATGCCATCCCATTGGCAGCTTCTTTATTTGCATTTTTCCAAACGTCTAAATCATCCTCTCCAAATTTAGCACTTTGCTAACGTTTCGGGGAATATTTTCATAACGTAAGATTGGTTGTGAAACGCCCCCTGGAATTGTTCAATATTCCGAGGGGCGTTTGTCATTGTATATAGTGCACATGGCACGTAGTTCCATCAACAGGTCGCGTACCTGCAGAACGCTCCGACTATGGGTTGTCACACAGAATGCGTGAGGATCCGTTTGGGGAGCTGAGACCACGGCGAAAAATAGGTATCGCTCCGCAAGATTATTAAAACAAAACTCTAGAATAGATCATTTAGGAGATGCCAGCGCTGGCGCACTGCTATTCGGCCTTCTATCCTTCTGACAATCTGTTCAATATGAAGCCAAAGCACTTTTCCTATTCTTTTCTGTTAGCATCGGCCCTGTGGCTGACAGGTTGCGAAGATCACGCCAACAGCCCAAACGCCAACTTCCCTGAGCGTATTGACTTTGTGTCCCTGCGCCAATATCCTGAAGGCATTGCCTATTCAGCACTGTTAGACAGATTTCTGATTACCTCCATTCCCTTTGGAAAAATCGGTACTGTTGGCAAAGATGGCATCTACGCTGACCTGCTAACGGCCCCCGAATTGATTGCCGCCATTGGCATGAAAGTGGTCGGGGGGCGCGTGTTTGTTTGCAACAGCGATCAGGGTCGGTCGGTCAGAAGCACCCCTGCAACCACGAGACAGACTGCTGAACTGCTGGTTTTCAATCTGAACACAGGCACGTTGGAACGCCGACCCGATTTAGATGCCCTGCTGCCCGAAGCAGAGCCAAACTTTGCGAATGACGTAACGCTTGCTCCCGATGGTACTGCTTATGTTACAGATTCATTTTCGCCTGTGATTTATAAGGTCAATCCCGATGGAACAGCCAGCGTTCTGGTGCGGGATAATGTCAAATTTACAAGTCCCACTTTTGGCCTGAATGGCATTGCTTATCATCCTAATGGGTACCTCATTGTAGCAAATACTGGACAGGGGAAATTATATAAAGTTGATTTACAGAACGCTAACGCTGTTACGGAAATTACCGGCACTGGTGCGCTTCCTGGTGATGGCCTCACACTACTCAATGGCGATCTGTATGTAGTGACAGGTGGAAATCGGGTAGCACACGTACGTAGCACAGACAATTGGCAAACGGCAACCATTATTAAGTTCGACGCAACTGGCTATTTAGGAGCAACAACCAGCGTGGCTGTGAATAGCCAGATTTACAAACTTAACGCCCGTATCGGCGAAAATGCCAATGCACAGGATTTCAGCATTCAGTGATTCCGGTAAATAAGTGCAGGACACTGGACGCGGTAAGCCAGTACTACAACTCATCCGCCTTTCAGTACGACCGAATACACGTTTGGTATCGTACCTTTGCGGTATGTACAAGCGTATCGTTCTCCCGATTCTCTTCCGCTTCGACGCTGAGACCATTCACCATTTTGCCACATCGGCGCTTAAAATCTCTTTTGCTATTCCGGGTACGCGCTGGCTGGCGCGTCGGCTTTTTGTGGTCGATGATCCGCGTTTGCGTCGTACTGTTTTCGGTATCGACTTTCCCAATCCGGTGGGCATGGCCGCAGGTTTCGATAAAAATGCGGAACTGGTAACGGAGTTGAGCGCACTTGGTTTCGGGTTTGTGGAGATTGGGACCGTAACCCCCCGTCCTCAACCCGGCAACCCCAAACCCCGCCTGTTCCGGCTCAAAACCGACGGAGGACTTATCAACCGAATGGGTTTCAACAACAAAGGAGCAGGTCCAGCGGCCGGGCGGCTTCGGAGCCTGAACCAGAAAGTAATTATTGGCGGAAACATTGGTAAAAACAAAGACACGCCGAACGAAGAAGCCCTACATGACTACCAGCGTTGTTTTCACGACCGGTTAGATACGGTCGATTATTTTATGGTAAATGTTAGCTCACCCAACAATACCGGTCTGCGTGATCTACAGGTGTGAGAAGCGCTCACCCGTTTGCTGCTGGCCCTGCAACAGGACAATAA
>Ga0105048_10004263_pt1 | contig 23340 bp, 18 predicted proteins | sample MAT05_FD_78382 | JGI IMG/M metagenome (GOLD analysis project Ga0105048, IMG submission 78382) | Freshwater microbial communities from Lake Fryxell liftoff mats and glacier meltwater in Antarctica - MAT-05 | ecosystem: Environmental > Aquatic > Freshwater > Ice > Liftoff microbial mat | place...
CGAACGCCAAGGGGGTGTAGGTCGGCGGGCTGGCGGTGGCCGGGCCGGTGACCTTGACGGCGTAGCCGGCAGCGGGCGCCACCGACCACGTCAGTACCGGCGCTGGCGACCGGGTCGGCGCCGCCGGTGGGGGGGTGCTCATGTACCAGCCGACGGTGCTGTTGCTCGGGTTCGTGAGGCTGATCGTCACCTGCGGCACGAACGTGGTCGTGGTCGTCGGCTGGGTCGTGGGGGTCGTCGCCTTGGTCGTGGGGGTGGTGGCCGTGGTGGTGGGGGGCGTGGCCCGGGTGGTGGGGGTGTTGCCGGGCGATGTGGGTGACGGGTTGGGATTCGGGACCGACGGGGTGGTTGTCTCGCCGCCGGTCGAGGACGTGGTGGTCTCGCCGCCCGGAGCGGCGGTGGTGGGATCCTGGCTGGAGATGGTGGAGCCACCGCTGGTGCTCGAGGTCTGGAGCGAGCCCACCGCCGAGACCGGAGGACCGCTGGCGACCAGATCGGCATCGCCGTCGCGGGCGCCCCACCAGAGGCCGCCACCGAAGAGCAGGGCGAGGAGGACCACCGCGGCGGCCGAGAGCACGAGCATGCGCGGGACGCCGCCGCCCGGCGGGGGCAGGAGGGAGGGCAGTGGCGTCGGTGGTGGCGGACCGGCGATGCTGGCTGCGGATTCCGCGGCCTCGCCGGCGTCTGCCGCGTCGCCCGCCGAGTGGGCGGCGCCGTCGAAGGGGGTGGGCGGGGTCAGCGACTGACCGGCGGCGTCGCCGAGGCCCGAACCGGTTCCGGAGCCCGACCCGGGGACCGACTCGCCGACCGAGGAACCGGCCTGCGATCCCAGCGGCGCGCCGGGCTGGACCGGGGCGACGCCGTGGCCGATGTTGCCGCCGAGCGACGGGTCGACCGAGCCCGGTGTCGAGATGGCGTGGCCGACGTTGCTGCCGAGGCCCGGATCGACGGCGCCGCCGGTGGCCGAGCCCAACGAGGACCCGGCGACGGCCTGGCCGGCGAGCCCCGCGGCGGTGAGGAAGGCCGAGCCGCCCATGGGCACGCCCGACGCGGCGAGCGCCGCGGCGGCGGTCTGCTTCAGGGCGAGGGGCACGGCGAACAGCGGGACCGCGGCGAACAGCGCCGCGGGCTCGAGGCCGATGCGCTGCCGCTCGTCGCACTCGACGCACCCGGGGACGTGGCGCTCGGTGACGCGGACCGCGTCGGCGCTGAAACGATCGATGCCGAGGTCGCGCATGCGCTGGGCCAGCACCGCGCAGGACGGCGACCCGCCCCGCCAGAGCACACGTGCCCGGATGGCGTTCTCGAGCCGGTTCTTGAGACGGTGCACGAGCTGGTTGGCCGCGTTGCGGTTCATGCCCATGACGTCGCCGATCTCGGCGGGTGTGAGGCCGTGGCGGAGCTGGAGGTCGAGGACCTCGAGGTCGCGTTCGGGTAGCGCCTCGGCCGCCTCCCAGACGAGCGAGACGATCTCGGCGTCTTCGACGGCGGCACCGGGCGTGACCGCCCGGCCGAGTCGGTCCTCGACGCCGAAGCCCGACGGTGCGCCCGCGGGTGAGGCCCCGACCGACTCGATCACCGTGAGTCCCTGATCGTCGACCGCGTAGGAGCGCTGCTCCTTCTGGTTCCGGTTGTAGGCACCGTTGCGGGCGATGCGCAGCAGCCAACCGCCGAACGCATCGGGCTTCTCGAGGGTGCCGAGGTTGCGCCACGCGGAGAAGAAGGCTTCCTGGGCGACCTCGGCGGCGACGTCGCGATCGCGCACGACCCGGTTGACGAGATCGAAGACGCGGTCGAACCACGCGTCGTACAGCTGACCGAACGCCTGTTGGTCGCCGGCGAGGCACTGGCGAACCCAGTCCGCGTCGCGGCGACGCAGCGCCGCTTGCTCGGCATCCAGTTCGATGACGGGTTCGTCCATCGAAGTCCTTGTCGTCGGGTCCACCCGCACGGCATGCGGCCGATGACGGCCCGCCAGCCGGCGGGCTGATCGATCTCCGCCTCGCGGACGGTCTCGGCGTTCATTGTCGCCCATCTCCACTGCCCGAGCCGCACACCGACGAAGAAACAGTCGGACCGGTGTCTCCGGTCGCAGCGTCAGAGCTCCTGACCGGCGAATCGCCCCGCGCTTACGCGTGTTCGTCCGGTCCTCGCAGCTGACCCCTGCGTCGGTTCGGCCGTCGAGACCGGCACCTTCCCTTCAGCCGCGCCGTTCGCACCGCGTCCGCCCCGCAGGTGGCGCGAACCGGCAGGTCAGGTGGCGTGACGCGAGTCACCGGGGATTCCGCGTAAGGGCCGGGCGGGTCGCCGGTCAGGACCTTCGTAACGCAGCGAGCACCCCGCCCGCTCCGACCCCAAGGAGTACGCCATGGACACCAAGCCCTTCCGCATCTTCCTCCTCGGCACGACCCTCGCGGTCGGCGCCGTGATCGGTCTCGCCCCCGCCGGCGAGGCCCGCCCCGTCATCGAGATCGACTCCCGCGGTCCGGTCATCGAGCTCCCGCCCACCACGGTGAAGCCCCCGAAGGGGATCGACCCCTGCGACATCCGCAACTGCGACGACCTGCCGGTGCTCGACGACGAGTGCATCAACATCCGCGGCTGCCCCACGACCACGTCGACCACCATGCCGTCGACCACCACGACCAAGCCGGGCAAGCCCGGGCTCGACCCCAACCCGCCCCGCAAGTCGGACAACCCCGACGTCGTCGTCCAGACGCCCCGCTTCACCGGCTGATGCCCCCGGCCCCGTCGCCCTGGACCCGGTGACCGTCTCCCCTGACGGTCACCGGCCGGCGGGATCGGCCGTTCCGCACACCTCCGCAGCACACCTCTCCCACACGCCACCTCGACCCGCTTCGCCACCTCTCTCCCAGGAGCCCGCCATGCGCACCACCCTTCGCACCCGCCTCACCACCGCCCTCCTCGTCCCGATCGCCGCCGTCGCCATCAGCGCCTGCGGATCGAGCGAACCGACCGGGCTGGGCACCATCGACCCGGTCAACCCGCCCACGACCGCGGTCGTCACCACCGACGCCGCCCCGAGCAATGACATCACCGCCCCGGAGGCCCCCGCCGCCAACTCGAGCATCGCCGCCCGCCTCGGCGGAACCACCGAGGTGTACGCCGAGCCCTCGGAGGACGCGGAGGTCGTGACCACGATCGGTGCCACCACCGAGCTCGGCTCGGCGTCGACCCTGCTCGTCGTCGATCAGCAGGAGGACTGGATCGAGGTCGCGCTCCCCATCCGACCCAACGGCGCCACCGGGTGGATCCCCACGGCTGCCGCCGAGCTGCGCAACAACACCTACCGCATCCACGTCGACATCGAGGCCCGCACCCTCAGCCTGATGGACGGCGGGACGGTCCTCGTCGAGACCCCCGTCGCCATCGGGTCCGACGAGAACCCCACCCCGGCCGGGACCTACTTCGTGACCGACCTGGTCGACACCGATGATGCAGCGGGCGCCTACGGTCCGTTCGCCTTCGGCCTGTCGGGCCACTCCGAGACCCTCAGCGAGTTCGGCGGCGGCGACGGCCAGCTCGGCATCCACGGCACGAACGACCCGTCGAGCATCGGCGAGGCCGTCTCCCACGGTTGCGTCCGGGTGCCGAACGAGACCATCGCCCAGATGGTCGACCTGGTGCCGCTGGGCACCCCGGTCACCGTCGTCTGAGCGCCGACCGACGAGCAGACGATCGCGTTCGGCCCGGTGCTGTCCGTGTCAGCAGGGAGACCGAAGGTCGAACGGTGCGACGGCGCCGCCTCTCGGGGCGGCGCCGCATCGGGCACCCGCGGCCGGGGGTCGGTGCGACCTCGAACGACGTGGGTTGGTCGGGGGCCGACACCTGACCCGCCGCACGGGTGGACAGGCGGAGCGAGACGCGCACCAGCGCCCTCGCCGTGGCGATGATCCCCATTCGAGTCGGACGATCCTGCGGCGGCGAGCACGTGCGGCGACCGAGCGGCCCCCCGCCGTCCGCGGCCAACGGCCGGCCGTCCGGATCCCATGCCCCCGTGGTTCCCATGGGTGGTTCCCTTCCCTACCCGTCCCCCATCCATGCGTCCCACCGACGCCTCACCGACCTCGGGCACCGCGTCGGCGCCGCCGAGCAGCAGCGCCTGGGCCGGTTGCTGTCGGCGGCCGAGTTCCGCAACCTCGGCATCGCCGGCGCCTGAACCGTGCACCGACCACGGCGCTGCCTCGATCGTCTGGTCCTGCTCGCCTACCCCCGCTCGTTCCGCCGTGACTACGGCGACGAGATCACCCGGACCGTCGACGACCTCCGCCGCCACCGAGGCGTGCGCGGTTGGCGACTCGGTCTGCGCATCACCGGCGACATCCTCGCCACCGCTCCCCGCCTACGACTGGAGTCCGCCATGACCCGAAGCCGTGTCCTCCCTGCCCTCGCCGTCGTCGCCCTCGTCACCCTGACCGCCATCGTGGCGATGGTGCTGGGGAACGCCGTCGTCTTCCTCGTGCCGCTGGCGGTCGTTTGCGTCACGATCATCGTCGCCACCCGCCACGACCGGCCGCTCGCCGCCGATGAGGGCCGGTCGCACCGCTGGGCGCCTTAGGCGGCGGGCGGCGTCACCGCCGTGGGCGTGGCCATCGGCGCGGTCGCCGGCGAGGACGCCCCCGAGCCCCTCTGGGCCCTCTGGGCCGTCAGCACCCTCGCCGGCCTCACGATGGGTGCGATCGCCCTCGTGGTCGGCGCGAACCAGCTGCTCCATCACCGATCGGCCGCCTGACCGCGGCGCCCGCCCGCCCGTTGGGCAAACGAGAACACGTTTCAATTACGCTCCCGGGCGCACGATCGAACCTCGCCACCTCGGCCGGGTCCAGCCACCCAGGAGCACCACCGTGAGCATCGCCGGAGCCAACACCGCCACCGACCCCTTCGACGATCCGTCCGTGGGCAAGCGCTACGTCGACAAGGTGGCGCTGGTGACCGGAGCCGCCGGGGGGATCGGACGGGCCACGGCGATGCGGCTCGCCGCCGAGGGCGCATCGGTGTGGTGCGCGGACGTCAACGTCGACGGCGTGACCGAAACCGAGAAGATGATCGCCGATCGGGGCGGCGTCGCCCGCAGCGGCAAGCTCGACGTCACCGACCCTGCGGCATGCGTCGCGCTGGTCGCCGAGGTGGTCGAGGCCCTCGGCGGGCTGGACGTGCTGGCCAACATCGCCGGTATCGGTGGGTCGGCCCTCACCGAGAACGAGACCCTCGACCGCTTCCAGGCGATGTTCAACGTCAACGCCGCGGGGCCGTTCAACCTGAGCCAGGCCGCCCTCTCCCAGCTCCTCGAGCGCAAGGGCAACATCGTCAACCTGGCCTCGACCGCCGGCATGATCGGCCAGGCGTACTGCGCCGCCTACTGCGCCTCGAAGCACGCGCTCGTCGGCCTCACCAAGGCCATGGCCATCGAGTACGGCCGCACGGGCATCCGCATCAACGCGGTCTGTCCCGGTGGCGTCAACACCAACATCCTCGGCGGCTTCATGCCGCCCGAGGGCTCCAGCATGAACCTCATCAGTCGGTCGTTCCTCACGCGCGACATGCAGGAGCCCGAGTCGGTGGCCGCGCTCGTCGCCTACGTCGGCAGCGACGAGGCGTACTACGTCAACGGCGCCATCATGGCGATCGACGGCGGCACCACCACCGGCTGACGCCAACAGCCGACCGCCGCTCCCGTCAGGGCGCCGACGCCGGAACGGTGGTGGACTCGAGGGCGCCGGGGATCGTGGCCGACGGTCGCGGCACCGGGGAGCTGGTCGCCTGAGGCGGGTCGGCCTGCTCGGACGCGAACGCCTCGGGGAACGTACGGGCGAGGTACGCCGGGTCGAGCGACACGTCGGTGGGGTCGTCGCCGAAGGCCAGGCGGTACTGGGCGATCATCACGTGATCGATCAGCTCGGCGGCCGCAACCGGATCGACGTTGCCCGGCGCGCACCCGTCACCCGAGCCCTCGAGCAGGGCGGCGAGCTGCGGGTACGTCTCGAGGAACGAGGCCAGACCGCCGGCGGCGAAGATCGCCTGGCACCGGTCGAGGAACGTGCTGTGGCCGGCGCGCTGCACGACGACCAGGCGCTTCGGCGGCGTGATCCCGTCGTACTGGGTCTGGGCCAGACCGAGCGAGACCAGCGCGTCGGCGTCGGCCGCGACGATCATCGCCGGGCGGTCGAGCGGTGGCTCGGCCCCCGCCGGCGACACCGCGGGCGCCGGGGCCTGGCCGATCCACACCTTGACCCGGGGCTCGGCGAGGGCGAACAGGTAGGCAGCGGCAGCGCCGGCCGAGTGGCCCTCGACGCCCACCCGCTGGGTGTCGAGCCCGCCGCCCAGAACGCTGTCGGGGCTGGCGTTGGCGGTCACCAGCGCCGCGAGGCTGTTGGCCAGGTCGTCGAGGTCGGTCGGCGTTCCGCCCCACTGGTTGGCGACCGACGCGATCTCGTTGCGCGACAGGTGGTCGGGCGCGGCGACAACGAAGCCCCAGGAGGCCTCCTGGCGGAGGTGCTGCGACGAGTACAGGTTCGATCCGCCGGCGCCGTGGCTCTGCAGGATCACCGGGAAGGGTCCCTCGTCGTTGATCGGGGCGTCGAGGTAGGCGTCGAGGGGGAGATCGGCGACGAGCGGGGGGACGGTGGCGCTCAGGAGGGCGGCGACCTCCGGGGGATACGCGTCGCCGGGCCGGTACGAGGTGAGGCGCTCGAGCCCGTCGAGTCCCGTCGAGCTGGCCGGGTAGAACACCCGCACCGACCGATCGCCGAGCGACAGCGTCGTGAAGCCGACCTCGTATGGACCGGGACGCGAGTAGTTGACGGGGGCGGGCGGCGGCGGCGGGACCCGCGTGGTCGTCGTGGAGGTGGGCGCGCCGGTGCCGCTAAGTGAGGATGCCGAGGTGGTCCCGTTCCCGGAGCTGGAGCCACCGCTCCCGGTGGTCTCGGTGGCGACGCTGCACGAGCTGAGCACCAACGCGAACACGACGAGCGCGAAGACGAGCGGAGCCGCGCCGGGGCGATGATCTCGGGTTGGTGGGGCCGAGGTGTCCAGGGGGAGACCCTTCATCTGCTCGACGGTGAGAGCGCCGTCAGGTCCTTCGCCGCTGGCGCCGGGCCCGATGATCCGAGCCTACGCCGGGGGCGGTGGCGCGAAGGGGTCGCGACAGACCTTCGGCTCCGAGCTCAACGTCGCGTGCCGCGACGCCACCCGCGACCCGAGCCGGCGTCGGCGCGGGGCGGGAGGGCCGAGGCCGCGCCGTTGGTCGGACCGGGCCCGACGGCCGCCGGCTCGGCCTCTGCCGCCGCCTCGGCCGCGACCGCCGCCAGCCGGGTGTCGACCTGTTCCATGATGCGCTCGGACTGCTTCGCGGCGTAGCCGAAGATGCCCTGGGCCATCAGCGACACCTCTTCGTAGCGGCGCTCCTTGTAGATCCGCGCCCGGGCCTTGTGCACGTTGCGGTTGTCGGGCTCGGCCATGAAGGCGATCTCGATGAAGTGGGCGGCCAGGGCGAGCTCGCCGTTGGAACGCAGCTCGAGCGCCTTGCGGATGAGCGGTTCGACGCCGTCGAGCATCTTGGCCATCTCGAGCCCGATGGCGTTGTCCGACGGCGGCTTGAGCCGCGCCGGGTTGCCGTCGTACCAGCCGCCGTACTGGCGCCAGATGTTGTGGATCACGAACTCGGGCTCATCATCGGTGGGCTGCAGGTAGGGCTTGTCCATGAGCCCCGCCGGCATCTTGACGGTCCGCAGGATCTGATCGAGCGTCGCCCCGTCGTTCATCAGCTGGAGGGTCTCGGACACGAGGAACTCGAGGGCGGTGGCGACGTCGTCGAGCACCAGGCGGATGCGCTCGGCGCCGGCGATCGGGAGCCCGTGCGCCGGGAGGAGGAGCTCGGGGCCGCGCGACGCGATCTCGCGCAGCGCCCGGGCCCACTCGAGCGGGTACCGCTGGATCTTCTGCGGGTTGCCCGCAGCCGGGAAGACCCAGGTGAGGAAGTCACCGGTGCACGCCGTGCGCGTCTGGGGGAGCCAGGCCCAGGTGTGGTCGTCGGTCTCGCCGATGCCGTGGTGCAGCTCGATGTCGAGGGTGCCGACGCGGAGCTGCAGGCGGTCGCTGTAGGTGACCGAGGGGCGCACCCACTGGGTGGGGAAGACCGGGTTGAGCTCGTCGCCCGATCCCAGCAGACCCATGCCGCGGTACTGCCGGGCGTTCACGATGGCGTTGTAGCCGTTGGTCAGGTCATACCGGTCGAAGCGCGCCGGCACGAGCTCGTGGCCGACCACGACCGGCCGACGCTGCTTGTTGTCCCGTGCCTCGTTGATGAGGGGCCGGGCCCCACCGACGTGATCGGCGTGGCCGTGGGTGTAGACGATCGTGTTGATCGGCTGGCTGCCGCTCCAGCGCCGCAGCTCGCTGGCGCACCGCAGCCCGAACGCCTCGAGGCTGCAGTCGAACAACACGAGACCATCGCCGCTGTCGAAGGCGACGACGTGGCTGAAGGCCTCGACCATGGCCACGCGGTCGGCGACCTCCGACAGCTCCAGGGTGACCCGGTTGACCGGACCGTCGGCGATGCCGGCGTCGATGTACCGGGCGGACATCTCGAGCAGGTCGGGCATGGGACGTCCAGACTACTTGTCGATCCCCGGTGCGACGGGGTGCGGCCGCCACGGATCCCTGGAGATCTCAGCCGCGCTCCCGGGGCGGCCCGGCGGGCGCGGCGACCCGGTCAGTCCGGCCCGCCGGCCCGCCGGCTCTGCTTGTGCTCGTACATGTTCTCGTCGGCCCGCGCCAGCAGGTCCGAGAGCTCGACCAGGGAGTCGGTGGTGGCCGCGTGTCCGACGCTCGCGCCGATCGGCACCGCCCGGTCGGCGATGTCGATGGGTTGGTCGAACGCACGCACGATCCGCCGCTCGAGCTCGGACACCTCTTTTGCGGGCAGCGACTCGCACAGCGCCACGAACTCGTCGCCGCCGAAGCGGGCGATCGTGTCGACGTCACGGAGCACACCGGTCAGCCGACGGGCCACCGTGGCGAGCACGGCGTCACCGACCCGGTGGCCGTACGAGTCGTTGATGGCCTTGAAGCCGTCGAGGTCGACGAAGAGCACCGTGATCGACGTGGTCGTGCCGCGCTGGAGCCGGCCCCGCGCCTGGAGGAACCGATCCTCCATCAGCGAACGGTTCGGGAGCCCGGTGAGCGAGTCGTGGGTCGCCTGGTGCGCGAGCTCGCCCTCGGCCCGTCGGCGGTCGGTGATGTCCTCCACCGTCGCGATCCACCCCGACGGTTCGCTGGGCGCGCCCAGCGGCACGAACTTCACCTCGGCCCACCGCTGGAAGAGGCTGGTCGCCACCCGGAAGACGACGTTCTCGGAGGTGCCCGCGGCGATCACTCGCGACGCTGCGGCCGAGACCGCGTCCCAGTCCTCGGCGAGGACGGCCTGCTCCCACCCGTGGCCGCTGACCATCTGATGGGACAGGTTCAGGATGTGGCGGGCCGCCTCGTTCGAGAACGCGACCCACCCGCGCGCGTCGGCCGACAGGATCCCGAAGGGCAGCATCTCCGCGAGCGACGAGAACCGGTCGAGGTCCGAGGCGGTCACCTTCTCGTTGTGCTCGTCGGTGACGTCGCGCACCCGCAGGACGACTCCCGTGAGATCCGAGCGGAGCGCGGCGTCGAACACCCGCACGTCGAGGATCCGCCAGCTCCCGTCCTTGTGCTGGGCACGCAGCTGGATGGACTCCTCGAACCCCGGGGTGCGGCGCGCCCGCTCGGTGAGCGCGAACACCTTCGGCAGGTCCTCGGGGTGGATGAAGTCGGTGATCTGCTTGCCTTCGCCCTCGTCCCCGACGTAGCCCAGGGCCTCGGCCCGGACGTTGGCCCCGACCAGTTCGAGGTTGGGCGACACGAGCAGCAGGAACTCGGACGCGAAGAGGTTGAGCTCGTTGCGGATGTGGTCGCGAGGCGAGGTCTCCGCCGGCCCGCTGGTGGACGATCCGATCTGCGGGTCCGGATCGGGCGCGCCCGTGAACCCCTCGTCGCGAGGGGGTCCTGGTCCGATGCGATCGAACCCCGGTCCGCGTTCGCTCATCCGTCCTCCGCCGACACCTCGGTCGACCGCCCCGATGCCGATGCCGGTCGGGGCCCGATCTCCCTATCGTCGTCTCGGACGACGATCTGAACACCATTGACCCCTGCGTCGCCAACCGGCACGGGGCGCCGACGAAACCCCGGCGCACGGCGACGGCCGGTTGGATCGCGGCCCGGTGGCGACCGACCACGTCGGGGCGATCAGGCGCCGAACAGGGAAAGCCACTCGGACTCGGTGCGCGGCGCGAGCACGTAGTTCCAGCGGCGGGTGTCGGCCATGCTCGCGGACGGGTCGGCCGAGTACTGGTGACCGGGGAACAAGATGGCGTCGTCGGGCACCTTGGCCAACGTCTGGGTGAGGCTGGCGTAGAGCGCGGCGGGGTCGCCGCCGGGCAGGTCGGTGCGGCCGCATCCTTCGAGGAAGAGGGTGTCGCCGGCGAGGAGGTGGCCGTCGACGAGGAAGCACTGGCTCCCCGGGGTGTGGCCGGGCGTGTGGATCAGCTCGATGGGGATCTCGCCCACCATGACGATGTCGCCCCCCACGTGCTCGACCAGGTCCGACGCGCCGGCACCGGTGGTTCGCATGATCCACGGCGCCTCGTCGGCCTGCACGTGGATGGGCACACCGGCGAGGGTCAGCAGCTCGTTGATGCCCGAGATGCGGTAGCCCATCATGTCCCCGCCGATGTGGTCGGCGTGGTAGTGCGTCGCCAACGCACCGGTGAGGCGCATGCCGTCAGCCGCGGCGGTCTCGATGATGCCCTTGATGTCGTACGCCGGGTCCACCACGATCGCCTCGCCGGTCTGGCGATCGCCGATCAGGTACACGAAGTTGAGCATCTGCTTCGCCACGCGGTCGGTCGTGGCGATGTCGCGGCCGCAGAGCAGCTGGCGGAAGTACAGGCGGTCGTCGTCCATGGCGCCATCCTACGAGGCGGACCTCGATCGGCTGAGAACAGAGGCCGTCGACCCACGCGCCGGTCAGCGGCCGTCGGCGCTGACAACAACGGAGCGACCGCACGGGCTCCCGGTGATCGTGGGGTGAGAGGTGGACGGTAGGTTGGCGCCCGTGGGGAGCCTCGATCCGACACCACCTCGCACGGTCACGCCGGCCGACGTGGACCCGACCAAGCGGCGCTACGCGGTCATCGGCACCGGGGCCATCGGCGGGTACTACGGCGCCCAGCTCGCGGCCGCCGGCCACGCCGTCCACTTCGTCGCCCGCTCGGACCTCGACGTCGTGGGTCGCGAAGGCCTCCGAGTGGACTCGCCGGGCGGCGACCTGCTGCTCCGACCCGCGTCGGTCGTCGGATCGCCCGCCGAGGTCCCGCCGGTCGACGTCGTGCTCGTCACGGCCAAGACGTCGACCACGGTTCCCATCGCCGACCTGCTGGGACCGCTCGCCAGGGCCGGCGCAGCCGTCGTGCTGATGCAGAACGGGCTCGGCATCGAGGACGCCGCGGCCGCGGCCCTGCCCGGGGTGACCCTCGTCGGGGCGATGTGCTTCATGTGCTCGAACCGCGTGGGACCCGGCCACATCCGTCACCTCGACTACGGCGCGGTGACCATCGGCGAGCACGCGGCCGACGAGCACGCCGGCGCCGGCATCACGCCGACGATCACCGCCTTCGCGGACGACCTCACCGCCGCGGGCGTCGCCGCACGGCCGATCCCGAACCTGGCGGCGGGACGCTGGAAGAAGCTGGTGTGGAACATCGCCTACAACGGTCTCTCGGTCGTGCTCGATGCGCAGACCGACGAGCTCATGACCCAGCCCGCCACCCGGGCGCTGGTGGTCGAGCTCATGGGAGAGGTCGCGGGCGGCGCAGCGGCGTGCGGGCACCCCATCGACGACTCGTTCATCGACGAGATGATCGCCACCACGGACGCCATGGCCCCCTACAAGACATCGATGAAGCTCGACGCCGAGGCGGGTCGCCCGCTCGAGATCGACGCCATCTACCGCGCCCCGGTCGAGGCGGCCCGTGCCGCTGGCTTCACGATGACCCGCACCGAGACCATCCTGACCCAGCTCGAGTTCATCGACGCCCGCAACCGCTCGCGGCGCTGAGCCTCGATCCCCCGGTCACGGGACGACGGGGCCGAGGACGAGGGGACGAGGGGACGAGCGCCACCCAGCTCCGCACTCAGCTCTGGCGATGGAACCAGTCGCGCCAGACCGCCTTGAACGCGACGTCGTAGCGCTCGTACTCGGCCCGCAGCACCGCGCCGGGCCACGACGGTGGGCACAGGGCGTCGGGGAGCTGCGGGTCCGCCACCAGGTGGCGCAGCACCGAGGCCGACACCACGAACGTCGGAGCGAGCGCGTCGGTGTCGCCCGCCTCGAGCCGGTCGACGTCGGCCGCCATCTGCCGGCGCAGGACCTCGGCACGGTCCATCCATCCGTCGAGATCCCACAGGCGAGCAACGAGCTCGGCCGGGTCCTCGGCATCGGGACGACCGACGAACGACGAGCACTGGTCGGCAACGACCTCGGCGGCGTCGGCGAACCGGTCGGGCGCCAGGTTGGCGGGGCGCAACCACACGCCCTCGCGCTCCTCGGCAAGCTTGAGGCGCTGCATGGCGTCGCGAAGTCGGCTCCGCTCGCGGGCACCACGACTCGCCGGGCGGACGATGCGCAGCGCCCACTCGCCCTTCCACGGCCCGCCCGACGCGTCGGCGCGGCGGCTGGCGATCTGGCGCTCCTGCCGCGCCAGCAGGTGTCCCGCGAGCTGGTAGGCGCCGTCGTCGGCCTCGAGCTCGCCGGCAGCCACCATCCGCGACAGCGCCACCCGCGTCGCACCCTCGGCGATCCCGAACAGCTCGCCGGAGCGGACGAGCAACTGGCTCGGCAGCCTCGGAGGCGTCATGCCCAGCAGCGTGGACGCCGCGACGGACCGGGCGGTCAGCGCCCGGCCGTCCGACCGTTCCGGATCCTGCACCTTACGAGGTTGTGCCATGTGTCCACGAAGTGTAATGTTGGGGTGGTCCGAACGACGACGACCGGGTCCGACGTCCCCGACGCGGGCACCATCTTCGCCGAGGCGAACGGCAGACGGGAACGCCATGGCCACCGAGCTCCACCCACCCACCGGCACGGCCGCCTCGACGGCCCGGCTCGCCCACGTCGACATCGACACGCTCGAGCGCCTTCCCGGCCAGGGCGGGATGATCCCGCCGGCCGAGGCGCTGCCCCTCGTGCTCCCGACCGATCGGCTCAACGAGCGGGGCATGGCCCTCCCGCCGATCCGTGACGGGCTGCGCTGCATCCACAACGCCCGCAACGTGGGCAACGTCGTCTCGGTGTGGCTGCAGTCGTTCGGCCTCCTCGCCCTCGTCTGCTGGGTCACCCCGAAGCTCTCGCTCGCCGTGGCCCTGCCGGTCTGGGCTGCGGTGTTCCTGCTCATGGGGCGGAGCTTCGCCCTCTACTCGATCCTCGGCCACGAGGCCGCGCACCGTCTGCTGTTCTCGAAGAAGGCCATCAACGACGCCGTCGGTCGGTGGGCGGTCGCCTACCCCGCCTTCGTGCCGCTCGATCTCTACCGCCGCAGCCACTTCGCGCACCACAAGGACGAGTTCGGCCCCAACGAGCCCGATCTCAACCTGTACAACGGGTATCCCATCGGGCGCGACTCGATGCGACGCAAGCTCGTCCGCGACGCCAACGGCACCTCCGGGTGGAAGAGCCTCAAGGGTCTGCTGTTCGCGTTCCGGAGCGCCTCGTCCCGACCCCTGGCACTCAAGATCCTGGCCAGCCAGGCCATGGTGCTCGTCGTGCTGCTCGCCATCGGCGGGTGGAGCCGGTGGTGGCTCTACCCGGTGTTCTGGCTGGCGCCGTGGATGACGGTCTGGCGCGTGCTCAACCGGCTGCGCTCGATCGCCGAGCACGGCGGCATGATGCACTCGTCGGATCGTCGCCTCACCACCCACGTCGTCCGTCAGACGTGGGCGGCCCGCTTCTGGATCGTTCCGTTCAACACCGGGTGGCACCTCGCCCACCACGCGGACATGGGGGTGGCCTTCCAGGACCTACCCCGCTTCCACCGCGAGCTCGTCGACAGCGGCTGGGTCACCGTCGACCTGGAGCACCGGAGCTACCGCGATCTGTGGCGAGCGCTGACATCACGCGCCGCCGCCTGACATCAGATCCGCGACAGGGGACGTGAACACAGGATTCGCAACGGACCGGCACGGGACGACCTAGGATGCCCGGCTATGGCAACATACGGATCTTCGGCAATCTTTTTGATCATCCAAATCGCGGCGGCCGTGTACTGCTACATGGACATGCAGAAGCACAGCGATGCGGCGTTCGAGGCGGCGGGGACGCCCAAGCAGACCTCGCTGATCCTCATCATCCTCGGCGGCGTCTGCTGCTGGCTGACCCTCATCTACTACTACTTCGTGGTCCGTCCCAAGGTCGAGGCCGTGGAGCAGGGCGGCGGCTACCCGCCTGCCGTCTGACCCGCGGATCGTCCGGACCACGTGGTCCGCTGATCACCTGAACTGACCGAGATGGGCCGGCATCGCTGGCCCATCTCTGTTTTTTCGCCTCCGTGCGACGGCCGGGAGAACCAACCCGAGAACGAGGGGCCGCGGGCGCGGGACCAGCGGACCGTCGTTCAGGACGCGGCGTCGTCCCCGCCGCGGGGCCAGCCGGGCCGCACCACGCCGGCCGGTTCGCCCCCGGGGCCCGGAGTCGCCCCCGGTGCGCCGCCAGGATCGCTGCCGGCCCCGCCGGGGTGCGGGTGGTCGTGATGGTCGTGGTCGTGATGGTCGTGGTCGTGGTCGTCGTGGCGGTGTGGATGGATAGACGGCAACCCGGCGGGCGCCTCGGAGCCGCGCCGCTGCCACGCGTCCTCGGCCGCCGCCACGATCTCGCGACGGGAACGGCCGGTGCGCCGGGCGACGCGCACCGCGTCGTCGTGCTCGACCTTGGCCCGACCCGCCCCGACCTTGACCCGAACCGGGTAGCCGTCCACATCGACCTGCTCGACCAGGCGGGACTGCGGCCATCGGGTCAGGGCCTGGCCCCGTATCCCGAACGAGCCGGTCTCGCGCGTGAGCACGGCCGCGACCTGCGCGGCGAGCGACGGGTCCACGAGCGCGCTCACCGTCGACGCGGGACGTCCCTTCTTCATGAGGATCGGCGTGAGCCAGGCGTCGTGGGCGCCGGCGTCGAGCAGCTCGGCGACGGCGTGGGCGAGCTGCTCGCCGGTGGCGTCGTCGACGTTGACCTCGAGGAGGGTCACCGGTTGCCCCTCGTCGAGGACCGCCGTCCGCTCGCCGATCACCACCTGGGTGAGGTTCGGCCGATCGCCGAGCTCGGCGGTCCCGGCCCCGAAGCCCGAGCGCTCGATGCGCATGGCCGGCATCGGGCCCCAACCGACCCCGATGGCGGCGAGCAGCGCCGCGCCGGTCGGCGTGGTGAGCTCCATGGCGATGTCGAGGCTGTACGTGGGCGCGCCCCGCAGCAGCGCGACGACCGCCGGGACCGGGTTGGGCATGAGTCCGTGGGCGCTGCGCACCATGCCGACACCGTTGGCGACGGGGCTGGCGCAGATCTCGTCGATCCCGAGCACCTCGAGCGCGGCGCAGGTGCCGACGATGTCGATGATGGCGTCGATCCCGCCCACCTCGTGGAAGTGGACCTGCTGGGGCGGTCGGCGGTGGAGGTGTCCCTCGACCTCGGCGAGCAGGGTGAACGTGGCGAGCGCCCGGCGCCGCACGCGGTCGGGCAGGCGGGCCTCCTCGACGAGACCGGTGATGTGCGCGGCGGTGCGCACCACGGTGGACGGCTCGGCGAGGACGTGGATCTTGGTGCCACCGATCCCGGTGCGCAGCACCGACTCGGCCTCGAGCGCCCATCCCCCGACGGGGAGGCGCTCGCACAGGTTGCGAACCTCGTCGAGGTCGGCTCCCGCATCGACGAGCGCGCCCATCGCCATGTCGCCGGCGATGCCGGAGAAGCAGTGGAACCACGCGACCGTGACGGGCGCGGGCACGATGAGCTCGGAACCAGGACTCGCGCCCTCAGCCACGGCCCGCCCCCGCCGCCGTCGACCCGGGACCGCCCTCTCCGCTGCGGGGAGCGACACCGATGAGCCGGAGCACCGCGCAGGCCGCACCGAAGCCGTTGTCGATGCCCACGACGGTGACGCCCGAGGCGCACGACGACAACATGGCGAGGAGGGCGGTGACCCCCTCGAGCGACGCGCCGTAACCGACGCTCGTGGGCACGGCCACGACCGGGGCGGCGGTCAGCCCGCCCACGATGCTGGCCAGCGCCCCTTCCATCCCGGCGACGACGACCACGGCTTCGGCGTCGACGATGTCGTCGAGCGAGGCGAGCAGCCGGTGGAGGCCGGCGACGCCGATGTCGGCGACCAGCCGGGGCACGAGACCGCTGGCCGCCAGGGTGGCCACGCACTCGTCGGCGACGGGAAGGTCGGCGGTACCCGCGGTGACGACGGCGACGACCTCGGGCCGCATCGGGGCGGGCCGCCAGACGAGGGTCGAGCCGCTCCGGTTGACGCCGGGGTTCGCGGCGATCGCGGCCGCGGCCTGCGCGTCGTCGGCGCGGGTGAGCACGACCGGCGAGGTGCCTTCGACCCGGAGGAGCTCGGTGATGATCGCTGCGCACTGGTCCGGGGTCTTCCCCGGCCCGTAGACCGCTTCGGCGCGACCCTGGCGCAGGGCCCGGTGGTGGTCGACGCGCGCGAACCCGAGGTCGGCGAACGGCAAGCGGCGGAGCCGCGCCGCCGCCTCGTCCGCATCGACGACGCCGTCTCGAACGTCGGCGAGCAGTCGGTCAAGGGCGGCGGCATCCACCTCACTATCCTGCTCCGTCGTGACCACCCCTGCCGCATCTGCCACCCCGACACTCTTCGACCCCGAACGGCGTCTCGGCTTCTTCGGCCCGGCCGGCACGTTCACCGAACAGGCGCTGCTCACCCAACCCGATCTGGCCCAACTCCACCTGGTGCCGCTCACCACCATCCCCGACGTGCTGGCCGCCACCTCGAGCGGCGACGTCGACCTCGGCTTCATCCCGATCGAGAACGCCATCGAGGGCTCGGTCACGGTCACCCTCGACCTGTTGGCGTTCGACCACGACCTGCTCATCGAGCGCGAGGTCGTCATCGCCGTCCACCTGAACCTGCTCACCGTGCCCGGTGCCGACCTCGACGGCATCACGACCGTCGTGTCGTACCCGCACGCGCTGGCGCAGTGCCGAGCGTTCCTCGCCGAGCACCTGCCCGGTGTCCAGGTGCAGGCCAGCAACTCCACCGCCGACGCCGCCCGGCGCCTCGCCGAGGACCCCGATCCGCACGTCGGCGCCCTCGCACCCGCTCGAGCGGCCGAGGTCTACGGCCTCGAGATCGCCGCGAGCGACATCGAGGACCACCCCGAGAACGCCACCCGGTTCGTGGTCGTGGGCCGCCGGGGGATCCCACGAGCCACCGGCCACGACAAGACGTCGATCGTGGTGTTCCAACGCGCCGACACCCCCGGCAGCCTCCTCGGCATCCTCCAGGAGTTCACCGCCCGGGCCATCAACCTCACCAAGCTCGAATCCCGGCCCACCAAGCGGGGCCTCGGCGACTACTGCTTCCTGATCGACCTCGAGGGCCACATCGACGACGAGTTGGTCGCCGACTGCCTCCGCGACCTCAAGTCCAAGCAGGCCGACGTCCGCTTCCTGGGCTCGTACCCCGCCGCCGGCGCGCACGGCGACTCGGTGCGCCGCGACGCCGACGCCGCCTGGCGCCACGCCGACGAGTGGATCGCCGACCTGCGCGGCCAGATCAGCGACTGACCGACGTCGGGCCGCGGACGACGTGGCCCGCCGAGCACTCCCGACCTGGGCGGCCCCACACCCGACGGGTCGCCAGAGCCCCCACCGGACACCCCGAGCCCGACGGGTCCCCAGCGCCCGGCGCCCCGGAAACCCGCCGGGTTCTCCGAACCCCCACCGGGCACCCCGAACCCGACGGGTCCTCGGTACCCCAACCCCTGCACCGGCTCCGGCTCCGTCGGTCCGCGCTCGAGCGAGCCGCGACCCTGGTCCGGGCGGCGGCGGATGCGGTGCGGACCCGTCGCCACGGGGCAGATAGATTCCCGGGCGGAGAGATGGCAGAGCGGACGATTGCGTCGGTCTTGAAAACCGTTGAGGGGCAACCCTCCGGGGGTTCGAATCCCCCTCTCTCCGCCACCCGCACCGGCCACCGGGGCGACCGATGCTGACGGGTCGTGACGACCCGTCAGCCAGCGCCGGACGACCGGGCGACGTCGTGGGAGTCGATGTGAGCCTCGGCGCTGATCGCACCCCAGGCCAACCATCGGGCGACCCCGACGACCTCCACCGGGCGCGTGGCCGCCTCGCTTCGCATCGGAGTTCAGGGCTCGGCGCCCGCTGTGTACGATCGGCCCTGCAACTGGAGAGGTGCCGGAGTCTGGTCGATCGGGCCTCCCTGCTAAGGAGGAGTGGCGGCAACGTCACCGTGGGTTCAAATCCCACCCTCTCCGCTGGTACGGGGTCCTGCATCGCAGGGCCCCGTGTCGCGTCCGGTCGACTGCCCGGCCGGCGGAGGCGATCAGGTGCCCGTCGTGCCGGCGACGACCAGGAACGGGACTCCGTAGACCATCCCCTCCACCCGCGCCCGCCCCATCGCACGGTCCCAGGCGGCGAGGTCGGCGTCGTCGAACCCGCCGAGGGCGCGCCAGTGCGCCGGCCACGTCGGCAGGCCGAAGGCATCGTCGGGATCGGTGAGCAGGAGCCCGAAGGGCTCGGCGGTGACATCGGTGACGCCGCGGGCACGCAGCGCCGCAGGCAGGGTCGACGCCAACCGGCCGTTGCGGTAGCCGACGTCGCGGCGCAACGCCTTCAGCCGGTCGGTCAGGTGGCGTCCGACGCCGGGCACCTCGATGACGAGCGTCTCCTGATCAGGCTCGACCAGCACGACCCGCGAGCCGGGACGGGCGATGCGGACCACCTCGTCCAGCACCCCATCGGGGTCCCCGACGTGCTGGAGGACCCGATCGGTGCGGACGCCACCGACGCTGCCCGTCGCGAACGGCAGCGCGTGGGCGTCACCGCGACAGACCGTGACGCCTCGCCCTGACGCAATCGCGCACATCGCCATCGAGGCATCGAGTCCGATGCCACGCCCCCCGAGCTCGGCGACGTCACCGCCGGGACCGCAGCCGACGTCGAGCACCGGATCGGCACCGGCGAGCAGCTCGAGCGCCCGGCGCTTCATCGCCCGCACCTGCGGCCACCCGTCGACGCGATCCTGCCACGCGACCGCGCCGCTCGGATCGGCGCTGCCGTCGACGTCGGCATAGGTGTCGCTCACCGCCACCCGCTCCGATCGTCTCGCCATCCCACCCCGACCACGGTAGGGCCGCCGGATGAGCGAGGGATTCGTCGGGTCGCCGGCCCCGGTCGCGGGGTGCGCGAGCGTACGTCGAACGTTTGCGTGACACCGCGCGACGCGCCGGTTCGGACTCCACTCCTCGCCACCGGTCTGGGTACCGGGCGCGCCGGGAGTACCACCACGCCCGGAAGATGAGTAAAAGGTACTCACTCGTCTCGGCGGGATCCGCGGTTCGGTGTCGTCCCATCCCGTCGTACCGAAGGAACCTTCCCATGTCTCCCGCTCGCCCAGCCCCGTCCACCGAGAACCGGTCCACTGGGTACTCCAAGACGGCGTTCACCCGCCGTCGTCGTCCCGCCGGCGAAGACCGGGTCGCGCCGCTCTCGGCCCACCGCCGCGGTCGACCCGGACCCGCTCGTCCGTCGAGCGCCATCTCCCGAGTCGGTGCCGGAACGCTCGCCGTCGCCACCCTGCTGGGCGGGATGGTCGCCCTCGACGCCACGGGCGCTGGGGCGGCCACGGTCCCCTACGCCGTCGGCTTCGACGACTCCGTCCCGGCCATCGCTCCCGGCGGCGCCACCGACCTGTACCTCGACTGCCCCGGAAACGAGGGCGTGGCTGTGCCCGTGACCGTCACCGATCCGAGTGCCGATGTCACCGTGCACGACGTGCTGACGATCATCAGCGGGGGCGAGCCCCGCGTGTTCGTGACCGTCGGTGCCGGTGGCACCTTCACCGCCACCGAGCTGGGCACCTGGTCGGTCAGCGTCGCCTGTGTCGGCTTCGACCCGTACGTCAGCACGTTCGAGGTCCTGGCCCCGGCGCTCACCGTCGCCACGCGCCTCGACCGGGACTACGACTGCACGACCGACGACACCGCCTTCCTCGTCGGGGATCGCGAGCGGGTGTGCCTCACGATCACCAACAACACCGACAAGGACCTGCGCCGTATCGGCGCCATGACCGACGGTTCGGGGAGCTTCAGCTACCCGGCGGCCGGCGAGGTGGGCCCCGGCGAGACCTTCGAGACCGCGGTCGCTTCTGACGCTCTCGCCGACTTCGGCGGTGGATCGCTCGACGGCATCACGGTGTGGGCCGAGCTCGACACCCCCGACTCGGACCTCTTCGCGGTCAGCGACACGCAGTCGTTCGGCTACGGCCCGCTCGGTGCGCCGCTGGCCCTCACCGCCACGACCGGCCTCGATGCCAGCACGGCGTGTGCCGCCGACGGCGGGCTTGCCGATCGCACGGTCGCGGCCGGTACGCCGGTCTACCTCTGCTACACGGTGACCAACACCTCCGGGGTGACCTACCACTTCCACGACGTGGACGACAGCGTGCTCGGGTCGCTGGAAGCGGGACTCGAGAACGATCTCGGTACGGGCGCGTCCATGACATCGGGCCCGACGCAGCCGCTCCTCCCCGCTGCCAGCGCAACACACACCGGGACCTGGTCGTCGAGCCTCGACGACGAGGAGGGCTACAGCGGTCTGCCCGAGGGATTCGTCGCCACCGCCACGGCGTCGGCGACGGTCACCGTGCTCGCCCCGCCGACCCCGCCCACGACCCCGACGCCGACGCCGACCACGACGCCGACCACCGCCCCCGTGCGCCCAGTCGCCGTCACCACGACCGCCGCTCCCGCCGTGGCGGTGGTCGCGACGCCCCGCATGGCCGGCTGATCACGACGCCCTCGCGGGTCACCACCCCTCCACGCGATCCGTCCCGGTCCCCCATCGTCGGGTGGCCGGGGCGGGTCGCGTCCCGGTGAGCTCCGATCGCCCACGGCGCTGACGAGACGAGTCGGAGGGGGCGGTCGGCCTCATCACCGGCGACTTCCTCCACCACCCGCTCCAGTACGCCCGGCCCGACCTCGCCGAGATCGCCGACCACGACGTCGACGTCGCCCGCGCCACCCGCCACCGCATGCTCACCGTGGCCGCCGTGCGTCAGGCCCTCTTCCTCGGCACCCACTTCTCCCGCGCCGGCCGGCCACGTCGTCCCCACCGGCGACGCCTTCCGCTTCGTTCCGGTCACCTCCTCGTAGACCCGAGCCGTCCTCGTCGGGGGCGAGCGCACGGTCGGTCGGCGCTCGCCACGCGGCTCAGCTCACGGGTCCGGCGTGTGCGAGCGGGTCCAACGGATCAACGGACCAACGGACGGACGGACGGACGGACAGACAGGGGATGTCCGACGCCGGGCTCGCTGGCGCGAGCGACGCCGATGACTCCGGCGGCCGGCGATCGTTCCGTTGGGGACGGCTCGCCATCGCCATCGGGTCCGTCGGCCGTCATGATTGGGCAGGAGGAGAGCATGGCGAGCACGAACCCCGACGCCAACCGACCGCCGGCCCGAGCGAGCGCGAACACGCGGGGCGCGGCGTCGCGCCCGGACGCGATGCCGGGGCCCACGACGAGCAAACCAGCGACCGAGAAGACATCGACCAGGCAGACCGGCGCGAAGAAGGCAGCACCGAAGAGGACAGGCACCACGAAGGGGTCTCCGAAGAAGGCGGCAGGAGCGAAGAAGACAGCCGCCGCGAAGGGCACCCCAGCGCAAACACCGGCAGCGACCCGAACCACCTCGACGATGGAGGGACCCACGACGCGGGCAACCCCGCCCAAGGGAGGAGCGCGGACGGCGCCCTCATCGACCACCGGTCGAGCCGGATCGGCGAAGCGGACGACGACGCGGAGCCCGTCGACGGGATCCGGCCGGTCCAGCTCCGCCGGGAGCCGGCGCGGCGACGAGCGCTCGGCGACCGGCGAGGGCGAGCAGGATCGGCTCGGCCGGTACCGGGCCAAGCGGGACTTCTCGATCACGCCCGAGCCGTCCGCCGCCGTCGCGCCCGAGGAGAACGGGTGGCGCTTCGTGGTCCAGCGGCACCGGGCCCGCCAGCGCCACTACGACCTCCGGTTGGAGATGGCGGGGGTGCTGGCGAGCTGGGCGGTGCCGAAGGGTCCGACGCTCGACCCGAAGGCGAGGAGGCTGGCGGTGCACGTCGAGGACCACCCCATCGACTACTTCGACTTCGAGGGGGTGATCCCGAAGGGCGAGTACGGCGGCGGCGATGTGATCGTGTGGGACTGGGGCACCTGGTCGCTGGCCAAGGGCGACGACCCGGTCGCCGCGGTCGAGGCCGGCGACCTCCACCTCACGCTGGACGGCGAGAAGCTCCGGGGTCGGTTCGTGCTCGTCCGGTCGAAGCGCCAGCAGGGCCGCAGCGAGGAGTGGCTTTTGCTCCACAAGGACGACGAGTTCGCGGTCCCGGGCTGGGACGCCGAGGACCACCTCCGGTCGGTTCGTTCCGGCCGGACCAACGACGAGGTCGCGGCCGACCCCGACGCGCGCGGGCACGAGTGACCGATCCGCCGGCGGCGAGGCGTTGGCGTTGGCGGGGTGGCCGGTCAACTTGAACCGCTTCGCCGACCTGTCGCCCGCAGCTCCAGCCGGCGACGTTCCGCCGGTTCGCCCGACCTCGTAAGTCCGGCGTGACAAGCCCCGGTTTCCCGTCGGCGAGCCATCCCTTTCGACCCAGCCGACCCCCCTCGCTAAGATGCCCGGGCTTACCCTGCGCTCGTAGCTCAATTGGATAGAGCATCTGACTACGGATCAGAAGGTTGGGGATTCGAGTTCCTCCGGGCGCACCCAGGACACCCCAGTTCAGAGGCGGTCCCGACAACCCGGGGCCGCCTCTGTCGCGTCGGCGGAACGGCGTTTGACAGCTCCGGTGAACCGGGCGGTCGAACAGATCGGCCCAGTGGACACCGGCCCGTCGACGGCTCGCCTCGCTGGACGCCTGCGCTTCGCGGTGCGGAGATCCGGGTCTCGTCGCATCCCGGGCGGAATCGACGCCATCGTTGCCGCG
>Ga0105048_10004264_pt1 | contig 23336 bp, 25 predicted proteins | sample MAT05_FD_78382 | JGI IMG/M metagenome (GOLD analysis project Ga0105048, IMG submission 78382) | Freshwater microbial communities from Lake Fryxell liftoff mats and glacier meltwater in Antarctica - MAT-05 | ecosystem: Environmental > Aquatic > Freshwater > Ice > Liftoff microbial mat | place...
CCGGCGGCGGCCGATCGTCTGAAAGGCGTCAGGCGATCATAACGATTGCGGGGCGCGTGAGGAGAGGTACTTTCAGTAGGGTAAGTTTTCAACTTGCCCGGGAGTGAAGAGCCGGGTCTGCGTCTTGCCCGAGTTCCCGTTGGGTCGTGAGAGCAAGCGGGCAATGGCCGCGTCCAGAACGGACTCGAATCCGAGAGCGATGGTCCCCATTCAACATTGCGCCATGATATATTGCAAGGAACGGAAACGAGGAGGCGAACATGAGTGGTATTGTTGCCAAGGGCAAGATTCATGATGGGAAGATCGAGATCGACGATCCGATCGACTTGCCGAATGGCTCGGAAGTAACCGTGCATGTAGCGACTCGGAACGATGAGGATGAACTCGAAGATGGTTGGGACAACAGTCCCGAGGGCATCGCCGCCTGGTTCCATTGGTACGATTCCCTGCAACCGCTGATCTTCACGGAGCAGGAACGCGAGGCCTGGGAAGCGGATCGTCAATCGCACAGGGAATGGGAACTCGCTCACTTCGATGAACGCGCGGAGAAGTTGCAGAGGATGTGGCAATGAGACGCTACCTCCTTGATGCCAACGCTCTCAACTTGTTCGTCGATCATCGCCAGCCGTTCATGCAGCGAATGCGCGAGGCACGGCAGCGCGGAGATCGCATTGGGACGTGCGAACCGGTGGTTGCGGAAATGTTCTATGGCCTGGAATTCAGTGCGAGTCGAGCGGAGAACATGGTCCGGCTCGAACGAGGGCTGAGTCAAATTCGCAGTTGGCCGTTTGATCGCGCGGCCGCACGAGAATATGGCCGCGTTGCCGCCGACCTGAAGCGGATTGGACGAAAGATGCAGGTCGTGGACATGATGATTGCCGCGATTGGATTTTCACTTGGCAACACGGTCGTCATCACCACGGACAGCGACCTGTCGGCTGTTCCCGGCCTGATGGTCGAAAATTGGGCGGCTTCGGCGCCAGCCTGACGTCTCAACGCTCGCCAAGGCGCTGGCCTGGCGCCGCGCACGGGGTAAAAAAGGGGACAAGCACGTATGTAATTGCCTCCTTCGGCACGTCGCGGCAGTTGGTCTCTACCATGTTATTCGGGACTTCGGACAGTTATTGGGGGGAAACTCTGGCGGCGGCCGATCGTCTGAAAGGCGTCAGGCGATCATAACGATTGCGGGGGCGAGGGGGCAAGACACGGCGCGGAGCGTCGGAGACGTGCGTTCCCACGGAGGACCGTGGGAACGAGTAAGAGGCGGGACTCCAGCGAAGCGCGTGTCTTTGTTGGAGTCCCGCCTTTAGGCGGTCTTGCCTCCAGGTGTTTCTAGAATGACGCGTGTCCTTTCTCACTCTCCCGGAAACGCGACATGACTCGACTTCGCTGGTTCGGCTTGCTTCTTGCGATTGGTTCCCCCGCCGAGGCTCGGTCGCCGAACGTCGTCATCATCGTCGGCGACGACATGGGCTATGCCGATGTCAGCGTGCAGGGCTGCAAGGACGTGATGACGCCGAATATCGATTCGCTCGCCAAGAACGGCATCCGTTGTTCAAACGGCTACGTCTCGGGTCCCTATTGCTCACCGACGCGGGCGGGGTTGATGACGGGTCGTTACCAGACTCGCTTTGGCCATGAGTTCAACCCCGGACCGAAGGACGACAATGGCACGAACGGGCTCTCCCTGAAGGAATCGACAATCGCCAATCGCTTCAAAGAAGGCGGCTACGTCACGGGGATGGTCGGCAAGTCGCATCTTGGCTACGACCCGAAGTACCACCCGATGAAACGCGGCTTTGACGAGTATTTTGGCTTCCTCGGCGGCGCTCACACCTATTTCGCCACCAAGAGCATGGACATTCTTCGTGGTGTCGAGAAGATCGAAGAGAAAGAATACCTGACCGACGCGTTCGGCCGCGAGGCGGTCGCGTTTATCGACCGGCACAAGGAGAAACCGTTCCTGTTGTATCTGGCGTTCAATGCCGTCCACACGCCGATGGACGCGACCGATAAATACCTGGAACGCTTCAAGAATGTCGAGGGCAACCGCAAGAAGTACTGCGCCATGATGAGCGCCATGGACGACAACATCGGTCTGGTGCTTGCCAAGTTGCGCGATGCCAAGATCGAGGAAGACACGTTGATCTTCTTCATCAGCGACAACGGCGGCCCGGCGATCAATGCATCGAGCAACGGCCCGCTACATGGCCACAAGGCGACGACCTGGGAAGGCGGCATCCGCGTGCCGTGGTTGGTGCAGTGGAAAGGCAAGTTGCCGGCCGGGAAGGTGTACGAGCAACCGGTCATCCAGCTTGATATTCAACCGACCGCGCTGGCCGCCGCCGGGATCAAGGCGGAGGGGACGAACTTCGATGGCGTCAACCTGCTGCCCTATCTCGAAGGCAAGAACGAGGCAGCGCCGCACGCATCTCTCTTCTGGCGCTTCGGCAAGCAAAACGCTGTGCGCATGGGCGACTGGAAACTCGTCGAGGCCGCCGGTTCGGAGGGCAAGAAACTCTTCAACCTGAAGGATGACCTCGGCGAAAACACCGACCTGACCGCCAAGAATCCAGAGAAGGTGAAAGAGCTTCAAGCCGCGTGGGATGAATGGAACAAGGGCAACGTCCCCGCCACATGGGGCCAGCAAATGGCGAAGAAGAAGGACAAGAATTGAAGCCGTGAGGCGAAGGCTTCCGAAGCGGAGCGTGGGCCGACAAAAAAAGCGGGAGGCGTGATCGATCGATCACGCCTCCCGCTTTTGTTCGCCAATCATCAATTAGCGCTTGCGCTCGTAGCCTTTGCTGTGGGCCATCTCTTCCAGCAGCTTGATGATCTTATCCAGCTTGGCGTCGGTCGACGACGCGGAGCTCGGCGGTCCCTTGGCGGTGGAGGGCGGTCCCTTCGATTCCTTCGACCACCCTTCGGGTCCCTTGCCCCAGCCCGGAGGGCCGTAACCCCAGGGTCCGCGGCCGTAGGGCATGTTCTTGGGGTCGAACCTCGACGATCCCCTGGCTTCTTCTTTCGGGGCCTGCGCCGGTGCGGCGTGTTTCATCTTGCTTTCGATTTCCTTGAGCATGCCCTGGAGTTTTTCCAGTTCGGCCTGGAGCTTCTTGATCTCATCGCCGCCGCCGCCGGGGCCACCCGGACCACGGAAGCCGCCGCCAGGTCCACCGGGGCCGCCCGGAAAACCGGGGAAGCCGCCCTTGCCCGGCTGAGCCAGGGCGGAGTTCGCCGAGGCCATAACGATGCCCAACACGGCGAGAATCGCGAGTCGTCGCATGATACTTTTACCTCTGTGTTAGATCTTGCCCACGCGTTCGAAATTCACAAACTTCCAACCGCGCGTCGGCAACGGATGGAGAGCAACACGGGCTCATCATAGATCGAGGGTCATGAAACCACGATGAGAGTTTCGTATTCGCGGCAATCTCGACTTTCGCAGGCTTTCGAGCTATCTTGCACTTCACCCAAACAACACTCCTTCGGAGACTCTCCATGAACGCAATTCGCTGGTCGATCGTCTGCTTCGGGTTCATCACGTCAACAAGCGCCCCCGCGGCCGATCTCGTCAAGAACGCTCCGCCGGAGCCGGACGGGATGAAAAAACTCTTCACGAAAGATCTCGATGGCTGGGAAGGCGACACGCGCCTCTGGTCGTTCAAGGACGGCATCGTCAAAGGCGAGACCACCAAGGAAAACGCCACGATGGGCAACACGTTCCTCGTCTGGAAGGACGGCACTCTGGAGGACTTCGAACTACGCCTCACGTTCCGCATCAAGGGCGGCAACTCCGGCATCCAGTATCGCAGCAAGGTGCTGCCCTTCAAGGATGGCGTCGTCAATAAGTGGGTCGTCTCGGGCTACCAGGCTGAGGTCGAGGACACACCGGGCAAGGCTGGCTTCCTCTATCACGAGAAGGGCCGCGGCTATCTCTGCAATGTCGGCGAAAAGGTCGAAGTCGGCGCCGACGGCAAACCGAAGGTCATCGGCTCGCTCGGCGACAAGGCCGCCCTCGGCGCCACCTACAAGAAGAGCGACTGGAACGACTACATCATCATCGCCAAGGGCAACCACATCGAACACTACCTGAACGGTTACCAGACCGTCGACCTGACCGACAACGACCCGAAGAGCAGCGCTGCGAGCGGCATCCTGGCCCTGCAGATCCACGCCGGCCCGCCGATGATCGTCGAGTTCAAGGATGTGCGGCTGAAGCAGTTGAAAACGAAGTAGTTTTTGTGTATTCGCTTGTAGGGCGGGTCGAGTCTTCGAGGCCCGCCGGTGTTCTCAGCGGGCCTCGAAGACTCGACCCGCCCTACAAGAACTGGGCGGTTTGTGCACCTTGTCGTCGTCCGCATGTGAAGAAATAGGAAGGCTCACCATGGATCGCCGTCATTTTCTCGCCGCTTCCGCCGCCACGGCGTTCTTGCCCAATCTGGTGAGCGCCCAGCCGAAGCCGGAGAAGACCCGCTTCCAGATCGCTTGCATGACACTGCCTTACGGGCGATTCCCCTTCGATCGAGCCCTGAAAGGCATCAAGGGGGCGGGCTACGAGTTCGTCGCCCTCGGCACCTCGCACACGGTTGATGGCAAGAGTGCTGCCATCCTCAAGGGCGATGACCCGGCGGAGAAGGCCAAAGAGATCGGCGCCCAGTGCCGCGACGCGGGTCTTGAACCGCTGATGATGTTCTCGGGCATCTATCCCGAGAACGAGAAGGGCCTCGAGGTTCTCACGAACAAGCTCAAACAGGCCGCAGCCGCGAAGATCCCGCAGGTGCTCACCTTCGGCCACACCAAGGGCGGCAACAAGAAGCTCTGGATCGAACGTTTCAAGCTGCTCGGGCCGATTGCCAAGGACCTGAACGTCCTGCTCGTCGTCAAGCAACATGGCGGCGAGACGGGCACGGGTGAATCGTGCGCGGAGATCACGCGCGAGGTTGATCACCCCAACGTGAAGGTGAATTTCGATGCCGGCAACGTGATGGACTACAACGACGTTGACCCCATCCCCGATCTGAAGAAGTGTGCGGCCGAAGTGCGCAGCTTCTGCATCAAGGACCACCGCAACTTCCCGAAAGACGAAGACTGCGGCCCCGGCCTGGGCGAGATCGATCACTACAAGCTCCTCGCCTCGGTCGCGTACACCGGCCTGCCGATGCCGCTCTGCTGCGAAAACATCTTCGCACCGGTCGTCCCGAGACCCGAGAAACCCGAAGGAGTCGACGCGATGGCGAGGCGGGCACGGGAGTTTTTGGAGATCGTGATCGCGGGGTTGCAGGCGTGAACAAATAGGCCTAATTCTTGGAGGCGGCCAGCTCAGGCGCTGACTGATCGTCCGCATCGAGTTCTTCCGTGGCAATCTCACGGATAACGCCGTCGGGAAAGCGTGCTTGCAGGATAAGGTTCCCACCCATCGCTTGGATAACAGTTCGTAGCGTCGAAATATTCATCCGATCGACGCGACTCTCGAAACCCGATATCGCCGGTTGGCTGACCCCCAGCAGTGCAGCCAAGTCCTTCTGGGTTATGTTCCTTTCGGCCCGTAGTTCTCGCAATTGAACGTGAAGCGGCGGCCGTGTCTTTTTACCAGAGGTGAGAAGATCCGTGATTCGACTAACGGTGGCATTAACTGTTTGATAAACTTCGTCGGAAGCCTCTCCAAAACCATGTCCCTCGGGAGACGAGATTCCAAAGTGCTTCATCTCCTGCCACAGAACAGAGATCGTATTGCCGTTCAAAACAATGTCGAGAAAGCCCACACCGCCCGGAATGGCCGGCTCGGAGTAGTCAATCCGCGCAGTGGGCAACGAAACACTTAGTCGATTTGCTAGTTCATTCAGAGGAGTCATAGTCGCTCACTTTTCTGTCATTCCGGCCGGGTTTTTCGAAGATGATTTGGCCCAATATGATACCGACTCGTTTACAAATTTCAATTGCTCCATTGTCAGCCACAAACGTCGCATGTCCCGCTTGCCGATAGCACTGGACCCCAGACCGTTCCCACAATTTGTAACGGAACATTGCATTTGGCGGATACATGCGACCGTCTGTACCTGGTTCATCGGGGTCGTAAGGAATTTCGCTCAGTTCATTCTCGATTTCGTTTAGCATTTCCAGCAACAGCATCGCTTCATCATGGCTGGTCGCCGGTTGACTGTTACTCATGCGTGTAAAATACACGAGGAGCCGCTCGCCCTTTGTTACGCTGGCCATGAGACCCACTTCGACCGTCACTCGCTATTATAACCTTCGGATAATATAATTTCAAAGCTATTTCGGTGTGGTGCTTCACTCATCCACCACCCCATCAAACCGCCCCACCGCCACCACTTCTCGCCGGCAAATCAGCACCTTCTTGCGGTTGCGTTTGATGCCGTTGGCCAGGCTGGCGGCGACGTAGTTATCTCTTGAAGTGTCGGTGTCGCGCAGGTCGTGGAAGTCGGCGTTCTTGTCGTGCCGCGACCCAAGAAGCCCGAAGGCGTCGACGCGATGGCGAGGAGGGCGCGGGAGTTTTTGGAGATCGTGATCGCGGGGTTGCAGAATTAGCCTGACTTGCGAGCGACGACTCGCAAATCGACGGCAGCGAGCAATGCCTCGATCGAGGGCAATTCGAGCTGCCGCTGGCCCTTAATGAATTCGTGAACTGCCGATTGAGAGAGGCTTGGATAGTGGACTCGAGCCAGTCGCCAGAGTCGATAAACGGTGAGATGGCGACGCTGCATCTGTCGAGCTACCGCTTCTCGGATCATGCTTTTCGAAGAAGGCAATTTGCCTGTTGCGTCGCGATGGAGCCTTTCAATCTTTCGCTTTTCCGGAATGTCACTGGTATCGATGTCACCCATCATTGCATCGCGAAGCCGTTTGAGATCGTCTTGAGAAGGGGGATTAAGACCCGTTGCCGTTTTTCGGACGATCTTGCTGGTCGCTGATTTCTTGGGCATATCTAATCCTCTCAGCTGGTTTCGCGGCACGGGCACTGATTATCCGTGTAATTTAGTCGTCTTCTGTTGAACGGTCTGTCCATGAAATAATCAGCACGACACTTCGATCGTCGGGGTGCGAGGCCGTCGTCACGAACCGATCTTCTTCCGTGCTATGAGACGAATCGAACTCTTCGAGATGGTAGCGATCCGCATCCGCATCAGCCAAAACCCACGCTGCATCATCGAACGAAACGCCATGTTTTTTCAGGTTCTTCAACGACTTGTCTTCATCCCATTCGAAGTTCTCATGAAGCATCATGGGCGGCCTCTAGCTTCGTTATACTACCTTTATCGGAAGCATTGTCTCAGATCAATATCAATTGAAAATCCACGACGCCGACCTCCGTTCGACCTCCTCGTGGGATACGACCCTACCGGCGTCGACGGCCGCTTCGGCCCGGCGGAGGGAATGGGAGCCCACCCCTCAGAATCGATTTCTCGAACGTAATTAATTTACAGCCCCGATGACAAACCTGCAACCGATGAGAAAGAGCAATCACTCATCCACCACCTCATCAAACCGTCCCACCGCCACCACCTCACGGCGCGAAATTAGCACCTTCTTGCGGTTGCGTTTGATGCCGGTGGCCAGGCTGGCGGCGACGTAGTTTTCTCTCGAGGTGTCGGTGTCACGCAGGTCGTGGAAGTCGGCGTTTTTTACTTCCAGGAAGTGATCGTCGATTCTCGTCAACGTGCCCATGCAGACGAAGGGGCTGCTCAGGTCGATGACCACCTTCAGACCTAAGAACTCATCCAGCATGGGCCGGCTCCCGCTGGCGCTGGGCCAACGTCTCTTGCACCTGTTTCAACCACTCAGCATCGGGGAAGCCGTAGGGGCGGAACTTTTCCGGTTGCGGGGCTTCTTCGGTCAGATACAGGGCGCGGTTGCGGCCGAGGCGGCTGGCGAGTGGGTTGTCGATCAGGGCGCTCGAGTCGTTGGCATTCATCTGGAACAGGACGCGCATGCCGAACTCGCGCAGAAGTTGGCGGTCGATGGTGCGGTTCAAGTTGTTCAGCCCGTCGCACCAGATGAGGGCATGAACGCCGACGGCGGGGCCGTCGCGCAGGATGTTGCCAAAGTGTTCCGCGGGAGAGACGGTTCGCTCGGCTCCGCGCTTGCCGAAACCGAAGTCGTCTTCCTTGCGGAGTTCACGATAGCGCTGCAGGCCGTAGACGAGCAAGAAGCGCGGCGAGCGATCGGGGTTGTCGCCTTTCTGACGTTCGGCGACGAGGGTCGCCCACTTTCCAAGTTGTTCGCCCACCGTCGTGCGTTCCGTGAAGTCGACGGTGTGCGGCAACACCTTGGCGACTTGGCCCAGTTTGCCCGCGAATTGGTCATCGTCCGGCGTGCTGTCGAGGATCAAGAAACTCGTCCGCGGATCGTGCTGGGCGGCGAGGCTGACGAGTGCCGCCGAGAGCAGGCCGAGGGCGGCTTCGTCGTTCTGGCCGATGATGAGCAGATGGCTGCCGCCCTGTGGCCGGAATAGTGCTGCGGTCGGCTCCTTGATGGCGATGGCTTCGCCCAGCCAGGCGGACGCGGATCGTACATTCGTCGCCCACGCCGGCTTCGCCAGCAAGGTGGCGAGCGCCCGATTGTTCTTCAAGTCGCCGGCCGTGTTCCCTTCGAAGACGAGCGGCGGCGGGAACTTCTTGCCGCGGTCGGCAAGCTTGAGAAGCAACTCTTCACGCTGAACGTCGTTGAGCCAGACGATCTGGAAGAGGTCGTTCCCTTCGGACAGGCCGTTGGCGTCGTTGTAGATCGCCTCGCCCGGCCGGGTGAGGAGCCGGGCCGCGGTGTTGTCTTTGTTCAGGATCAACTGAGCGTCGGCATCGGAACACTGCAGCGCGATGCGGACGGCCATCTGGTCGATGGTGCTGCGGGCGAGTGTGTAGGCCCCGCCGAGCGTCTGCGAGCCGAGGATGATGTGTAGGCCGAAGGCACGGCCCTGGCGCACAAGTCGATCGAGCAAGAGAGCCGTCTCCTGGGAGACGCGGTCGTCTTCGATGAAGAACTCCTGGAATTCGTCGACGATGAGCATGATGCGCGGCAGCGGCGTCCCCGGCATGGCCGCGCGAAAGGTGGCGACGTCGTTGGCGCCGGCGGCACGGAAGAGGTCGCCGCGCTCCTTCAACGCGCTGTCGAGCCGTTGCAAAACACTCAGGCCGAACTCGCGTTCGCTTTCGATGGCGACCACCCGCGCGTGCGGCAAGCGGTTCTCGGCATAGGCCTTGAACTCGACGCCCTTCTTGAAGTCGATGAGATAGAGTTCGATCTCATCGGGCGAGTAATGCATGGCCAGGTTGGTGATGATGGCATGCAGCAGCGTCGACTTGCCGGAACCGGTCTTGCCGGCGATGAGGGCGTGCTGGGCGGTGCCGATCCCGAGTTGGAAGAGTTGAAATTTCGTCGCGCCGGAACGGCCGATTGGCACCGAGATGCCTTTGCGGCTGTCGCTCTTCCAGACCATTTCAGGCTTGGGCAGGACCGCTTCGAACGGCACTTGAACGCGGTTGGAATTCCGGCCTCGTTCGCCGACGATTTTCGTCAGCCGGATGATTTCATCGGTGGGCGGCGGCGGTCGCATCGTCAGGGGGAAGCGGGAAAAGTCCGGATCTTTCCAGATGAATTGCTCATCTTTCCAAACAATGACGGTGGCGCCGGTCTCGAGGTCGGCCATGTTGAAACCCTGCGGCGGCGGCAGCCTCGTGTCGATGCTGACGACGGTATAGACGCCGCAGGTGGCCCCGCTCTGCATGATGCTGACAAGCCGGCGAGCCGCTTCCAGGTTGAAATTCGCGGGGAAGTTGGCGACGACCAAGACTCGAAACGGCTCGGCGACCTCGCCGGCTTTCACGTTATATTCGACGATGCTGGCGAATTGATTGCGTAGATACTTCTGGATGACGTTTTCCATGTGAGCCGTCAGTTCGCTCAGTCGTTTTTCGATGTGGCCGGTCTCGGTCCAGATGCGCGAACCGATGAGATTCTCGTCATAGTCGGCCAGGTGCATGAAAGCCGCGAAATTGTCGCCGAGACCGACGGGATCGATGACGGTGAAGCGAACCTTACCGGCGGGCAGCGCGGTGAGATAGCGCAGGATCACTCTTTTCAGAACCTGGATGGCCTGTTCCCGGCCGGCATCGCGCGACTTGACGACCAAGTTGCCGCGCTCCGGGAACGGCAAGAACGCGGGCAGATCCATCTTGATGGGGATGACGGGCGTCAGATCGGCATGGGTCGGCACGCCGCCTGGCAGGTCATGTAAGTCGACAGTGATGGTAGCAAAGCGCATCCCACTAGGTACTTTCTCGACCGGCGGGAACTCCTGCCAGAACGGGGCGTCCCACGGGAGAAAGAATTCCAATTCCGCGGCACGAAGATGGTTGACGATGTCGAGGATCTTGTCCTGCCCGAGCCGCCAGTTGGTGCTGAGCGCGTCCCAGCACTTGGCATGCTCGGTCGTCGCCGTGAACCGGCGTTCCTCGAAGAGTTTCTCGGCCTCGGCCAATTGAGCGTCGCAACGGGCTTCGCACTGCTGCAAGAGCGGGGTGAAGTGCGACTCGACTTTCTGCAAGGAATCGTACTGCCAGGACTGCAAGCGTTCGGTGTCGTGTTCGTGCTTGTCGATCGACGTGGCAATCTCCGCGCGGCCGCGTTCCTCGATCCGGGCCAGGATGGGCGGGAATTTTTCCTGGGCCTTGAACTTCTGGCCCTGGCGCTGGCGTGTCGCGTCCTGGAGCGTCGCGCGGTGTTCGGTCTTGGCCTGATGTAGTACGGCTTCCCGTGCCTGCTTGGCGCGGGTCAGCGATGTGAGTAACTCGGCGGCGATCACCCGACAACGGCGTTTCACCATGGACCGCACGACGGCATGGGCAATGACGCCGGCCGCGAGAACGAAGCTGAGCCCGCCGACAATCCACCAGAATCGCGGTGTCATGAAGATCGGTGGAATCGCGGCAAACAACCCGAAGAGCCCGAGCCAGCGGAGGAACCCGACGACGCCGACCCGGCCAAGCGACCGATCGCTCATGAGTTGTTCCAGTGAGCGGTACGCCTGATCAAGCGCGGCCTGGAGACGTTCTGCCGGAGCCGCCGCCATTTGTTCTTCGTGCGAAGGGTAAGACTCGAACTCATTCATGCCAACGCGGGCGAAGAACGGTTGCGCCCGAGCCCACGTCGCTTCGATCGCTTCTTGCCCCGCTGTTGCCTTCCGCTTGAGGACGTCAAACTGCTCGTTGGCCTGTTTCTCCGCGGCTTCGTAAAGCGAATCGGCGGTCCAGATCGCGTCGCTGTACTGGGTCTGCGTTTTCTCGTCATCGCTCTGCCGGCGATGTCCCGCCTCCTGGCTGGTGAACTGATGCAGTCGATCGGCGGCGGCCTGTTCGGAAACGAATTTGTCCTGGATCGTCCGGCGTGCCTCGTCCTGGGCCATGGTGATGGCCTGACGCTCGCGTTCTCGCTCGGCGGCAACGATCTTGCGTGCCTTGGCGACGTCCCGCTTGGCAATCGTCTTGGCGTTGTCGAAGGCCTCCTGGCAGGCCTGCTCGGCGGCAACGCGCTCGTCCACCAGGCGCAGCAGTTCACGCAACGCCTCGCGCTCGCGGTCGTGAAGATTGCCGCCGATCATGCCGAGCAGCCCCCTTCACCCTCGCATTCGCGCCGAGCCTGCGCGAAGATCTGACCCAGACGTTCCAGTGCACGGAGAGCCTCATCCGCCAGTTGATTCAACGGCTCGCCGATCTTGTCCTCGAACTCGCCGCGCACCTGATCGGTCCAGAGAGGATCGACCTCCTGCCAGTGTCGGCGCAGTTGCTGCATGGCGTCGTAGAGCCGGCCGCGGGCCGCGTCCACTCTCATGATTTTTCCTTCCGCGGCGCCTGGAGATTGGCGTAAGCCTCAAGACTAGCAATCTGATTCTGCAACAGGGCAAGACCGCGAACAACGTCGCCTTCCAGGAAGTTGCTGAATCGCCGCGACGCGCCGCCGTACTCTTCGTTGATCATCTTCGGCATGCGATGATACCAGCGTTGGACGACTTCGATCTGATCGCGGACATATTGGCCGCGGCGTTCGGCTTTCCACAACGCTTCCTCTTGCACCGTGCAATCCGGGATGCGGCCGGCGAAATCCACGAATCTCCGTTGAGCGAGTTCGTTCTTGCAGCGCAGGATTTCCTCGTCGGCATCGCGGGCCGCCCGCTGCCAAAAGTGTAGGTGATCGTCGAGCCAGGCGTCGGCCCGCTGGATCTCCAACGCAGCCGATGCCAGCGATTCAACCGCTTCGGTCCGGAACGTCCCCAGGGCGGCGTGCCAGTCGCGCAGGGCGGCGATCGATTCAACGCTTGCCGATCCGTTCATGGGTCCCTCAGCGCTGGGTCATATACTCTTCGATTCGTTCCGCCTTCCGCATCAGGAAGGGGATATGCTCGCCGGCCGTCTCGAGGAACTTCTCGAGCACCGCCACGGTTTGTTCGAATTCTTGCACAAAGCGCTCGTGTTCCTGATCGCGCCAGGTGTCGCCCAGGGCGAGCAATTGGCCGTGCAACCCGGCCAAATTGGCGTGCGTGTCGGTGTTGAATCGCTTCAAACTACTGGCGAACCGGCGCAATTCCGCGGGATCGACGATCGCTTGTGCCATGGGTGACTCCTGAATCGGACACGTAGTCCGGCCCTTCTCTTCCGGACAGTCCAGAGGTCCGTCCTCACATTCATAGAGGGGATTATAACCCTGGAATCGACCGAAGCGAACGGAATGTTGGCGCGGGCTGTTGGTTGACTTGCCCGCGTGGATATGGCGGCGGGGAAAGGAACGAGCCATGTTCTGTTGGATCCTCGCACTTTCCGTGCAAAAAGCAGACTGAGCAAGCAAATATTGCCATGCTGAATCTTCGACTGAGGTTGCCGAAATTCGCCGCCGCGGATGGTACACTGAGTCGATCGATGGAGCATCTCGGTCTTGATTTTGTAAGAAAAACAGCCTATTATTTCTTACATGAAGATCGTTACATATACGACACAAAGCATTGAAGCAAAGATAATTGCCAGCATTCGCAGGAAGCGTCGCGGCTGCGTCGTCGTTCCAGGGGATTTTCTCGACAAAGGTAGTCGTCGGGCTGTGGATCTCGCGCTGCACCGACTTACCAAAAAGGGAGAAATCCGGCGGCTTGCCCGTGGCATTTACGACTACCCCAAATCGCATCCGCTCCTTGGCACACTGATGCCCTCTGCTGAAACGGTTGCTCGGGCGCTGGCCGGTCGGGATAGAACTCGCTTAGAGCCCTTCGGTGCTGCCGCCGCCAATGCGCTCGGCCTATCCGAACAGGTGCCGGCGAAAGCTGTCTTTCTCACCGATGGGCCGAGCCGTATCGTGAAGATCGGGTCGATGACGATTCAGCTTCGCAGAACCACACCACGGAACATGGCGACTGCCGGCCGCCTGAGCGGCTTGGTCATTCAGGCCCTGCGAGCACTTGGCAAAGAACACATTACACCCGGACGGATTGAGCATTTGAAACGAACACTGCCAGCCGAGAAGCGGCGAGAGCTGGTAAAAGACGTGAAGCTGGCGCCAGCGTGGATGCATACCTTCTTGCGGGAATTGGCCACGGAGGAGACATGAACCTGAAATTTCTGGAGCTTCAAGCGGCAGAACGCCTTCTCTACTTTGAACAAGCTGGCTTGAGGCGGAACCTGTCACCGATCATCATGGAAAAGGACTTTTGGGTGAGTTGGCTTTTGGGGGTGCTCTTTCGTTCTTCGTTCGCGGGTGAGTTGGTATTTAAAGGTGGAACATCCCTGTCGAAAGTATTCGGCGTGATCGAGCGGTTCTCGGAGGACATCGATCTCTCGCTTTCCCCGGACTTTCTCAAACTCCCCAAGGTCGGTGAAAGTCGGAATCAAGCCAACAAGTGGATGATGGAAGCGGAAGCTGCGTGTCGTACATTTGTCGAACTGCAGTTGGCAACCGAACTGGAAAAGACCGTGGCGTCAGTTCTTGGTGGACGAGGCGGGAATTGGTTCGAATTTTTGATGGACCCCGCAACGCATTCTCCCGTACTCTTGTTTCACTATCCGACGACATTCCCGGGACAATTCGCCTACCTCAAGAGATCGGTGAAACTGGAATTTGGTTCGCTTACCGAGCAGATGCCGGTCGGCCGTCACCCGGTGCGGCCCTGGCTTGCCGAAATTTTCGAGGAGGGGTTTACGGATTGGCATGGCGAGGTGGTTGCTTTGGAACTGGAGAGGACGTTTTGGGAGAAAGCAACGATTCTCCATGCTGAGCATCATCGCCCGCTGACGAAACTGACTCCAGATCGGTTCTCCCGTCATTACGCCGACACGGCATCGCTATCGATGCACCCGTCATTCGAGTCGTTCATTCAATCGCACGCGCTTCGAGAAAGCGTCGTTCGATGGAAGAGCAAGTTCTTTGGGAGTACTTGGGCTCGATATGATCTTGCCATACCAGGCACCTTTCGCCTTATTCCGCCGTCTCACCGAGTTCCCGAACTGAGGCGTGACTATCAAGCCATGCGCGACATGTATCTTAACGAACCCATCAGTTTCGATGAAGTTCTTGAAATCTTGGATGAAATTGAACACCGAATCAACAGACTTGTCGACGGATAGAGAGACCGCAAGAACTCCACCGCCATCCCCACGATCATCCGTATAATTTGAAGGAAGTCTGAGAAAGGACCAATGTGGACACGATCCGTCGACGCTTGCGCGACGATTGGCGAGGGCACTTCCGGGGCGAATTGCTCCTGGATGAGTACACGCGCGGATTGTACGCCACGGACGCCAGCCTCTTCGAGATTCAACCTCTCGCCGTCGCCGTGCCGCGCGATGAGGAAGATCTGCGTTTCCTGATTTCCTACGCCTACGACAAGCAAGTTCCGATCATTCCGCGCGGCGGCGGCACCGGCGTCGCGGGGGAATCGCTCGGGGCCGGTCTGGTCGTCGATCTCAGTGTCCATTTCCGCGGCATTCTCGAGATCGGCCCCGACACCGTGCGTGTTCAACCCGGCGTCATTTGCCAGCATCTCAACAAAGAGCTGGCAAAACAGGGCCGTCGTTTCGCCCCGGAGCCCGCCAGCTCCGCGAGCTGCACGATCGGCGGCATGCTGGCGACGAACGCTTCCGGCAACAATGCCGCCCAGTACGGCTATGTGCGCGACCATGTCGCCGCTGTGCGCGTCATCTGCGACAGCGGCGAGGCGGCCGACGTCTCGCCCGGCTGCGTTACCACCGGCCGTTTTGGCGAGATTGCCCTCGGCGTCAACACGCTTTTGGCACAACACGCGACCTTGATTCACGAATCGCAACCGCGGACACGCTTCAACCGTTGCGGCTATCTTCTGGACGGCGTCCGTGGCGATACGGGGCTCGATCTGTGCAAACTTCTGGTTGGTTCCGAGGGAACACTGGCGTTCTTTAGCGAAGCCACGCTGCGGACGATTCCGCTCCCCGGCGGCCGGGCCTTGGTTCTATTCGGCTTCGAGAGCCTTGATGCCGCCTTGCGCGGGGCGGAACAAATTCGCGCCCGTTCCCCTACCGCATGTGAATTGCTCGACCGCCGTCTGTTGACGCTGACCCGAAGCCAATCGCCTGAGATGGCACGCGTGATTCCCGCCAGTGCCGAGGCGGTCCTGATTGTCGAGTTCGAGCGCGATAGCCGCGACGAGGCGCGTGAGGCGGTGCTTGAATCAATCGATGTCTTGCAACGGCTGCATCGTCTGGCCGTTCTCGCTCTGCCGGCATTCGATGAACCGGCGATCGAACGGCTCTGGCAGATTCGCGAGGCGGCCCTGCCGGCTCTTTACTCACTCGGCCGGGGGCCTCGACCACTGGCGTTCATTGAGGACATCGGCGTCCCTCCCGATTCGATGCAGGAGTTCCTCAGCCGGTTGCAGACGACACTGCAAAGGTTCGACACTACCGCGTCGTTCATGATCCATGCCGCCACGGGGCAGATTCACGCCCGGCCGTTCCTCGATCTTGGCAATCCCGCCGACGCGGCCAAGCTCTGGGGCATCGCGGAAGAAGTATACGGGTTGGTGATCGAAATGGGCGGCACCATCAGCACCCAGCACGGCACGGGCATCGCGCGCACGCCCTGGGTCGAAAAACAATACGCCCGCCTCTTCCCCGTCTTCAAGGAAATCAAGCACCTTTTCGATCCGCGAAGCATTCTAAACCCGGGGAAGATCGTGGGGCTCGACCCCAGTCGGCCGGCGTGGCCCTTGCGTTCCCACATTCGCGGCAAGCCCGAGCCGGCGACGAACGGCAAGGCGGTGCCCGCTCAGCGCATTCTCCTCTGGCAGGCGGACGAACTGACCGATCAGGTGACTGCTTGCAACGGTTGCGGATCATGCCGCACGGAAGATTTTACCCGGCGCATGTGCCCCACATTTCGGGTCACGCACGAAGAGGCGGCGTCCCCCCGCGCCAAGGCGAACCTGTTGCGGAGCTTGCTCGCCGGCGAAGGACCGGCGCCGCCGATCGGATCGAACGAGGCCCGGGCGATTGCCGACCTCTGCATCAATTGCAAGATGTGCGCCGTCGAGTGCCCCGCTCATGTGAACATCCCGAAGCTGATGCTCGAGACCAAGGCCGCCCATCAGGCGGAGCATGGCCTCGACCGCACGGATTGGATCCTCTCGCGGCTCGAACATCTTTCGGCACTCGGCAGCAACTTCCCCCTGGTCACCAATACCCTGCTCTCCAATCGGCCGTTCCGCTGGCTGCTGGAGAAGGTCTGCGGCATCTCCCGGCAACGGCAACTCCACCCCTTCGCCGGCCGGAACTTCCTGAAACGGGCGCGACGCCGCGGCTTGACGCGCAAGCCAAAACACTGGAACACCGACAAACCGCGCGTTGCCTATTTCGTCGATCTGTTCCCGAATGCCTTCGACCCGCTGATCGCTGAGTCAACCATCGCCGTGCTGCATCATCACGGTATCTTCGTGCATGTGCCCCCCGGCCAAAAGGCATGTGGCATCCCGGCACTGAACCAGGGCGACATCGAACTGGCGCGGGAGACCGTCCGCCACAACCTGCGCCTGCTGGCAGATCTGGTGCGCGACGGCTTTACCATCGTCTGTTCCGAGCCCACCGCTGCGTTAATGCTTCGACAGGATGCGCTTGATCTGACGGACGATCCCGATGCGAAGCTCGTCTCCGAACACACGATGGAACTGACCACGTACCTGTGGCGGTTGCACGAACAAGGCAAACTCCGCACCGATCTCCAGCCGATCGATCTCTCGCTGGGGCATCACGTTCCCTGTCATATCAAAGCGATCGGCATGGGGGTTCATGGACCCGATCTGCTCGCGTTGATCCCGCGCCTGAAGGTGCATACAATTGATGTTAGTTGCTCCGGCATGGCGGGAACCTTCGGGCTGGCTGCCAAGAATCACGCGGCGTCGCTGCAAGCGGGCGGGCCGATGATCGCGGAACTTCAACGGCCGCGCGTACTTTATGGTTCGACGGAATGCGGCAGTTGCCGGATGCAGATGGAGCAGGGCAGCGGCAAACGGACATTGCACCCGATCCAGTACCTGGCCTATGCCTACGGGTTAATGCCCGAGGTGGCCCGGAAGCTTCTAAAGCCGCCGCGCGGCCTGGTGACGTCGTGACGCTGACCGTTCATGTCTTTGCCCGCCTCCGTGACCTTGCGGGCTCGGAGACGATCGTTATCCCCCTGCCCACGCCCGCCACGGCACGCGACGTGCGTGATGTGATTCGCCGAAATCACCCGTCGCTGGCCGAACTGCTGGTTCGCTCGCAAATCGCCATCAATGGTGAATTCGTAAATGATGACGCGGCAGTCCGGCCCGGCGATGAGGCAGCCGTGATTCCACCCGTCAGCGGAGGTTGAGGCACCCATGATCCGCCTGGTTCGAGAACCGATCGATCACGCCGAACTTACGGAACTCGTCCGCCGGCCGGGCTGCGGCGCGGTCGTGACGTTCCTCGGCACCGTCCGCGATTTGACCGGCGATCAGGTCACGGTGGCTCTCGATTACGAGGCCTACCCGGGCATGGCGGAAAAGAAGTTGGCCGAGATCGAGGAGGACGTCCAGGCTCGCTGGCCGATCGGCGCCATCGCCATGGTGCATCGCCTCGGCCGGCTTGATGTGAGCGAGATCAGCGTGGCAATTGCGGTCTCCTGCCCACATCGCGGCCAGGCGTTCGACGCCTGCCGGCATGCCATCGATCGGCTCAAGGAGATCGTCCCCATCTGGAAAAAAGACAACTGGGCCGACGGCCGCACGGAATGGGTCCACCCCGGCGGCGAAGAGACCCGAAAGGTGGAGCCCCATGCGCACTCTGTCTAATCAATCGCTGCCAACGATCAACACGTTGCAAGACGGCTTTGGCCGCATCCACAACAACCTGCGGATCTCCGTCACCGACCGTTGCAACCTGCGCTGCACCTACTGCATGCCGGAAGACGTGGTCTTTCGCGATCGCTCGGAATTGCTGAGCTTCGAGGAAATCACGCACTTCGTCCGCGTCGCCGCCCCGCTGGGGATCGACAAGATTCGTCTCACCGGCGGCGAACCGTTGATGCGCCGCGACCTCCCCACACTCGTGCGGATGATCGTCGATATCCCCGGAATTCGCGACATCGGTCTTACGACGAACGGCATTCTCTTGGCCGATCAGGCGCAGGCACTTTACGACGCCGGCCTGCGCCGGCTGAACGTGAGCCTCGACACGCTCGACCCGGGTCGCTTCCGCGAACTCACTCGCCGCGACGGTGTGGAAAAAGTAATCGCAGGAATGTTCGCCGCCAAGAAAGCCGGCTTCGACCCCATCAAGGTGAATGCTGTCAGCATCCGCGGCATCACCGATAACGACGCGGTCCCGCTGGCTCAGTTCTGCCGCGAGAACGGCTTCGAGTTGCGCTTCATCGAATACATGCCGATCGGGGCCGACTCGTGGGAGCGGGAAAAGGTCTTCTTCGCGCACGAGATTCTCGACCAGCTTGAAAGCGCCTTCGGGCCGATCGCCCCGTCGCCCAATTACGATCCGCGTTCGCCAGCCATGGACTTCGACTACAGCGACGGCGGCGGCCGAGTCGGCATCATCGCATCCATCTCGCGACCATTCTGCCGGAGTTGCAACCGCGTCCGCCTGACGGCCGAGGGGAAACTGCGCAATTGCTTGTTTGCGCTCGATGAAGTCGACGTCAAACCGTTCCTGCGCGAACAGCACGATGACGAAGCCCTGGCCCAAACGATCCGCCGCAACGTGGCCGAGAAATGGGAGGGCCACGAGATCAACACCGCGAAGTTCGTGAAACCGGAACGGACGATGCATACCATCGGGGGGTGAGGGCTTTGAGTGTGTGGCAACGCCATTGTGTTTTCCGCCACGGATCGGCAGAATAAAATCGTCAACGGATGCTAGGCAGGAATCGTCATGACAACCTTGACTCCCCCACTTCCGCGCACAGCGAAGACCGGTCCTCGGCCAGTGCGTTGGACTTGTGCCGAATTTCATCGCCTTGGCGACCTGGGGATCTTCGAGGGACGTCGGCCGATGCTCATCAACGGAGTCCTTCTGGAAGAGGGTCCGATGAACCCGCCCCACGCGATCACGCTCGAAAATTGGTGGAAGACGCACTGCGAGCAATTTTTGGGGCCGGTTGGCGGATTCGAAGCCATTCGCCGCTGGTTCTTGGCTTGGATCTCGACCCCGAACCGGACTTCGCGGTGATCGCGGGGTCGCCGCGTGGAAGTTCAGGACATCCAAGCACGGCCGAATTGGTGGTGGAAGTGGCGGACTCGTCATTCGACTACGACACGAACGAGAAACGCCAGATCTACGCCCGGGCTGGTATTCGAGAGTATTGGGTCGTGGACATCAACGGACGACGGCTGCTCGTGTACCGCGATCCACGAGGTGGCGATTACGCCGACCAACGTGCGTTTGAGGCAGTTGACACCGTGTCGCCTTTAACGGTTTCGGCTGTTGTGCAGGTGGCCGATCTGCTCGAGTGAGGTCATTCTCTCGAAAAATCGACTAGATTTCTTCCCGGGCTCTGGTACAATTCTTTTCAACAGGATGTGACTTGTTGGTGAACCCAGGCTTGTTTGCCACTTTTTCGCGCCGCACCGCTTCCCGATTTTCCACCATGGCAAGCTACTGATTTGACGATGTACCGACTGGATTCGTTAGTTTCCAACGCCGTCGTTGCTCCGCGAACAACCGGCAAATGACCCACGCCTTCATCCAACTATCCAATACCTTTGACGACGAACTCTTTTCCACAACCCGATTGCGAATCACTTGACTACTCATTTCGAGGATACCACCATGACCGTCGCTAAGAGCGACGAAGGGGCGACCAAGTCTTCCCCCTCCGCTTCCCCTGGCTCTCACGCCAACTCGGCCAATCCAGCCATTCGTAAAAAGATCATCCGCAAGCCCGGCGAACCATCTACGTCTTCGTCACCGCCCTCCCGGCTTGACGATCTCTACCGGCTGACGATGCCCAAGCTCTTCGCCCAAGCCGAGAAGGAAGGCATTGCCGAGCACAACGGCCTCAACCGCGCCCAGCTGATCGTCGGCATCGTCCGCCGGCAGGTCGAACGCGGTGAAGTCGTCCGCGGCTCCGGCACGCTCGAAGTCCTCCCCGACGGCTACGGCTTCCTCCGCAGCCAGGCCCACAATTATCTCGCCTCGCCGGAAGACATCTATGTCTCCCCCAGCCAGATCCGCCGCATGGGGCTAAAAACCGGCCTGGTCGTCGAAGGCCCGATCCGCCTCCCCATCGAAGGGCAAGACAACTTCGCGCTGATGCAAGTGGAACTCGTCAACGGCGGCTCGCCGGACGAAACCGCCAACATCACCAACTTCGAAGACCTGACGCCGCTGCACCCGAACGCCCGCTTCATTCTCGAAAGTTCCCCCGAGGAACTCTCCGGCCGGGTTGTCGATCTCGTCACCCCCATCGGCAAGGGGCAACGCGGGCTCATCGTCTCTCCGCCCCGCGCAGGCAAGACGGTGCTCTTGCAACGTATGGCCCTGTCGATCATCAAGAATCAACCCGATTGTTACGTCATCATCCTGCTCGTCGACGAACGGCCGGAAGAAGTGACCGACATGCAACGCGTGGTCACCGGCACGAATGTGGAAGTCGTCGCCAGCACGTTCGATGAACCGCCCGAAGAGCATATCCACGTCAGCGAGATCGTGCTCGAAAAAGCCAAGCGACTCGTCGAGCGCAAGCACGACGTCGTCATCCTGCTCGATTCGATTACGCGTCTCGCCCGGGCTCACAACACCGAGTCCGGACCAGGCGGCAAGCTCCTCTCCGGCGGTCTCGATTCGAACGCCATGCAGAAGCCCAAGCGCTTCTTCGGCGCCGCCCGCTGCGTCGAGGAAGGCGGCTCGCTCACCATCCTGGCAACCGCACTTATCGACACCGGCAGCCGCATGGACGACGTGATCTTCGAAGAATTCAAGGGCACCGGCAACATGGAGCTTCATCTCGACCGCAAGCTGGTCGACAAACGCGTCTGGCCCGCCATCGACGTCAACCGCTCCGGCACCCGCAAGGAAGAATTGCTCGTCCATGTGGAAGAACTGGAACGCGTCCGCCTGCTACGCCGCGTGCTGGCCGACATGCACCCGGTCGAAGCGATGGAAATGCTGGTGAATCGTCTGAAGCGGACGAAGACGAATGTCGAATTCTTGACAGGCATGCACCTGTAATCACTTTTAAGATCGAGAACAAAGGGTCGGGAGTCTTTTCCGCCGCGGAAAAGACTCCCGACCCTTTGTTTTTCCCGCGGCTTGGAAGGCGTGCTGCAACTCCGCGCCGACGACCTCAGCGAAACCCAACCCCTGCCCGCCTTCTGGCAGCGCCGGCAGAATGCGACAACTGGGCAACGCCCCTACCGACGGGCGGCGTGACAAAGCATGTCGTGCGCCCAATCAACTGAGGATTGCGCGGCAGGTCAAACGGCATACCGCTGCTCCGTCCGTTCGCCTATCCTTCGAAATAAGGCGACAATTGCCGTTCGCGAACGACAAAAGCGGCAATCGTCCGATCAACTGGTTGCTTGTCGATGAAGTGGAGATGAGCAACACGTTGCCACTGGACGGGAACTCAGCGGTCACTTTATCCGAGACCCGATCTTTTCACCCTAACGAAATCACGATTATTCCAGCCTGCTTTCGTCGCGATTCGACAACTAGCCTGGCGTATTGCAACTTCGCGGCACGCGCATTGCCCTGTCGCTAAGCGTTGCAGGACAAGAATTCTGCTTGCGAACGTTTCGCGGAGTCTCCTTTCCTGACATCTCAGAGGAATCGACCATGGCCACGAAGGAAAAATTGCTGACCGCCGTAATCCGCGACCGGGAAGTTGCCACCCAGACGTACGATTGGCTTCAGCAGAATGGCCACAGCCCTTCCGACATTAACGTAATGATGTCGGAACAAACACGCGCCACGTTCAGCGATAAGGGCACCGAAGGTAAGATCAAGAAAGGCGACAAGGCCCTAGAGGGAGTTGCCACGGGTGGCGCCATTGGCACGGCCGTCGGTGCAACCATCGGCGCCGTGCTGGCAATCGGCACTTCGGTCTTGGTGCCAGGCCTGGGCCTGATCGTGGCAGGACCGATCCTCGCGGCTCTGGCCGGCGGCGGTGCGGGCGCTGTCACCGGAGGCATTGTGGGAGGTCTCGTCGGGCTCGGAATTCCCGAGTCGAATGCGAAGGCCTACGAGGAAGCGCTCAAGAAGGGCGGCGTGGTCTTTGGCATTGTTCCACACTCGGATGAGGACGCCGCCTCCGTCCAGAAATACTTCGAAACGCACGACGCTGAAAACATCGTTTATGCGAATCGGACATAGAAATGGCGATATTGGCGAGGGTGGAAATGGAATACTCCCTCGCCATATGCTTATATGACCGGCCTCGTGAAAAGACCTTTGTCGCGATCCTTCCATAGGGGCGTTAGCGCAAATCACATCGGGCGATCATTCTCACCAGCGACATTGAGATTATGAACGACTTGCAGGTACTTTCATCTCATTACTTGCGAAAGCTCCAATGATTACACCTGAAAACGACATTCGACATCACGCCTTCGGTTGGTCAAAATTGGCCGTGATCTATCTACTCAGCTTGATGGTCGGCGTTGGCCGCTTAACGATTCCCGGTCACGATCTGTCATGGCCTGGAACGTATGAAGCGTTCGCCCATATCTGGGTCGGCATGCTGCTCGTGTTCTGCTTTCGCCGCGGAACACTTCAGAAATCGGCAATAATCTGCTTGGTCATCACTTCCGTCATCGAGATTGTCATGTTCAAACTTCGGTGACG